>Ga0075418_10001314_pt1 | contig 28166 bp, 27 predicted proteins | sample SoiMetdeltSBSDD2_FD_81776 | JGI IMG/M metagenome (GOLD analysis project Ga0075418, IMG submission 81776) | Bulk soil microbial communities from a Populus tree surrounding site in Tennessee, USA - Soil MetaG P. deltoides SBSDD2 | ecosystem: Environmental > Terrestrial > Soil > Tree plantation...
ACTCGACCTCGAGCTTGAAGCCGCCGTGCTTGCCGAGCTGCTCGAGCATGTGATCGAAGAAGCCGAGGCCCGTCTTCGCGCGCGGCTCGGCTTCGCTGTCGAGGTCGACGGAGACGCGAATGTCGGTCTCCTTCGTACGCCGATGCACGGTTGCGGTCCGTGGTCGATCGGCGAGCGTGTGGGCGATGTTGTCCCAGGTCTCGGAGCCTCGCGCGCCGAGCTTGAAACCCTGGATGCCGAGGTTGTGCGCGAGCTCGACGTCGGTGTCGCGATCGCCGACGACGGCGGAGCGGTCGCGATCGAGAGGCTCGCTGTTCACGAAGTCGCGCACGAGCCCGATGCCGGGCTTGCGGCAGGCACAATGCGCCTCCGGCAAATGCGGGCAGATGAAATTGCCGAGGAACCGAATCCCCTGCGACGCCAGCAACGCGTGCAGCTTCGCATCGGCTTGCTCGAACGCGGGGCGCGGATTGTCGACGGCGCCGAGGCCGGGCTGGTTCGTGACGACAACGAATTGGTAGCCGGCCGCCTTCAGCCGCAGCAACGCCGGGATCACGCCGGGAACGAGCGGTTGCTCGACCGGCTCGGCGAGGCTCTTGCGCTCCGCGACGAGCGTGCCGTCGCGATCCACGAACAGCACTCTACGCATGACGTTTGCGCTCCGCGCCGGATACGGCTTGCAGCAGTGCGTCGTTGTCGGTCGGCCGCCCGACAGTGATGCGCACGCAGTCCTTGAGCAGCGGATCGTCGAACGTGCGCACGAGGATCTCGGCGCGGCGCGCCGTCTCGCGGAACGCGAGGCCGTCGCGCGTCTTCACCATGATGAAGTTAGCGTCGCTGGGATACACCTGAATGACGTCCGGCACGTCGCGCAGCGCGGCCGATAGCCGTGCGCGCTCGCGCTTCAGCACGCCGACTCGCTCCTCCGAGACCTTCAGCGAGTCCTTTGACAGCGCTTGCTGGACGAGCTCGATCGACGGCGTCGGGAAGGTGTAGGGCGGCAGCACGACCTGCGCGAACTCGATCAGCTCCGGCGCGCCGACGATGAGGCCGCAGCGCACGCCGGCGAGCGACACGAACTTCGACAGCGTGCGCAGCAGCACGACGTGCTCGTAACGAGCGCGCAAGTCCAAGAAGTCGCCGCCGGCCGCGAACTCGTGATACGCCTCGTCGATGACGACGAGCGCTCGGCCGACGGTCGCACGGCAGATGAGCTCGATGTCCTCGCGCGCCATCGATTGTCCGGTCGGGTTGTTCGGTGAGCAGATAAAGACAATTTTCACGGTGGGGTCGAGCGCCGCGACGATCTTGTCCGTATCGAGCGCAAAGTCCTGGTCCGCCAGCAGCGGCACGCGCACGACACCGGCGTTCTGAATGCCGGCATAGAGGCGATACATGTCGAACGTCGGCGGGCAAACCAGGATCTTGTCGCGACCTGCCGCGCAGAAGCCGCGGATCAACACGTCGATCGCCTCGCTGCTGCCGCGCGTCACGAGAATCTGGCGCTGTTCGATGCCGTAGTATTCGGCGAGCTTCTCTTGGAGCACGGTCGGCCGTGGCGGCGGGTAGACGTTGAGCCCGCGCTCCGAGTCGTCGCCAGGGGCGCGCCAGGGCGATTCGTTCGCATTGAGGCGAATGCAGCCGGGCTCGTAGGCACCGGGCACGTACGGCCTGATGCCGCGCAGCTCGGGCCGTGCGAGGTCGAGCAGGGCGCTCATCGGCTGTCCTCCCCGGCGGTAAGCCGCTCGTTGACTGCCCAGGCGTGCGCGTCGAGGCCCTCTAAGCCGGCCAGCGTCGTCGCCACGGGCCCGATCGCGCGCAGCCCCTCGAAGGAGAGCTCCTGCACCGTCATCGACCGCAGAAAGTCGGTGACGCCGAGGCTCGAATAGCGCCGCGCGAAACCGTAAGTCGGCAGCACGTGATTCGTGCCGCTGCAGTAGTCGCCGACCGATTCCGGCGTCCACGGGCCGAGGAATACGGATCCCGCCGCCGTCACCTTGTCGAGCCAAGAGCGCGGCTTCTCGACCTGCAGGATCAGGTGCTCCGGCGCGTAGCGGTTCGAGATCGAGAACGCCGTCTTGAGATCGCCGACGATGATGACGCTCGAGTGCTCGAGCGCGCCGTCGACGGCGCTGCGGCGCTTGAGCCGTGTCTTCTGCGCGGCGACGGCCGCGATGACGGCCTGGCCGAGCTTTGCGTTCGTCGTCAGCAGCAGCACTTGCGAGTCGGCGCCGTGCTCGGCCTGCGAAAGCAGGTCCGCGGCGACGAACGCCGGGTTGGCGCTCTCGTCGGCGATGACCAGCACCTCGGACGGCCCCGCCGGATAGTCGCGTGCGGCGCCCGCCGGGTCGCGATCGACCTGCGCCTTGGCTTCGGTGACCCAGGTGTTGCCGGGCCCGAAGACCTTGTCGACCTTCGGCACGCTCTTCGTGCCATAAGCCATCGCGGCGATCGCTTGTGCGCCGCCGAGCTTGAACACGCGCTGCACTCCTGCGACACGCGACGCGTAAAGCACGGCGGAATCGACGCGGCCCGACGCCTGCACCGGGCTGCAGAGTATCCGCGTCTTGCAGCCGGCGATGCGCGCCGGCACGCCGAGCATCAACGCCGTCGAGGGTAGGGGCGCGCTGCCGGCGGGAACGTACAGGCCGACGCTTTCGATAGCGCGCACGACGCGCTCGCAGCGCACGCCGGGAACGGTATCGACGGCGAACGGCTGTGGGAGCTGCGGCTTGTGGAACGTCTCGATGTTGTCGGCCGCCGCGTGAATGGCCGAGCGTTGCTCGGGTGTGAGCGCCGCTTCCGCAGCCGCGAACTCCTCGGGACCGACCTCGAGCTCGTCGAGCTCGACGCGGTCGAATTTCGCCGTGAGCTCGCGCAACGCGGCGTCGCCTTCGGCGCGCACCTTGGCGATGATCTCCGCGACGCGCGGCGCCAAGCTCGCGTCGTTTCCCAGGGCCGGACGCGTCAATGCGGCGGTGCGTTCCGCCGGCGACAACTTTTGCCAGACTCGAAGCTGCATCGTCGGCGGCCTCAGGACAGCATCTTCTCGACGGGCAACACGAGCATCGAGCTCGCGCCCGCCTTCTTGAGCTGCTCGAGCGTCTCCCAGAAGACGTTCTCGCGGCAGACGGCGTGCACGGCGACTTTGTCGTCGCGGCCTTCGAGCGGAATGATCGTCGGCGACTCGCTGCCCGGCAGCAGCGCTGTGATGGCTTTCAAAGCCGAGCGAGGCGCGTGCAGCATGATGTACTTGCTCTCCTTGACCTGCAGCACGCCCTGAATCCGCAGCTTCAGGCGCTGCAGCCATTCCGCCTTCTCGCCGGTGAGCGGCTTTGGCGTCTGAATCAGCGCAGCGCGGCTCTCGAGGATCGTCGCGGCCTCGTAGAGCTGGTGGGCGCGCAACGTCGAGCCGCTCGAGACGAGATCGCAGACCAGGTCGGCCTTGCCGAGGCTCGGCGCGATCTCGACGGCGCCCGAGAACGCAACGATCTGTGCTTCGACGCCGTTCTTCTTGAGGTAGTCGCGGAGAATCCGCGGATAAGTCGTCGCGATGCGCTTTCCCTGCAGCGACTTGGGTCCGTCGAACGTGACTCCGACCGGCAAGCCGAACGACAGGCGGCACTGGCCGAAGTCGAGGCGGCCGATCTCGGTGAACAGCTCCGTCTCGCCGGCCTCGATCAGCTCGAGCCGCCGCTCCTCGATGATGTTGAGTCCCACGAGCCCGAGATCGCAGATGTCTTCCTGCACGAGCCGCGGGATGTCGTCGTCGCGCACGAGCAGCACATCGACGGGCATGTTCTCGCCGTAGCAGATGAGCTGATCCTTACCGCGCGAGTAGCTCAAGCCGCAGCGCACGAGCAGCTCGAGCGAGTGCTCGGTCAGTCGGCCGGACTTCTGCACCGCGATCTTGATTCTCGAGTCCGTCGTCAAACGCATGACTTCAACTCCATCCCTTAGAGCGGCGACAGGCGCTTCAGCGCCGTCTGGTAACCGCCGTTGCCCGCAATCAGGAACCGTGCGACGCGGCCGATCGTCGTGACCGACACGCCCGTGATCTCGTGGATCTTGCGATAGGGCAGGCCGTCCTGGAGGTACTTCACGACAGCCCAGCGGTCGACGAGCGCCTCGAGCTCGGCCGGCGTGCACAGATCGCCGAAGAACTGCTCGCATTCCGCCTCGTTACGCAGGCTCAGGATCGCGCGGTAGAGCCCTTGCTCAGCGCGAGCGGTGTCCCTGGCCGTTCGGTCGCGATTCGTTTTCATGAACGCTTGCTCTGTGTCAATGAGATAGCACGCTAATGTAATAGCGCGTTAATACGTTAGCTCAACGCGCTAGGGCCGGTCAAGGCTCGAGTCAGTGCGCCGCTAGATGCTTGAGGACGACCTCGGTGAATGCGACCGTACCGAGCCAATCCCGCGCGCCGGGGGCTGCGATATCGCGCGTGCGTGCACCGGAGCGCAGGGCGCCCGCTACGGCGTCCTCCACAGCCTTGGCGGCGGCCTCGGCGCCGACGCTAAGGCGCAGCAGCATGGCCGCGCTCAGGATCGTGCCGCACGGATTGGCGACGCCCTGGCCCGCGATGTCGGGCGCCGAGCCGTGGATGGGCTCATACAGCCCTGGTCCTTCGTTGCCGAGTGATGCCGAGGGCAGGAGCCCCATGGAGCCCGCCAGCATCGAGGCTTCGTCGGTCAGGATGTCGCCGAACATGTTCTCGGTGACCATGACGTCGAAGTCGGACGGGCGGCTCAGGAGATGCATGGCAGCCGCGTCGACGAGCAGGTGCTCGACCGTGAGCTCCGGAAACTCGGTGCGGAACACGCGCGTGGCGACGTCGCGCCAAAGGCGCGAAGTATCGAGCACGTTAGCTTTGTCGACCGACGTGACTTTGCGGCGGCGCGTCATCGCGAGCTTGCCGGCGACGCGGCACACGCGCTCGATCTCGGCCGCGGTGTACTCGCAGGTGTCGAACGCCGCTTCAGCCGTGCGCGAGCGCTTGCCGAAGTAGATGCCGCCCGTCAGCTCGCGGATGACGAGGATGTCGACGCCTTGGAGCTTCTCCGGCTTCAGCGGTGAAGCGGCGGCGAGCTCGGGCGTGGTCGCGACAGGGCGCAGGTTCGCGAACAAGCCGAGCGCTTTGCGAATCGCCAGCAGGCCCTGCTCGGGCCGATGTTGAACGGGAATGTCGGCCCACTTGGGACCGCCGACGGCGCCGAGCAGGATTCCCTTCGAGGCTTTGCATGCGGCGATGGTCGCCTCGGGCAACGGCGAGCCAGTCGCGTCGTACGCGGCGCCGCCGATCAAAGCGTTCTCGAATTCGAGCTTCAGTTTGTGCCGCGCGGACACTTGCTCGAGCACGCGCACGGCAGCGGCAGTGACTTCGGGGCCGACGCCGTCGCCGGCCAGGACTACGATTCGCGCGCTCATGCGTGCGCCTGTTCGTAACGCTCGATGGCGGTGCGCTGCTCGAGCAAGTAGCCGAGCTGATCGATGCCGTTCATGAGGCAATAGCGCGAAAACCGGTCGATCGGAAACTTCACGCGCTTACCGTCGACTTCGATCGTCGTGCTGTCGAGGTCGACGCGCACGTCGGCGCCCGGATTGTCGACCAGCCAACGATGAGTCTTCGCGTCGACGATGACGGGCACCAAGCCGTTCTTCAGCGAGTTGCTGCGGAAGATGTCCGCGATCTCGGTGCTTACTACGGCGCGAATGCCGAAGTCGAGCAGCGCCCACGGCGCGTGCTCACGCGACGAGCCGCAGCCGAAATTATTCCCGCCTACGAGCACGGTAGCGCCGCGATTCTCGGGCTTGTTCAGAACGAAGTCGGCGCGTTCGCTGCCGTCCTTCGCGTAGCGCCAGTCGTTGAACAGATTCTTGCCGAGCCCTTGCTTCGTCGTTGTCGTGAGAAACCGCGCCGGAATGATCTGGTCGGTGTCGATATCGTCGTTCGGTATGACGACGGTGCGTGAGCGAATCTCTTTAATGGGTTCCATGGTGTCAGCCCACGAGATCGCGTGGGTCGGCGATGGCGCCTGTGACGGCGGCTGCCGCGGCCGTCAGCGGGCTTGCGAGCACCGTGCGGGCGCCCGTACCTTGCCGGCCTTCAAAATTACGATTGCTGGTGCTCACGGATAACTTGCCGCTCGGCACCGTATCGCCATTCATGCCGATGCACATCGAGCAGCCGGGCTCGCGCCACTCGCCGCCGGCCGCGCGCACGACCTCGTCGAGGCCTTCGGCTTCGGCCTGACGCTTGACGTCCTCGGAGCCGGGGACGACGAGCAACCGCACGCGCTCGGCGACGTGACGGCCGCGCAAGATACGCGCAGCTTCGCGAATGTCGCTCAATCGTCCGTTCGTGCACGAGCCGATGAACACGACGTCGACGGGTTTGCCCAGCATCGGTTTGCCGGCCTCGACCTGCATGTAGGCAAGGGCTTTGCGGAAGGCCGGGTCGTCGTCCGTCGGCACGGCCTCGTCGATCGGCATGACCATGCCGGGATTCGTGCCGAACGTCACCATCGGCCTCAAGTTAGAGACGTCGATCGTCACTTCTTGATCGAACTTCGCGCCCGCGTCGGTCGGCAAAGCGCGCCAACGCTTCAGCGCCGCGTCCCACGCCGCGCCTTTTGGCGCCAGCGGCCGTCCCGCCATGTACTGATACGTGGTGTCGTCGGCCGCGACCATGCCGGCACGCGCGCCGGCTTCGATCGACATGTTGCAGACGGTCATGCGCTGTTCCATCGACAGGCCGCTGATCGCTTCGCCGCGATACTCGAGGACGTGACCCGTGCCGCCGCCTACGCCGATCGTGCCGATGATTTTCAAAATCAGGTCTTTCGCGGTGACGTCGTCCGGCAGTTTGCCGCGGACGTTGATCGCGAGGGTCTTCGGCTTGCGTTGCAACAGGCACTGAGTCGCCAGCACGTGGCCGACCTCCGTCGTGCCGATGCCGAAGGCGAGGGCGCCGAACGCGCCGTGCGTGCTCGTGTGCGAGTCGCCGCAGACGATCGTCGCGCCCGGTTGCGTCGCGCCGAGCTCGGGGCCCATGACGTGCACGATGCCGCGGTCACGGCTCGAGAAGCCGCGCAGCTCGATGCCAAAGTCTTTGCAGTTCTTCTCCATCTGCCGCACTTGCTTCGCGGCGGACGGCTCGCTGACGATCTCGAGATCCTTCAGTGTCTTGACCGGCACGGTCGGCGTCGAGTGGTCGAGCGTCGCCAGGCAGCGATCCGTGCGCCGTACCGGCAAACCCTGGGCACGCAGCAAGTCGAACGCCTGCGGAGTCGTGACTTCGTGCAGCAGATGCAAATCGATATACAAGACCGCGGGCGTGTCGTCGGTCTCGGGCACGACTACGTGCGAGCCCCAGATTTTCTCGAACAGCGACTGCAACGAGCCTCTCCTCTAGACCGCGACGGGGCGCGAGCGGCCGGCCTTTTGATCGGCAATCGGCTCGAGCCAGTTCCAGCGATCGGCGGTAGTGCCGTCGAACAGGCCGAAGAACATTCTCTGCAGCCGCTCGGTCATCGGGCCGCGCTTGCCTTCGCCGATGGGAATCTTGTCGACGGAACGCACGGGCGTGATCTCTGCGGCGGTTCCCGTCAGGAACACCTCGTCGGCGATGTACAGGAGCTCGCGCGGAATGTTCTGCTCGAGCACCTGGATGCCGGCCGCTTCCGCAAGCCGCATGACGGTGTTGCGAGTGATGCCCGAGAGGATCGACGACGCGACCGGCGGCGTGTACAGCTTGCCGTCCTGCACCAAGAACAGATTCTCGCCGGCGCCTTCGCTGACGAACCCGGCCGTGTTCAGTGCGATGCCCTCGGTGAAGCCGAGCCGACGCGCCTCGAGCGTCACGAGCGCGCTCGACAAGTAGTTGCCGCCGGCCTTGGCGAGCGCGGGCACCGTATTCGGTGCGACGCGCTGCCACGACGACACGCAGACGTCGACGCCCTGGTCGAGACCGCCTTCGCCCAAATACGAGCCCCATTCCCAGGCAGCGATCGAGACGCTTGCCGGCTGCTCGATGTTGCCCGCGACGCCCATCTCGCCGTAGCCGCGATACGCGATCGGCCTGATGTACGCGCCGTTGACGAGTCCGTTCTCGCGCACGACGTCGCGGCAAGCGCCGATCAACGTGTCGAGCGAGAAGGGGATCTTGATGCGATAGATCTTCGCTGAGTGGTACAGGCGCTGCATGTGATCCGTCAGGCGAAAACCCGCCGCACCGCTGGGCGTCTTGTAGACGCGAATGCCTTCGAATACCGACGAGCCGTAGTGCAGGGCATGACTCAACACGTGCACCGTGGCTTGTTCCCACGGCACCAGCTTCCCTTCGTGCCAAATAAACTTGCTCGTCTTGAGGGGCATTTGCTTGCTCCTAGCTCGTCACTCGTTCGACTGGGGACGGATTTGAAATCCGTCCCCCCTCATTCCTGCAGCCAGCTCATGCGGCCGCGCAGCTCCTTGCCTACCTTCTCGATCCCCTGGTCGAGGTCTTCCTGCATCAGGCGCTTGTAGTTCTTTTGGCCGGTGCGGTTCTCTTCGATCCACTGCTTGGCGAAGGTCCCGTCTTGGACCTCCTTCAGCACTTGCTTCATGTTCTCGCGAACGTGCGCGTCGATGATGCGCGGGCCGCGCGTGAGATCGCCGTACTTCGCCGTGTCGCTGACGTACTGGTGCATCTTCTTGAGGCCGCCTTCGTGCAGCAAGTCGACGATGAGCTTCATCTCGTGCATGCACTCGAAGTACGCGACCTCGGGCTGGTAGCCGGCCTCGACGAGCGTTTGGAAGCCGCGGACGATGAGCTCCGTGGCGCCGCCGCAGAGCACGGCCTGCTCGCCGAACAGATCCGTCTCGGTTTCCTCGGCGAACGTCGTCGCGAGCACGCCGCCGCGCGTGCCGCCGATGCCGTGTGCGTACGCGAGCGCGCGCGCCTGCGCCTTCTTGCTCGCGTCCTGCGCAACGGCCATCAGACAGGGGACGCCGCGGCCTTGCTCGTACTGTCGGCGCACGAGATCGCCGGGGCCTTTCGGCGCGATGAGAATCACGTCGAGATCCGCACGCGGCTGGATCAGCTTGTAGTGAATGTTGAAGCCATGCGCGAACAGCAGCGTCGCGCCTTTCTTCAAGTTCGGCTCGATGTCCTTATAAAGCTGCCCCTGCGCGAGATCGGGCGCGAGGAACGCGACGAGCCCGGCGCCTTTTACGGCCTCGGCGGGCGCTTTGACGGTGAAGCCGTCACGTTGCGCCTTTGGCGTGGTGTTGCCGTCGGGACGCACGCCGATCACGACGTCGTACCCCGAGTCACGCAGATTCATTGCATGGGCGCGGCCCTGGCTACCGTAGCCGAGCACTGCAATCTTTTCGCCGCGGAGCGCTCCTGCATCGACATCCGCTTCCGTATAGAGCTTCATCGCAATTCTCCAAGATCCTTCAGATCAACTTTTGCAAATACTGTGCGCCGGAAAAAAAAACCCCGCAGGCCTTTCGGGTGCGGGGTTCATTTAGGGAAATTTCGTCGTCAGCCCAAACGCCCGCACCTGTCGCGGCTTACTACTGCCAAACGGGCGAAGCGATGGGTTTTCATCTCAGTCTGATGAAGAAATGGAGCGCGAATGATCCAGGAAAAGCCTAAAGCGTGTCAATGCCTTAGCTGACACCGCGTGGGCGCCGCCCGCGCCGCGACTATAATACCGGCCCCGCCTCGCAGCCCTTAGGGTAGAGGCGGTCATTCCAACGTCTTTCAAGGAGCGGATCACATGACCATCAAAGTCGGCGACAAGATGCCGAAAGGGCAATTCACGCGGATGGGAGCCAACGGCCCCGAACCCGTCTCGACCGACGATCTCTTCGGCGGCAAGAAGGTCGTGCTGTTTTCCGTTCCCGGCGCGTTCACGCCGACCTGCTCGGCCAAGCACTTGCCGGGCTTCATCAACAATGCAGCCCAGCTCAAAGCGAAGGGCGTAGACACGATCGCCTGCATGGCCGTCAACGACGTGTTCGTCATGAAGGCGTGGGGCGAGCACAGCAAAGCGGCCGGTAAGGTCGACATGCTCGCCGACGGCAATGGCGAATATGCGCGCGCGCTCGGTCTCGAGCTCGATGCCAGCAAGTTCGGCATGGGCACGCGCGGCAAGCGGTTCTCGCTGATCGTCGACGACGGCGTCGTCAAGACGCTGAACATCGAGCCGCCCGGCGAGTTCGGAGTCAGCTCGGCCGAGAGTGCGCTGAAGCAGCTCTAGCAGCTAACGCGTGCGCTTCGCTCGCAGGGCGCCGATCAGCTCGGGGACGGCCTTGAACAAGTCGGCGACGAGGCCGACGTCAGCCACCTCGAAGATCGGCGCCTCCGGGTCTTTGTTGATCGCCACGATCGTGCGCGCGTCCTTTATTCCGGTCAGGTGCTGGATCGCGCCCGAGATTCCTACCGCGACGTAGAGCTCGGGCGCGATGATCTTGCCGGTCTGACCAACTTGCAGGTCGTTCGCGACGAAACCGGAGTCGACGGCCGCGCGCGACGCGCCGAGCGCCGCGCCGAGCACATCGGCGAGCTCGGCGACGAGCTTGAATCCTTCGGCGCTGCCGAGAGCGCGGCCGCCCGACACTACGCGCTGCGCCGTCATCAGGTCCGGCCGCTCGCCGCCGCTCGCGCGCCGCTCGACGAAACGCGTGTGGCCGGGCAGGGCGACGTCCAACGTACGCTTTTCGATCGGCGCGGGCTCGCCCTCGTCGACGCCGCGGTACGACGCGAGCCGCACCGTCGCCACGACGAGCCGCTGCGGATCCGCCTCGACCGTCACGACTGCGTTGCCCGCCTGGATCGGCCGGCGAAATCGATGCGGGCTCAAAACCGCGAGCACGTCGCTGATCTGCCCCACACCGAGCAGCGCCGCAGCGCGCGGCAGCAAGTCCTTGCCGAAAGTCGAGGAAGGACCGAACAGGTGAGTAAAGCCCTCGGCCAAGCTCTTGAGCTGCGGAGCGAGAATCGCCGCGAGCGGTTCGGCGTTGTGCGGCGCGTCAACGAGCACGACTTGCGTGACGCCTTTCAGCCGCGCGGCTTGCGCCGCGATGTCGGCGCCTCCGTTCGCGAGCACCGCGACGACGAGCGCATTGGGCTTTAGATCGAGCGCGCAGCGCACGCACTTCGCTGTTGCGTCGTCGAGCCGCGCGCCGTCGTGCTCGGCGACGACGAGCACGCGGCTCACTGCAGCACTCCGCGCGCTTCGAGCGCGGCGACGAGCTCGGCGACATCCTTCACGCGCATTCCAGCGGCGCGTGCCGGTGGCGGCGCGAACTCGCGCACGGTGAATTGCCGCGCGGACTCGACGCCGAGCTCGGCGAGCTGGATCACGGCCAGCGGCTTCGATTTCGCTTTGAGGATCTCCGGCAGCTTCACGTAGCGCGGTTGATTCAAGCGCAGGTCGGTCGTGACGACGGCCGGCAGGTCGACCGAGAGGGTCTCGAGCCCCGCGTCGATCTCGCGCGTGACGGTCGCGACGTTGCCGACGAGCGTGAGCTCGGAAGCGAACGTCGCCTGCGGCCGATCCCACAGTGCCGCGAGCATCTGGCCGGTCTGTCCGTGGTCGTCGTCGACGGCTTGCTTGCCGAGCACGATGAGACCCGGCTGCTCGCGCAGCGCGAGCCCGTGCAACGCGCGGGCCACGGTCAGAGGCTCGAGCGCGGCCGGCGCATTGACGCGAATCGCGCGATCGGCGCCCATCGCCAAACCGGTACGCAACTGCTGCTCGGCCTCGGCGGGCCCGATCGTCGCGAGCACGACATGCGTGAACACGCCGGACTCCTTGAGGCGCAGCGCGGCCTCGATCGCGATTTCGTCGAACGGATTGATGCTCATCTTGAGCCCTTCCGTCGCCATGCCGGAGCCATCGGGTTTCACGCGCACGCGGACGTTGTAGTCCACGACGCGCTTGATGCCGACCATGATCGTTTGCATGCGTCAAATTTTAGCATTCGCGGCCGGGCGGCCCGACGACCGCCAGGGATGGCGGGAGTGCCGCGAATGCAGGAGCAATTCGCGGCCGAGGTACAATATTGCGATGACGTTCGGCCCGCTCATCGACGCACAGTCTCTGGCACCCGAGCTCGAACGCGGTAACTGCGTCGTCGTCGACTGCCGCTTCACGCTGACGGATCTGCCGGCGGGCAGAGCCGCGTACGAGCGCGGCCACATCCCCGGTGCGCGTTACGCTCATCTCGATGACGACCTCGCGCGCCATCCGCACGCCGACGAGGGCCGCCATCCATTGCCGGACCCAGAAAGTTTCGCCGCGACTCTCGGCGGTTGGGGCATCGGCCGCGACGACGCGGTCGTCGCCTACGACGAGGGCAGCGGCGCCATCGCCGCGCGATTGTGGTGGATGCTCGGCTGGCTCGGGCATCCGCGCCGTGCCGTCTTGGACGGCGGCTTCAAGGCCTGGCAGGAGGCGGGGTTACCCGTCGAGCAAGCGCATCCCACGGTTCGCGCTCGCCGTTACGAGGCTGGCCCAGCGAAGCGCGACGCGGTCGTGGCAACGGCCGGCCTCGCCGCGGCGCAGGCCGCCGGTGGCCTGCTCGTCGATGCGCGCGCCGCGCCGCGCTATCGCGGCGAGCAGGAACCGATCGACCCGAAGGCGGGGCACGTGCCCGGGGCGCGAAATCGCCCGTTTTCGGCGAACGTGACGGCGACGGGGCGCTTCAAGCCGCCGGCCGAGCTGCGCGCCGAGCTGACCGAGCTGCTCGGCGGCCGCAGCCCCGAGGGGCTCATCGCAATGTGCGGCTCAGGCGTCACGGCCGCTCACTTGTTGCTCGCGATGGACGTCGCGGGCCTGCCCGGCGGCCGCCTCTACGCGGGGTCGTGGAGCGAATGGATCCGCGATCCGGCCCGCCCGATCCGCACCGGCGCGGAGCCGTAACGAGCCGCTTCTTTGCGCCGACTGCTACGCGGGCGCTTGGCCCGGGCGGCGGGGCATGGTAAAGACGTGCCACCAAACTAGCTTTTCGCTGAAGGAATCGACCGTGTTGCGCCACTCTCATGAGATCGAAGCGAGCTCCCAGCTCAAGAATGTCCGCTATGAAATTCGCGGCAAGCTGGCCCGGCGCGCCCACGAGCTCGAGCGGCAAGGCTACGAGATCATTCAGCTGAACATCGGCAATCCGGGTCTGTTCGGCCTGCGGACGCCGGAGACGATGCGCCTCGCGATGATCGAGAACCTGCCGTCGGCCGAGGCCTACTGCAATCAGAAGGGCATCTTCCCGGCGCGCGAAGCCGTCGTCATGCAGCAGCAGGCGCGCGGCATCGATGGCGTCGATGCCGATCATGTGTTCATGGGCAACGGCGTCAGCGAGCTCATCGACCTCACGCTGCGCGGCCTCCTGAACTCGGGCGACGAAGTCTTGATCCCGAGCCCGGACTATCCGCTCTGGACGGCGGCCACGGTCTTGAACGGCGGCCGCGCCGTGTACTACCCGTGCCCCGAGTCGCAGGAGTTCAATCCAGACCCCGACGCCATCGAGAAGCTGATCACGCCGCGCACGCGCGCGATCGTCGTCATCAATCCCAACAACCCAACGGGCGCCGTCTACAGCCGCGAGCGGCTCACCGCGATCGCGAAACTTGCGGAACGGCACAACCTCGTTGTCATGAGCGACGAGATCTACGACCAGATGCTCTATGACGGGGCGGAGTTCGTGCCGATGGCCACGCTCTGCCGCGACACGTTGTGCGCGACGTTCAGCGGGCTCTCGAAGATCTACCGTGCATGCGGTTATCGCGTCGGCTGGGTGTCGTTCAGCGGCGCCGTCGATCGCTCGCAGCGTTATATGAGCGCGCTGGATCTGCTCGCGGCGCTGCGGCTCTGCAGCAACGTGCCGGGGCAGTGGGCCGTGCAAACGGCGCTCGGCGGATTCCAGAGCATCACGAAACTGTGCTCGCCCGGCGGACGGCTGTACCAATCGCGCGCTGCCATCATCAAAGGTGTCGAGCAGAGCGAGTATCTGCATCTCGTCGCGCCGCGCGGCTCGATGTATGCGTTCATCGGCGTCGACAAACAGAAACTGCCGGGCTTCGAGGACGAGGCGTTCGCCATGGAGCTCCTCGAGCAGCAGCACGTGTTGATCGCGCCGGGCTCGAGCTTCAACACGCCGTATCGCGACCACTTCCGCATCACGACGTTGCCCGAGGAAGCTCGGCTCGCCGAAGTGTTCCAGCGCATCGAGCACGTTCTCGAGCAGATCGCCGAGCGGCCGCCGCGACTCGTAACGGCCTGATGCCCGAGCACGCGGGCGCGCGCAACGAGCGCTCGACCACGATCGTCGTCAGCAACGCTCTCGCGGCACAGCAATGGGAGCTCCATCTCGCGGCCAGCGCGCTCGGCAGCGGTGCGCGCGCGTGGGAGACGCCGCCGCTCGCGCCGTACGCGGCCTGGCTCGACTCCGTATGGCTCGAGCATGCCGGCGAGCGCGGGCCCGCGCTGTCGTCGAATCAGTCGTTCACGCTCTGGCGCCGCGTCGTCGCGGAGTCGGAGGAGAGCGGCGAGCTGATCGGCCACGCCGGCGCGGCCCAGTGGGCCGCCGCGGCTTGGGGGTTGCTGCACCGCTGGCAAATCGATCCCGTGGCGCAGCGTGCCGGGCCGCACGAGGTCGACTATCGCGCGTTCCTCTCGTGGTGCCGCGCTTATCGCGCTTGGCTCGACGGCCACGGCTTCGTCGATCGTGCCGAGATCGAGGCTGCGTTGCCGGCGCGCGTCGCTTCGCTCGGCCGGCTCGAGCTCGCGGATCTCGACGAGCCTTATCCGGCTAGGACCGAGCTACTCGGCAAGCTCGCGGCTCGCGGCACGCGGATCGAGACGCGCGCGGCGCCCGCCGCGAACGGGACGCGGCACGCCGCTCGGCTCGCCGACGCGGTCGACGAGCTGCGCGCGGCCTTCGCCTGGGCGGGCCAGCGGCTCGCCGCGGGCGCCTCGCGCGTCGCGATCGTCGTCTCGGGCGCCGCACGCCGCGCGCACGAGCTCGAGCGGCTCGCAACGGAGCTGCCCGAAGCTTGTTGGATAGAGGGACGGACGCCGGCTGTCGAGCCGACGATTGGCGCGGCCGTCGAGGCGCTCGCCCTCGCCGGCGCGCAAGCGTCGCACGCGACGTTCGGGAGATGGCTGCGCAGCCCATTCTTCGCGAGCACCATGGACGAACGCATCGCACGAGCCCGCCTCGACAGCGAGCTGCGCGCCGAGCTGCGTTCGCAGCTGCCGTTTCACGCCGCGTACGCTCTCGGCGTAGCCGAGCTCCTCGCGGCGCGCGCGCCAACGTCGGCCCGCGCGCTCTCGGCCGCGCTCGCCGTCGTCGGGGGTATTCGGCGTGCCACGCCGAGCCGGTGGGCACATCTCATGACGCGGTTTCTCGCCGAGCTCGGTTGGCAACCTCCATCGTCGCGAGCGACGTTGCTCGCGTGGCAGAGCACGCTCGATGAGCTCGCGCGCCTGACGCCGATCGTCGGCGAGATTTCGCTCGACGCCGCGTTGCGCGAGATCGAGCGGCTGCTCGAGCGCACGACTCGCGCGGCCTTGCCCATCCGCGGGGTGCACGTGCTCGCTCGCGTCGAGGACGTCGGCCCCGGTTACGACGCCGTGTGGGTCACGGGCTTCACCGATGCCGCGTGGCCACAGCCTCCGCTTGGGGTTCCGCTTCTGCCTGTCGCGCTGCAGCGCGCGCACGGCATGCCGTACTCGTCGCCGCGCGACGCGCAGCAGCGGTCGGCTCGTGCGCTCGATGGTCTCGTTGCGCGCAGCCGCGAGCTCGTCGTCAGCTGGCCGGCACGCGTCTACGACTACGACACCGAGCCGAGCCCGGCGATTCGCGACTGGCCGGCGCTTGCGGCCGGTGAGCTCGATGCGCTGACCGCGAGCCGGCCGCTGCGTACCGCCGCGCGCGAGACCGTCACCGACGACGCGCCGCCGCTCGCCGCTGCGCGCGTGCCCGGCGGGACGGGCGCGCTCGGGCGGCAAGCGCGCTGCCCGCTGCGCGCGTTCTATCAGGATCGCCTCGGCGCTCGGCCAATCGAGGCTCTCGCGTTCGGCGTGCCGCCGCGGCTGCGCGGTATCGCAGCCCATCGCGCCGCCGAGCGCTTGCTCGGCGACCAACCGAGCCAAGCGGATTTCGCGGCGAAAGCCGACCTCGTCGCGCAAAGCGTCGAACGCGCGCTCGGCTCCGTGTTCGGTCGAGCGCGCGCGCATCTTGCGGCTCTCTACGAGCTCGAAGCGGAGCAGCTCGAGCGAGCGCTCGCGGCACTGTTGCGCGCGGACCTTATGCGTGCGCCGTTTCGCGTGCGCGCCGTCGAGCAGCGCACCACCGTCACGATCGGACCGCTGACGTTCGATGTGCGCATCGATCGCGTCGACGAGCTCGGCGACGGCACGCTCGCGATCGTCGACTACAAGACGAACGAGCGCGCCACGAGCGCGGAATGGTTCGGTCCGCGGCTGCGCGACGCGCAGGTGCCGCTCTATGCCAGTCAATCCGCCCAGCGCGTTCGCGCAGCGGTCGTCGCGCGGCTGACGCCCGCGGAAGTCCGCTACTTCGGCTTCTGGCCCGAGGCTTCGTTTCCGGGGCGCGCGGCCAAGGCCGCGAATCCCGACACCGAGGCGCAGCTCGCGACGTGGCGCGCGCAGCTCACGGAGCTGGCTAGCGAAATCGCCGCGGGAGACACGCGGATATTCGTCGACGATTACGACGACGCGAAGGGCCCGTACGCGCCGCTGACGCGCGTCTTCGAGCAGCTTGCGCTCGCGCGAGGCTCGGTGCCCCGGTGGTGAACGACAGCAGCGATGCGGAAGCGCGCGAGGCCGCGCTCGATCCGGCGCAATCGTTCATCGTTCAAGCGCCGGCCGGCTCCGGCAAGACCGAGCTGCTGATCCAACGCTACCTGGCGCTGCTCGCGACGGTGCAGCAGCCGGAGCAAGTCGTCGCAATCACGTTCACGCGCAAAGCCGCCGCCGAAATGCGGCGGCGCGTGCTGCGCGCGTTGCGCGCCGCCGAGGAGTCGAGCCCGAGCGCGAAGCCGCACGAGCGCACGGCGTTCGAGCTCGCACGCGCCGTGATCGCGCGCGACCGCGAGCATGATTGGCAGCTCCTCGCACAACCGCAGCGCTTGCGCATCGACACACTGGACGCGTTCAATGCGTGGCTCGCGCGGCAATTGCCCGTGCTCGCCGACGGAGTGGCCGCGGCCGACGTTGTCGACAAAGCGGAAGACCTCTATCGCGACGCGGCTCGCCGCTGCGTCGCGGGCATCGCCGGCGACGATTCGGCGCTCGCGCGCGCGTTGCGGATTCTGCTGCGCGACGTCGGTAACGATTGTGCAGCGCTCGAGCAGTTGCTCGCGGCGCTGCTGCCGCGCCGCGACCAATGGCTGCGTCTGCTCGCCGACCACTCGCTCGCGCTGCGGCCGTTGCTCGAGGGCGCGTTGCAGAGGCTCGTCGACGACGAGGTCGCCGGCGCGGCCGCACTGTTCGATCCGAGTGCGTTGAGGTCGCTGGCGCCGCTGCTGCGGCACGCAGCGGGAACGGCGAACCACGCGCTGCGTGAGACGCTTGCCCCGTGGCTTGCGCTCGAAGCGCCGCCGCCAGCGGGCGCCGTGGCGCTGGCGGCTTGGCGCGGCATCGCGGCGTTGTTGCTGACGAAGCAGGGCGAGTGGCGCAAACGCGTGGCCAAACCCGAAGGGTTCGGCCCCGAGCACGCGGACCTGCGCGACCGGCTGCGCGCGCTACTCGACGCGCACGCGGAGAACGAGCCGCTCCGCGCGGCGCTGCAAACCGTGAGCGGGCTGCCCGACGCGCGCTACACAGAACCGCAATGGCAGAGCCTCGCCGCGCTGCGGATCGTGCTCGTGCGGTTGGCTGCCGAGCTCAAGGTCGCGTTCGCGGAGCGCCGTGCCGTCGATTTCGTCGAGTTGGCGCTCGCAGCGCAACGCGCACTCGGCCACGTCGACGCGCCGTCGGAGCTGCTGCTCGCCCTCGATCGGCGGATTCAGCATTTGCTCGTCGACGAGTTCCAGGACACGTCGCAATCGCAACGCCGTTTGCTCGAGCTGCTGACGGCCGGTTGGCAGCCGGATGACGGGCGCACGCTGTTCCTGGTCGGCGACCCGATGCAGTCGATCTATCGCTTTCGCGACGCCGACATGTCGCTGTTCCTGCTCGCCAAGCGGCGCGGCATTGGGGCGGTGCGGCTGCGCAGCCTGACGCTGCAGCGCAACTTCCGGAGCGCGCCGGCCATCGTGCGGTGGGTGAACGCGGCCTTCGCGCGCGTGTTCCCCGCCGCTGACGACGTTGCGACCGGGCGTGCGGCGTTTCGCGACAGCGTCGCGACGCGCGACGCCGGAGGCGAGCAGCTCGTGCGCACGCATTCCGCCGCGGCCGTTCCGGGCAGCGAGGTGGATAGCGTCGTCGCGATTCTAGCGGCCGAGAGAGAGCGCGACCCGAAGCAATCGATCGCCGTTCTCGTCCAGAACCGCAAGCACTTGGAAGGGCTGCGCGAGCGGCTGCGCGAGCGCGGGCTCGCCGTGCACGCCGTCGAGATCGACAGCCTGGGCGAGCAGTCGGTCGCGCAGGATCTCGCCGGGCTCACGCGCGCGCTGCTGCACCTCGACGATCGCATCGGTTGGCTCGCTGTGCTGCGTGCGCCGTGGTGCGGTCTCAGCTTCGCCGATCTCGAGGCGCTGTGCGGCGACGATCACAAGTCCGCGATCTGGGCGCTGCTGCAGCAGCCGGCGCGGCTCGCGCGGCTCAGCGCCGACGGCCGGCAGCGAGTACTCAGCGTCGTTGCGACGCTGACGGCCGCGTTCGGCGCGCGCGAGCATGCGCCGCTGAGCCGTTGGATCGAGCGCACCTGGTCGTTGCTCGGCGGGCCCGCCTGCCTCGACGACGCCGCAGAGCAGCTCGCGGCCGAGCAGTTCTTCGCGCTGCTCGCGGCGGCCGAGCGCGGCGGTGATCTCGACGACCCCACCGTGCTGCAACGCGCGCTCGAGATCGTGCAGCCGCAGGCCGACGCGCCGCGCGAGCAGGGCGTCGAGATCATGACGATGCACCGCGCGAAAGGGCTCGAGTTCGACGCGGTCGTGCTGCTCGGCCTCGCGCGCGAGCCGCGCCCCGACGAGCCGAAAGCGTTGCAATGGCTCGCCCGCACGACGGCTGACGGCGGCGACGATCTCATCATGGTGCCGACGGCGTTCGCGAGCGCCGGCGACGGCGAGCGGCTCGCGGAGTTCGTGCGCCGGGCAGAGCGTGAGCGCGACGCGGCCGAGCGCGCGCGGCTGCTCTACGTCGCGACAACGCGCGCTCGCGAGCGCCTGCATTTGGTTTGGCAGTTGCCTGCTGAAGCCGAGGCGCCGCCGACGAGCTCACTGCTCGCGCATCTTTGGCCGCTCGTCTCGAGCACGCCGCGCGAGGCCGAGCCGGCGACGCAGTCCGCGAGCCTCATCGCGATCAAGCCCGTTCTACGGCGCCTCGTGGCTCCGGCCACGAGCGCGGCAAGCCTCTCGGCGGAGGCCGCTCCGCCCGCGCCGCGTCCGGAGTTCGTGTGGGCGGGGCACGCGGCGGTGCACGTCGGCACCGTCGTGCATCGGTACTTGCAGCGCATCGCGGAGCAGGGGCTCGAACGCTGGAGCGCGCAACGTGTCACGGGTTTGAAGAAGGCGTTCGCGCGCGAGCTCGAGCTGCTCGGAGTTGAAGCCGCGGAACGCACGGGCGCGGCCGAGCGCGTCGCGGCGGCATTGTCGCGCTCGCTGGCAGATCCGCACGGCCGGTTCGTGCTCGCGCCGCACGATGAGGCGCGCTCGGAGCTGCGCTTGACGTTGCGGGCGGGCGCAGCGCTCGAGCACATTCGCCTCGACCGCACGTTCGTGGCCGATGGCAAGCGCTGGATCGTCGACTTCAAAACCAGCCAGCACGAAGGCGGCTCTTTGAGCGAATTCCTCGACTCGGAGGTCGCGCGTTACGCGCCGCAGCTCGAGCGCTACGCGACGGCCGTGGCTGCGAGCGACTCGCGCGCCGTGCAGCTTGCGTTGTATTTCCCGTTGCTCGGTGAGCTGCGGGCCTGGGCCGCGGCCGCTACAGCGAGCCGGTGAGATTGAGCCGCCGTCGGCCTTCGGCGTCGGGATCGGCGGTCACGATGCTTAAGCCTTGGACGAGAGTCTCGGGCGCGTTAGCGAGCGGTTTGACGAGCGCGTCGATCGTGTAGTTGCGCGACGAGTCGAGCTTCGCCGTGCCTTCGACGTCGAGCGGTCCGCCGTTGTCGACGAATGTCGCTGCGAGCTCGCCGTCGGCCGCTGGCACGAGCGTCACGGTGTAGTCGCCGAGCGGGATGTAGGCGCCGCGGCCGTCCGGGATCAACGGCAAGCTCTCGAGCCCCTGCAGCTTGAGCTCGCCTATGGCAGTCGCCGGCCAGCCGTTCTCGAGCACGAGTGACTCGATCGAGACGCTGGCCTGGCCGCGCAGCCCGCGCACGGGCAAGACGCTGCTCAGGGCCGGCAACGAAGTGCCCCCGCGCAGATCGCTGAAGCGCACGCTGAGCGGCGTTGCAATCACGTCGCCGCTGACGAAGCCGTCGGGGATCCGCGCCTCGACGTTCGCCGACACGCGGCCGAGGAACAGCGAGAGAGGCCGGAGGCGCCAGCGCAGCTGCTCGGCCGTGAAGCCGTTGACGGAGCAGGTCGCGGCGCTACCGGACCACAGTGTCCCTGCGACGCCGGCGAACGTGGTCCCCGGTGGTGCGAACCAACGCAGCGCGACGCCGGCCGGGAACATCGCCAGAGCGAACGCTACATAGAGGCCTATACCTAAGGCCAACCACGACCGGCGGCTCATGTTTCAGAGCCTGCGCAGCAAGAGTGAGCCATTCACGAGGCCGGGCTCGCGGGCATTCGTGATCGAAGCGGTTTCGACGTCGACGCCGTACATGTCGTGCAACGCGACGAGCCACGCCATCAGCGCATCGAACGACGCGTTCTGCACCGTGACGTCGACGCCGCTCGGACCGTTCGCGCGCGTGCGCGGCGGCTCGAGCCCATACGACCCCGCCGTGTTGCTGACGAGCAGATAGAGCGGTTGATTGTTCGTTTCCCCGCTTCTGACGAGGCCGGTCGGCTGCGTGGCCTCGATGCGCGCGACGTCGACGAGCAGCCTCTGCTTCGTGTCCACCGCGGTGCGCAACGTCTGCATCTCGCCGCCCAAGATTCTCATCGACCACCACACGATGATGACGACCGCGGCCGCCATGCCGAACGAGACGATCCAGCGCTCGCGCTGCTGCAGGCCGAAGTACCATGTTTTCAACGCGTTCATGGATTCGCTCCGACTATACGCAGGCGGCCCTCGGTTCCACCGCCGTCGATCGGGTTGTTGGCTTCGATCTCGACGGCGAAACGGCGCGTCTGCTGGAGCTCATCGGCGAACTCGGCGACCGCTCCCGTGTTGGGTGCGATGACCTGCAGGTTCATCGCGCGATTGCGGTAGCTCAGCAAGTCCATGCGCATCTCGGGGTCGCGCGCGGCCGCCACGGCCGCGAGCGTGCTCAGGAAATCCTCGGTGGGGCTGGTGGCGCCCGCGCCGAGACGCTGGCGAACCTCGCGCTGACACCCCGACGTGCTCGAATCGCCGACGACGCGCTCGCAGGCCGGCGCGACGGCGGCCTCGAGCGCCGCGTCGGTTCGGCGGAGCTGCCAGAGCTGGGCACCTTGCAGCACCAGGCTCAGAACGATGGCAGCCGCCGCGAGCTGCGCCGCGACGCGCCACGGCTGGAGCAGCGCGACCCAATTCGATTTCGGCGCATACGCGCCTTGCAGCAGGTTAGTGCCCGGCCGCTGCGCCAGCGTGGCGGCGAGATGCGGGAAGGCGCCCTCGTTCAAGAGCTTGAAGTCGGCGCTCGCGAACTTGCTGCGGAGCCCCACGAGCTCCTGGCCGAAGCGGGCGTGACCGGCAGCGTCGGTGAAAACTCTGACGTGGTGCAGCTCGGGCTCGTCGGGCTTGCGGGCCAGCACGAGGGGCAGCACCTGAGCGAGCTCCATGCCTTCGAATACGAACGGCGCGCGGCCCGGTTTACGGCCGGCGATTCGCTCGCCTTCGATGAGCAGAATGAGCGTCGCTGGGGTGTCCGGAATCCCGTCGTGCTCGGAGCACACCGCGTTCGGCACGATTCCCGCGCCGCGCAGCTCGCCGAGCCACGCATCGATGCGGTCCTGCGCGACCGCGGCGACGAGTGTCGCCCCGGAAGGAAGCTTCGAGCCGATCGCGAACACCATCTCGTCGACGTCGTTCGCGAGCGACTCTTCGAGCGTGAACGGTGCGATCTGCCGCAAGCGAGATTGGCTGGCGGCGGGGAGGGTGGCTTCGGAGAGCAGCACATCGACGGCGTTCACGAGCGCCGTGCAGCGCCGCCCGGCTGCTGCCGTGTGCGCCGACTGCAAGCTGCCGCGGCCGAGCGCGCCGAGGAGGCGGCCCGTCTGGTCGAACGCGCCCCAGGTCGCAGTCCCGGGATTGGACCAACGAACGAAGAACGTTTCAGCCAAGCTAGTCGACTCCGAGGCTGCGGAACACGGCCCGCGTGATGCCGCTGCGATCGCGCTGCAGCACCGAACGCAGCGTGAGCTGATTTTTCCCGAGCGTTACGGTCGCGGTCAACAGGAAATGCTCGCTGACGCCGTCGATCTGCCGAAGCATGTCGGGGTCGACGAGCCCGGCGAACGTCCCGTCGATGTCGACGAACTCCGCCTCCCCGCGCTGCTCGACCAAGGAGGTCGCCGTGGCGATGTCGATCATCGGCGATAGCGAAGCCAACACCACGTCGGACGCGGTGTTGACGTTGAGCTTCGTCCCCGTGGGCAGCACGGCGATGTAGGGCGCCAGGCGCCGATACGTGTCGCGGTCGAACCCCGCGATGGCCATGAGCTCCGACGTCGACGTGATGTTTGAGTTGGCAGTTCGATAGGGAGGATCCGCGTCGCTGTAGGCGTCGTCCTCGCCGCCCGTCGGAAAACGCTGGTTGGTGTCGGGATCGAGCCAGTCGACAACGGCGCCGGCGAGCGCCGGGTCGGCCTCGAGGCTGGTGAGCAGCCGCTCGAACTGCTCGACGAAGATCTTGTTCTCCTTGCCGTTCGCATCGATCAGATTGTTCAAATTGAATCGGCCCTGCAGATCCTCGAGCCGGCCCACGATCGTGCCGCCGTCGACGGGCAACGGCGGCAGCTCGACGGCCCACTGCTCGCCGAGATGATCGCTCATGGGCGAGTCGACCAAATCCTGGCGCAGGATGTCCGCGGCCCAGGCTTCGGCGCCTTGGACGTACATCAACCCCTGATCCGCGGCCAGCGCCGATTCGGTACGGCGCAGATCCAACGTACCCCGCCAGATGAGATTCACGGCGATCATCGTGCCGATCGCGACGACGATGATGGCCATGATGAGCGCGACGCCGCGTTGCGACTCGACGGTGCTCATCCGCTCGTCTCCACGAGGCGATAGACACGCCCGAGATCCTCGAGCTCGACCGCAAACTCGATCGCGCGCGGTCGGCTGATCATGCCCTGCGGACCGCGCTGCGCGAGCGGCGGCCACTCGAGGTGCCACTGGCCCGCGGTGTCGAGGAATCGAACCTCGACTTTGGTGACGCGGTCCAGGATCTCGGCCCGCACGGGCGGCGTCGACAGGGTTCGATCCATGACGGCCCAATGCCAGCGAATGAGCTTGTCGTCTTCCCAGTTGTACGCGACGCGTAGAACCGTGCCGTGCGGTAGCCCCGCTGGATTCGCCCAACCGCCGCGGCTGAACTCGAGTGCGAATTGCGCGCTCGGGTCGGCGAGGATGCTCGGCATGTAAGTCGCGCCGAGCTCGTCACGCGTGGGCCGCGGCTGCAGCTGCGCCAGATCCTGACTGATCAGGCGCATCGCGAGCTGGATCTTCTGCCACCGTTCCGCCTGCTCGCGCGCGGCCGCCTGGTTGTCGACGATCTTGTTCAAGCCTACGAGTGCCATGACGCTGATGATCGCGAGGATCGCGATGACCACGAGCAACTCGATCAGAGTGAATCCATGGCTCGAGCGGTGGAGGCGACTCATCCGCGTTCTCCGCCGCCGGCGCCGCGGTCTCCGCCACCGCCGTCGCGTTCTCCGCCACCGCCACCGTTATTGCCACCGCCGCCGTTGTCGCGTCCGCCGGGTCCGCCTGCGCCTCCGCCGCTCGGCGGCGTCGACCACTGCGGCGACATGAATCCCGCCGGGGCAGGCGGCTCGATGAGAGCCGAGACCTTATGAATCACGCGCTCCGGCCTGTCGAGCAAGCTCACCGACACGTCGACGCGCCGCAGGTTCTCGACCGCCGTCTCGGAGACGAGGATCGCGCAGCGCCATTTTTGGCGGGCAAACTCGACGTCCTCGTCGTAATCGCCGATTGAAGGCCATGTCGGAGCGACCGCGATCTCGGTCAGCTTGTTCGTCGCGATCCAGCTCGCCAACGTCTTTTGCCTGGTGTAGTTGGCCGTTTCGGTGTACTCGCCGAGCGCTTTGATCACCGCCGTCAACCCGAGCGCGATGACCGCGAGCGCCACCAGCACCTCGATCAGCGTGAACCCAGCGGAGCGATTGCGCAGCATGGCTTCAGTCGAACTCTTTCTGCGAGACGGTGACCTTGCCGTCGAGCTTCGTCTCGATCTCGAAGCGGCCGGCAATACCGTCGCGCGACATCTCGATCTCAAATGGCGTGACTTCGCCGCTCGAAAGCAGCATGACTTGCGGCTCGGGATTCTCGATGTCTTGCGATTCGAAATCGGGCTCGAGCGGTACCTCGCGGCCGTCGAGCAGCAGCACCATCGACAAGCGCGGGCGCAACGCGTGCGGCTCGAGCAGATCGTCGCCTTGCGGCTCGAGCCACTTGAGCGTTTGGTAGTCGAAGATGTAGAACCGATAACCGGTTTCGGTGAACATGAGCCCGTAATCGCGAGTCTGCATGAGCGCTTCCTCGTGCAGCAGATCGATCACGCCGCGGAGCCGGCCGGTCTCCTGATCCATCTCCTGGTCGTTGCCGATCGCGCGCCACGACAAGGTGACCGCGCCCGCGAGCAGGCCGATGATCGCGACGACGATGAGCAGCTCGAGGAGAGTGAATCCTGCGCTCGCAGCTCGCGCGGCTCGACTCCTAGAGCTCCCAGTTACCGATGTCGCCATTGACACCTTCACCGCCTTCCTGGCGATCGGCGCCATACGTGAACACGTCGAAGTCGCCGTGTTGGCCCGGTGACGCGTAGTGGTAGGGCTGATCCCACGGATCTTTCGGAATGCTCTTCAACACTTGTCGCCAGTTCGGCGCGTTCGCCTCGCCCGGATTCGTCACGAGCGCCTGCAAACCCTCCGTCGTGCTGGGGTAGCGGAAGTTGTCGAGCCGATACAGATTTAGCGAGTTTTCGATCTGGCGAACGTCTTGCTTCGCGCGCTGGATGGCGGCTCTGTCGACGTTGCCCATGAGTTGCGGCACCACGGCTGCGGCGAGCAGGCCGATGATCACGACGACGACCATGATCTCGAGCAACGTGAAACCTTGCTCGGAAATGCGAAGAGGTGGTTTGATCGCGCGCATTACTTTCAACCTCACGAGCCTGCGGTGCTGCCGAAGACTCCGACCGAAGATAACACAAGAGGTTCACACCGATTGTGACGCCAAATCGCAGTTCCCACGCCGTTTTCAGTGTCTCCATGCGGCGACTTCATGACTCCTGGGTCATCGTGGCGCTGCTGGCCGTCTGCCTGCTGTTGGCCGCCGGTGGTGATTCGGTGCGCGAGCTCGGACGCTGGGAACGTGACGCGATCGACACCGGCGAGTACTGGCGGCTCGTCTCCGGTCATCTCGTGCACTTAGGTCTGGGACACTTGTGGCCGAACCTCGCCGCCCTCCTGATCATCGGGCTGCTGTTCGAGGGCGTGTTTCGCAACTGGGACTGGGTTCGCATCGGCGCCGCCTCCGTGGCGGCGATCGACTTGGGCCTCTACGTGCTCGACCCGGACGTGCAGTGGTATGTCGGCCTGTCGGGCGTGCTGCACGGTTACGTTGCGGCGGGCGCGCTCGCGCTGATCATGCGTGGCGAGAAGCTCGGCGTCGTGCTCGCCGTCGGAGTCGGGGCGAAGCTCGTGTTCGAGCAGGTCGTCGGGCCCGTGCCGTTCACAGCCGCGTCCGTCGGCGGGCCCGTCGTCGTGGCCGCTCACCTCTACGGCGTCGTCGGCGCGTTGCTCGCCGAAGGGGCAACCGAGCTCGTGCGTCGTCGTTCACGGGTATAATCCCGCGCCTTGTCGATCCCGGCGAGGTTGTATGAGCTCATCGTCTTTACCGAAGTTGCCGGGCATCGCCGGCCGCACCGCACTCGTGACCGGAGCGTCGCGCGGCATCGGCCGAGCGATCGCGGAAGCGTTGGCGAGCCAGGGCGCAACCGTCATCGGCACCGCCACGAGCGAGCAGGGCGCTGCGCAGATCTCGAGCTGGATCGGCGCTCTTTCGTCCGGCAGCCGCGGCGCCGTGCTCGATGTCGGCAGCGATGCGTCCGTCGAAGCGTTGTTCGCGGGATTCGCGAGCGCTCCCGAGATCGTCGTCAACAACGCCGGCATCACGCGCGACAATTTGCTGATGCGCATGAAGCCCGAGGAGTGGAACGACGTAGTGTCCACGAACCTGTCGTCGCTCTATCGCGTGTGCAAGGCGAGCTTGCGCGGCATGATGAAGGCGCGCTTTGGGCGCATCATCAACATCAGCTCGGTCGTCGGACTGATGGGCAACGCCGGGCAGACGAACTACGCGGCGGCGAAGGCCGGCATGATCGGCTTCACGAAGTCGCTCGCACGCGAGATCGCGTCGCGCAACGTCACGGTCAACGTCGTCGCTCCGGGATTCATCGATACCGACATGACGCGCGCGCTGGACGAGAAGCAGGTCCAGGCTCTGCGCGAGCAGATACCGCTCGCACGTCTCGGCACGAGCGCCGATATCGCGGCCGCCGTCGCTTTTCTGGCCTCCGATCTCGGCGGCTACATCACGGGCGAAACTCTGAACGTCAACGGCGGCCTGTCGATGCACTGACCGGCGCGACGACGGGGCCTAGCACGAGAATCCCGTTGTTGTCGCGGAATTTTCGCCCTACCCGAGGCTTGGGGAGGGCTCGGTAGAATGGCCCAATCGATTCCAATACAATACGCGCCACATCGGCCGGACCCAGTCCGGCCGCCGAATTAATAAGGGGTACGTACATGAGCAGCGTCGAAGATCAAGTAAGAGGCATCATTGCCGAGCAGCTCGGGCTCAAAGCCGAGGAAATCAAGAACGACGCTTCGTTCGTCGACGACCTTGGCGCCGACTCCCTGGACACTGTTGAGCTCGTGATGGCTCTGGAAGAGGAATTCGAGACCGAAATCCCCGACGAGGAAGCCGAGAAGATCACGACGGTTCAGCACGCGATCGACTACATCCGCGCCCGCCAAAACGAGGGCTAGCAATTCTGCCGAGCCGTCTTCTAGTTTTGGACCAGCACCTCATTCGAAACACCGTTCTCGAGCCGGAGGCGTGCCGTGACTAAACGGCGCGTCGTCGTCACAGGCCTCGGGCTCATCTCGCCCGTCGGTAACAGCGTTGCCGAGGGGTGGAAGAACGTTCGCGACGGCGTCAGTGGCATCGGTCCCATCGAGCACTTCGACACGAGCGCGTTCACGACTCGGTTCGCGGGCACGATCCGCAACCTCGATATGGCGCAGTACCTCGAGCCGAAGGACCAGCGTAAGTCCGACATCTTCCAGCACTACGGCATCGCTGCTTCGATTCAAGCGATGCAAGACTCGGGGCTGACGGTCGACGAGGCCAACGCGCATCGCTACGGCGTCGCGATGGGCTCCGGCATCGGCGGGGTCAACACGATCGAAATCAATCACTCGAAGTGGCTCGAGGGCGGGCCGCGCAAGATCTCGCCGTTCTTCGTGCCCGGCACGATCATCAACATGATCTCCGGCCACGTATCGATCAAATACGGCCTGACTGGCCCCAACCTCGCCGTCGTCACGGCGTGCACGACGAGCACGCACGCGATCGGGTTGGCGGCGCGACTCATTCAATCGGACGACGCCGACTTCATGTTGGCCGGCGGCGCCGAGT
>Ga0075418_10001315_pt1 | contig 28146 bp, 22 predicted proteins | sample SoiMetdeltSBSDD2_FD_81776 | JGI IMG/M metagenome (GOLD analysis project Ga0075418, IMG submission 81776) | Bulk soil microbial communities from a Populus tree surrounding site in Tennessee, USA - Soil MetaG P. deltoides SBSDD2 | ecosystem: Environmental > Terrestrial > Soil > Tree plantation...
CGTCCAGGATGGGGCGTTGCTCGCGGGCGCCGCGGCCGGAAGCAAAGCGCCCCTCTTGCGCCACCTTCCAGATCTCCTGGAGGTCCGCGCCGAAAATCGCCCGCGTCCGGGTACGGCTCTTGAGGCCGTTGAACTGGGGCGGATTGTGGCTCGCGGTGACGACGAGGCCGCCGTCGGCGGCGAGCGTCTCGACGGCGTAGTTGAGCACCGGAGTGGGCACGAGTCCGATGTCGATGACGTCGCAGCCCGTGGAGAGCAGACCCTGCATTAGCGCCGCCAGGTACTCCTCGGAAGAGAGTCTCATGTCCCGGGCGGCGACGAGGCGGCGCAGGTCGCGGGCGCGGTAGTAGGTGCCGAAGGCGCGGCCGAGCGTTTCCATCGCCCCCGCGTCCAGGTCCACGCCGGCCACACCGCGGATGTCGTACTCGCGGAAAGTGTTGCGATTCAAGGGTCCCCCGCTCTCTGGGTGCTTTCGCTCCACCTTAGCATGCGTTGCGGGAGGCCCGGCCCGCCTTGCGGCCCGCTAGCGTAACTTGTTAGGCTGCAAGAAGTCTCGCGCCTGCTGGAGGGTTCTTGCAGCGTCCCGTGGTGATCGGCATTGCCGGCGGCACCGGCTCGGGCAAGACCACCGCGGCACTCAAGGTGAAGAGTCACTTCCCCGACGAGCGGGTGCTCATCCTGCACCAGGACAACTATTACCGCGACCTCGCGCACTTGCCTTTGGAGGAGCGCGCCCGGATCAACTACGACCACCCGGACGCTTTCGAGGCGCCGCTGCTGCTCGCCGACATCGAGACCTTGAAGGACGGCGGGGTGATCGAGAGTCCGGTGTACGACTACGACCAGCACCGCCGCCGCGAGCAGCGCCTGCGGCTCGGTCCCGCCGACATCATTCTCCTCGAAGGGATCTTGGTGCTGGAGAACGAGGCGCTCCGCCGGCAGATGGACATCCGCATCTTCATCGACGAGGATGGGGACGAGCGCTTCATGCGCCGCCTGGAGCGGGACGTGCGCGAACGGCAGCGCGATCCGGTTTCCGTCATCGCCCAGTACCGGAACACGGTGAAGCTCATGTTTCAGCAGTTCGTCGAGCCCAGCAAGCGCTACGCGGACCTCATCATCCCGCATGGGGGGCACAACGACGTGGCCATCGACCTGCTGGTGGTGAAGGTGCGCGATCTCTTGCGGCGTTCGAGTTCCACCCCGAGTTCCCGAGGCTAGAGCATGGCGCAGGAAAAGCTAGAGGCGGCGACCCCGCCCTCCACCCGAGGGGAGACGGTGGCGCCCGAGCTGGGCCCGGCCGGCTCCGGAGGTACGCTGGGGCTCTTCCTGCATGAGATGCGGGTGCGGCAGTGGAGCAAGAATCTGGTGCTCTTCGCCGCTCTCATCTTCTCCAAGAACCTGCTGCAGATTCCCATGGTGCTGCGCAGCATGCTCGCCTTCGTGGTCTTCTGCCTGCTTTCCGGCGTCGTCTACACCGTGAACGATCTCCTCGACCTGGAAGCGGACCGCCGGCACGAGGTCAAACGCCGGCGGCCCCTGGCCTCGGGACAGCTGCGCGTGCGCACCGCCCTCACCGGCGTGGTGCTGGTGCTGGGTCTGGCGTTGATGGGAGCCGCCCTCCTGGGACCGCGCTTCTTCCTCATCAGCGTCGGCTTTCTCGCCTTCAATCTGGCCTATTCGCTGGTGCTGAAGAACGTCGTCATCGTCGACGTCATCAGCATCGCCATCAGCTTCCTCATCCGCGCCATCGCCGGGGTCGTCGCCCTCAACACCGCCACGGTGCACCTGACCATTTCACCGTGGTTGCTCGTGGTCACCTTCTTCCTTTCCCTCTTCCTCGGGCTCTGCAAGCGCCTGCACGAGTACCGCTCGATCCTGGATGCGGGCAAGCACCGCAGCACTCTCATGGCGTACTCCGAGGAGCTGTTGAACCAGCTCATCAACGTTGCCGCCACGGGAACGCTCATCGCCTACTCGATCTACACGATCTGGCCCGAGACGGTGCAGCACTTCGGCACGGAGAACCTCATGTACACCATCCCCATCGTCGTCGCCGGTCTCACCCGCTACATGTTCCTCGTCTACCGGCGCAACCTTGGCGGCGACCCCGCCGAGATCCTGCTCACCGAACGCTCGCTCTGGGCGACAGTGATCGCCTGGTTCCTCTGCGTCGCCGTGGTCATCTACCGCGCCCAAACATGAGCGCTCGGCCCACCAAGACGGCGCCGCGGCGGCGCGAAGGCACGCGGCCCCCACGACCGCCGGGCCGACCCTCGGCACCACCAAGGCGAGGTGGCTCGCGGCCGCACCCACCTTCGGGTCGACCGCCGGCACCGCCGCGGCGCGAAGGCCCGCGGGCGTTCCGCCCTGAGGGCAGAGCCAGCGCGCCGCTCATGCCCAGGCGTCAGGCCCGCATGGACACGGCGCAGGCCCTGCCGGTGGGTGCCCTCGGTCTGCGCGCCTTCGCCAAGCTCAACCTGCATCTGGAAGTGCTGCGCCGCCGGCCCGACGGTTACCACGACGTCGAAACCGTGCTGCAGAGCGTGAGCCTGTGCGACTCGCTGCATCTCGTGCCGCGCCCGAGCGGCCTCTCCCTTCTCTGCGACGCCCCCGGCGTGCCCCGCGGCGAGGACAACCTCAGCATGCGCGCCGCCCGCGCGCTGCTCGCGGCGGCTGGTCTGTCGGCGCCGCCTCGCGGCGTGCGTCTCGATCTCTACAAATCGATCCCGGCGGCAGCGGGCTGCGGCGGCGCCAGCGCCGATGCGGCGGCGACGCTGATCGGACTCAACGTTTTCTGGGAGCTGGGGTGCACGCCGGAAACCCTGGAGAGCGTGGGTGCCACGCTCGGCTCCGACGTGCCGTTCTGCCTGCGCGGCGGGACCGCCCTCGGTCGCGGCCGCGGCGAGCGCCTGGTGTCGCTGCCGGCGCTGCCGCGCACCAGTTTTCTCCTGGTATTTCCGGGGATCCCGGTGCTCTCGTCCTGGGCTTACGCCAATCTCCACATGGGATTGACACGCCGGTCGCACGCACTTAACCTGGACCGCCTCAAGTCGATCCTGGCGCGCTATCCGGAGGCGGGCCAGAGCTTCTACAATCGGCTCGAGGATGCGGTGTGCCCCGCCCATCCCGAGCTCGTCGAGATCGCGTCAAGGCTGCAGCAGAGTGGCGCCCCGGTCGCGATGATGACCGGTAGCGGCAGCGGTATGTTCGCCGCCTTCGCGACGCCCGAAGCTGCGGCGCGGGCCGAGCGGGGACTGCTACGCCGCGGCTGGCGCACGGTCCTCGTCGAGTCGGTCCAGTCCGGCGTGGAATTCTTCCGCTAGGCAGCGTCGCCCCGGGGCAAGCGACCGCTGTCTGCGCGTGAGTCAGCGGGCTTGGGGCGTCGACAAGTGGCAAGTCACCAGATTTTGGTTCTGGCATCCGCAGGTTCGAATCCTGCCGCCCCAACCAGTTCCCGGCGCTGAGCGAGGAGACGGGTGATGGCGAAGAATCGGCTGCGGCTCATCTGCGGCAACGCCAGCCGCGATCTCGCCGAGGCGGTCTGCCGGCACCTGGGGCAGCCACTCGGGCGCGCCGAAGTCACCCGTTTCGCCGACGGCGAGATCTTCGTGCAGATCGAGGAGAATGTGCGCGGCGTGGACGTGTTCATCATGCAGTCCACCTATCCGCCGGCGGACCATCTGATGGAGCTGCTCATGCTCGTCGACGCCTGCCGGCGCGCCTCCGCCGGCCGCATCACCGCGGTGATCCCTTACTTCGGCTACGCTCGCGCCGACCGCAAGGACCAGCCGCGCGTCTCCATCACCGCCAAGCTCTGCGCCAACCTCATCGTCCAGACGGGGACGGATCGGGTCCTCACGGTGGACCTGCATTCGTCGCAGATCCAGGGTTTCTTCGACATCCCCCTGGATCATTTGTATGCGGCGCCGGTGCTCATGCAGTACATCGGCGGTCTGGACTTGAAGGACGTCGTCGTGGTGGCGCCCGATGCGGGCGGGGTCAAGATGGGCCGCGCCTTCGCCAAGCGCCTGGGGGCGGACCTGGCCATCGTGGACAAGCGCCGCACCGGTCCGGATCAGGCGGAGCTCATGAACGTGATCGGCGAGGTGGAGGGCCGGGACTGCCTGATCCTCGACGATCTCATCAGCACCGGCGGCACCCTGTGCCAGGCGGCGCTGGAGCTGCAGCGGCGCGGGGCGCGGCGGATCATCGCCGCCGCCTCGCATGGCGTCTTCTCCGGCACCGCGTTCCAGCGTCTCCAGGAGGCTCCCATCGACGAGGTGACGGTGACGAACACGCTGCCGTTGCGCTCGCCCGACGTGCCCGCCAAGGTGCGGGTCCTGGACATTTCGAAGCTGTTGAGCAAGGCCATCCTCAACATCCATCACGAGGAATCGATCAGCTCGTTGTTCATTTGAGTGCTACCCAAGAAACCGCTCGCCTCGGGATGCGCCGGGTCGAGTGCCTGCAGGAGGTTCGAGAAAGGCTATGGAGACGGCACACGTGGAAGTGACGCGCCGCGAGACGAACGGCAAGGGCGGCGCCCGCAAGCTGCGCCAGACCGGCAAGCTGCCCGGCATTTTCTATGGGGAAGGGGAGAAGCCGCAGGCAATCCTCCTCGATGCAGTGCACTTCGAGACCTTGCGGCGCGCCGGCGCCCACCACCGTCTCCTGGAGGTGCGCTGGCACGGCGAGTCGAAGAGCGAGAAAGCCCTGGTGCGGGAGATGCAGGTGCATCCGGTGAGCCGGGTGGTGTTGCACGTGGACCTGCAGCGCGTCTCCATGGCGAAGCGCGTGCGCATGACCGTACCGGTCGTGCTCCTCGGCAAGCCCGAGGGGGTCAAGACTCAGGGCGGCATCCTGGAGCACCACCTGCGCGAGGTCGAGGTGGAGTGCCTGCCGGGCGACATCCCGGATGAGATCACCCTCGAGGTGGGCCACCTGCAGATCGGGCAGGCGATCCACGTCTCCGACCTGCAGCGACCGGGGGTCCAGTTCACCAGCCATCCGGAGACCACGGTGGTCACGGTGAGCCTGCCGGCGGCGGAGCGCGCCGCGGAAGAGGTCAGCCCGGAGGCTGCGGCTCTGGCTGCTGCCGAGCCCGGAGCCGAGGGCGAGAAGGAAGGCGAAAAGAAGGAAGGCGAGAAGAAGGAAGGCAAGGAAAAGGAAGGCAAGGAGAAGTCCGGCAAAGAGAAGGGCTCTTCCTGATCCGTGTGGGCGGTGTTCGGCCTCGGCAATCCGGGGAAGCGCTATGCGTCCACCCGGCACAACGTGGGCTTCCTCGTCGTCGACGAGCTCGCGGCGCGGCACGGCGGCGACTTTCGTCGCCGCGAGGGACTTTGGGTGACCGAGGTCGAGCGCGCCGGCGCGTCGCTTCTCCTGGTCAAGCCGGGGACCTACGTCAATCGTAGCGGCGCCGCGGCGCGTACGGTGCTCGAGGCATACGGGCTCGCCCCGGAAAACCTCTTGGTCGTGGTGGACGACGTCTATCTCCCCTTCGGCCGCCTGCGGCTTCGACCGGGTGGCAGCGCTGGTGGCCACAATGGCCTGCTCTCCATCGAAACGGCGCTCCAGACACAAGCGTATCCCCGCTTGCGTGTCGGGGTCGGTGCGCCCGACGCCACCGGGAAACTAGTGGAGCATGTGCTCGGCGAGTTCGAAGCGGAAGAGCGCGAGGCCCTGCCGGCCTCCGTCAGCCGCGCCGCCGACGCCGTCGAGATCGTCCTCGACCACGGCGTCGCACGGGCCCGCCCGCTGGTGAACGCCGCACCCAGGCCCGAGGCGGAGCCAGGCTGAGGCCGGCCCCACCGTGCAGCCCGCCTCCGGTGCGGCCTGCTCGGTGCGGTCCAGCGCTGGAGCCGTGGGGCCGGAGTGGCGCTCTGACCCCGGCGCCGCCGGGGTCCCACTTGCGGCGGCTCGCCCAAGCCACCTATACTGGCCCGCGTTTGCTTCGGAATCCCACGGGGCTTCCAAACCAGGCGAACCAAACCACCCTTCTTCCGAGCGCAGGCGACGCCTCGGGCCGCCGTGCTTCGGCAGACGCAAGTCCGCAGGGAGGTGCACCGCCGCGTGCCCAAGCTCACCAAGTACGAGTTCACATGGATCCTCGAGGCGCAGCTGGACGAGACGAACGTCGGCGCCAGTCTCGAGAAGTACGCCAAGATCGTCCGCGATCAGGGCGGCGAGGTGACGACGCAGGAGAACTGGGGCCGGAAGAAGCTGGCCTACGAGATCGACGACAAGACCGACGGCCACTACCTGTTCCTGCGCCTGCAGGCGACGCCGGCCATCATCTCCGAGCTGAATCGCATTCTTCGCTTCGACGAGCAGGTGCTGCGCACCCTCATCGTGCAGGACGAGGAGTGGGAAGCGAAGAACCTGGAAGCGGCGAAACGCGCCGGTGCCAGGCCGGCGGAGCCACACCAGACACCGCAGGTGGCCTGACATGGGAACGATGCCGAAGAAGAAGAAGGAAAAGAAGCCGGGTCGGAAGAAGCCGTGCAAGTTCTGCATGGATCACGTGGCCGCCATCGATTACAAGGACCACAACCGCTTGCGCAAGTTCGTGACCGACCGCGGCAAGATCGCGGCGCGGCGCATCACCGGGACCTGCGCTCGGCATCAGCGCCAGCTCGCCATCGCCATCAAACGGGCGCGGCATCTGGCGCTGCTCCCCTTCGTCCGCGAGCACTACCGGTAGGCCGGCGTCCGCGGCCTGGAGGCTGTCATGGAACTGATTCTGATCGAGCACGTGGAAGGCCTTGGCCGGCGCGGTGAGGTCGTCAAAGTGCGACCCGGATATGCGCGCAACTTCCTGCTGCCCCGCAAGCTGGCCCTGCAAGCCACGGCCGGGGCCAAGCGCCTCGTAGGGCAGGAGTCCCGGAAGTTCGAGGTCACCGATCAGCGGGCCCGCACCGACGCCACGGCGCTGTCGGAGCGCCTGGGGGGCGTGGAGCTCTCCTTGCCGGTGAAAGCCGACGAGGACGGCAAGCTCTATGGCTCGGTGGGTCCGGCGGAGATCCAGCATGGCCTGGCGGTACAGGGCATCACGGTGGAGCGCAAGCAAATCGTCCTGGCCCAGCACATCAAGATGCTGGGTAGCTACGAGGTGCCGGTGCGCTTGCATCTGGATGTCCGCGGCACCGTCAAGGTGAGCGTGGTGCAGGAGTAGGATGCATGCGGTGATCATGGCCGGCGGCGCCGGGACGCGCTTCTGGCCCCGCAGCCGCGCCCGGCGCCCGAAGCAGCTCCTCTCCATCGACGGCGCCCTGAGCCTGATCCGCTGCACCTTCGAACGCCTGCTGCCGCTCGTTCCCCCGGAGCGCATCCTCGTCGTCACCCGCGCCGAGCAGGAGCCCGGCGTGCGCGATGAGCTGCCCGAGCTGCCGGCGGCGAACCTCCTCGTCGAACCCACGGGACGGAACACGGCGCCGGCCATCGGCTTGGCGGCGGCGGTGCTGCAAGCCCGCGGCGCTGGCAAGGACGCCATGGTGGTGCTGCCGGCGGATCACGTCATCGGGCGGGAAGAGGAGTTTCGCGCCGTCCTCGCTGCGGGGGAGAGCGTTTTGCACGATCACGAGGTGCTCCTCACCCTGGGGATCACGCCGCGACGGCCGGAAACGGGCTACGGTTACATCCGCTGCGGTGAGACCGTGGCCCGAGCCGCCGGGCGCGCTTTCCTCCGGGTGGAGCGCTTCGTCGAGAAGCCCGACCTGGTCACGGCGCGCGCTCTGGTGGCGGATGGCCGCCACCTGTGGAACAGCGGCATGTTCCTGTGGCGCCCGGCGCGCATCCGCGCCGAGCTGGAGCGGCACCTGCCGGCCCTCGGCCAGGGTCTGGCGCAGCTCGAGAAGGCCCACGGAACTGGCGCCTGGCCGGCGGTGTTGCAGACCGCGTACGCCGGTTTCCCGAGCGTTTCCATCGACTACGGCGTCATGGAAAAGGCCAGCGAGGTCTGGGTGCTGCCGGTGGACCTGGGCTGGAACGATGTCGGTTCCTGGGCGAGCTTGGCGGAAGTCCGGCCCCAGGACGAAGGGGGCAACGTGCTCCCTCCCGGCGCCCTGGCGCTGCAGTCGCAGCGCAACATCGTGGAGGCGAGCGGACGCGTGGTGGTGCTCCTCGGCGTTTCGGATCTCATCGTGGTGGATGCCGAGGACGCTCTGCTCGTCTGCCAACGCGAGCGGGCCCAGGAGGTCGGGACGATTCCGGAACGACTGCGCCAGCGCGGGCAGGACTCCCTGACCTGAGGCGCGATAACGGGCGGCGTCGGCCGATGCCGCCAGGGGGGACGATTCCATGACCAGGCGGTCCAGGTTCGGCTGGGGCGTGGTGCTCGCGGTGGTGCTCGGCGTTCTCGCCTGCAGCAAGGGCGAGAAAGGGGCCGAGTCGCCGGACCGGGTGCTGGCCCGAGTCGGCAAGGAAAAGATCACCGAGGCGGACATGCGCGAGGCCATCGACGCCATGCCGAAGCACGAGCAGGCCCAGTACCAGACCGTCATGGGCCGCAAGCGCCTGCTCGACATGCTCGTCGACCGGCTCCTCCTCGTGGCTGCAGCCGAGGACAAGGGCATGGACCAGACTCCCGATGTGACTTCGCGGATGGAGGAGATGCGCCGGAGCCTCCTCACCGCCGCTTACCGCGACTACATGGTGGAGCAACTGCCGAAGCCCACGGAAGAGGACCTGAAGGCCTATTACGATGGGCACCACGAGGAGTTCACCGTGCTACCGAGGGTGAACGCTTCCTGGATCAAATGCGCCACCAAGGCGAAGGCCGAGGCGGCGCGCCAGCGCGTCGTCGGCAAGGGCGAGCACTTCGGCACCGTGGCGCGCGAAGTCAGCATCGACGAGTGCTCGAAGAAGGACAATGGTCTGCTCGGGTACTTCAACCCGGCGGGCTACGTGCGTTGCATCGGCAACCGGCCGGAATTCTCCCAGCGGGTGTTCGAGCTCGAGGCTGAGGACGTGAGTGAGGTGTTCCCTTGGGACAACGGCTGGGCCATCGTCAAGGTGCACGAGAAGACCACGGAACGGCAGGAACCGTTCAGCAAGGCCCGGGACCGCATCGCCGCCCGGCTGCGCCCGCAGCTCTCCGACTCGCTGCTGCAGGCCGAGCTCCAGCTTCTCCGCCAGCGGATCGGGGTGGAGATGCTGGTGGACGCGGCGGCGGAGCTGGCCGACAAGTCCGCTGAAGATCTGATGAAGATGGCCACGGAAGGCTCCAGCCCGATCGACAAGATCGAGATCTACAAGGTGCTCCTGCAGAAGTACCCGCATCACGAGAGGGCCGACGAGGCCCAGTTCATGATCGGATTCGTGCTCTCCGAGGAGCTCCACGACTACGATACCGCCCGCAAGGAGTACCAGAAGGTTCTGGACAACTATCCGGACTCGGACGTCCGCGATTCCGTGCTCTATATGATGCAGAACATGGGTCGTAACGAGGCACCGGAGTTCCAAGAAGCGCAGCCAGCGCCGCAAACCGGGCGGTAGGAAACCTGCCAGCTGTGACATCGGTGGATCCTCGACCACCGGCCCCCGTCGTTCGCCGGCTTTCAGGTGGCTCGAAGTCGGGCACTGGAAGCGTCGGCGCACGGCGCTGCCGACCACCTCGCGCCTCGCGCGCCCGCACCCCGGGCGAAGATGCGGGGACTCGCCGGGTGAGCGCACGGAATCTTCGCCAACCTCCACGTTGACGCACCCCCGAGCTTGACCGAGTCTACGCGCCGCTCGAGCGCGCCGGAGTGCGCGACGAGCGCGCGATGCCGGCAGATTTCCACGCGTGTGGGCCCGGCATGCGGTCTGCAGTCGTGGAAGCGTCCGCCTTCTGAGGCGACACCGGTGGTGCGGCGCTCTGCCGCGCGGGCGCGGTGGATGAAGCCGCCGCGAGCCCCGGAGGGCGGAGATTCGCGTGGAACGTTTCACACAAGGGGTGAGTGGAAATGAGTCGAGTGATCGGGATTCTTGCAGTGGCGCTCTTGCTGCTAGGTGTTGCCGGCGCGGTTTCCGCGCAGACGGCGAACCAGCGTCTCACCGGAATGACCGGTATCGGCTACTTCCGATCCAACAGCGTCGGCCCCGACATCGTCGGCGTCCGTCACTGGATGAACGAGGGCATGGCCGTGGACTTCGGAGTCGGCCTCGGCTTCGATAACCACAATGACGACCCGTCGAGCACGGCGCTCGAGGACACCGGGCTGTTGGACTTCGCCTTCGACGTGGGCCTCCCCGTGGCGATCCACGGCGAGGAGAACATGATCGTCTACCTGCGCCCGGGCTTGACCGTCGGCGGCCTCCAGGGCTTCGTCCCCAACGCCACCGATCCGGCCGCAGAGAGCGACAAGGCCTATGACATCGCCTTCCGTGGCGAAGTGGCCGTGGGCGGAGAGTTCTTCCTGGGTCAGCTGGGCTGGCCGAACCTGAGCTTCTCCGGCCAGATTGGCCTGGGCGTCGACGTGCTGTCCCCGAAGGAAGAGGGCGCCACCACGAGCGTGAGCTTCAACACGGACGTTCGCGACGTGAGCATCACGCAGTCCGGGAGCCTGGGCTTCCACATCTACTTCTAGTCCTGGCTCACGACGAGCAGCGACGCTGCGACCGCTCGGGCCTCTCCACGTGGAGAGGCCCTTTGTTTTTGCGCGCACGGCAGCTGGCATTGACCGCCGCCGTTGGGCCTCCTTATAGTTGAGGCGATGCGCGCCCGCCCTGGTTTGCCGAGGAGGCCGCCGCTGTGATCCGCGTGCAGGTCGCCAGTCTCGCCATGGACCAGACGACGCACAATCCCGTCGTGTTGCTGGAGGCACCGGAGGACAAGGAAGCAGGCGTTCTCCCCATCTGGATCGGCCACCCGGAGGCCACGGCGATCGCCAGCCAGCTCTATGGCCACACCTTCGAGCGGCCCCTGACGCACGACCTGCTGCGCATTGTCATCGAGGGTCTGGAGGCGCGGGTGAAGAAGGTGCTGATCACCGAGCTGCGCGGTAACACCTTCTTCGCCAAGATCTACATCGCCCGGGGCGACGAGATCTTCGCCATCGACGCCCGCCCTAGCGATTCCATCGCCCTGGCGTTGCGCGCCCACGCTCCCATCTACGTCGACCGCGAGCTCTTCCGCCGCAGCAGCCGGCCGCTCAACCTGGGGAAGGGGACGCCTGGTCCGGAAGCCGACGACGATCCGCTGCGCAAGTATCTGGACGACCCGGACCCCCCGGGCGACCTCAACCTCTAGAATCCCGCGCTCGGCGCGGCAGCACTGGGAGGCCCTCGTGCTCTACCGCTTCGGCGAGTCCGAGCCGTGGCTCGGCCGGGAGGTGTTCGTGGCCCCGTCCGCCACGGTCCTGGGAGCCGTGCGTCTTGGCTCGCAGTCGAGCGTGTGGTTCGGCACCGTGCTGCGCGGCGACGTCGGCCGGATCGAGGTGGGCGAGCGCAGCAACATCCAGGACCTGACCACGGTGCACGTGAGCGACGGCGGTCAGGGCACGAGCATCGGTGACGACGTGGTGATCGGCCATCGCGCCTTGATCCACGACTGCCGTATCGACGCTCTCGCTCTGATCGGCATGGGCTGCGTCATCCTGGATGGGGCGCATATCGGCCGTGGCGCCGTCGTGGCCGCCGGCGCCGTCATCCTTTCCGGCCAGGTGGTACCCCCCCTCGCCGTGGTGGCAGGCGTCCCGGCGACGGTGCGGAAGATCCTGCCGGAGGCGAGCCTGGAAGACCGCCGCCGCCACGCGCTCCACTACGTGGAGCTCTCCCGCCGCTACCTCCGAGGCGAGTGCGCGCCGCTCGCCTGAAGTGGCCCGGCTCATGCCACCAGCATCTTCGACCCCTGTCGCGAGAGAGGCTCATGACGCTTGGAAGCGCGAAGCTCCTCTTCCTTCCCCTGCTCTGGCTCGTAGCCTGTCAACCTGCACGAGTGCCCGCGCCTTCGCCGGGGCCGGCGTCGCCCGCCACGACCGGGGCCCCCGCCACGCCTCCGGCTGCGACACCCGCCCCAGGAGGCGCCGCCGCTCCGACCCCGAAGAGCGGCAGCGCCAAGGCACCCCGGGAGGACGCCTCCCCGGGGCCGGAGGCGAAGATCGGTGTACTGGCTCCCTTCAGTGGACCGTACGCGGGGCATGGCCGGGCCTATCTGGATGGGGTGAATCTTGCCGTGGAGGCCGCGCAGACCGCCGGCGGGAAGGCGGTGGCGGTGGTGCCGGCGGACGACAAGGCCTTGCCCGAGGGGGCGCTCATAGCGGTGCGCCGTCTGGACGAGGCCGAGAAGGTGAACTGCATCGTCGGCGGCTTCGTTGGCGGCCCCACCTGGGTGGCGGCGCTGGAGTGCAACTGGCGCGGGGTGCCCTTCCTGGCCAATGTGGCCCACGAGCCGGAGCTGGGCAGCATCGGCCCTTGGATCTTCCATGAGGGAGCGCCGCCGGCGCGCACCGCCCAGGCGGCGGCGGAGCTGGCGACGTTCGAGCTGCGGCTCTTCCGCGCCGCGCTCCTCTTCCCGCAAGAAGGGGACGGCCGGCTGCAGGCGAGCGAGTTCTCCGCCCGCATCGCCGCCCTCGGCGGACGCATCGTCGCCTCCGAGGCCTTCGCCCCAGGAACGACGGATTTCACCGCTCCCGTCCGCCGGCTGGCCGGCGCCAATCCCGACGTGCTCTACCTGCCCATCGATACCGAGACGATGCGCCTCGTCCTGCCGGCACTTGTGGTCGAAGGTTTGGAAGCCCGGCTCATCGGCGTCGCCGCTTGGAACAGCAGCCGCTTCCTCTCTCAGTGCGGCGGCGATCTCGAAGGGGCCCTGGTGCCGGACACCGAGCTGGGCGGTGAAGATCGGGCTGCTCTCGGTCGCTTCGAAAGCGCCTACCGCGCCCGCCACGGGGAGGCGCCGTCGCGCTTCGCCGCCGCCGGGTACATCGCGGGGCAGCGCGTTCTGGAGGCGATGGCGGCTCGCGGCAGCGAGCGCGCCGCGCTCCAGGCCGAGCTGGCGGCGCGCACCGCGGCGCGCCGGGCGCAAACGACGGCACCTCGCTTCCTCGTCGTGAAACAAGGCGCGCTCAAGAGCTTCCCCACGCCGTAAGACGAGGGCCCTACTCGGGCTCGAGGTCGGAGAGGTCGAACTTCACCCGGATGGGCAGCCAGGCGCCCTGGGGTTCACCGTCGCGGCGCGGCGGCAGCACCTTCCACTTCCGCACCGCTTCCAGCGCCGCCTGTTCGAAGGCTTGAGCCGAACCCCCGGCCGGGACCGTGCCCGATTCCATCACCTGTTCGTCGATGATGTCCCCCGCCGGCGTCACGTAGCAGGCCAGGAGGACGTAGCCCTCGATGCCATGGCTGCGCTCGGTCTCCGGGTAATCCGGCTTCACCGCCTTGAGGATGACGAAGTCCTCCGAGAAGGAGAGCAGCGTGTGCAGCGGCGGGGCGGGCACATGCGGGCTCTCGACGTAGTCCGTCACCTGCGGCTTTTCCTCGGGCTTGGGCTTCTCATTCTGGCGCACCAAGATCGGGTTCGGACCCGGCTGGATCTTGGGTTCATCGAGCACGTGGTACTCCGGAGCTGCCCGCATGCCCTCGCGCCGGCGCTGGTAGAAGAAGGCCTGGATGCTGTTCGGCTCCATGGTCTCGAGCTCGAGGAGCGGGTTCGGCCGGCCACGGTAGCCGAGGAGGGGTGGCTGCTCGGCGCGCACGTGCAGCGGCAGGATGATGAAGCTTCCGAGGGCGAAGAGCAGCAAGTGGACGGCGGCGGCGACGAGGAAACCGGCGGAGAGCGAAACGCGGTATTCCCTCTCTCGACGACGTGCGCGATCCGGGCTCATGAACGCGCTCCCGCGCTGCGCTCCGCTGCGAGTATAGGTTACGCCATCGGTGCTATGCTACGCAGAGGACGCGGCTGCAGCGACAGCGGCCGCGAAAGCCATGCCGTCTTCCGAGATCTACCGCCAGCTGCCACCGGTGGAGCGTCTGCTCCAGGAGGAGAGCCTGCGCGAGCCGTTGCGCCGCTTGCCCCGCGCCGTGGTCGTCACCTTGGTGCAGGAGGAAGTGGAGTCTCTCCGTTCCCGGCTCGGGAACGGCAGCGGCACGCTGCCGCAGAGCCGCGAGGAAGCCCAGGCCTGGGTGCTGCGCGCCGTGCACAGGCGGCTCGAGGCCTTGGTGCGCCCGTCGCTGCGTCCGGTGATCAACGCCACTGGCGTCATCTTGCACACCAATCTCGGGCGGGCTCTCCTCGGACGCGGCGCGGTCGAGGCCGTGGTGCAGGCAGCGAGCCGCTACACCAACTTGGAATACGATCTCGAGGCGGGGGAACGCAGCAGTCGTCAGGTCCACGTGGAAGAACTCTTGCGCCGTCTCGTGGGTGCGGAAGCGGCGTTCGTGGTGAACAACAACGCGGCCGCGCTCCTCCTCGCCGTGGACACCTTGGGGCAGGCCGGCGTCGTCGTCTCGCGGGGCGAGCAGGTGGAGATCGGCGACAGCTTCCGCCTGCCCGAAATCCTGCGCAAGAGCGGTGTGCCGATCCACGAAGTGGGCACGACGAACCGGACGACGCCACAAGACTACGAGATGGCCGCCGAGCGGCGGGGGTGCATTCTCCTCAAGGTGCATCGCAGCAACTTCAGCCTCCACGGCTTCACGCGCGACACCAGCGTCGCCGAGCTGGCAGAGGTGGCGCGACGCTGCGCTGCGACCCTGGTCTACGACCTCGGCAGTGGTTGCCTCGAGTCCCTGGAGGCGCACGGCCTGCAGGGCGAGCCCGACGCCCGCAGCGCTCTCGCGGCCGGGGCGCACCTCGTGACCATGAGCGGCGACAAGCTCCTCGGTGGGCCCCAGGCGGGGATCATCGCCGGCGCCGCCGTGGCCGTCGGGGCCCTGCGCCGCAACCCGCTGGCGCGGGCGCTGCGCATCGACAAGTTAACCCTTGCGGCTCTCCAGGCGACTCTGCTTTCATACGCCCACGACGGCGCGCGCGACGTGCCCACAAGACACCTGCTGCTGAGCGAGCCCGCGGTGATCCGCGCCCGGGCGGAACGGGTGTGCGCCGGCCTGCGGCAGAGCCCGCAGGCGACGGTCGAGGTGGCGGCCGGGGAGTCGTCGGTCGGCGGCGGTTCCTTCGCGGATCTACGGCTGCCGTCCTTCGAGGTCCAGCTGCGGCCGCACACGGCGCGCGCCACGGTGATCCTGGCGCGCCTGCGCCGGGGCACTCCGGCCGTGCTGGCCCGCATTCGGGACGATTGCATCGCGCTCGACGCCCGCTGCGTGGCGGATGACGAGGTGGAGCCGCTGATTGGGGCGGTGCAGGCCGCCCTGGCGGCAGGGGGAGGGGACGCATGACCGGCGGGCAGTTGGGCGTCGTCAAACGCCTCCACGATCTCCTTCCCCATCTTGGCCTCGATGCCGAGCACCTGCACGTGCTGCCCCTGGAATGCCCAGCGCACTTGCAGGAATCCGACCTGCAGGCATGGAGTTATGCTTCCGAGTTCACGCCCCTTGTGCAACATCTGTTGCAACTGCGCCCACCAGGCCGTTGTCTGTCGATTGCCGTCTGCGGTGCCGAGGCGGACAACGTGGCCAGGGCGTACACCGCCGTCCAGCTCGCGGTGGGATTCAACCAGCACGGGCTGAAAACCGTGATCGTCGATGCCGAGCTCGAACGGCCCGGGCTCGCGGGTCTCGTGGCCGATCCGCACCAGGAAGGTCTCGTGGACATGGTGCGCTTTGGGCGCTCGTGCCGGGCCCTTCTGCGCCAGCCCGTGCCCGACGGCCCGGCAGTGCTCGGTGTCGGCTCCTTCCCCGTGGATGGGAGCGTGCCCTTCGCCGGCGATGCCTGGCTCGGAATCGTGCATCGCATCGCGTTGCACGCCGAGGTGGCGCTTTTTCCCGCACCACTCCTGGTGCGCGGCGATGTCAACGGTCTGTTGCGGTCGGTGGAGCAGGTGCTCTACGTACCGCCGGCAGCGGTGACGGAAGCAACCGAGCGCGACGTGGAACGCCTGCGGCGCAGCGCAGCGCGGGTGGCTGGCGTGGTCCTCTGCGCTCCGGTCGAGGCCCGACCGGCACCGGCACGCGCGGCCGCTGGGCCCGAGCGCACGAGCGAGCCGGTAGCGGAAGTCGTGCACCTGCTGGAGGAGCCGCCGGCCGCAGAGGAGTTCGGCTTCATCGAATTGCCACCGGCCGACGCGCCGCCGGTGCGGACGACGTTGGGCGATGCGATCGCGGCCGAGCCGCTCGTGACGCCCGAACCGGAATCGCCTCTCGCTTTCGAGCCGGAGCTCGAAGCCCCGGCTTTCCACCGCGAGCGTCAGAGTCGAACCTCGTCGTTCGACAGCGAGCCGAGCGTCCCGGAGGCCTTCGAAGCCGAACCCGCCGGAAGCGCTTCCGGCTTCGACGTGGCAGGCGGCGCGGTGCCACGGCCGACGCAGGCTTCTCGTGCCTTCCCACCGCCTCCCGCCTGGGGAGAAGGGGCTGGCGAAGCGGGCCCCGAAACGTCGCCTCTCGCCGATTCGGACCTCGACTTCGAGCCCGTCGGGGTGGCGGGCGAGGCGAAGGGCCGTGGCGGTCGGCACGAATCCGCCTCGCGAAGCGCCGCGACGCGGAGTGCCGAGGAAGCGAACCTGTTGCGCCGGCAGTTGCGCTTGGACGGCGCCGACTTCTCCTATTCCGAGGGCAAGCGCTACTCGCGCCTGCCGCTCTTCCTCTTCCTCGCCCTGGTGATCACCATCGGAGGTTTCCTGGGCTGGGCCTTCTGGAGTCAGGGTGAGATCAATCGTCGCGCCCGGCAGATCCTCGCCGGAGGCGGAGAGGAGCCGGCGCAGACGAGCGACGGGGAGAAGAAGCCGGGTGATGTGGTGCCGCCCACGGAGCCGAAGCCCGACGACGAAGCCGCTGCCGCCGGCGCGGACAAGCAGCCTTCTTCGGGGAGCGCGACGGGAGAAAAGACGCCGGCCCAGGTGCGGGAAACGAGCAGAATCCGCCGCCCCAGGGTGGGACGACCGGCGGGTCGGGAGCCTCCACGGGCCATCCGCCTGCAGGAACGCAAACGGGTGGAGGCCGTCCTACGGGCACGGAGTCGCCGCCGAAATCGACCGAAGGCGGCTCGGAGACGCCGACCGTGACCCAGAAACCTCCGGCGGAACCGCCGGCGACGAGCGGCGGCGGTGGGCCCGCCGTGGGAAGCGCGACCACGGTGTATGCCGTGCACGTGGCCTCGTATCGCAAATTGGAACAGGCGAACCAGGACCTCGCCAATCTCCGCAAGCACGGCTACGAGGGGCGTGCGGTGCGCACCGATCTCGAGAGCAAGGGGATCTGGTACCGGGTGTACGTCGGGAGCTATCCCACCAAGGAGGCCGCGGAGCAGGCGCGCGCGGTCATCGTGAAGCTCCCCGGGTACGACGCATTCGCGCAGGTACGACGGATCGCGGTGCCTTGAACGCGTTCGTCGTCGGGTTGGGTCAAGGCGAGCCGCGCGTGCCGCGGCCCTGGGCAGGAGAATCACCGTGCTGATCAAGAAGCTCGAGCTTTCCGGTTTCAAGTCCTTCATGAATCCCGCGGCGCTGGATTTCGGCGGCGGCATCACCGCCATTCTCGGCCCCAACGGTTGCGGCAAATCCAACGTAGTGGACGCGCTGCGCTGGGTGCTCGGCGAGCAGAGCGCCAAGCAGCTGCGCGGCGAGCGCATGGCGAACGTCGTCTTCGGCGGCACCCGCCACCGCAAGCCCCTCGGGATGGCGGAAGTCTCGGTGACCTTCAGCAACCTCGACGGGCGCATGGCCACGCCCTACCAGGAAGTGCGCCTCACCCGCCGCCTGAGCCGCGAAGGCGAGAGCGATTACCTGGTCAACGGCGCGCCGGTGCGCCTCAAGGACCTGCGCGACCTGCTCACGGATACCGGTGCCGGCAGCCATGGCTATTCGATCATCGAGCGCGAGATGGTGGACACCGTCATCGGTGGGCACGAGGACCTGCGGCGCTTCCTGCTCGAAGAAGCCAGCGGCATCATGAAGTATCGGCTGCGACGGCGCGAAGCGGAGCGCAAGCTGGAGATGACCGCGCAGGACCTGCTGCGCCTCGACGATCTGGTGGAGGAAGTGGCGCGGGAAGTGCGGTCGTTGCGCCGGCAGCTGGGGCGGACGCGCCGCTATCAGGAACTGCAGGAGGAGCTGCGCCGGACCGAGACCTACCTGGCGCAGCGGCGTTTGCTGCGCTATCGCGAGGAGACGGCGCGGCTCCGCGCCGAGCTGGAGGACGTGCAGCACTTCGGGGTCGGTGAGGACGCGGCAAGCGAGGCGATCGGCGCCCGCATCGCAGCGTTGCGCCTGGAGATGGCCGATATCGAGCGCGTCTGGCGCGAACACAGCATGCGCTGCGAGAGCCTGGCGGAGAAGCTGCGCGGGCGCGAGCAGGCGCTCGTCGTGCTCCGGGAGCGGAGCGACACCACTCGCGATGCCCAAGCGGCGGCGCGCGGCGAGATCGAGGCGACGGCGGACCGCCTGCTGCAGGTGCAACGCGATGGCGCCGGCCTCGAGGCGCGGCGGACCGAGCTGGCCACGCAGCTCGAGGAGAGACGCGAGACCTTCCGGGAGGCCAAAGAAAAGCTGGAGGCGCAGGAAGCGACCTTCGATCGCGCCCGCTCCGATCTCCTGGCGGTGAAGCAGCGCACCTTCGACTTCGCCGAGACCTCGGCGTCGCGGCGGAGCGAGATCGAAGTGCTGCGCGCCAAGCTGGAATCGAACGGAGCGCGGGAGCTGCAGCTGGCAGACACGGCGCGGGACGCCTCGGACCGGGCGGCCCGCCTGGCGGAAGAGCTGGCGGCGGTGACCAAGCAGGTGGAGGCCGCCGAGGGGCGGCGGACCGAGCGGCAGCGCCAGGCCGACGCGGCGATGGACCGCGACGAGGAGCTGGTGGGCCTGCTCGAGGCGCGGCGCGAAGAGCGCGCACAGCTCCGTGCCGAGCTCGATACGGCGCGCTCGCGTTTGGACCTCCTCCGCACGCTGGAGGATTCCCGCGAAGGCTACGGGCGGGGGCCGAAGAACGTTCTCGAACGCCACGCCGGGACGCCGCGCTTGCTCGGCAGCCTCGCCGAGCTCGTGCAGGCGCCGCGAGCGTTGGAAGCCGCCTTCGACGCGTTGCTCGCCGACGTGCTCGACGCCATCCTCGTCCGCGATCTGGACAGCGCCCTCGATCTCGTCGGCGAGCTCCGCGACCAGGACCTCGGCCGCGCCACCTTCGTCGTTCCCGGGGCGGAGACCACGTCGTCGGACTCGGGATGGCGCGACATCCTCGGCCAGCCCGGTGTCGTGGGCCTGGCGGTGGATCTGGTCACCCTCGAGGGCCGAGCGGGGCAGGCGCTGCGCCGGCTGCTGGCGCAAGCCGTCGTGGTCGAAGATGCCGCCACCGCACGGCGTCTCCTGCTGCAGTACAGCGAGCCCAATCTCCGTCTCGCCACGCGGGACGGTTTGCTCTTCACCGGCGCCGGTCTGGTGCGCGGCGGCGGCGGTGGGGAAAGCGGCGCCGGACTCCTCGGCCGCAAGCAGCGCCTGCAGGAGCTCGGCGAGCGCGTCACGGCGGTGGAAGAGTCGCTGGCGGAGACGACGGCGAGCTGCGCCGCCACGGAGACGACCTTGCGCCTCTGCCGCAACGAACGGCGCGAGATGGAGCAGATCCTGCGCTTCGACGAGGAGGAGCTGCTGCGCCTGTCGGTCACCCGGGCTTCGCTCTCCACCGCCTTCGAGGAATGCAACGGGCGCTGCGGCGAGGCGCAGCACGCTCTGGGCGCGGTGGAGGCGGAAAGCGAGCGCTTGGCGCAGGCCTTGCCCGAGCTCACCCAGGACGCGGAACGGCTGACCCGGGAGAACGAAGAACAGAAACGCGCGGTGGCGGCGCTGGAAGCCGAGTTCAACTCCATCGAGAGCGAGCGCGAGCGGCTGCGTCACGACACCAACGAGCTGCGCGTCGCCTTCGTCGAGGTCCGCGGCGAGGTCGAGTCCTGCGAGCGGCAGAGCGAGAGACTGGAAGAGCTGGAGCGCGAGCTCGCCGATCTGCGCACCCGCCGGCAAGAGGACGTGGAGCGTGCCGCCCGCGATCTGGAGACCTGGGCGCGGGAGAGCACCGAGGCCCAGGCCGAGGCGGCCAAACTGGCGCAGGAAATGGAAGCGGCGCGGCAGCAGCGCGACGAGGTGGGCGTGCGTCTCGACGCCCAGCGCACGCAGCTGGAAGCGGAGCAGGCGGAGCTGCACGCGCACGACAAGGAGCGACGGGAGCAACAGAACCGCCAGCACGCCCTGGAGCTGCAGCTCTCTCAGGGCAGCATGCAGGCGCAGAACCTCCTGGAACGCATCCAGGAGCAGTACGGCCTGGCGGAAGCGGAACTCCTGACGCTCCAGTTCGAGTGGAGCGATGCGGATCCAGTGCCGGACGAGGACGTGGTGCGCGAGCTGCGGGACAGCATCGGCAAGCTCGGGCCGGTGAACCTGCTGGCGCTGGAGGAGTTCGACAGCAAGAGCGAGCGTCTCACCTTCCTCGAGGCCCAGCGCGCCGACCTGGCCCAGGCCAGCGCCTCGTTGCAGCAGACCATCGAGAAGATCAACACCACTGCTTGCTTCCTCTTCCTCGAGACCTACGAGCAGGTGCGGCAACATTTCCGCGAGACCATCCGCACCGTCTTCGAGGGCGGCGAGGGCGATCTCGTCCTCACCCAACCGTCGGAGCCCTTGGAAAGCGACGTGGAGCTCCGGGTGCGGCCGCGGGGGAAGAAGATCGACACCCTGACCCAGCTCTCCAGCGGCGAGCGCGCACTCACCGCCATCGCGCTCCTCTTCTCGATCTATCTGGTGAAGCCGAGCCCGTTCTGCGTCTTCGACGAAGTGGACGCGCCGCTCGACGACGCCAACATCGCCCGCTTCTTGGCGCTGCTCGACCGCTTCAAGGATCACACCCAGTTCATCGTCATCACCCACAACAAGCTGACGATGGAAGCGGCGGATTATCTCTACGGTGTGACCATGGAGGAAGAGGGCGTGTCCAAGCTGGTGTCGGTGGCGCTGGACGGCAAGCTCGCCGGCCAGCCGCGCAGCTTGCGGCGCAAGACCGAGCGGGCGACGGTGCGGGCGGCGACGCTACTCCGCTCCGCCGAGGTCGGCGTCCTGCCGGTGGAAGAGGGTGCACCGGCGGCCGCCGCGGAACTCGAGGTCCCGGCGGGAGACAACGGCAGCTCTGCGGCGACGCAGGAAGCGAACGCCAGGCCCGCCGCCGCAACCCTGGTGGGGAACGGCAAACGCCGGCCCGCAGCTCGGCTGGAGAAGGGCGTCGCCGCGGCGTTGCTCGCCGCCGCCGAGCGCAGCGAGACGGAAGAGCCGGCGGCGGAGGAGGCGCGGGCCGAGGAGCCTCTTGTTTAGGAAACCTCTCGCTGGCCTCCGGCGCGGCCTCGAAAAGACACGCGACAGCATGTTCGGGCGCGTCCGCGAGCTGGTGACGCGGCGGGCGAAGCTCGATGCCTCGACGCTCGACGAGATCGAGGCCATCCTCATCGGCTCCGACATGGGTGTGGAGGCGGCCGCACGCATCACCGACGGCGTGCGCCGGCGCGTGCGGGGCGAGACTTTCTCCGCCGAGGAGATGGAGGCGGTGGAAGAGGCCATCCGCGCCGAGGTCCTGGAACTCCTGGGTGGCGCGTCTCCGACGGCGGCGGAGCGCCTGCAAGGCAAACCCCACGTGCTTCTCGTCGTCGGCGTCAACGGCACCGGGAAGACGACGTCGGTCGGCAAGCTCGCCTGGATGTATCAGCAGAGCCTGGGCAAGAGGGTGATCCTGGGGGCCGCGGACACCTACCGCGCCGCCGCCGTCGAGCAGCTCGCTATCTGGGCGGAACGCACCGGTGCCACGCTGATTCGGCAGAAGCACGGCGCCGACCCGGCGGCGGTGGCCTACGACACGCTGCAGTCCGCTCAGGCGCGCGACGCCGACGTTGTCATCATCGACACGGCGGGGCGCTTGCACACCAAGACCAGTCTCATGGAAGAGCTGCGCAAGATCCGCCGTGCGGTGCAGAAGCTCGATCCCACGGCGCCGCACGAGACGCTGCTGGTGCTCGACGCCAACACCGGCCAGAACGGTCTGGTGCAAGCACGGGAGTTCCTCGCCGCCGTGCAGGTGACGGGTCTCTTCCTCGCCAAGCTCGACGGCACCGCCAAGGGTGGCATCGTGCTCGCCATCCGCCAGGCGCTCCAGGTGCCGGTCCACTTCGTCGGCGTCGGGGAGAGCCTGGAGGACCTGGAGGAGTTCGAGCCCGCCAGCTTCGCCGCGGCCCTCGTCGAACGCCGGTGAGGTCCTCGCGGCCCCTCGTCAGAAAGCGCCCCTGGGGCGCCTGAGCGCAGCCAGCCCCTCTTGCACTCAAAAACGGTAAGCGTCGCTGACAGTCCGTACCTCAGCCGGGCATAGGCGGTGGAACGAGCGTCCGCCAGCGGCGCGGGCGCTGCATTCCCGCGCAGGCACGAGACTTACCACAGCTGCGACCTGAAGAAGAGGGGGGCGCGATGTCGACCGGCCATGGCTTCCGGGCCCTTGGGTTCACGCTTCTGTTCGTTGCTGCCCTGGCACCCGCCACGGCTCGAGCGGCGGACTGCTTGACGAATCCTGAGGTCAAGATCAACGGCCAAGTTTACAACAACATCTGCAATCTGCTCGGGAGTCCGAGTGGTCTCGCGGGCAACAACGGCGGTATCACGATCGAAATCGATGCCGCCGAAGGGGAACAATTCAGCGAACTCTGGGTGCTGGCCAATTATTCGGACAATCGTTCGTCGGCCAACCTGTTCCCGGGGGTCGGCAGCGGCTCTCTCGATTGCGACGACTTTGACATCCCGGAAGCGGTCTACCTGGATATCGGCGGCTCCGGCGCCGTGCCCACCAGCACGGTCTGGCGTCCTCGGTTCGGCGGTGCAGCCACTCTGGGACTTGCAGCGAAATGTCTCGCAGACCCTGAAGACCCGCCAGGCGGGGGTATCTTCCTGATCCAGCCCTTGCTCACTTTCATCGCCAGGTCGACGGACATCGAAGGCGACGGTGACACCGACGAAGCCGACGAGAATTCGTTGCGAGCGGCGATCGGCACGGGCGCAACGCAGTTCGACTTGAACTTCGACAGCAGCATCGACGACGCGGGGGATCTCCCGATCCTCATCACGGAAGCAAAGCGGCGCGTCATCCTTCCTTATGGCACGTCGGCGTGGGCGAGCGAGGATTGCTACGATGCCCCCTGTCCGGAATTTCCCTGCGGTGGAAGCCCGGTCGCCTACACGATGTTTCCGCCTGCCGCTCCTGTCGTTTCTTTGACGGTCCTCAACGCGACGACAACCCGGCTCAGCTGGCCGGCCGTCGCGGACGACCAGACAGGGAGTGGAGCGTCGCGGCCTGCTTCTGGCTACGAAGTCCGCCGAAGCAGTGCACCCATCACGGCCGGCAATTGGGACAGCGCGTCGATTGTCACGACGGTCGGCCCGGGCGACCTAGGCACGACGGTTCTCGTCAACGTGAGCCGCCCGCCCAATACCTCGTGCTCTTGGTACTATGCGGTCAAGGCCAAGGACGATGTCGACAACCTCTCCGCGGTCAGCAATTCGCCCGCAGACCAGATCGACGTGACGGCGCCGGCGACGATTACCAACTTGTCCGGCGCGCCTGGCGGCCTGATGGTGCGCTTGAACTGGACCGCACCCGGTGACGACGGATCGACGGGCACCGCCAGTCTCTACGACGTTCGCTACACTGTCGGTACCGGCGCCTTCAATTGGGCCACGGCAACCGCCGCCGCTGCTTTCAGCCCCGCGCCAGCTGGGTTTGCGGAATGCATCGTCGTCGACCAGTTGCAGTCGAACACGAACTACAAGTTCGCAGTCAAGACACGGGACGACTGCGGGAATTGGTCGGCCCAGAGCAATGTGTTTTCCACCAAGACCAAGCCCGCGTCGTTTACCGTCAGCTGCGATCCAGGCAAGGCCGCTCCGGCTGGTGGCGCCGACGGGTCGATTCTCGCGGTGTCCGTCCTCGGGAGCGACACGGGTGAACCGGGGCTCAAGCGGATCCGATTCGATCTCCCTCGGGACGTGGAGGGGCAGCCCTACGATCTCTCGGTGTTCGACGTTCGCGGCCGGCGGGTCAGCCGTATCGAGGCCGGAACGGCGACTGCAGGCGAATTCAATGTCGATTGGCGGCCGAGCGCGCAACGGCTGGCCGCCGGCTTCTACATCATCCGACTGCGTGCTGGCGGCCAACAGGCCACCACTCCGTTGGTTCTCCAGTAGGCGCATGAGTCCCACGAGAAGGCGTCGCCCGGTCGTACCGCCGGGCGACGCCGTGTGGGGAGACGACGCCTACCTCACCTCACGTAGACGAGCTTGCGGGTGACCATGGCGCTTTCGGTGTGCAAGCGGACGAAGTAGATGCCGGACGCCGCTGGTGCGCCCTGTGTATCGCGACCATCCCACGAGATCTCGTAGCGCCCAACATCCCGCTCGCCGTCGTCGAGCAGCGCGACCCGCCGCCCGCGGGCGTCGTAGACGGCGAGATCGATCCGTTGCCGCCGATCGACGCTGAAGGCGATCTTCGTCCCGCCCTGGACCGGGTTGTGCACCGGCTCGAGGCGAACGGCAGCGGCCGCGGCCTCTTCCTCGACGCCACCGTCCTCCGCCAGCTGCGCCTTGGCGGCTGCTGGCGTGAGGATCGGCGTGATCGGGAAGGGGCGCGTCGAGGCGTCGATCGAGGCCAGGAAGGTCGCGAGGCGGCGGCGGTCGCGGGCGCGAGTCAGGACATCCACGCCGCTCGTCCCGGCACTCCGGTGCTGGACGTTGTCGAGGACGTCGAGGAGTGTGAGCGCCGCGCCGTTGTGCAGCACCGGGCCGAGGCTGTGGACACCGAGCAGCGAGGGCGGGTTGAAGCCATCGGCGCCGCGGGCGGCGGCACCGTTCTGGCGGATCTCGTTCACCGCCGCGGCGTCGAAGGTCCCCACCTGCTTCAGGAAGCGGACGAGCTGGCCGTTCGAGATCGTCTCCCCGGCAGCGGGCGGGGGCGTGTAGTCGCGCCGGCTGGCCGACCAACCGGCCCCGCCATGGCAAGCGCTGCAGTTGGCGCGAGCGAACAGCCGCCTTCCAGCGCCGACGTCGTCATCGTCGGCGTCGAGCGGCGAGATCGGTGTGCGGATGCCGCGCGCCACGTACTCCTTCAGGGCGTCCATCCGCTCGCTCCGCCCCGCATTCGCCGGGTTGAAGGCGGCGAGGACGGGATCGGGCGTCGTGCCGTCGGCCAGCGTGATCAGGCCCAGGCCTCCGGAGGTGTTGCGCATGTTGTCCTCGAAGTCCTGGATCTCGTCGAAGATGGCCGAGTAGTTGAGCACCTTCTGATCGCTCGGATCGCGCCGGTTGAAGGTGCCGTTGAGCGGCACGGTGCGGCGCGGGCCACTGCCGAAGATCCACACCACGCCATCGGTGAGTCCGAATGGGTGGCAGGCGACGCAGGAGCTCCAGCCCTCGCTGGAAAGACGCAGATCGGTGACGCCGAGGGAGCCGAGCTGCGGCAGGTTGACGCCCGTCGAGCTGTGGAAGAGCGCCTTGCCGATCTGCACCGTGGCCGCCAGCGTTCCCGGGCGCGGCAACCTGGCCGACCGCACCGTGGCGATCACCGTGTGCGTCTCCAGGTCGATGACCGAGACGTCGCGCGACACCTCGTTGGCGACGTAAGCGCGCCGGTCCCGCGAGTCGATGGCGATGCCGCGCGGGTTCTGTCCGACGAAGATGCGCACGATGGCGCCCGGATCCCCGGCGGCGGTGGGCGCGTGGATGGTGGGTGTCCCGTCCTCGTCCAGGTCCACCTTGACGACGACGTTGGAGGATTGGGAGACCATGTAGCCCACGTCGCCCCCATGGGCGAAGGCGATGTGCCAGGGCACGGCGAGGAAGACCTTGCTGGGACCGGCGGGCTCGAAGTTGATGCCCCGGTTCATGTTGATGCTCTGCGACACGCCTCCGGCCTGGCCCTCGCGATCGGTGCGCAGGTCGATCACGGAAAGGAACGACTGCACGTTGACGTTGAAGCGGACCGGGCCATCGGCCGAGGCCCCGGTGTTGGGGACGTAGGCATGATCGCCCTTGATGGCGATGGCGTTCAGCATGTTGGGGAAGGCGCCGGTGACGAAGGTGAAGGTGGCCGGATTCGTCGGCGGGATGCGGTTGAGCGCCGAGCCGTTGGAGCGGAAGCCCGTGTCAGCCATGGGGTTGAGTACGACCTCACCCTCGACCTCGTTGTCGTCCACCGAAAGGACCGTGACCCGCGCTTCCTTGTAGTCGTCGGCGCCGATGATCGTCCCGGGGCGATCGAAGCCCAGGAACTGGGTGACGTACACCCTCTCGTCCCCGTCGTTGCCGTCGCCGTCGTTGGTGATGGCGATGCCGCGCGGCTCGAGGCCGACATCGCCAATCGTCTCCACGACCTCGTTGCGGCGCGGGGAGATGACGGAGATGTCGTTGGAGCGGGCGTTGGTGACGTAGAGCTTCGTGCCATTCGGGGTGAAGGCGAGCCCGTAGGGCTCCGTGCCCACGCGGATGGTGTCCTGGACCCGCGGATTGTCCGGGCTGGCATGGATGACAGAGACCGTCCCGTCCCGCGTGTTGGCGACATAGACGAACTTGCCATCGGGCCGGATGGCCAGGTTGTTCGGTTCGTCGCCCACCTCGATGTCCTCGACCTTGCGGAGCCCGCGCCTCGTCACCTCGAAGAGGGTGACGCTGTCGTTGTCCGGGTTCACCACCCAGACGAATTCGTCGTCGGGGGAGACGGCGATGGGTGACGACTGGGACGCTCCCCGGAGGCGCGGTCTTTCCCGGTCCCGGTCGCGGTCCTGCGGTGCGGGCACGATGACGGCGGCGGTCAAGGTGAGCGCGAGCGATGTCCACAGTAACAACGCCGCGCCTCTCAAAAGATGTTTCGCATGCACGGCTGTCCTCCCTTCACAGCATCACAGAATGCGGGGCGACTCCGGATTGCGACCCGGAGTCGATTGCACTCAACAGGCGAGACTGGGTCGCTTGCAGAAACTGGGTGGCCAGCATCCTAGCATGCGCCGCCACCCGGCAAATTGCGTGAAATGCCCCACATGGCCAGGAGCGCACTTTTCACGCGGATCCCGGCCATTTTCAGCCCGTTTTCGCAGGTTTCGAGGCTTTTGGCACATTTTGGACGCGCGTCATAGGGATCCTGTCGAGGCCCCCATGGGTTGGTGGTCAGGCGGTTCCCGATTGGGCAGGAATCAGTACCTGTCGAGGAGCGTGCGCATCTCCTCGATACCGCGCTCGAGCTGAGGGTCGCCCTTTCCGGGTCGCTCGACGGGGTCGTCGACGCGAACATCCGGAGCCACGCCGACCCCCTCGAGTCGTTGGTCGTCCAGGAGGATCGGACCGTTATACGGGTAGAAGAGGACGAACCCCGCACGGAATGCATTCGATCCACCGGTGAAAGCGCCCGCTGTCGTGCTGCCGACGAGAACGGCGCGCTTCGTTTTCTTGAACTGGAATGCCATGGCTTCCTTGCCGGAACGCGTGCCCTCGTTGATAAGCACGACCAACGGACCCCGAAACCATGCATGCGGGCCCACCGGGTCGGGCCGGCCGATGGTGCGCCGGTCTCGACGGAGCGCTGTGGACACGTAGAAGTCGCGCCGATCCTCGAAGAACGGGTCCAGGTAGTCGTACCAGGCGCCACCCCAGCCATCGCGCAGATCGAGGAGAATGCCATCGACGTCACGAAAGTCCTCGGTGACGAGGCGCGTGAACTCCCTCAGGATTTCAGGACACGTACCGCTCCAGAGGTGGAGGTACCCCACCGGACGCTCCGCGAGGGTGAGGTGCCTGGCGCTATTCCTCATGGCCTGGAGGAGAGAAGCATTGATGCCTTCGCAAACGGGATCGACCCGGACTTCGAGCGTGTCTTGCTGCCGACGAACCGTCAGGGTCGCAGGCCCACCGGCACGAAAAGAGTTCAAGGGGTGGAACGGACGGCCATCGGCCGCGAGAATGACGTCGCCGCGCCGCAGACCGGCACGTGCAGCCGGGTATCCATCCCAGACGGCGCGCAACACCGAGGGATCCGTGGGGAGGCACTGGATCCCCAGGTGGTGCA
>Ga0075418_10001316_pt1 | contig 28128 bp, 23 predicted proteins | sample SoiMetdeltSBSDD2_FD_81776 | JGI IMG/M metagenome (GOLD analysis project Ga0075418, IMG submission 81776) | Bulk soil microbial communities from a Populus tree surrounding site in Tennessee, USA - Soil MetaG P. deltoides SBSDD2 | ecosystem: Environmental > Terrestrial > Soil > Tree plantation...
GCCTGATTTTTCGATGCTTCGAGGGCATTTGCATTATCGGGATATTGCTTTATGAAATTCTTGTAGTCAGCAATAAGAATAGCAACTGAATCCTTCTTGACGGGGAAACTTTTTTTGACACGCTCTTCTCTGGTTTTAATAAGTCCGAGCCTGGCAAGCAGGTAATTTTGAGAATTAGGATACTCTTTTATGAGATATCGATAGATCTTAAGCGCGTTATCATAGTCTTCATTGTCCAATGCTACCTTCGCTACTTCCATACTTTTCTCGCCTTCACGTTTGTAGCGTTTGTCATAAGCCCTGGCTTGTATAAAGGATGCATAGAAGTTCTTTTGTTGCATGGTAACCCATACCAATAGGTCGGCATACACCTCGACATCGGGAAATTGCTGCACCTTTTCGTAGAGTAATTTTTCAAGGCTCTCCAGCTCTTCCGGCTTAGTCAGCAAAGCTTGTAGCACATTCTTTACGTATTGGATATTCGCCGAACTCTGGGTGACATAAGTTAAATATTCTTGTACCATTTTGTCCTGGTTGCCTTTGACGCGATATAACATCGCGAGATCAAGACAGAATAAGTATGGATTTCCCAGAACTTGCCTGCTCTCTGTGAGTGCCATAATTCCATAGTCAGGCAATGAGCGTGACATAAAGTAATCAGACATAACCTTTATGCGCTGCATGTTACCCTTATTCTCCCCAATAAGTTCCTTGAAATGTTTATCAGCTTTAGTCAGATCACCCGATTTGACGTAGGTAAGTCCAAGGTCGAGACGGAATTGCAAGTTTTGTGGATCATGCCTTGTGATCTTTTTCAAGAAATTTTGTGCCTCGTCGTAAAGCCCAAGATCAAGAAGGACATTAAGGTAGTTGTTATAAATGAAGGAAGTATTCACATCGTTCTTTGCCAGATCGCGATAAAGGTCTAGCGCTTTTTTCTTGTCGCCTTTGGCAAGATACTCATTAGCCAACTGAATTTGTTCTTGTACTTGTGCTTGCAAAGACGTAGGGAAAGTCATGAAGGTTATCCCCAGGATGAGAGCGCTTATTATTCTTATATAATATATATTTATATAGATATAATTAGTCATGTGCAATTGTGGACTTCTGCCCTACTAATGGTTTGTGGAATTTATGTATAATTCTTGGACTTCTTAATCATTTCTTTTTCAAACGGTTAGTGCGTTTTGCACAACATGATTTTGTGTGGATAATTTGAGTGTGGGCGGATTGCGGGAGTTAGAGTGTGGATGGATTCCTTTTTATGAACACGATGGGAGTCACTTTAGGTGTGTTAACGTTAATGGGGGTAAATTAGTCTTGGTCACGTGAGGTTATTAACAGGTTGTTAGATTTTTATCAACAATGGCCCTAGCTCCCAATTTGCCTTAATGTTAACTGATGGACTTCCTTTTTCATTCTTGTAAAAGTGGACTGGTTCGGGTTCCTGGTTTTTCAAGAAATTTCCTGGTGACCATTTTTGATCTGCATCGCGGTCGAGTATGACACGGATCTGATAGTCGCCAGGAATGAGGTCTTCAAAAGATGCAGCTGGTGTGTTGACTTTGGATTGGACCACTTCATTTTGTTTAGTCAGAAGTTGAATAATGTAGTTCGGTTCGGTGGTTTGTATTTGAACATGTATTACTCCCGTGGTTTCTAAAGAAACGGGATCGATGGTTTGAACGATTCGTTCACTGCTGTCTGATTCTATACTAATAAATGATTGCCGGGCGATATAAAGTTGATTGCGGATGGGTTGAGATCGGGTTTGGCGAGCGAGTGCGGCCTTTTGCCTCGCCTCCTTGTCAGCGAGATCAGTCTGTGATGGTTTTTTTATAAGCAGAGTTTTGTCGAAGGCCTTATGGATTTTGAGCGTATTGTGAATGCTGTCAATGGCAATATCAGTTTGTTGAATCTGCATAACATTGGCGGAATCTATTCGATAGAGTATACTATCGTAGTTAATATGAAGTACAGGTTTGGTGAATTGTAAAGTGCCAGTGAGGATTCCTTTGTGAGCCAGAACCTGGAAGTTGGTTGCAGTGATTTTGAAAGGGTCAGGTTTGACGGTCCGCTTGGTGAATTTTAAATAAAGAGTAGTGTCAATCTTGTTGTATATGCTATCGATCCCAACAAAATGCATAGGAATGCTATCTCGATCTATGAGATTATTATAGACGCGTATATTCGCATTATCTTCTCCGAAGGAAGAATAAATTGTCTGGGATTCTGCTGACGTCAATGTATACGTTTTTAGGTTTTTCGTTGTCTTGATGTTGAAATATGTGGTGGCTGGTCTGGCGCTTGTGATTTTGAGTGGCCGGGCGTCGAGATGGATCCCGGCAATATCGAGGAATCTTAAATTTGTTGTAAGCACTATTGTGTCGCGCAGGAATCCATATAGTTCGGATTTGCTGTCAACGATAAGATTCTTGTTTTTGTCTTCGAATGCATATATGCGATAATTGCCAGGTTTTAGATTGGCTATAGTATAGAGGCCTTTCTCGTTGCTCTTGGCGAAGTACTCAGGCTTGTGTTGAAATATATTGAAGGTGTCTTGTTTGTAGATGGCGACTGTTGCGTTTTTTACCTCCTTAGATGTTAGAGGATCGAATACGCGTCCTTCCAGGGATAATGAATCGATGTAATCGCCGGTGCTGAATGCGAGCTTGAGATCAAGTGGTGCGTTTTTTTCGGTGATGTCCTGGACGGCTTCGCGGAAGTTGAGCGCGTAGGTGGTGGTGTCCTGAAGTTCGGACGTGAGCTTAATAATTACCCTATTTTTTTTTGCGTTGATTTCATATTGCTTCCTGATGTCAGGAGTGATGATAAGTTCTTCTTTTGCGTTGTTGAGGATTATGGTTTCGTCGAAAAGGAGTTCAATCTGTTGTGATTTAAAATTGGTTTGCCCGTCAATGGGATTGGACTGGATCAGTGTCGGAGGTATCGTGTCTTTCGGACCACCTGTGGGCGAGGTTTGCCTGGCGCACCCGAGGAAGAAGAGAGCGTAGATAAACCAGTGAAGGTGGTTTCGTATTTTCATTTCTTAATCACGTAAATAAGACTGGAATACTCGGTGGTTGTCCTGGCGGATATATTTGATCTTAAGCCATTGACGATTGCCCTGGATGTAGTCAGAGGGTTGAGTTTCCCGTGACGATATTTTTCACTTAACAACGAGACGTAATATGCGTCGAGCTTCATAGGGAGCGTTGTGACAACGTTAAGGCTATGCGCATTCACAATATTTTGCATATCTTTTTGTCTGAAGTGCCAGAGATGACGAGGCACATCGTACCCTGCCCATGTTTGTTTATAGTAGTTTGCATCCCAGGAACTGCGATTTGGTACTGCAATAAAAATAGTGCCAGTTTGCGTGAGTTTCTTGGCTAATGTGGAGAGCAATCTATATAGATCGGGTACGTGTTCTAAGACATGCCAGAGTGTGATGGTGTCAAAAGTTGACGGCGGGAGTTCGTCTATAGTCGAGTGGATTGCCTGGCCTGTTTTCTCTACGGCGATTTGTTTTGCGATAGCCGATGGTTCGACACCAGTAATGTTCCAGCCTTTCAATTTGCAGGCACTGAGAAAGTCGCCTGTCCCACATCCATAATCGAGCAGATTTTTTGAATTGGCAGCGCTATAAGTTTTGACTAATCCCGTTTTCCATTTGAGGGTTTGTCTTCTCGCGAGGAGGTAGGCGTGGTCAATTAAGTTTGTTGGTCTCGAGGAGTGCGAGATGTAAGCGGTGGACAAATAGTAGTCACCAAGTTTTGACGGATCAGGATATGGGTTGGTGAAAGCAAATTGACAACGCGTACATGTTACAATTGAAAATGTTTCATGTGAAACCGTGTGATCAATACATTTTAGAAAGGGTGATTGTGTTGTTTCTCCGCATGCGGGGCACTGTGAGGTCGTAGTCATTTGCCCATGTAAATAGTAAGTACGGATACGTCTGCTGGTGATACTCCGCTTATTCTTGACGCTTGACCGATAGTTTCCGGGCGAATGTGCTTTAGTTTTTCGCGCGATTCGGAAGACAGTGCTTTTACTCTGTCATAATCAAAGTCTGGCAGTATCCTAAAGTCTTCTAATGAACCAAGCTTTTCGACTAACACTTGCTCACGTTGAATGTAACTATCGTACTTAATGATAATCTCGGCTTGCTCGAGGACTTCCGTCGGATACTTTTTGAATAGGTCTTCAATGTCGTGCCGTGAGAGTTTTGCCAGGTCTGTATTGTTAACCTGGGGTCTCTTGAGAAGAGTTGCCAGAGTTGCTTTTTCTGAAATGGGTGATGTGCCGAGTTCTTCAAGCCATGGATTGGCTTCGGTAGGTTCGAGCTTGATTCTTTGTAAGTCTGCACTGAGATGATATATCGCAGCTTTCTTCGATTCCATTCTTTGAAGCCGATCATCAGTCGCAAGGCCGATCGAATGTCCGAGCGCGGTGAGGCGGAGATCTGCATTGTCCTGGCGAAGAAGAATTCTGTATTCAGCTCGTGATGTAAACATTCGATATGGTTCCTGAGTGCCTTTGTTAACCAGGTCGTCTATAAGCACCCCTATGTAAGCTTCGGAGCGCTTGAGGATGACGGGCTCCTTTTCGTGGACTTTGTTATGCGCATTTATGCCGGCCATTAGACCTTGGCAGGCAGCTTCTTCGTATCCAGTTGTACCATTTATTTGACCTGCAAAGTACAGATTTTCAATGAGTTGTGTCTCAAGCGTGAGCTTTAGCTGTGTAGGTGGAAAGAAATCGTACTCAATTGCATATCCAGGCCGGAACATCTTGGCGTTCTCGAAGCCTGGGATCTTTTTTAGGGCTCGGAATTGAACATCTTCAGGAAGAGATGTCGAAAAGCCGTTGACGTAAATTTCTATGGTATTCCATCCTTCTGGTTCGACGAATATTTGATGGCGTTCACGCTCAGCGAATCGATTGATCTTATCCTCGATTGAGGGACAGTACCGTGGGCCCAGACCCTTTATCCGACCCTGAAACATAGGGGATTTGTCAAAACCTGTCTTCAGTTCATGGTGAACTGCATCATTGGTATAAGTGATCCAACAACTGACCTGCTTTGACAAGGGTTGGGTATCAGAGTACGAGAATTTGCTTGGGTTGTCATCGCCGGGTTGTTCTTCCATTTTGGAGTAATCCAGTGTACGACCGTCAATTCTTGGCGGCGTCCCGGTTTTCATTCTGCCGGATTCGAATCCTAGGGAAGTAAGTTGCTCAGTTAGTCCCGTAGCCGCCTTTTCAGCGGTTCGGCCACCTCCGAAGTTTTTTTCGCCTATATGAATTTTGCCGTTTAGAAATGTGCCGTTCGTAAGAACTACCGCGTCGGCGAGTATCTCATTTCCTAGGTTGGTCCGGACGCCTGCCACTCGGTTGTCTTTGACCAGGATTTCCTTGACCATGTCTTGCCAGAAATCCAGGTTTGGAGTTCTTTCTAGGGCAAGACGCCATTCCTCCGAGAATTTCATTCTGTCGTTTTGCGTTCGCGGGCTCCACATTGCCGGGCCTTTTGATCGATTTAGCATCCTAAATTGGATCATGGATCGATCAGAAATGACACCGGATAGGCCGCCAAGGGCATCAATCTCACGTACAATCTGGCCTTTTGCCACGCCGCCCATGGCTGGATTACAGGACATTTGGGCGATCGTGTTCATGTTCATGGTGACAAGGAGCACCTTTGAACCCATGCGAGCTGCTGCGGCCGCTGCTTCACAACCCGCATGTCCCGCGCCGACTACTATGACATCGTATTTTTCGAACATTTTGGACGTTTCAAAATAAGTTTCACGTGGAACCGTTTTTTTACCCACAAAATCTTTCAACAATTCCACAATGGTTTTTGAAAAGTGGTAACGGATGGAAACAAACGCTGTTGAATCCTGGTTTCACGTGGAACTCAGCCGCGCAAAGATAAGTAAGCGTCCTCTTTTTTTCGCATGCGAGCCTTCGCGGTCTTCGATTTGTCGGAGTATCCCATTAAGTGCAGTACACCGTGGATTATTACTCGATGGATCTCGTCATCAAAATCCGTCTGGAACTTTTCTGCATTTTCTCGCACTCTCTCAATGCTTATGAAGACATCCCCTTGGATCCCCGAGTCGTCGCTGTAGTCGAAGGTGATGATGTCGGTGAACGTATTGTGCGCCAGATACTCCAGATTGAGGGCCTTCAGATATTGATCGGAGCAAAAAATGAAGTTGATTCCGGCTACGTGGTTTTTCTCAGACTTGGCTGCATAAAGGATCCACCGGGAGGTCTTGCGTGGATGGGGAAGTTTGAAACGGGTTTTCTCCTGAAAAAATTGGATAACGGGCATTCAGGAATTCATGTAAAAACTAAGCTCGACAACCCGGCCATTTTCTTTGAAGTCGACCTCGTCTGACAAATGTTTCATTAAGAAGATGCCTCTCCCTCCAAGCTTCTCGATGTTCTCGGGGGCAGTCGGATCTGGAAGGTTTTCATAATTAAAACCTGAACCTTCATCCTTGATAACAAATCTTAACATTGAGTCGTCCAACGATAGACTAAGGAATACATTCTTGGACCTGTCATTTGAATTGCCATGCTTGATTGCATTGTTAACGGCTTCGGTCACAGCAATCATAATATTTCCATACATATCGTCATCCAGGTGAAACCGTTCTTTCGCATTGTCAATAAAACTCTCGATCATTCTAATGTTCTCCGAAATGGACGGAACCTGGATACTGATAGTATTCATGCCTATATTTTTCTCAGATTTATTCGCCTTAAACTACTTTTCACCAACTCGTTTGAAGTATTCACTAACCTCTTTCTTATAATATGGGTAAAGCTTTGGCGGAACTGTTTTCAGCAATTCTACCTCTTTTTCTTTGAGTCGCAAATAATCTTCAAACGCCTTTGGAATTTCTTTCTCGTAGTCCTTTGCCGTCTCGCCTTTACGCTCCTCATCCATGTCTTGTTCCCTCATCGATTTTTCCGCATCAAGCAACCGGGTTACAATCTCTTGCTGACGCTTAATCAGCTGATCAGTTAATTGCTTATTGACCAAATCCATCTCTGATTGTTCCATCTTCGATGGCAGCTCTCCACCAGGCATCTTGCCGTCCTTCATCTCATCCTGCATCTTTTCCTGCATCTCTTGCAAAGCTTTTCTTATACGCTCTTGCTCCGCCGCCATTTCTGCAAGTTCTTCTGATAATTGTCTTCCTGTTTTGCCACTGCCTTTTAACTCCTGTATCTTTTGATTCAACTGCTGCTGCATCTGACTCAAAGATGGTTTTTGCCCCTTCTTCTTGGATTTCCCCATTGATGGTTGTGCGTTGGCCATCATCTCCATCATCATATCGAAATGCTCATCGAGCATCAATGCCAGGTTATTGATCGAAGTCATTGTCAGCTGCATCTCGTTGGAAGCTTGCGGCCTCCTTCTCTCGCGGTTGGCTTCGATTACTTTATCTAAGTGTTCGTTGAGGTCACTTACTTCCCGAGTAACTACAGAACCCATAAACGGATCCCTCTTTCCGAGAGCTAACAAACTGTCCTCCAATACGTTAGCGTCATCTTTTAACTTGAGCTGCCGTTGAGCGATGCCGTTGAACCCTGGGTCGTTTTGGCTTAGCTCTCCAAAACCTTTCATCAAGTTTTCCTGATCAAACGATAACTTGACCAATCCGTGAATAATCTGACGCAAGGCTTCAAGATTTTGCATATCGATCTCCATCGTCATCGAACTCTCGGCGCCTTCCATCTGCTGTTGCATTTGTTGCATTTTCTGCAATGCTTTTTGCTGAGGGCTCTTTGCCTTCGATGGACTATTCTGATTCAACATCTCCTTGCTCTGCTCCTGCTGCTGCTCTACGTCTTTCGAATCTTCCTCTGATGGAAGATCATCCTGGCCTTTATCCAACTCTTCACCTAGATCCTTTAACTCTTCTAACTTTTCGGATGTCTCCTGAAAATCTTTCTGCAGCTCCTCTTGCTCCTTGCCTAGCTCCTGGCTTTCAGTTTGTGTTTCACTGTCTTTATTCTCTTTGGATTCTTGTCCGGATTTATCCTTGTCTGACTTTGCGTCTTGTGACTTATCTTTTTGCTCCTTGTCATTCTTGGACTTGTCCTTGGAATCTGACTTGTCCAGATCCTCAGTTTTTTTCAGCAACTCTTTCTGCTTTTCTACTTGTTCCTTTAAATCAGTAATCGCCTGGTCAAGTTTAAATTCGTACTGAAGTTGTTTGAATAATTCGAGCGTGCGCTCTAATTCCTTCTCCAGATTATTAGCGTTCTGATTCAGCTTGTCAAGGATCTTCTGAATCTGGGAAATGTCGCTGTTTTCTTTTAGCAGCTTCTGAAGCTCTTCAAAAAGTTTCTTGGTTTCTTCATCCAACAGTTCGTCCATTAACTTCTGTATCTGCTCCGCTTTCTCACGGATGCGTTCATCCTGCTCTGTAAATGCGTCCTTTTTCTGATCAAGAAGTTTGTTCTGTTCTCTAAGCTCATCTACAAGTTGGTTCAAACTTTGTTTTTGCTCCAATATGTCCTCGAGCATTTTTTTGTCCTGCCAATCAAGGTTTTGCTTTCCTTTGAGTTTCTGATTTGCCTGCTCAATCTGATCCTGCAGTTTGTTGGCCTTGCCTACACTCTGATCAATCTTCTGCTGTGTTTTAGTCTGCGACGAGTTGATATCAGCTACCAGGTTGTCTTCGCTGGGAACGTAAAAAGTGTATGTAGATGTTTTCGTTGACTTGCTTCCATTAACGCCATCGTTATCCCATACCTCGAGAAAATATTCTAAAGAATGTCCGGGGCTAAGCTTTATTGAGTCAAGCGTCCATGGATAAAAGAAACTCTGCTGCGTCTGATTTTTTACAATGTTGATGGCTTTGGTTCTTGAGTCAACTTCCTTCTGTTCCTCATTTCGAACCTTGTAGTGGAGGGCAAGTTTTCGAACACCATAATCATCGCTGAGAACTCCACTTAAAACAAGCATCTTGTAAAGAACCGAGTCCTTAAATTGATTCACCTCAATCTTGGGGAATTCGTCTTTTATAACGTTGACGTTATACGCAATGCGTTCCCTGTTTTGAGTGAATTCGTTCTTGAGCACGATTTCATAAGTATCAGGCTGTTTGAACCTCCTCCGAAACGTAAAAGCCTGATCATCAGTCACTTGAAAGTCCTCTGGCTGACGGGTTGATCCGAATAGCATGGAAGCCTGGTTGGCGTGTGCCGTGGAGATCTGCCATCTCACCTCTGTTCCTTCCGGCACTTCAAGATTACCAGAATTTGACAAGGACTCGTTTTTTCGGTTCAGGTATGGAGGATAAACCAGACTTACATTGAATCGGGATAATTCAGGACGATTTAATAATGAGACTTCGTATGTATCAGAGAAAAAACCGGCGGCCTCAACCTGGAAACCAAATGCTTCCTGGACATTTTCAAAGACATAAGAAAATTCACCAGGAGAATTGTTATCGAGCTTCAATCGCTGATTGGCAAGGACGATGTAGGCATGCTCCGGGAGAGCAGCGCCCTCAAGCTTAATGTTAAGTGTAAAGTTTTCATTATAGAAGGCATTCAGGGCGCCATTTCCCACAATGAATTGAAAAGGAGCCTTAGGAGAATAATGTCGGTTAAAGTGAACGATCCGACTGGTGCTCTGGGTGAGGATACTTCGATTCAGAGCCAGGATCGCAGCGATTACTAGAATTGGGACGATGAGGTATTTAAGATATTTCCTGTTCTGGTTCAGATCGATAAAACTATCGAACGAGACTGGTTCAAATTCCCTGGACTTCTGTTCAACGCTGGCGTATGCAAGGGCTGAGCTGTTACTTATCCCGAGTAACTGGATGAGATTAAGAAGTCGATCCTTCACTGAAGGCAAGTGCTTTCCGATAACTTTGGCGCTTTCTTCTTCATTCATACCCCTTTTTGCAAGCCACCATTCGAATGGCGCCTTGAGAAACCGGTATAAACAATAGATTGCAATGGCAAAAAACGTGAAGAAGATCAGAAACCTCGCCCAACTGCTTAGCCATAGATTATACTCCAATAGGATGGCGATCAAAAAGTAAGAGATTAAGATCGTCAAAGACAAAAGCGCTCCCCTGACAAAAACGTTGAGGTAGTACTTTTTCCTAAATGACCTGATCTTTTCATGAATACGTTCCGCTCCTGCTCCCATAGTATTCTTGCTTTAAATATCAAAACGCAACCCCTAAACCAAAAGTTGGATAGTCCTAATATAGTCTCTTAATAAGTATCGACAAAATTCCAATTGGGTGATGTCTGAACCGCAGACGCGTCCACCTAAGGGGGAGACCAGTTATGCTCTCGTTCGAAGTATTCGATAACGTGCATTTTAAGTAATTTCTCCTGCTCCAGAAGATCGAAATGCGGAAGTTTTTTCACCATTTTCCAATGTGGCCAACCATCCTTATCAAGGCCCTCAAGCTCATAGTATCCTGCGGCACTTAACACTCGACAAATACCAATATGCATCAGGTCCTGTTTCTCCTCTTTGCTAAACACTTTCTTTCCTTGGCCCAGTTCCTGAACACCGATGAGGAACAATACAGCATTGAGATCTTTGGGACGCTTGCCCACCATTGCCTGCAGATTTTCCAGCAGGGAGTTCCAGGCTCTATCTAATTCAAGGTCTCTTTTAAACATTTTCAAGTTCTTCCCAGTATTCAAACGCCCTTCTTAAGTGTGGTATTACAATTGTTCCACCGATAAGTGTTGCAATACCCATCGCCTCGTTCACTTCATCTGTTTTAAGCCCAACCTCTTTGCATTTTCCGAGATGGTATTTAATGCAATCATCACACCTCAACACGAGTGAGCAGGTAAGTCCTATCAATTCTTTGGATTTCAAATCAAGTGCGCCACTGCTGTACGCGTTGGTGTCAAGGTTGAATATCCTCTTAATTATAAGACTATCGGAGGACAATATCTTATCGTTCATCTTTGAACGATACTCATTAAACTCTCTGACTAAGGACATCGAAATTATTTTTAGTGTTATCTTCGTTTATCGTTGTTTGCAAAGATATTCTGAAATGGCAAATATTAAGAGTCACGACATTTTCGGCGATTTCATTTCCCTCTTCTTTCCCAAATATTGTCTTGCCTGTGACAATGCGCTTGTCAAAGGTGAGTCTATGATCTGTACGGTGTGCATGCTCGAAATGCCTCAAACGGATTACCACAGGTGGCGCGAAAATCCGCTTCGTAACCGCCTATCTTATCGCATACCGGTGAAACACGCAATGGCCTTATTCAAGTTCAGCAAGAGCGGCAGGGTTCAACATTTACTCCACCAATTAAAGTATCGTAATCATCCGGAAATTGGAGTAACGCTCGGGAGAGTCTATGGAGAGAAAATGAAAAATGAATCAGAGCTTCCAACAAATGTAGACTTGATCATTCCCATTCCTCTTCATCCTGCGAGGAAAAGAAAACGAGGATATAATCAGAGCGCGAAATTCGCGGAGGGTCTTTCAGAGACGCTGGAGATACCGTTTACCGATGAGCTGCTGGAGAGAAGGATAAAAACGGAAACACAAACACGCAAATCAAGGCTGAATAGATGGGAGAACATTAGTGGTGTGTTTGGTCTCAAGAACCCCGCATTGCTCGAGGGAAAAAAGATATTGCTGGTGGATGATGTGATCACGACAGGATCGACGCTCGAGGCATGTTCACAAGTATTGATCGATCAAGGTTGCCCGCAGCTCAGCATTGCATGTATCGCTGAGGCATAAAAAAAGCCCTGCAGTGTGCAGGGCTTATTAAGATCTTAGTGTTAATCAGTAGTTTGATCCGGCGCGGATCATTGCGCAACGGAATCCGATTGTTGCCGTCGCAGAATCCTGATCAAGATATCTTCTTGTTCCAGGCGACATCCAGTAAGCAACATCTTTCCAAGAACCACCTTTATACACCCGTGCACGGTCTGTAATCAATGATGTAAATGCTTCGGGATTCTTTTCGAAATCACTGTTATAACCTGAATTTGTGCCTGATGCTGGGTCAAGGAAACCATCGCGGCGAATAGGGTTAAGATCATCGAAATCCTGGAAGGACATCGGTCTGTATATATCGTGTACCCACTCGCTCACATTACCAGCCATATTATAGAGACCGTAATCATTAGGAGGATATTCGTAGATATAAGACGTAATCAATGCTCCGTCATTCAAACGGCCAGCGATACCAGCATAATCACCGCGTCCTCTTTTGAAGTTCGCTAGCATAAAGCCCATTTGTTTACCATAAGGATTTCTAACAGCGTGACCATCCCAAGGATAAATACGCTGGTGGGTTTGCAATTCTTCCAACCACTGAGTACCAATCAATGCTTGAGCGGCATATTCCCATTCTGCTTCTGTTGGTAAGCGGTAAGCCGGAACAACAATACCAGATTCAAGAGGAATGCGTCCATCGCTTTCGGCATATTCTTCACCAGCATCTTCAGCCAGCTTTATGTTTACTGCGCGAGTTCTCCATATAGCAAATTTGCTCGCCTGATTCCAGGTAACGCCCACCACTGGGAAGTAGCGGAAGCCGGGATAACGAAGATAGTGGTCAACATAAGGGTCGTTGAATGCAAGCTTTCCGACCCAAACAGTAGTGTCGGGCAAAGCAGCCTGATATGCTTCCTGCGAAGAGTCCTTCGCGAGATAGTGCATGTATTCCAGCCAGTGTACATTGGCTATTTCAGTTTCATCCATGTAAAACGAAGCAACCGACACGGTTCTTTCCAAGTTATCGCGCGAAGCCATAACATCTTCTTCAAATGAACCCATCACCGCGCGTCCGCCTTCAATAAACACCATGTTTGGCGCATCAGGCTGGCCCTCGTAAGGATTTACCATAAAGCCGCCTTGATCTTCATCATTATAGGCCAGGCCGGTAGCCGTACTCACCTGTCCCGGGTTTTGAGCATTTGGTTTTCTACCTTTTCCTCCGAACAATGAGCAGGCTGAAAGGAGTACTGAGCCTCCAATTACATACAAAAGAACCCTGAAAGAATACCTCATTTTTTTTTCAGTTTAAAACGAACTGCTAATTACGCTGATAATACAATGTTTTGCAAGAGCACGTATGTTTTTACCGCTCAGTAACAGAATAGCAGCGTGCAACTTAGTAACGGCCAACTCAAGCTATTTATTGTTTTGGGAAATCACCATCCATTTTTGGGAAGGCAATCATACAAAACCGGGGTTCAGTGAACATTTTTAGCGACTAATGGGCGTGGCATAGAATTTTGATATGGCATGTCAAAAAACCTGATATGCTAACCGTACAAGATTTTAGAGTAATGCCGTTCGAAAAGAAATGTGATGTTATCACCTTTTCGGGCAATTATTTGGCTCAACGCAGCCTTGCCGACTGTAAAGTCTTCCTTTATTTCACTGAGGGATTTTTTGTAGAGGTGTTTTATTCGCCCAGGTATCAAAAGGTATTGATGATAAATGCGTTTGAAAAACCTGTCGGGCTCGAACCTTACCTTGATAAAATTTCTTTGGCGGATTTGGTGTCGATCTGAGTCGTCATCTGAAGGAGAACATCAATCGCTGCGTCTATCGCCTTTATATTTTCGATAACCAACATTGCTTTTCCTCCACTGTCTTTCATTTTATATTGCCTCGGATGTTTTTGAACGAAGGCAATGATGCTTCCAAAGATGTCTGAGTTAAAATAGTTTTCATTCGAACTTACAAAGAACGCTCGCATCTTTTCATTCTTCAGGCTTAACTTTTCGAAGCCCAACTTTTCTCCAAGCCAGCGCAGCCGGACTGTATCGATCAATTCTTCGGATTGCTTAGGGAGTGGACCGAAACGGTCTTTAACTTCATCGGTAAACTCCTTTAGCTGATCCTCATCTTTTATGTTGTCAAGGCGCGAATATAATTGGAGGCGTTCGCTGATATTACTAACATAGCCGTCGGGAATTAAAATCTCAAGGTCGGTTTCAATAACACAATCCTGAACAATAAGCTTGGCCTTTTCCTGAAGCTCCGTCAAGAACAATTCTTTGAAATCAGTTTCCTTAAGTTCCTGAATCGCATCATCAAGAATTTTATGATAAGTATCAAAGCCTAGGTCGGTAATAAAACCGCTTTGTTCGCCACCTAAAAGATTTCCTGCACCCCGGATGTCGAGGTCGCGCATTGCAACCTTGAAGCCGTCGCCGAGCTCAGAAAATTCTTCAAGCGCTGCCAACCTCTTACGCGAGTCGGCGGTTAGAAGAGAAGCCGGCGGAGTCAAGAGATAACAGTATGCTTTTTTGTTTGATCGCCCCACTCTTCCACGCATCTGATGCAAGTCTGAAAGGCCAAACATATGAGCGTGATTGATGATGATGGTGTTGGCGTTGGGGATATCAAGGCCGCTTTCAATGATGTTGGTGGAGACCAGAATATCATACTCAGCGTCTATGAACTTCATCATTGCCTTCTCGAGTTTATGACCCTCCATTTGCCCATGAGCAATACCGATCCTGGCATCGGGGACAAGTTTATAAACGACATTAGCGACTGACTCAATATCGCTCACCCGGTTGTGAACGAAAAACACCTGACCGCCTCGTCTTAGCTCACGGCTTATAGCGTCCCGAATCAATGTTTCGCTGAAGGTATGGAGTTCGGTCGTAACGGGTTGCCTGTTAGGAGGAGGTGTTGAAATGATACTAAGATCCCGTGCACCCATCAGGGAAAAATGCAACGTACGGGGTATGGGTGTGGCGGTTAATGTGAGAACATCCACGTTCACCTTCAATTCTTTTAGTTTGTCTTTGACCTTTACGCCAAACTTTTGTTCCTCATCGATGATAAGCAAACCAAGATCCTTAAACTCAACATCCTTGCTAACGACGCGATGAGTGCCTATTAAAATGTTGATGGTGCCTTCTTTGACCTGCTTTAATATTTCCTTTATATCCTTTTCAGACTTAAACCTTGAAACATAATCGAGCTTCACCGGAAATGCTGAAAGTCGTTCGCTAAACGTCCGGTAATGCTGCATTGCAAGGATGGTGGTGGGGACAAGTACAGCAACCTGCTTCCCTTCAGTCGCCGCTTTAAACGCAGCGCGAATCGCTACTTCAGTCTTACCAAATCCCACGTCTCCGCAAATCAACCTGTCCATCGGATGCGGTTGCCCCATATCACGCTTTACATCTTCAGTCGCTCTTGCCTGATCTGCGGTGTCTTCGAAGAGGAACGATGATTCCAGCTCCGCTTGCAGAAAACTGTCCTGCTGGTAGGCAAAGCCCGGAGATGACTTCCTCTTTGCATAGAGTGAGATTAGCTCTTTTGCGATATCCTTTACGCGTTTTTTTGCCTTGGTCTTCTTGTTTTCCCATTCCTGAGTACCAAGCTTGCTGACCACTGGCGGCGAACCATCTTTGCCGGAATACTTTGAGATCTTATGAAGCGCGTGGATGCTCACGTACAGCAGATCGTCATCCCTGTAGACCAAACGAATAGCCTCTTGTTCATGACCGTTCACGTCTTTCTTTTCCAGGCCGGCAAACTTCGCAATGCCATAATCAATGTGAGTGACAAAATCACCAGGCTGAAGCGTCTGCAGCTCACGCAATGTGAGCGCTTTTGTCTTTGTAAACTTTTCCTTGGATCTATACCGATGGAAACGCTCGAAGATCTGGTGGTCGGTGTAACAGACTAGTTTCAGGATTTTGTCGACGAACCCCTGACGGATTGCAAAGTCTAGAGGTTGAAACTCAAGTCCGGCGTTGATCTCTTCGAAAATACCTTTAAGCCTTTCGGTTTGTTTTGGGACATCTGCTGTTATGAAATTGCTATATCCTTGGGCTTGATGATCATAAAGATCCTGCGCAAGCAATTCAAAATTTTTGTTGAATGACGGTTGGGCAGAACTTGAAAAATCAAAGTTCTTCGAATCATCAAGAACAAATCTGCTCCCAAACTCAATGTTTACGAACTGGCTGCTCTTTGCGAGAAATGTTTTACCGGTATCGAATAATTTTTCCGGATCAGCGACAACTTTCGCGCCACTTGCCTTAAGCATGCTATCAAAAGAACTTTGGGCCTTGTCAAAACATTTTTGAATGATGTCCTTGGTCAATTGAAAATCCTTAACCCAAATGCGGGTTTCGGCCGAAATGAAATCAAAGAAAGATTGTCGTTCTTCCTGCATCAACTTTGATTGCACATTCGGGATTACGTTGATCTTCTCAAGGCTATCGACAGACAGCTGTGAGCCTGGTTCGAAAGTCCTCACACTATCAACTTCGTTTCCGAAAAGTTCTATTCGATAGGGAAGTTCATTCGCGAAAGAAAAAATATCAATGATCCCACCGCGAACAGCAAACTGGCCAGCCTCATACACAAAGTCGGTCTTTTCAAAGTCATAATTGTGCAGGAATTCTTCGAGGAAGGATACGTCAAGCTTTTCACCGAGTGTGATCGTAAAAGTGTTGGAAGCCAGTGATCGTTTAGTTATCACTTTTTCACCCAAGGCTTCCGGGTATGTGATAATGATTTCCGGCGAAGTTTTATTAGCAAGGCGATTTAACACCTCTGCGCGCATCAGAATGTTCGCATTCTCTGTTTCGTCGAACTCATAGGGACGTTTGTATGACATTGGAAATACCAAAATCTCTCTCCCCAAAAGATTCTGAATGTCATTTTGAAAGTAGTGTGCCTCATCGCGATCGTGTAATATGACGAGATAGTCCAACGGTCGAATCTTAAAAACCGCAGATAGCACGATCGCGTCAATACTGCCGGAAAGCCCTTTAAGTCGGACGTTTTTTGATTCGGGCGTTTTGATCCCCGCAGCTACGGTCTTTATGAAACCATCTGCTGTGTAGATACTAAGAAAATCATTCGCCCTCAAAATCGTTAAGCGTAAGCCGCCAGGAGGCGGAACAGGCCGCAAAGATAGTGTTCGAAGCAGTCAACTCAAGCAGCTGGAAATATTTATGTTTACCGGGTGATCGCAATTAAAATTTCTAGTCTTAGCCTAGCAATATTGAGCGGGTGCTTGATGGTCTTAGGATTATTTAAACCATGGGTGGTTCTTTGGTGGCAGCCCATTCAGACACGCAGAAAACTGATAAAACTCTATGGCGCGATTTGCCTTTTCTCCGTTGTGCTGTATGTGATCGCCAGCCTGATTAATTAGCTCACTGTTTAATAAATTTAGTCCATATTGAGGCCATGAAACCGACCAAAAAATACATTCGTGTTACTCTCATTTTGGCGTTGTGCATTTGTCAACTCAAGTGTTCACCATCAAGAGAAAAGGATTCCAACGGCGTGGCTGTACAAAACGATTTCCCAGCCATGACCGTTACGACGCTGGATGGCGCGCCATTCGACATCAAAGAGCTGACAGGAAAAGTCGTCTTGATATTGTTTCAGACCGATTGCGACCACTGTCAACGGGAAGCCACCGCAATACAACAAAATATCTCAGCATTCCAGGCGTATTCATTGTATTTCATTACCACCACTTCTAATGAGGAGATCGAGGCATTTGCGAATCAGTATAAACTGAAAGCTTATAGCAACGTGCATTTTTGCAGAACGTCAAATCGGAGCATATTAGACAGCTTTGGTCCTATCGATGCTCCATCCGTCTACATTTATTCTGATCAGAAATTCGTCAAGGCATTTAACGGCGAAACGGACATCAAAGAAATTCTAAAGTACATCTAGGCAACTTTTGTCGCCACCGCGAGAAATTTTTTCTTTACGCCAGAAAAACCAATCAAGAATCTGCTACCGCCGTCCTTCAATCTGGTTTTAGTTTTTAGCTCTTGCGGACTCAAAGGATAATTACGAGTGAAGATGTTTGCATAGCCCTCTGGAAAGTATGTCTTCAACACTTTCGGTTCCGGCTTAATCAGGTCAAGCAGTTTAAATATCCTGCCCGGAAAATCCTGCAGCAATCTATTTGACGTGTAGAGGTGTGTGTTTGGGTGGATTTTATTGATTGAGAACCTTGTGGATATTGATTTGAATGCTCCGGCCTTCAGGATTGAGGCGTTGGGTTCGTAAATGTATTCTTCTGGTTCCGAATAAGAGAGATGAAGATTCCTTTCCTCTGAAAAAACGAAACGGAATGAGCTGATAAAATCCTTGCCAAGGTTTATTGCTTCAATTAGCGGCTCAGCAGCAGAATCGTGGTCCATGAAAAAGAGAACCTCTTTACATTCGTTGTCTACTGAAATAATATACACGTGGCTAGCCTTGCGCAACTCCCTAATTGCTTCTGTGATGTCAAGCAGAGGGGATGTTTTTAAAAGTACATATTTTGTGCGTTGAAAAATGGAAGGTAAAAGCTCCAATACGTTTGGTTCGCATGATGCAAGTGAAGATACTTTTCGGTTGTGAACATCCCGCCGTGATGGATCGACATACGCACAATCTATTGAGGCATCCGAGGCATTAAGATATACAGACGACGAAACATTTTGATGCGCTATATTGCTTGCGCCAAGTTTCAAATGATTGTGCTTGGCAATTTCAAGAAGTTCAGCATTTGATTCAACGTAGTCCACACGGTCGAATACTTTACTAAGGAAAAATGTATCAATGCCTAAACCTCCTGTAAGATCGACACATAGAGACCTCCGTGATATTTTTTGAGACAATATCTCGCTCTTGAACCTGGCTGTACTTTCTGAAGAACTCTGCTCAAGGCTAACTGCGGCGGGAAAAACAATCTCTTTGGTATTGTAATAAGACGGAAGCTTTTCTTTTGCCTTCCTTCTCCCTTCAATCTGATCAGCAATCTTTGCCATCGGCACGCCATAAATGTCAGGCGATTTCAGTATAAGTTTCGTTGGATCGTCGGATTCATGTTGAAAGATGAACGCCTGTACCTCGGGTGTTAATAAGTTGGAAAACAATCAGGATTTTTTTCAAAGATAACATCAAGACCAACGGATAAGGACGTCAATCCTGAATTTTTCGGGCGCCATTATTTGGATTTTCTGGTTAGGTTTAAAGCAAAATGTTTGAATGACAAAGTACGACCTTATTGTTATCGGAGGAGGTGCAGCCGGTTTCTTCGGGGCCATTCAGTCGGCGTCGATGAAACCGGAATTAAGGATATTGATCCTTGAAAAGTCTTCGAAGCTGCTTTCAAAGGTCAGAGTTTCAGGAGGCGGCCGATGTAACGTAACGCATAATTGTCTTAGTCAATCACAGCTGGCACAACATTATCCGAGGGGGCAAAAGGTACTTAAGTCACTATTCAAGGAATTCGCTGTCAAAGAAATTGTTGAGTGGTTCCGGTCCAAGGATGTAAACCTGAAGACTGAAAGTGACGGCCGCATGTTTCCTGTAACCGACAGATCAGAAACAATAATTGGATGCTTTCTGAGAGAGGCTGAGCGCTTAGGAATCACAATCGAAATGAATTCTCCAGTCAGCTCAATTACCAGGAATGGCGAGTTGTTGTGCGTGCAGACCAGTGCGAAAGGACGATTCTTATCAACAAACGTGTTGGTGGCTATGGGAGGTCATCCTGGAGCCGATGCTTATCGATGGCTGGTTGAAATGGGTCATTCGTTAAGAAAACCGATTCCGTCATTATTCACATTTAACGACAGCCGTAAAGAATTTACAGACCTAATGGGGATTTCGGTGCCGGATGCAACGGTCCGGATAACAGGAACAAAGTTTTTAGAGCAGGGCCCCCTTCTGATAACCCATTGGGGTCTTAGCGGCCCATGTGTAATAAAACTTTCCGCCTGGGCAGCAGAACATCTTTATGGTGCTAGTTATCAATTTACAGTCCTGGTAAATTGGATCGGTAATACCGGAGAAGAAGAACTGCGTAAGATACTGACGGCATTCAAGGTGGAGAAAGGCAAATTGAAAATAATATCCAATCCAATGTTTAATCTTCCCGCAAGATTATGGCAACGGCTTTGCTCTCTTTCCGAGGTAGAAGATTCCAAAATATGGAATGAATTATCCTTACGGAGCATGAACAAGTTGATCGAACATCTCATTCGGTGTCAATTTGAGATAAAGGGAAAGACCACCTTCAAAGAAGAATTTGTGACATGTGGAGGTATTGATCTCCGGGATATTGAACTGGAAACAATGGAAAGCAAGGTATTCCGCAATGTTTACTTTGCCGGAGAGGTTCTTGACATCGACGGTGAAACTGGCGGGTTCAATTTTCAGGCAGCATGGACAACAGCATTTATTGCTGCCAAATCCATCACCAAACAACGGTAAGGCTAGACAATTGACGGCGTGAGGCAGCTGGCACCGGAGTCCACAGTTAACGTCATGGTAGATCCGCTCCTCCAGGCAAGGTTTGGATTCTCGTGGCCAATTGGAAAGTCAAATGCCATCGGATAGCCAAACTTACTGACCTTATCCAGGATTATTTCTTCAACGGTTTCTCCGAACCCGGGTGTTGTGTCCCTAATTTCCGAGAAGCGCCCAACCACCAAGCCTCGTAGTCTCGATAACTTGCCGGCTCGCATAAGGTGAGTAAACATCCGGTCGATTTTGTATAAGTATTCATCAATTTCTTCTACGATCAGTATTTTTTCAGAAAAGTCTGTATCTCCCGGTGTTGAAAGCGAGTCAACAAGTAAAGACAGATTGCCTCCGATTACTTCAGCTGTTGCGGACCCATGCTTATTGTTTTGGTTTGAGGGACCATTTATAGAAGGCGTCGTTCCAAAGAGTAGTTCACGCAGGCTGTTCACAGAGGGAGTCGAATCCTCCTTTGAAAATAAAATCGGCATCGTCGCGTGAATGCTTTCAATACGCAGTACGTTGAGTTTAAGGTGAAGGGCAGTTATGTCACTGAATCCGACTATCCATTTGGGAGAAAGAGAAAGAGGTTGAAGGTTCAACTTATCAAGAATTCGCGTAGTTCCGTATCCTCCGCGCGCACATATAATGGCGGCAATTTCCGGATCGTTTATCATTTTCTGAAAATCACTGAGGCGGCCTTCATCACTTGCGGCCAGATAGTTATGATCGTTTCCGTATAGGTTTGGTGATAGTTCAGCGTTCAACCCCCAATTGGAGAAGATCTTTGTGGCTGACTCCATATCTTCACGGCTTACTTTTCTGCCTGGAGCTACTATACCAACTTTATTTCCTGGAGCTAGAAACTTGGGTATTATCATGTTTAATGAAAAGCGGATAGCAAAAGAAAATAAAAAACCCTTCGGAATCCGAAGGGTTTAATGACTTATTTTCAAAGTAACCGAATTACTTTGGTTGCGTCTGTGGCGTTGTAGCTGGTTTCGGGGTCACACCGAGTTTCTTCAGAACCATGTCTGAGATATCCATCTTTTCGTCCCCATAAAGAATAACATCAAGTCCTCCAATTTGTTGATTAAGAATGAAGGAGAAGCCGTTTTCTTTTGCGACATCTTCGATTCCCTTGCCTACCTTCTTATAGACGGGATCCATTAACTGTGTTTGCTTAGTCTGGATGGTGGTTTGAGCATCGGCTTGCAGCTTTTCAATGTTTTGCTGCATTTGCTGAAGTTCGCGCTCAGTATTTTGACGAACTGCATCCAGCATGGTATTCAAGTTGGCATTATAATCAGCCAATTTTTTCTGAAAATCCTGATACTTAGCATCGATTTGATTCTTCAGTTGCGCTTGAGTTGATTTTAATTCTGCTTCAATGGCTTTTGATTCCGGAAGCTGGCTAAAAATGTAATCGACATCGGCATAACCTATTTTCGCCGATGCGGTCTGTGCCTGGGATAAATGCGCTCCTAACCCCAACACCAAAAGTAAAACGAGTTTTCTCATCACAATTAATTCTTATTTAGTTTTTTATCTTATCATTAGGGTCTCCGTAACCCAATTGGTCCAACACAAAGTCAGTATAATCATGCCTTGGATCGGTGTAAATCATAACCAACTCACCGGCTTTATCGAACATGATTGCGAGATTATTTTCCTTGCATACTTTGTCGACTGCATCCCATACTTTATCCTGTATTGGTTTGATCAACTCTTGTTTCTTGAGGAAAAACAATCCGCCAAATCCGAAAATTTTCTTTTGATATTCTTTTAATTCAGTCTCCTTCTTTTGGATAGCCTCCAGGCGCTCCTTTTTCATTTCTTCTGTCAACAAAACCTGCTCAGCCTGCAGGGAGCTGTACATGCCATCAATTTTTTTCTTGTTTTCCTGAATTTCCTTTTCCCAGGCCTCAGAAAGCTGGTTTATTTCATCCTGAGCCTTCTTATAGTCGGGCATTTTGCTCAGAATGAAGTCGGTATCTATATACCCAAACCGCTGAGCTGAGCATGGGACAAAATTCAGGCCGAAAATGAGAAAAAATATTGTAATTAAATAAGGCCTCATGGTTATCTGATTTGTTGTCCTATGGTAAAATGGAACTGAGAACCACTAACAGATTTATTACTTCCGAGGGGTACAGAGTCAAATCCATACGCCCAATTTAGACCAATTAAGCCGAATGCAGGCATGAATATCCTGGCCCCAAACCCTGCCGCTTTGTACATCTTAAACGGATTGAAGTCCTGATAATTGCCCCAGTTATTACCCGCCTCCAAGAATGCCAAGCCGTAGATCGTTGCGGCGTTACCCGTCGTAACTGGGTACCTTAGCTCGACACCGAGCTTTTCATATACGACACCGCCCACCTGACTTTGACTGTTCCCAGCTAAGTAAAGCGGAGGAGTAATCTGATTATCCTGATAACCTCTCAGACCTATTATTTCCTTTCCGAGCACAAAAGAATTAAATCCTCCCGCAAGCCCGCTTCCACCTAAAACGAATCGTTCAAACGGTCCAATTCCAGTCTTCTCAAAGTTATAAGCTCCAAGAAATCCAAAGTGAACCTTTGCTTCGAGCACGAGTTTCTTCTTGTTGTCCAATGGTAAATAATACCGCGCGTCAAACATCCATTTGTGGTATTCCTGCCATTTGTTTTTCTCTTCTGCTGTAGCTGTTGAATAGTCCAAACCATTAAATGCAGAGTATGGAGGCGTCAGAGTAAGACTCAGTGAAATCATCGATCCTTGAGTCGGATACATTTGATTGTCGATGCTGTTCCTCGAAAGAGTGGTGTTTAATGTAATTGCCCGGGAAGAACAGTTCGAACAACCAAGACCAGAATTGGTATAGTTCTCCAAAGTGTAGACCACAAAGCCAAGCGAGTTAGTCAAGGAAAAGTAGTTATCTGGCCACTCGAGCATTCTTCCCAATCCAACTGAAATATTGTCGGCAGATAATCCCGAGTTAAAATCATTGTAGCTTGTTGCTCCAAGACCAGCATATCTTGACAGCGATCGAACATAACTTATAGTGAACGAATGTGGCTTCCGACCTCCTAACCACGGCTCTGTGAATGAGAAACTGTAGCTCTGGAATGAACGTCCATTGGCTTGCATCCTCAGAGATAAACGTTGACCATCACCAACTGGAAGTGGCTTCCAGTTCTTAAAGTTTGGAATGTTCCTGATAGAAAAATTATTAAATGTCAGACCCAACGTTCCAACAAATCCGTAATAACCACCCCAACCACCAGACAACTCAACCTGGTCGTTTGATTGTTCTTCCACCTGCCATTCGATATCGACGGTTCCGTTGGTCTGGTTTGGAACAAGGTTCTGACCGATCTTATCAGGCGCAAAGTATCCAAGTTGCCCGAGTCGTTGTTGTGTACGAATTATATCGGAACGTCTGAACTTCTGTCCGGGAACTGTGCTAAGCTCTCTCCTGATCACGTGATCGCTCGTGCGGTCGTTACCTGAAATTGTGACTTCATTGATCGTTGCTTGCTCTCCCTCGAAGATCCGCATCTCAACATCTATTGAATCACCAGCTACAGCAACTTCGATCGGATTAATACGGAAGAACAAATACCCGTCATCCATGTATAGCCCGCTGATGTCGATACCCTTCGGATTGAACTGCAGCTTCTTCTCGTACTGGTCTTTGTTGTAAACATCCCCTTTGTTGATTCCGAGTACCGCACTAAGTTGTTTGTCGGTATAAATGTAGTTGCCGGTCCAAATGATGTTTCTGAAGTAATACTTTTGGCCTTCAGAGATCACAAAATCAATGTTGATGGATTTGTCATCATAGGCGTAAACTGTATCAGTAACAATTTCCGCATCACGGTACCCCTGTGTGTTATAGAAGTCTAAAATCTTTTTCTTGTCCGCATCATACTCAGTCCTAATAAACTTTGAACCAGAGAAAGGGTTAGGCTTAATGTTGTCACCCAAAAATTCTTTTAGCTCTTTTGGACTTACCGAATAGCTTGAGTCAAAGAATTCTTTAAGATTGACTGTAAAAATCTCTTTAAGCAAAGTGCGGTGTAAAGAAAACCTTGCATGCTCGTGCGTCTTCTTCATTTTCGACTTCAGCTTTGAATCAGAAAGACTTTCATTGCCAACAAAGTTTATCTTGTTGATCGTAACCTTTGATTTTGGATTAACCGTAATCTTCAATCGAATTCCATCGCGATTAAGGGTATCTTTCTGCTGAAGAACTTTTACTTCGGTGTTAAGAAATCCCTTCTTAACAAAATATTTTTTTACGGCCAGTTCGGTATTGCGAACCATGGCGTCATTTACAATTTTACCACGGATGAGTTTAAGGTCATCCTTCAAACCGCTTTCCTGAGATTTTGAGATACCAGCAAAATAGAATCCAGTGAGGCGTGGTCTTTCGGAGAGAACGATGTTGAGATAAACGTTTTGTCCTTCGATCTTGTCCACTTTAATAGAGACATCGCCAACCAAACCATGCTTCCACAATGCCCTGATAGCATTGGATATTCCATCACCTGGGACTTTGATCTTGTCTCCCACTTTCAAACCTGTAAGGGAGACCATTGCGTTCTTATCAAGTACATTCAGGCCGGTCACTTCGATTCCGGCAATTGTGTATTCCGCGGGATTCGTATAATTCAAATTGGATTCCGATAGATTGGCAGGCCGATCTCCTCTTCTGTTTCTGAACTGAGCCCATCCATCAACAGCCACGATCGTCAGAATAAATAAGAATAAAAATCGCTTCATCAGCTTACCGGATTCAATTGTTCACTTGTTTTTCCAAATCTGCGCTCTCTCTGCTGGTAGGACCAAATTGCCTCGTAAAGATGTTCCTTTCGGAAATCTGGCCATAGTGTGGGTGTGATATAGAGCTCTGTATAGGCTATTTGCCAGAGTAGAAAATTACTGATTCTCAACTCTCCACTCGTACGAATAAGAAGCTCCGGATCTGGGATGCCGGAAGTTTGCAAATAGTTTTCAAATCGGCTTTCATTTAAGTCCTCCGGCTTGATTTTGCCTTCCTGTACGTCCTTTGCCATTGCCCTGGCCGCTTTGAGAAGTTCCCATCGTCCGCTGTAGCTCAAGGCCAATATCAGCGTTAAGCCGGTGTTGTTTTTTGTCTGATCAATGGCCCACTCCAGGTTTTGTTGACAGTCCTTAGGGAGGTGGGATGTCTCTCCTATAGTCCGTAGCTTAACATGATTTTCTGTCAGCTTGGTGATTTCCTGCTTAAGAGTATTCACCAAAAGCTCCATCAAGCCATCAATCTCGGCTTTTGGCCTATTCCAGTTCTCGGTGGAAAAGGCATAAAGAGTTAGGTACTTAATACCAAGCTCACCGCACCCCTCCGTAATATCACGGACAGCCTCAACAGCGTTCCGATGGCCAAAAATCCGCATTGCGCCCTTTTTTTTCGCCCATCGTCCGTTGCCATCCATGATTACGGCCACATGTTTTGGCAAGTTATTGAAGTCAATATGTTCCTTATATGAAGCCACAAGGGTGCAAAATTAGTAAAAGAATATTGGTATTAATAACTCAAAAGAGGAGGAAGCTAAAGACAGGTCTTACTTGTAAGGATTGGTTGGGCAAGGAATATTGTAGAACGTGCGGGTAATGCTAATCCCAAGAAAATAGTACACATCAGTATCGTTTGGATTTCCGTATTGATAGTTTTTGTATCGGGAGTCGCCGTAAGAAATGTTGTCGAGGTAGTCGAAGAATGTTTTTCGAGCACCGAATTCCAGCGCAAAATACCATTTCGGATTGTAGACATATTTGATGCCTAGTCCAAAGGGTATTGCCGCCTGAACATTGCTATACTCTGCAGTTTTATCGGCTTCACCAGAGATCCCGAACAGGGCCAGTCCACCAAAAAGGTATGGTGTGAACCTCACAAAACGTTTTGTGTCTCTCCAATTCAGGAAATGATACTCCATGACCGTGGACGCTTCCAGCAGGAAAAGGTCGAACGAAGCATCGCGGGTGTCTGCGAATGCGTCAATTGGTTCTTCACTCGCACCGATTTGCCCGCCAGTGATGGCCACGCGAAAACTGACTACCCTGCTTAGGTTGGCCCTATAGAATACTGTAGCCGCGGGTTTGGAATATTTGAAGTTATAGCCTCTGACGAGATCGCCGCTGTAATTGAACGTTCCTAATCCAAAACCAACTTCAGAACTTTGACTGTACGCAATTGAAGCGAAACAGGTTAGTAATAAGACAAATGTTAATCGCTTAGCAATAGAAACCATCACCGGAATTTGGCTCTGTGGAATGACTTTCCAATAATATACGTCACCTTAAGAGTAGTTACCATAAAAATGTCTCTGTCGCCTTTGTCCCCTCTATTGTTAGATGGATGCTCAGAACCATATCCGGGAACGACGTTATAAGTTACACCATCCCGCCCATCGTATGTGCCTGTCGGATTTTGGACCACTTCATTCGACCTGTAAGACATTGCTTTTGCTAACTCGTTGGTGCCAAAAACACCAAGGTCAACGTAGTTCCGGCTCACGTCGTCGATATAATCAGTAAACAAGTATCTGAAACCAGTTTCGAATGAGAAATCCAGAATTTCGTTCAACCTAAAACGGACCCCCAGGCCGATTGGTATTGCAATCTGGAGTTTTTTGTACTGACTCAATCCATAATTTGCGTCACCTGGTTGAAGCTGAGAACGTTGTCCCTCAGTGCCCAACTCTTGAAGGTCTACCCATTCGCCAGCCTGGTCAAGTGGAACTCCGTGTAAGTCCGTAGCCGGAGCCTGCGCCTGTGGATTATGAAGCAACATCGAAGCACCTACAAACGCGTAGGGCGTCCAATTTACCCGGCTAATGTAAGTGGCCGAGTTCTGAAAGAGATCAAAGCTCGCTACAACCGAAAGTTCCTTTATACGATTTCGAAAAGAGAGGTTCCGTTGATATCGGTAGACGCCGTTTTCAGTATCTCCCTGATTAGCTGATTCCGAATCCGATCCTTTAAGTGTGCCGTACAAGAAGGTACCTGTAAGTGCATATCTCGGACCGAAGCGATGAGAGAAGTGTAAACCAATTGCAGGTCGGGTAAACGAGAGGTCAGTACTGAACCGTGAGGTTTTCGGAGAAAGGTCTCCGTAGTAATTTAGGGCACTCACGGACAAGCCCACCATGTTGTAAATTTTTTCCTTTCCAAACCAGCTCTTCCTTCCCCGATAGCTGGAAATTCTTTTGTTGTTTTTCTTTATACTTCTGCGATTCATTTGCGCCTCGGCTTCAGGCGCTAGCGAAAAAAACAATACGGCAAGAGCTAGTAGTAGAAGCTTTCTCATTCAGATTAAATGTAGGATTGGATAGTCACGGCAATTACAAATCTAATAAAAATTCAATTTCTAATATCAAGGCCCCAATTCAGCTTCTGACGTAACGTCTTGAAGTAGTGGTTGCTTTCGAGCTGAACAAGGTGCACTTTGAAGTCAGCCTTCTTAACTTTTAATCTTATCGAACTATCGACTGAGGATACTCTTGAATCGAGGGATACCAGGAATCGTCTGCTTCTTCCTTCCACCTGAAAAGTTATCTCTGAGCTATCAGCAACCACGATGGGGCGTACCGTAAGGTTATGCGGGCTAACGGGTGTTATTACGAAGTTTCCGGATCTGGGGAAGATCAATGGACCACCACAGCTCAATGAATAACCTGTTGACCCCGTTGGTGTCGAGACAATTATGCCATCAGCCCAGTAGGAATTCAGGAACTCGCCATCGATGTAAGTATGAATGGTGATCATCGCCGATGAATCCTTCTTCATGACAGTAAAGTCATTTAAA
>Ga0075418_10001319_pt1 | contig 28095 bp, 25 predicted proteins | sample SoiMetdeltSBSDD2_FD_81776 | JGI IMG/M metagenome (GOLD analysis project Ga0075418, IMG submission 81776) | Bulk soil microbial communities from a Populus tree surrounding site in Tennessee, USA - Soil MetaG P. deltoides SBSDD2 | ecosystem: Environmental > Terrestrial > Soil > Tree plantation...
AACTCCAACGTGCCGCTCACTTACGTGAACGTGTATGGCACGACGTGGGGCAACCCGCAGTCGGTGCTCGATGCGCGCTTTGCGAAGATCAGCGCGCAGATTGATTTCTGACATGGTCCTTGGGCCTTTGTTTCAGGTCCGTCCTCAGTCCGTTCGTCCTTAGTCCGTTGTGGACCAGGGACGAAGAGCCCGGGACGGACCAAGATCCAAGCACGAAGGACCAGGGACTGACAGAGTCCGATCAGGGCATGGACGTCAACGCGACCAGCAAGCAGGGGTACACGCCGCTCGATGTCGCGATGGGGAAGACCATCGTCGGGCAGTTGCCAGTGGCCGCAAGAGAGCACCGTCGCGTTATTGAAGAAACTGGGTGGGACAGAAGGGCCAGGCCCGCGCGCCGGCCCTCCGCTCAGTAAGGGCTCGCCGCTGACGCCTAAGCGGGCCGATGCGCCTTGAGGAAGGAATGAATCTGGCGCACCGCCAGAGGGATTCGCTCCTTCGGTTCCTTCCACGGGAAGATGCTCACTTCGCTCTTTGGCGCGAGCATCGCGCACTCCATCGCGACGGCTAATGGGTGCGCGGGGACGTCGTCCGGCAGGACCAGGATTGGGTTCTGGCAACTCCGAATGAAATCGCGTGTCACGGTGAAGAGGAAGTCGGGATTGGTTTCGAACATCCTGGTCGTAAATTGGTCGGTCGTCTGCATCGTGATCTCGGGTCGCTTCGCAATCAGCGCCGGACCCCAGCTTTTCCAGAATGTGCCTGGGTATTTCGGGTCGCGCATCTCCGGACGCCAGCCCACGGGCTGCGCCATCACGGCTGCGGCGATGCGATCGGGTGCGCGCTTCAAGAGACTCCCGATGAAGGGGCCGCCAATGCAGAAACCCATCACCATGAACTTGTCAATCTTCAGATGATTCATTAGGCCGAGTTGGTCGTCGGCATACGACTCCCACGGCCGATCGACTTCCACAGGGCCGGTGGACTGGCCGCCGGGGGCGTTGCGCAGGTCTGCGGTGATGCAGCGATACTGCCCTTTGAACTCTTCGATGGCATTGAAGGGCGAGTTGCCGGTGAAGAAGGCGATCGTCGAATTCAATCCGCCGCCCGGGAGCAGTAATAGCGGGAAGCCGGAACCGGCCTCCTCGTAGTAGATGCGAACAGGGCCCCGCTCGTAGAACTTGCCAGTTCCTGTTTTGCCCGATTGCTGCGCGAATAGATCGGGCACGGCGGCCGTTGCTGCAGCTGCAGCTCCCGCTGCTAGTACGGTTCGTCTGGTCAGGTCAACCATAGCAGGCGCCCTCCTTCGGCATGACTCAAGTAGATTTCAGGAAACCGATCAGCTGCTGGCTCACGATCTCTGGCTGTTCCTCCTGAGGCCAGTGGCCGGCACGATCCACCATCTGCACACCTGTGAATTTCGTATAACCGGTTTTGCCGGCCCCCTCAGCGCCGCCCGCGATCCGATTGGCGCCCCAGTCCTGTTTGCCCGCAATGAACTGCGCGGGGACGTCGATGGTCCTCCCCGAGAATGTGAGTTGCTCGGCGATGTTTGCGGGAAACGCGGTACGGCGGTGCCGATAGTTGTGCAGCGCCCCGGTCCACCCCGAGGTTGCGTACTCCTGCCCGTAGACGTCGCACTCCGCCTGAGTGAACCACTTGCAGTTCGCAATGTACTCCTTCGACGGCATGTACGCGACCATCGTGGCCGGCATGCCTCTGTCCCGTCGCATCACGTAGTACTCCGGCATCCGCGCGTTCTCTGCGGCGGCCTCTCTCGCGGTCGGCATCGGCCGCAAGGGGGTCAGGTTCTGGTTCTCAGGAAACTCGCCACCTTTCATGTAATAGAACGCGCGGAAGAAATCGCTCATGCTTTGGGGCATGTGCTTCATGTCTTCATCGGCCTGTTTGCTCGCCCAGTACTCCTGATAGTCGCGGCGCGGCGGATTGAGCTTCGCGAACTCCGCGTCGAGTTCCGCGGCGGTGTACGCAGCTTTTCGTTCCGTGCCCGCGAACGGGAACGACGGCGGTGTTGCGCCCTGACCCGAGACCGTCGTCAAGCGGAGAAACATATCGGGACGAACGATGGCGGCATACGTGGCCATGAGCTGACCTTGATCGTGTCCGACGATGAGCTCGGTCTTCCGATAACCGAGCGCATAGACGAGCGCGATCTGGTCGCGCACCATGTTGAGCGTCAGGAACGGCGTGGGATCCGCGTCGAAGGATCTGTCCCAGCCAACCGTACGGCCATACCCGCGGCAGTCGGGTGCGATCACGTAGTAACCCGCGTCTGCGATCGCCGGCATCACTTTGCGCCAGCTGTAGGCCAGGTTCGGAAACCCATGGAGCAGCAGCACGAGAGGCCGCCCCTGCGTCCCAGCCTCGAGCATGTTGACGGTGAGGCCATTGACGTTCGGCACGAGCCGCGGCTTGACGCCCGCGGGAAGCGTGTTGTTGCCATACGGGGGCAGCTTCTCGAAGGGCGCCATTGTCGTGATCTGTGCCGCTGCACCGGGGGAGGCGATCGCCACGCCTCCAAGCGCAGAAGCGCCCGCGAGAAACTCGCGTCTCGACAGTTGCGGCGTCGCCGTGGCTTTCATGATGCCTCCTTGCGCTTCTTCACGTCGCGAAGGTTATGAGACTGGCGGCATCAGTCTAGCGCGGAATTTTCGTGCGGGAGATCCGCGCTCGTGTAGACTCCGGCGAGATGCGGCCCGCATTGAGACAGTCATCGCTCGTCGCCGGCCTTCTGGGCGTCATTTTCGCCAGCGCGGCCGCCGCTCTCATGACTGCCCAGGCCGACAACCCGCAGATCGGCTTCTGGAAGATGAACATGACGAAGTCGAAATTCAGCGCGGGAACCGGTTTCAAGAGCGCCACCAGCAGGATCGAGGCCGTTGACGGAGGCGTCAAGCACACGGTGGACTCCGTGTACTTCGACAGCACCTCACGCCGGTATTCGTACACGACGAAATACGACGGCAAGGACATGCCCGTCGCGGGCAACAGCCCCTACGGCGATTCGACGGCGATCTCGCACGTCGATATGAACACGACGCGAACGGTTTACAAGAACAAGGGACAGGTCACCGTCATTCAAATATCCGTCGTCTCGCCCGACCGGAAGACGAGAACGGTGACCACAAAGGGCACGAACCCCGCGGGCCAGGCTGTCGACAACCTGAGTGTCTACGACAGGCAGTAACTGGAGATGCCATGACGAGATTGTCGATTGTGAATTGTCGATTGGCGATTGCATCGGTCAGGACAACGTGCGCGCGCGCGCGCATCGCATTCGTTGCCGGCGCGGTGACGTGCCTGTCCGCGACGCCCGCGTTCGCTGCGACGTGCGAGAGTCTTGCAGCGGTTGCCTTGAAGGACGCGAAGATCACGTCGGCCCAGGTCGTCCCGGCCGGCCAGTTTTCACCGCCGGGCGCGCGCGGCGGCGGTGGCGGCAACAGTCCATACAAGACGCTTCCGGAATTCTGCCGCGTGGCGGCGACGCTCACGCCCAGCAGCGATTCGGACATCAAGGTGGAAGTCTGGCTGCCGACCGCGAACTGGAACGGAAAGTTCCAGGCTGTTGGAAACGGCGGTTGGGCAGGCGTCATCAGTTACTCCGCGATGGCCGAAGCGGTTCGCGCGGGCTATGCGACCGCGTCAACCGACACCGGACACTCGAGTGCAGGCGGCTCGTTTGCGCTCGGTCATCCCGAGAAGCTGATCGACTTCTCCTGGCGTTCCGAGCACGAGATGACTGTCAAGGCGAAGGCCATCATCGAGAAGATGTATGGCAGTGCGCCGAAGCTCTCCTACTGGAACGGCTGCTCGACCGGCGGACGACAGGCGCTGAAGGAAGCGCAGAAATTTCCGGACGACTACGACGGCATCATCGCTGGAGCGCCGGCCAACCGGACATCGCTGTCGATGTGGATCGCCCACGCGGTACTGAAGGACCCGGCGAGCTACATCCCGCCCACGAAGTACCCGCTCATTCACAAGGGTGCGCTCGACGCGTGCGACGCGCAGGACGGACTCACAGACGGCCTCATCAGCGATCCAGAGAAGTGTTCGTTCGATCCCGCAGTGCTGCTCTGCAAAGGTGGGGACGAGCCGTCGTGCCTGACGAGCGCTCAGATGACGGCCGCGAAGAAAATGTATTCGCCGCCGCTGAACTCACGGACGGGGAAGCCGATGTCGCAGCCGCTCACTCCCGGAACGGAATTGGCCTGGGGCGAGCAGGCGCAAGGGCCCGATCCCAACGCCAACATCTACGACCAGTACCGATACGTCGTGTTCAAGGATCCGAACTGGGACTGGAAGACGTTCGACTTCGACAAGGACGCGGCGCGAGGCGAGCTGCCGGAAAACCTGATCATGAACGCGACGGATCCGAACATGGAGCCGTTCTTCTCGCGGGGCGGTAAGCTACTCCTCTATCAGGGCTGGAGTGATCCCCGCGTGCCGGCGCTGCAAACGATCGCGTACTACAACAGCGTCGTCGAGAAGCGGGGGGGAGCCGCCAAGGCGTCGAACAGCATCCGGCTGTTCATCGCGCCTGGCATGGGCCACTGTGGCGGCGGTGAAGGACCGAACGTGTTCGACAAGATCGGCCCGCTCGAGCAGTGGGTCGAGCAGGGTAAGGCGCCGGACCAGATCACTGCTTCGCATGCGACGGGCGGCAAGGTGGACCGAACGCGTCCGCTCTGCCCGTATCCGCAGGTCGCAAAGTACAAAGGAACGGGTAGCATCGACGACGCGGCGAATTTCGTCTGCGCCGCGCGGTAGATGCCGCACTCTCGCTCGTTCGTGCGACATTCAGCAAAACGGGCGCCCATGATGGGGTGACCCGCGAGGTTCGAAGGAGAGGCGAGAAACCGTACGGAGCACCTCATGGCAAGTCAGTTCAGAGGTTCGACCGTTGTTGTGGCCCTCGCATCGGCAGTCATCAGCGTCCTCGTGACGGTGGCGGTAGTCACACGGACCAGCAACCGGTTTTCACAAGCCGATGCCCCCCCGCGCACTGCTGACGGAAAGCCGGATTTCAGCGGAATCTGGCAAGCGCTCAACGAAGCACATTGGGACCTCGAGGCCCATGAAGCGCGACCAGGTGCGGTCATGCAGCAAGGCGTCTATCCCTACGAGTACGCGCGCGTGCCCGCCGCCCCCGTGCTTGCGCTCGGTGCCGCCGCCGGCGTGCCGGGATCGGTCGGCGTCGTCGGGGACGACGGGAAGATCCCGTACAAGCCAGAGGCGGCGAAGATCAAGACGGAGAACGGAGAGCACTGGATCGATCGCGACCCGGAGCTCAAGTGCTACTTGCCAGGCATTCCGCGCGCGATGTACATGCCGTACCCCTTCCAGATCGTGCAGAGCGCCAACAAGATTCAGGTGGCGTTCGCATTCTCGACGGCCGCCCGCACGATCCACTTGGACGATGTCGAGGGACCGCCGGATCTGACCTACATGGGTCACTCAGCCGGACGCTGGGACAGCGATACGCTGGTCGTGGACGTCACAGAATTCAACGGCAGGAACTGGTTCGACAGGGCGGGCAATTATCATAGCGAGGCGCTGCACCTGACGGAGCGCTTCACGCCGATCTCCAAGGACGCCATTCAATACGAAGTGACGATCGAGGATCCCAACGTGTTCACGCGGCCTTGGAAGATCTCGATGCCGCTCTATCGACGACTGGAGCCGAACGCGCAGCTGCTTGAATATCGATGCATGGAGTTCGCTGAGGAGTTCATGTACGGAGGCCTCCGCAAGCAGCCGCTCGTCCACCACTGGGAGGGCGAAACGCTCATCGTGGATATCAAGCGGAAGGCTATCGAGCGGGACAAGCTTCACGACTGGTACCGGAGGTAAAGCAGTCCCACGAGGACGCCGACAGCGCGCGCGCCGTCGTCAGGAGGTTCACGATGAGCAGAACATTGTTTCAAGTACTCGGTGTTGCCGCAGTGCTGCTCTTGGTGGTCCTGCTCCTCCAATTCGCTCGAGCCCCACTCGACGCTGAAGCGCCGGCGGCCGGCGCTTCGCCGGCGACCGCGTGGGGCGAGCCCGATTTGCAGGGGATCTGGACCAGAACGACCAACGAACCGTTGCAGCGGCCGGCGCGCTTCAAGGACCGGGAATTTCTCACGGACGAGGAGCGGGCGGAATTCAATAACAAAATCTCGGACATTGTCGGGCGCGAATCTGACGAGAACCGCCGGCCACGCGGCACCGAACAGGATGTCAGCGGCGGCTATAGCGCGGCAGTCTTCACGTCTCACCTGCCGGTTGGCCGCCGAACATCGATGATCGTCGATCCGCCCGATGGACGAATTCCCGCTCTGACGGCGCAGGAGCAGAACAAGCGCAACGACTTGCGAGAGTATGCATTCGCCCTTCTTCAAGCCACGGATGTGTGCAAGAACAAGCTGCTCGCTTGCACAGGATGGAAGTACGGCCCGCCCTCCGCGCGGCGTGCACAAGTGCCTCCGTCGTACATCATGGAGGGGATCGTCGGGGGCGGGGGCGGCGGCATCAATCGCTCCGACGGCCCAGAGGATCGCATCCTGAGCGAACGTTGCCTCTCTTCGTCGCTGCCGGATTTCGGCGGCTTCCGTCGGATCGTGCAGTCAAAGGGGCAGGTCGCGATTTTCTACGACGTGGGTCAGGGACAAGGCTGGCAGCGGATTATCCCAATCTCCGCGTCGCCGCATCTTCCCGCCACTGTGCGTCTCTGGTGGGGGGACTCGCGCGGTCGCTGGGAGGGCAACACGCTCGTTGTCGATGTGACGAACTTCTCGCCCAAATCGAACTTCCAGGGGGCGCATGAGAATCTTCACCTCGTGGAACGATGGACGCGCACCGATGCGGAGACGCTGCAGTACACGGTCACGATCGAGGATGCGACGGTGTGGACCGGACCCTGGACAGTGACGCTCGACCTGAAGAAGCAAGACGACAAAGCCAATCGGATTTATACCGAGCCGAGGTGTCACGAAGGCAACTACGGGCTGGCGACGATGCTGGCCGGGGCGCGCGAGGACGAGCGTGCATTCGTCGCAGGACGAGGGCCCGATCCGGCCACAAAGTGTCTCGCCGGGTGCGGAGGGTTTGCCGGAGGGTTCGCGGAAGAGGGCGACGACGCGAACCCGATCAGATGACATCGCGCGAACATGGAATTGCTGCGTGGGCAGGAGCGTGCCGGGGTGGCCTCCCGATAAGACGCTTTGGTTGCTGGCATCACTACAGCGTTCAGCGATTCACTGGCCGCGACGACTGAAGCTGCTGGGACAACTCCTGATTCGCCGCGTCCGTGGGCGCGAGACGCGTGGCCTCTTCGACGTGCGCGATCGCCTCGTCGAGCCGGCCGGCGTGGGCGAGCGCGATCGCCAGGTTGCGATGCGCCGAAGCATGCCGCGGTCGCGCATCGACGACACGCTGCAGGGCCTGGATGGCTTCCGCGAGCTGACCAGTATTGATGGCCGAAATTCCGAGGTTCGTCAGAGCGCCCTCGTGAGCGGGCTCGTACGTCAGGAAGCGCCGATACGACTGCTGCGCGTCGGCAAACTCACTGCGGCGAAAGTAGACGTCGCCGAGTGCGAGATACGCCGGCGCAAAGTCCGGCCGGCGGGCGACCAGCTCCTCCAGGAGATCTCGGGCCTCGCCGAAGCGCCCAAGCTTCTCGAGCGATGCAGCAGCCACTACGCGTGAGTTCGCCTCCGCGTCGGAGCCGGGAACGGCCGTTCGATCGAGGAATATCCGGAGCTCGGCGACTGCTTCGTCGAAGCGACCCTGCTCGAAGAGCGTCTGACCAAGTGCACGGCGGATCTCGGGATGCTCCGTGAGCGTGGCGCGCAGGTGCTCGATCGCCTCGTTGCCTCGCCCGATCTGCCGAAGCGAGGTCGCCAGATTGCGGTGTGCGATGGCCGATGGCCAGCGGTCCAGCGTCGAGCGCCAGAGTCCTTCGGCAGTGGCGTACTCGGTGTTTCGCTCGATCGTCAGCACTGCCAGCACCGTACAGACAACGATCGGGGTCGCCGCGCCCGCAAGCCGCCACCATACTGGCGCGCGTCCAGCGGCGTTGTCCTCGGCGGAGGATATGCGCGATGCGGTCGATCTCCAAAGGGAACGACCGAGCAGCACGACGAGGATGATGAGCGTCATGAGCGGCAGGTACATGCGGCGCTCGGCGCCGACCTCGGTTGCGATCGGCACCACGCTGGATGTTGGCGCCAGCACGACGAAGAACGCGAGCGCGAGCACCCCGATGCGTGGCACTCTCCACCAACTCCAGCACGCGAGGGCGGCCAGCCCGAGTATCAGTGCGCCCTCGGGCAGAACGTCGCCGAGCGCGAGCGCCCGCGGCTCGCCGTACGCGAAGACCAGCGGGTACGGCCAGAGCGAGCGGCGAAGATAGTCGGTGATGACCTCTGCCTGGTTGAGCAGGTAGGTCCAGGAGCTGACGCCAAGTGAGAAGCCTACTGATTCTGCTCTCGCACCGGTCAGCATGAGCACGGCAAGGACGCTCCACGTTGCGGCCAGTGCCGCATACAGCCTGCTGCGCTCGAGGACTGCCTGTTTGAACGATGAAAAAACAAACGCTCGATCGAGCAGCAGCACGAGCAGCGGCGCCGTAACCATTGTTTCCTTCGTCGCCATGCCGAGCGCGCAGAAGACCACGGCTGCCGCCGACCATGCGAGGCGACGTCGCGGACCGTGGGCCTGCATGGCGGCGACGAGCGTCGACAGATACCACATCGCCATGAGCGACTCCGACCGTGCCGAGATGTACGTCACGGTTCCCGTATTCAACGGATGGAGCGCCCAGACCAGCGCCGACCAGAGCGCGACACTAAACGCACTGCGTCGCCAATCAGCCGTCGTCGCGCGCAGGAGTGTGCTGCGAACGAGGGCGAAGGAGAGCAGCGAGCACACGATGTGCACAGCGATATTGAAGGCGTGATAGCCGGTGACGTCGATGCCACCCCACGCGTAGTTGAGCGCGTAGGAGAGTCGCACGATCGGCCGGCCCGCGACGAGCACGTGGTGCGGCGCCGTCGGGGTTACCTGAGGCAGGAACTGGCGGGCCGCCTCGTTCTCGAGTGGGCCAAAGTCGTCGAATTGAAACGGCGCGCTCAGGCTGTTCGCATACGCGAGCGCGATCGCGGCCACCAGCACCGGGAACGCGAGTCGAGTTTTTCTATCCGCGGCCGGCGCTGGCGATGCGGTGGAAACCTGTTGCCTGGAACGCGAACGGCGCCGAGCCATGGAGTGAAGTCCGCTCGTCAGTAGCGCTGCTCCAACTGGCGCATCGGAACAGCCCTTCGGGCTTCGCGAGTCAACTGCGCGATCAGTTCGCTGGCTCGTGACTTGAGTCGATCGGTGGTTGTCATGGCGAACTCACTCAGAACGTGCGCTTGTGTTGTCAGGCCGTGCCACAAGCGGCGTGCCATTCGGAAATCCGGGTTCTCGTTTGAATTGCCCGTTCGAGAAGCGAGCGGCGCGACACTAGAGTTCGCCTTTGGGATTCGAAGTGTTCGTCTTCGCTCAGTGGCCGTGCGCGACACACAACGCATCCGACCGTGTCCAGGACCGCAAAAGCCGCGTGAACTGATGCGGCAGATTTCATTGGATGGGAAGTTGGGCGATGTCCAACCGTCGTGCCCGCTGTTACACGCTTACAGCTGCCAGTCGATCACTGATCCGGCGCAATTGCAGGCATTGGCCACAGGATCAGCTCTTCGCGTCAACGTCGGCCTGGAGAGCGTACCTAGCGGGATGTTCGAACTGAAGGCCAACGCCCTGTCCCTTCAGTTAAACAAAGGCGTCACGAGTCAGAGTGCAAACATCTGGGTGACGCATTCCGGGGAATACCGCGATCCACTTCACAGTGGATTGCATGGCCTTTGCGCCTCAGGCTACAGCCACTCGGATCACCATCCCTGCCACTATCGAAGTAGTGGTGCCGACGGCTATCGCGGAAAGGGCGGTAGCCTGAAGGGGCGAACGCCTTCGCCGAACGTCGAGTTGCTGCCACGGCTATGTATTGTCGCAGTCACCATCAGCGCCTGAATCGCTCGGCGAAGGCGACGGGCTCGATAAACAAATAGTTGGCAATTAGCCGAGCTTCCACGCGAAGTCGACGAGTGCGGAAGCGAGTAATTATGACTTACCGAACCTGACGATTCTCCCCGGGCCCGCGCCCAGTGCGAGCGACCGTGCTGGGCGCTTCGGTCTTGATGCGTTCTATCGAGCGAGTTGTTTCGGTTAATTGCGTCCTGCGAGGCCTGGCTGAGCGACACGTTCTCACTGTAGCCGCCCTCTTGGCGCCCCGCTTGCTTCGTTTGCCACCCGAGCGTTGAGGCAATGGCTCAGTAAGGAGGAGACAATGCGCGCCGCGTCGATACAGCAGACAGAGCGGTGGAAAGGCGACATGTTCAAGACGGCTCGCGAGGCCGAACAACAGTTGACGCATTTCGGCAAGGAGGCTGTGCGCATGAAAGCGGCGATTGCTGAGAGGATTGACGACGACATGAGGAAGGCCAGGCGAGCCGTGAAGCACGGTTACCGAGCCGCGGAAGATCTTGTCGATGACACGACGCGTCGGGTCAAACGAGATCCGCTGCGCGCGCTGGGACTCTGTTTCGTAGTCGGCATGGCGACGGGGTGGTTGCTCCCACACCGCGCACGACAATGACGAATCCGCTGGGGTCAGCTCGGTAGGCCAACGATTTCTGTTCCGGCTCTGATCAAGCTCGGTGGAGGGACGCTCACGGTCAGCTGATTTGGTTCCGTAGAAGCGACCCGTTCGCCGGATCGGTGTCGTCTACGTCCATATGGATGAGCCCGAGTCAAAACTCCCCCCCCAATTTCGGTTTCGTCACTGACCCGGTATCTCGCTGAATGAACGCATCACCGTGAGCGCGGATCAACTCGCCTCTTGAAGAAGTCTGCGTGCGCGATTAGGTCGAAGGTCAAAACGAGCGATCTCACGCCATCGGCTTACACTACGATTCATCCATGTCACGCCTGCGTGCGGGCATCGCGATCGTGCTTGCACTCGTTGTCATCAGCGGAGCGAAGTCGCTCGCGCAGCGCTTCGGTGTTTTCGAAGGCGCCGGCGCGGGCATCCGGGTTCCGCCGAAGGACTTCAGCGACGGCGGATTCACCATCTGCAAGTGGATGTTCCGCAGCGATCGGTCGGAAGCCGGCGGGATTGGGTGGAGCACCGACTACCCGTTTGGCGAAATCAACCTGCTCACTCGACTCTCGGAACTGACCAGGGTTCGCGTCAGCCGGGGCGGCGACGATATCAACTACTGGGTCGTGCGGCTCACCGACGACCAGCTGTTCGAGTGTCCGATGCTGGTTGGTTCGGACGTTGGCACGGCGGCGCTCTCGAATGCGGAGGTGCAGCGCTTAAGGCAGTACCTGCTGAAGGGCGGGTTCCTCTGGGTCGACGACTTCTGGGGCACAGCCGCATGGGAGCAGTGGACTGCCCAGATCGCGCGTGTGCTGCCGGAGTTCCCGATTGTCGACGTGGCGCCGGCCGATCCCATCCGACACGCGCTGTTCAACATCACGGAGGTCAAGCAGGTGCCCAGCATCTTCTCGTGGGGCGGCCCTGGCAGTGACCCGCGGGAGCGGGGGAACGACAGTCCCCATGCAGATTTCCGCGCCATCGCCGATGGTCACGGGCGCATCATGGTGGCGATGACCCACAACACCGACATCGGCGACTCGATGGAGCGGGAAGGAGACGATCCGGGGTACTTCGCGGCGTTCTCCCCCGACGGTTACGCGTTGGCAACGAACATCGTGCTGTATGCGTTGACCCACTGATTATGCGGAGCGTGGTCTCGCTCTCGAATGCGGGCTACGCGACCGCGTCAACCGACACTGGACACTCGAGTGCAAGCGGCTCCTTCGCGCTCGGTCATCCCGAGAAGGCTTATCTGAGCACAGGAAAAAGGTGTTGGCTGGCCCAGCTTCACCGCCGGTGCTGGGACGGTCAATGGCTTCGATCCCTGGCCTGAGGCTTTGCGCAATGGCTCCTCGTTCGGTGGCTTGTCCGCAAGACGTCCGATGAAGTGTCCGGCAAACGCTCCGCCGATCATCATTCCAGCTATTGGCAGGCCGCAGCGCGGGAATGTGTGCTGATAGACGTCGTTGTCGCACTGATGCGTAGTGTGTGAGTAAATCGCGCTTGCGACGAAACCTGCGCCGAGTCCCACGATTCGGCCTATGAGCGCTCCCGTTTCACGACCCGCCTGGCTCGCTTCGTCCGTTGCCGCGAAGCCCGGCGTCGTGGTCACGATCAGTGCGACGACGACTGCGAGCATCAGCTTCATGGTCCCTCCTTGCAGTGGGTCAATCATGTGTCGCAGCAAACGAGACGCCATCTGATACGGCGGTTTCTTCGCCGCACTGGATCCCGCCCTTTTACCCTTGGCGGAAAATCTCGCCCGCAATCGGAAACATTCCGCGATGTCGTAGCGGCATGGGCGCTCGGTTCCCTACAGATTGCCGGTTCAGCCGCGGCAGGAGTTGTGCGTCGTCTCTCCATCGAGAGGCTCCCTCGTTGAAGAGGACGACTCGCTATGAAACATCGAGGAAAAACGCCGCCATTCCGCGGGCAGCAGGGCGAGTCGCTGCCTGGCAGTATCGCGGAGATTGCGTATCTTCGTCTGGGCGGACTCGAACAGTGGGTGATGATCCGTGGCGAGAACATCGCCAATCCGCCGTTGCTCCTACTGCATGGCGGACCAGGCATGAGCGAGACATCGTTCTTCCGTCACTGTAATGCGTCGCTCGAGAAGAGCTTCACGGTCGTTTATTGGGACCAGCGCGGAACCGGCAAGTCGTACAACCGGCGCATCCCAAGAACGTCCATGACGGTGGAGCAGTTCATCTGCGATCTCGACGACCTCGTGGAGGCCGTGCGCAAACGCGTCGGCCAGAAGAAGGTCACAATCTTCGGACATTCGTGGGGGTCTGTGCTCGGCGTGCTGTACGCTGCGCGGTTCCCGGACAAAGTTGCCGCGTACGTCGGTTGCGCGCAGATCGGCGATTCATCTGCATCAGAAGCCGCATCCTATGCATTCGCGCTTGCCGAAGCGCAGCGGCTCCACAACCGGAAGGCCGTGAAGGTGCTGCTCGAGATCGGTCCGCCGCCTTACGGCGCCATGGAGTTGTGGAAGGAGCGGACATGGTTGCAGCGTCTCGAGGGGCAGCTCTCGCTGAGAGGCTTGTGGACCACAGCCCGTCTCATCCTCGCCGCGCCGGAATCGTCGATCTTGGATGTACCCAACCTGGTGCGTGGCTTCCGTTTCTCTCTCGACGCGATGTGGTCAGAAGTATCGAAGCTGAACATGTTGAAGCTCGCCCCGGTTCTGCAGATGCCGGTCCTTTTCTTTGTCGCTCGTCGCGATCGCTGGGTCCCGTCTGAGACCAGCGTTGCTTATTTCGACGCACTGTCGGCGCCATCGAAGAAAATTGTCTGGTTCGAGAAGTCAGGACACGAGCCGTTCGTCGACGAACCGGCCAAGTTCAATGCGGCAATGGCGGAATTGGTGCGGCCGTGCCTGGGTGCCGCTGACCTTGCTGCTTAACGGCGTCGTTGGCGCAAGCTGTCTCGTCGTTCGTCCAAACAATGACCCGAGCCTCTGAATCCCGCTGAGAACTATTTCGTCGGCGCGCGAGATTTCCCTGCTGGCGTCCTTATTCCGCCGCGACTGCTCCTGCCTGGTCCACGCGCCGCTCGCGTTAGCACTGGCGCGCTCCGTGCACTGCGTGAGAAGAAGCCAGTCGAAGGGAACTTCGGCATTGGCGATGCGGGAGGGTGTCATGGCCGAACGCACAGAACGAGAAGTCTTGGAGCACCTGGTCGAGATCTGCCGCGACGGTGAGCGTGGCTTCCGGGCGGCGGCCCAGTACGTGAGTACGCCGCAGCTCAAAGCGCTCTTCACCCAGATTTCGGAGCAACGTCAAGGGTTTGCCCACGATCTAGAGCCGCACGTGAACCGGCTCGGAGGCAGCGCGCTCGCGAGCGGAACAGGAGCCGGCGCAGTTCATCGAGGGTGGATGAATGTCAAAGCCCATGTACCCGGCCATCACGATCAGACGATCATCATCGAGACGGAGCGCGGCGAGCATGCCGCCATCAAGGCATATGACGATGCACTGAGCGGAGTGTTGCCGCCCACGGTGATCAACCTCGTCGAGGCGCAACGAGAGGAGATGCGCGGGACGCAGAAGCGAATCCGCGAACTCACACCGGCGTGAACTGGGCAGCCATTCACGGACGAGCCGATGGCTTCCGCCATCGGTGTGCGCGGTGCATTTCGCACAGCTGCACGGCCGTCAACGGTGCGATCGCGTTCGGACTGGCGCCGTTTTCTTTTGCTGATCCGACCTGCTTCCGGGACTCACCACGGTCTCATCAGGCCATGTTCTCGAACTGAGGACGGCGACAAGTTCCCGATGAGATTACGGGCACGGGCGGGAAAAATGGGGAACTGGCGTGGCACTCTTCGCTTACCCAGTACTCCGATCGTTACCGCCGAACACGCGGAAACGTATCCACGCTGATACGGCAGCGATGACGAGCCCGAGCTTCACGACCGATGGAATGGCGAAGCCCCAGTCGTTGCTGTGAGCGGGCAGCGACACGAGCACCACCGCCACAACAAACAGGGCATCGCTTCGACGAAACGGCCACAAGTCATGACCCACGCCAGGGATTATCGGCACATAGGTGCCGCGGCTGCTCATGCGTGGCCGCCAGATCGCCAAACCTCGCTCACCTGAACCGAAATCATCCAAGGCGGGGGCTCGGCCGCTAGGCCAGTCGACGCTTCGCCACCAAGTGCCAACCTGGCACCCGGTGTGAAACGGGTAGACGAGGAGGTAGACCATGGCTGACTCGGCTGCCAATACATCAAAGGATTTGGCGCGTGGCGTAAAAGCCAACTCAATTGCAGACGGGGGCATGCTCCTCGGGCATGTCGAGAAGGATCATGTTCTTCTGGCTCGCAGGGGCGATCGATTCTTCGCTGTCGGCGCGCATTGCACGCACTACCACGGTCCCCTGGCGGAAGGCATCGTCGTGGACGACACCGTTCGATGTCCCTGGCACCACGCCTGTTTCAGCCTCGAAACCGGCGAGGCCTTGCGTGCGCCCGCCCTTGACCCCGTCGCGTGCTGGCGCGTGGAGCGCACAGGCGACGAGGTCTTCGTGCGAGAGAAGATGCCGCAGCCGTCCTCGTCCGCGCGACCCCGACCGGCCGGTTCACGTCAGCATCCCTCGTCAATCGTGATTCTCGGAGGCGGAGCCGCGGGGCTGGCTGCGGCGGACATGCTCCGTCGCGAGGCCTATGACGGTCCCATCACGATGATCAGCGCCGATCAGGATCCGCCAGTCGATCGACCCAACTTGTCGAAAGACTTTCTGGCAGGTAAGGCGAAGAACGATTGGATTCCGTTGTGGCCGTCAGATCTCTATGGTGAGCGACGGATCGAGTTGCTGCTCGGATCTCCCGTGTCCTCGATCGATCGGGCCGCCCGCACCGTGCTGCTCGAGAACGGAACTCGGCGCGAGTTCGGCAGTCTGCTGATTGCCACCGGTGCCGATCCCGTGCGGCTGCCCATTCCCGGTCATGACACCGCGATCGTGCGCTATCTTCGATCGTTCGCCGACAGCCGTGCCATCGTCGACCTCGCGCCCGCCGCGAAACACGCCGTTGTGGTCGGCGGAAGCTTCATCGGCCTCGAAGTCGCGGCGTCTCTCCGCACGCGCGGCGTCGCGGTGGACGTGGTGGCCAGGGACCACCTGCCACTCGAGCGTGTGATGGGGACCGAGATCGGCCGTTTCATCCAGTCCATTCACGAAGCCCACGGCGTCGTCTTTCATCTCGGTCAGACGGTGGCTTCACTGACCGGGCGAAAAGTCTCGCTCAGCGGGGGTTCGACACTCGACGCCGACTTCGTCGTCATGGGTGTGGGCGTGAAACCGTCTACGACGGTGGCGGAGAAGGCCGGAATCGCTATCGACCGCGGCATTGCCGTCAACGAATTCCTCGAAACCAATGTTCCCGGAATCTTCGCCGCCGGCGACGTCGCGCGCTGGCCCGATCCGCATACGGGGGAGCGGATTCGCGTTGAACACTGGGTCGTGGCCGAGCGTCAGGGTCAGGTGGCCGCGCGCAACATGCTGGGCCAGCGTGAGCCCTTCGACGCGGTACCGTTCTTCTGGAGCCAGCACTACGACGTGACGATCAATTACGTCGGTCACGCGGAACGCTGGGACAATGTGAAGATCGATGGTTCGCTGGATCGTCGCGATGCGACCGTCAGCTTCATCTTGGGCGGCACGACGCGAGCTGTGGCGACCGTGTCACGCGATCGAGAGTGCCTCGAAGCAGAATTGGCACTGGAGCACTTGACGGTACCTGTGGGCACGGACTGAGTTGCCGGTATGGGCGCGCCCGGCGGCCGGCTGCCGTCGGTCTCGTCGCCAGCGGCCGAATTGTCGGGCCGCATTCGATGACATGATCGAGACATGACCTCCGCCAGCCACCATGCCGCAGACAGCCACGACGTGATCCGAGTGCAGGGCGCTCGTGAGAACAACCTGAAGGACGTCGGCGTCGAGATCCCCAAGCGACGACTGACTGTGTTCACCGGTGTCTCGGGATCGGGCAAGTCGTCGTTGGTGTTCGGCACGATCGCAGCAGAATCGCAGCGCCTGATCAACGAGACCTACAGCGCATTCGTGCAGGGATTCATGCCGAGGATGGATCGGCCGGACGTCGACGTGCTCGAAGGGCTGACGACCGCCATCATCGTCGACCAGGAGCGGATGGGCGCCAACTCGCGTTCGACCGTCGGCACCGTGACCGACGCCAACGCGATGCTGCGGGTACTGTTCAGCAGGCTCGGCAAGCCCCACATCGGACCTGCGACTGCCTACTCGTTCAACGTTCCGACGCGGAAAGCAAGCGGGTCGATGACCGTCGACAAGGGCAAAGGGGAGCGGATCGTAGTGCGCGACGTCGTCTACCAGGGCGGCATGTGCCCGCGATGCGAGGGCATGGGAACGGTCAACGACATCGACCTGTCGCAGCTCTTCGACGATAGCAAGTCGATCAACGAGGGGGCGATTACGGTCCCCGGCTACACGTCGGATGGCTGGTACGTGCGCATCTTTGGTGTCTTCCTTGATCTGGACAAGCCGATCCGCAAATACACCAAGAAGGAGCGCCACGACTTCCTCTACAAGGAGCCGACCAAGGTGAAGGTCGAGAAATTGAACCTCACCTACGAGGGCCTGGTCCCGCGGATCCAAAAGTCGTTCTTGTCCAAGGACGTCGAGGCGATGCAGCCGCACATCCGGGCGTTCGTCGAGCGCGCGGTGACCTTCGCCATCTGTCCCGAATGCAAGGGCACCCGGCTCAACGAGGCGGCCCGATCGTCGAAGATCAACAAGATCAACATCGCCGACGCCTGCGCGATGCAGATCAACGACCTGGCCGAGTGGGTGCGCGGTCTGAAAGAGCCCTCAGTCGCGCCGCTGCTCGCGAAACTGCGGCAGTCGCTCGATTCGTTCGTGGAGATCGGGCTGGGCTACCTCAGTCTCGACCGGCCGTCCGGTACGTTGTCTGGCGGCGAGGCGCAGCGCACAAAGATGGTCGGTCACCTCGGGTCGTCGCTCACCGACGTGAGCTACGTCTTCGACGAGCCGACGATCGGGCTCCACCCCCATGACATTCAGCGCATGAACACCCTACTGCTGCGGCTGCGCGACAACGGCAACACCGTCCTCGTTGTCGAGCACAAGCCAGAGGTGATCGCGATCGCCGATCACGTCGTGGATCTCGGCCCCGGCGCCGGTACCGCCGGCGGGGAGTTGGTTTTCGCGGGCAGCGTCGATGGGCTGCGAAAGAGCGACACTCTCACCGGGCGACATCTCTCCGACCGGGCCGCATGGAAGTCGTCCGTGCGAAAACCGTCCGGTGTGATGAAGGTGCGCGGCGCCCGCACGCACAACCTGAAGAACGTCGACGTCGACATCCCGCTCGGCGTGCTGGTGGTGGTGACAGGCGTCGCCGGATCGGGCAAGAGCTCACTGATCCATGGCTCGGTGAGTGGCCGAGACGGAGTAGTGACGGTTGACCAGACCGCGATCCGCGGCTCGCGGCGGAGCAACCCGGCAACGTACACCGGTCTGCTCGATCCGATTCGCAACGCGTTCGCGAAGGCCAACGGCGTGAAGCCCGCCCTGTTCAGCGCCAACTCCGAGGGGGCCTGTCCGGCCTGCAACGGCGCCGGCGTGATCTACACCGACCTCGCGATGATGGCCGGTGTCACCACGGTCTGCGAGGAGTGCGAGGGCCGGCGGTTCCAGGCGTCGGTTCTTGACTACCGCCTCCCTTCGACTTCGCTCAGGGCAAGCCCTTCGACTCCGCTCAGGGCAAGCCCTTCGACTCCGCTCAGGGCAAGCCCCTCGACTGCGCGCGGGGCAGACGGCGGACTAAACATCGCCGAAGTGCTTGACCTGTCGGTTGACGACGCAGTCAGGTTCTTCGGCGCGGGCAAGGCGCAGACCCCGGCCGCACACGCGATCCTGCAGCGCATGGCCGATGTGGGTCTCGGTTACTTGCGGCTCGGCCAACCGCTGACCACACTGTCGGGCGGCGAGCGGCAGCGGCTCAAGCTCGCGACCCACATAGGTGAGGAAGGCGGCGTCTACGTGCTCGACGAGCTGACGGCCGGGTTGCACCTGGCCGACCTCACGCAGCTGCTCGGGCTGCTGGACCGGTTGGTCGATTCCGGCAAGTCGGTCATCGTGATCGAGCACCATCAGTCGGTGATGGCGCACGCCGACTGGATCATCGACCTCGGTCCGGGCGCGGGTCATGACGGCGGCCGGATTGTGTTTGAAGGCACTCCGGCCGACCTCGTGAAGGCGAGGTCCACGCTGACCGGCAAGCACCTGGCGGCATATGTCGGTGACCGTCCATCGCTGCCCGCACTGAATTCAGGCGTGCCACGGCGCGATGTCGCGCCGAAGCGGCGCTCGCGCGGACCTGCGATCACAGGCTGAATATCGCTGGACGCGCGGACGTCGTCTCGATCGAGCGGCAGTAGTCAGACCCCGAGGAACACCAAGGAACCTGCGTTTTGCTACCACACTTTGTTCGGGCTTTTGATCGCTCCGGACAGAACGGCCTTTCGCACGTCGTCGACGGTCGCGAGGCCGCCAGGGGCGGTACCGCCCCACTCGAATCGAGTTGCCCCCGGCGTCCAGTGAAACAACGCCACCTGCCACGTGTGCGCGATGCCACCGCGCTCGTAGTAGACGAGGCAATGATCCGTCGAGCACCCCGCCGCGACCAGCCGCCGGATCGGGAGCGACGGATTGCTGCGCACGTCCGTGGCCTGAAATTCAGCTTCGGGCTCCGCGATGTCGAGTGACTGACTGCCGAACAACATTTGCAGTCCGTCGCGGACCCCGAGCGGCAGTCCTCTGATGGACGTGACAATCTGAAACCGGTCGTCCTTCACGTGGGCTCGCTGCGTGTCGGAGAGTGCGGCGGCAGTCGGTGCCTGGCTACCAGTAGCCACGGCTGACAAGAGGCTCACGCCAACTGCGTAGAAGAGTCGTGTGCGATACATCCAAACACCCGGGAACACGGTTCACACGGACAATGCCACTGTCGCTGACAGGGCGCAACCGAAATCACGCGGAGACAAGAACCGCGCCGGCGCAACCTGGCACGCGCCTCGGATGCGCTGACTTTTCTAGAAGCCGACTGCTTTGAAGAGTTGAGCACCAATAACGCCGCCGACGATCGGGGCGACGATTGGGACCCACGCGTAGCCCCAGTCCGAATCGCGCTTGCCTGCAATCGGCAGCACAAAGTGCGCGATGCGCGGCCCCAGATCTCTCGCCGGATTGATCGCGTACCCCGTCGGGCCACCTAGCGACAAGCCGATACCGAGCACCAGGCCTCCGACAAGCAACGGCTGCAACCCGTTGCTGAAAACGACGGACAAATCAATGTCGCCCGGCTTGGCGAGCGTTTGCGCGTTGGCGCCAATGCCGAGGATAGCGAAGACGAACGCCGCGGTCGCGATGGTCTCCGCCAGGAAGTTCGCAGCCGGCTTGCGGATCGCAGGCCCGGTGCAGAACACGGCGAGCTTCAAGTTTGCGTCCTGCGTCACCGGCCAATGTGGGAGATACATCAGCCACACGAGCACGGCACCGGCAAAGGCACCGGCCATCTGCGCTCCGACGTAACCGGGAACGTCGGCCCATGGAAACGCACCGATGGAGGCAAGCGCCAGGGTCACTGCTGGATTCAAATGCGCGCCGCTCAAGCGTCCGACGGCGTACACCGCGACCATCACCGCGACGGCCCACCCGAAGGTGATGACGATCCATCCGCTGCTCTCGCCCTTCGATCGCGCCAGCAGCACGTTGGCCACCACGCCGTCTCCCAGCAGGATCAGCATCGCGGTCCCGAACACTTCGGCCGTGTAGTTGATCATGGTCGCATCGACTCCAGTAGAATTCTGCCCTCGCACTCATGTCGTCTTGTTTCGGAGGCTGAATAATGCCGTACATCCTCGCGCTCGATCAGGGCACGACGAGCTCGCGCGCCATCATCTTCGATCACGACGCTGCCATCGTCGCCGTCGGTCAGCGGGAGTTCCAGCAAATCTTTCCGCGTCCGGGTTGGGTTGAACACGATCCGAACGAGATCTGGGCTACGCAGATCTCTGTTGTAACGGAGGCACTCGGTAGGGCGCACCTGCGCCCACGGGATATCGCGGCCATTGGCATCACCAACCAGCGCGAGACGACCGTCGTGTGGGATCGAGAAACAGGAGCTCCCGTCTACAACGCGATCGTCTGGCAGGACCGCCGCACTGCCGACTTCTGCGATCGATTGAAGCGCGAGGGCCACGAGGACTTCATCCGCGAGCGCACCGGCCTCGTGATCGACGCCTATTTTTCGGGCAGCAAAGTGGCGTGGATTCTCGACAACGTCCCAGGCGCGCGCGAGAAAGCCGAAGCCGGCAAGCTGGCGTTCGGGACCATCGACAGCTGGCTGGTGTGGCAGCTCACGAGCGACTCCACGCACATCACTGACGTCAGCAACGCCTCGCGCACGATGCTATTCAACATCAACACGCTGAAATGGGACGAGGACCTGCTGAAGCTGCTGCGCGTGCCGGCCAGCATGTTGCCCGAGGTCCGCCCATGCAGCACGGTGTATGGGCGCGTTTCCACGTCCCTCGGCGTCGCCGACGTCCCGATTGCCGGAATTGCCGGCGATCAGCAGGCGGCACTGTTCGGACAGATGTGTCTCGCGCCAGGATTGACGAAGAATACCTACGGCACGGGCTGCTTTTTGTTGCAAAACACCGGCGAGCGGCCGTCCGTGTCGCGCAATCGCCTGCTCTCGACCGTTGCCTGGCAAATCGGCGGCAAGACGATGTACGCGCTCGAAGGCAGCGTTTTCATCGGCGGCGCCGTCGTGCAGTGGCTTCGCGACGGGTTGGGCATCATTGCGAAGTCTTCCGACGTCGGAGCGCTGGCGACGTCAGTGCCGGACAACGGCGGTGTATACCTCGTGCCCGCGTTCGCGGGCCTGGGCGCGCCGCATTGGGATCCGTATGCGCGCGGAACCATCGTGGGCATCACGCGCGGCACGACAGCCGGTCACATCGCGCGGGCCGCAGTCGAGAGCATCGCGTTCCAGGTCGCCGATCTCTTGTCGGCCGTGAAAGACGACGCCGGAATCGATCTGACGGAGTTGCGGGTAGACGGCGGCGCTGCCGCCAACGACGGTCTGCTGCAATTTCAAGCCGACCTGCTCGGCGTGACGGTCGTGCGGCCTCGGGTGACCGAGACGACCGCGCTCGGTGCCGCGTACCTTGCGGGGTTGGCCGTCGGCTTCTGGGACTCGACTGAGACGCTCGCGCATCATTGGCATGTCGATCGGCGTTTCGAGCCATCACAGCCTCCGTCGTACGCGGCGGCGCGCCGCGCGGAATGGCACGAGGCGCTGAGCCGCTCGAAGGGCTGGATCAAGAAGGAATAGCAACATGCGTCGCTCCGAAATGATTGCGAAGGTCGATCAGCGTCACGAGCCGTGGGACATCGTCATCATCGGCGGCGGCGCCACGGGCGTCGGCATCGCCGTCGACGCTGCGGGCCGCGGCTACGACGTCCTTCTCCTCGAACAGCACGACTTCGGCAAGGGCACGTCGAGCCGGAGCACTAAACTCGTGCACGGCGGTGTGCGCTACCTCGAACAGGGCAACATCGCGCTCGTGATGGAAGCCCTCAAGGAGCGTGGCCTGCTTCGACAAAACGCTCCACATCTGGTGAGCAACCTGGCGTTCGTGGTGCCGAACTACGACTGGTGGGAGGCGCCGTTTTACGGGCTGGGGCTCAAGATCTATAACGCGCTCGCCGGCAAATACGGGTTCGGCTCGTCCGAGATCCTCACGCGCGACGAGACGCTGGCGCGCCTGCCCACGATCAAGACCGAAGGCCTCCGTGGCGGTGTCGTGTACTACGACGGCCAGTTCGACGACACGCGGCTGCTCATCAATCTCGTGGGCACGGCTGCCGATCAGGGCGCGACCCTCGTCAACTACGCGCGCGTGATCGAACTCACAAAGGGAGCTGACGGCTTCGTCGACGGTGTCGTCGCCGCCGATCAGGAGAGCGGGCAGCAGTGGAGAATCGCGGCCCGCGTGGTCATCAACGCGACGGGCGCTTTCTCCGACTCGGTTCGCCGGCTGGCGGAGCCCGACGTCCGGTCACTCATCGCCCCCAGCCAGGGCATCCATCTCGTGTTTCACCACTCGTTCCTGTCAGCCGAGTCGGCCATCATGGTGCCGCACACCTCGGACGGCCGCGTGATGTTCGCGATTCCCTGGCACGGTCACACGCTGGTAGGCACCACCGACACGCCGATTTCCACACCCACGCTCGAGCCTCGCCCGCTCCAGGAAGAGATCGAGTTCATCCTCGAGACCGCGAGTCGGTATCTCCTCAAGCCACCGACCCGTGACGACGTCCTGAGCGTCTTCGTCGGCATTCGTCCGCTCGTCAAGAGTGGCGACGGCAACTTGACCGCGGCGTTGTCGCGCGATCACACGATTCACTTCGATGCGTCCGGTCTGCTCACGACGACTGGTGGCAAGTGGACGACTTACCGCAACATGGCCGAGCATGCGGTCGATCAGGCGGCCGACTTTGCACGGCTGGCCGAACGGCCTTGCGTCACGCGCACGCTCAACATTCACGGCTTTCACTCCAACGCCGACCGATTTGGCGCACTCAGCCTGTACGGATCCGATGCTCTCGCGATCGAGGACCTGATGCGTGCGACGCCTGCGTTGGCGGAGCCCCTGCATCAACAGCTGCCTTACATCGGCGCCGAAGTGGTCTGGGCTACCCGGCACGAAATGGCGCGTACAGTCGAAGATGTGCTGGCGCGCCGCACACGGGCGCTGTTCCTCAATGCACGCGCCGCGGAAGCAATGGCGCCCGGAGTCGCGCGGCTGATGGCTGGCGAGCTTGGCTGGGACCCGTCGCGGCAAGCCGCCGAAGTCGCGTCGTTCTCTGCCCTGGCGAAGGGGTATCAGATCTAGCGAGGCTCCGCCTCCGACCGACGAGCATGTGGCTCCGCCTCGCTAGTAGCAGTATCTTTTGCCCGCCCTCCGGGCGGGCGAGCCGTCTTGACCGGGGGAAACTTGATTCATTTGTCGGCAGTCGAGCCGGTCAAGCCGGCTAGCGGTTCAGAGGTCTGCGAAGACGGCGCGCACGTCCTTCCAGGAGGAGACACGCTGATACCGCGTCTCTCCAGCGTTGTGCGGGGCCGAAAAGAGCAGCGCCCTGCCCTTGAAGTGGGCGAAGTGCCTCGCCCTATCGTCGATCAGGTAGTCGGCGTCGATGACGCTCTTGTCACCGCAGAACACGATCTGTCTGGACGGAATGAAGGGGAAGTGCCGTTCCAGCCACCGGTATTTCGCGTCGAAGGAGCACGGCACGTCCATCGCTGCAGACACGATGAACACGTCGAAACGCGCAGCGAGTTCCTGGACCACGGCCTGGCAATCCGGCAGCACCTCGAGGTTCTCGAAAAACGACGCGTCGATCATCGCTTCCGCTGCCGCGCGATGTGCCGGCGGGACATAGTCTTCGAGGTGCCATCCCTGTAGATCGGCCGCGGTGAGAGCCGCGCCGTACATGCCGTTGTACCGGCGCAAATGCTCGCGCAAGGCGTCGGCCATCACCTCGTCCATGTCGATGGCAATCCGGCGGCGATCGGAATTGGTCGTGCCGTTGCGGCGCCGGTATCGTCGGTCGTTAAAGACCCGCGGCGGTATCACGAGCGCCGCAGCGGCCCTCGTCGCTCCCAGCACGTCGCTCCATCTCGCATCGAACATCGCTCACCCGCTCGCGACCCATCATCGCGCAGTGCGAGCGATTCCGTCCAATGAAACATTTGGCGAGATCTGATAACTTCTGGCTATGGATGTGGACTTCGACGACCTGCAGGCACTGCTCGCCCTGTCCGACACGCTGCACTTCGGCCGCGCCGCGCGGCGGCTGCACGTCTCGCAACCGGCGTTGAGCAAACGGCTCCGCCGGATGGAGGAGCGTATCGGTGGTCCGCTGCTCGTCAGGGGCTATCGCGATGTGCGGCTCACCGAGGCCGGCCGGCTGCTCGCCAGTCGCGGCCGACACCTGGTGGGGGAAGCCTCGGCGGCTGTCGCTCTCACGCAACGAGCCGCCCGAGGCGAAGCCGGACTCCTGCGCATCGGATTTGGCATAGCCAGTATTTTCAGTCTGTTGCCCGACGTGCTCCTGCAGTTCCGCCGCTCGCATCCTGAAGTCCAGCTGCATCTCCGCGACATGTCGACTCCCGATCAGATCGACGCGCTCGTCAGCGGAAAGATCGACGTCGGCTTCATCCGTCGACGCAACGGCAATAACCGGCTGCAGACGCGCCACGTGCTGACCGAGCAGCTGGTTGCCGCGCTCGGGCCGAACGTCCGGTGGAGCACGAGTGCGGGCTTGCGCTCCCTCGCGTCCGAACCGTTCATTGTCATTGCGCGTTCGAGATCCGCGAGCTTCCACGATCACGTGCTGAGTGTCTGCGCGGCGGCAGGCTTCGCACCTCGCGTCGTGCAGGAAGCGTACGAGCTGTTCACGGTCGCGTCGCTCGTACAGGCAGGCCTCGGCGTGGCGCTCGTCCCACGCTCGGCGGCGCTGATGCGCCTGCCGGGCGTCCGGTTTCAGGAACTGGGCATGCCCCAGGCGGAGTGGCATGTTGCCCTTGCGTGGCATCGCGATTCCGGTCGCGTGCCGCTCGTTCGAGCCTTTGTTGATGCCGTTCCTGCGGCGTGCGTCGTATCACCCGAAAAGAAGAGGACCACCCATGCCTCTACCGGAATAGAGAGGAAAGAACGGTAGTTGAGCTACACAGCTGAGTGTGTTCTGGCCGCATGGTTGCAGAAACAAACCCACGGCAGACCTTTTTGAGAGGAGAGAACACATGAGGCGATTCATCACATCGTTCGTACTGGCTCTTGGCTGCTCGGCGCTGGTCGCCAACGCGCAGGAGACAACGACGAAGACGGAGACAAAAGCCTCGGGCGGCTCACCCCAGACGGTGACATATACGGGATGTGTGCAAACGGGTACTCAGGCAAAGACCTACGTGCTCGACAAAGTGGTTCCTGTAACAAAGACCACGACGACCGAGACGCCGACCTCGAGCACAACGACCCAAAGCACGAGCTACGCACTGGTCCCGGGTGAGTCGGTGACAGTTCAGGAGCACGTCGGCGAGAAGGTCGAGGTGACTGGCACCTTGATTCCCGGTGGCGACAGCCGCACTGAAACGACCACGCGGACAGAGCGCGAGGACGGGGCGGACAGTAAGACTCGCTCGCGCGTCGAGACCAAGAACGCGATGCCCGAATTCCGTGTGACGTCGATCAAGAAGATTGGCCAGTGCTAACCCCGCCTCTGCGATGCGACAGCTGACAAAGCCGTTCGCACGAGAGGATCAATCATCGGACTGGCGCGACGCTCCTTATCGTCGGTGCCAGTCCGCTCTTGGAATTCGAACGAATGCCTCCCGCGCCGACGTGCGGCGATGTGACGAGTACTGACGGTTAGTCGGTCAGCGCGTGAAGGTGATCGGGCCGGAGATTGCTGCCGGTCAAGACCGTCGCCAACCGATCGCCGGCGAGTTTGTGAACTCGAATAGCGGCAAGCCCCGCCGCTCCCGACGGTTCCAACACGATCCCCAGGGTCTGGACGGAGAGCCGCATCGCCTCGAGCAGGTCGCTGTCGTGGACAAGCACCATGTCGTCCACCAGCGCCACGAGACGAACCACCGATTCCGGCACCGGTACGCGCACTTCGATACCTTCCGCGATCGTGTCCGAACGTTGGGTCACTACGGGCTTGCCTGCCCGCCAGCTCAAAGCCATGGATGGCGCTCCGCTGGCGCACACCCCGATGATGCGGGTCTGCGCCGCTCGATCTTTGATCCAGCGCGCGATGCCTGTGATCAGCGCGCCGTCGCCGACGGGTACGACCACCGCGTCGAACGGGCCAGCCGCGATCAGCTCCACGCCGATGGTGCCGGCACCCTCGGCGATCGCCGTCTCCTTCCCGTCCTCGACATACACGCAGCCCTCTCTCCCGGCGACGTAGTCGCGGGCGGCCGCTTCGCTGGCGGCCGAATCGGCGCCTGCCAGCGTAACGCGCGCGCCGAAGGCTCGCATCCGAGCGAGCTTGACGGGATTCACATTCTCGGGGACGAACACCTGCACGCCAATGCCACGGCGCCGGCCAGCATAGGCCATCGCCTGCCCGAAGTTACCCGTCGATGAACACACCACGGTCGCGCGCGGGTCAACCCGACCCATGAAGAAGTCCGCGCCGCGCCCTTTGAAGCTCCGAAGCGGGTTGGCCGTCTCGACCTTTACGACGACGTGGCGGGCAAGTGCGGCACTCAGCTGCTCGTCGGCGTACTGGGGTGTGTTCAAGAAGACCGGCTCGATCGTCCGAGCGGCCTCCTCTATGCGCTCGAGACTGAGATCGAGATCCATGGGACGTCGGAGCCGAGCCTAGGGGAGTAAGAGACACAGTATCTCAAAGCAGCGTGACCTGGGCGCCGTGGTCGACGGCTGACCACGCTCAGAATCTCACGACGGGCCCGATACTGAGCTGGAACTGCTGGACGAGTTCGCCATTCAGGACCACGAGACAGCCGCCGAACTGAATGGTGCCGCACGCGAACCCGCCGACTGACGGTTCGACCAGGATAGGCACCCACTGCGCTTCAGCTCGAATGGCGAGCCTGGAACCGAGGAATTGTTTCAGGCCGCCGCCGAACCCGAATGACAAGCGGGTGAAGTCGTCCTGCGCCGCTCCCAGGTGAGTGGCGCCGACGCTTCCAGTGAGAAACGATCGGAGACCTTTCACCTCAGGAATGACGAACTCCCGCGTGAAGTCTGCGTGAAACTGGTTCAGCGTGACGTCTCCGAGGGATGGCCCGAGGGAAACGAACGGAGCGCCGAACCGCAATGCCGACGTCGCCCGCGCCCAGCGGAACTCGATGAGTGAGAAGTCGTCGAAACGAACACCGGCGGAAAAGCCATAGCTCGTCGCGTCGGTCAACGTGGCCTCAATCGGCGCGGCTCCGTCCGGCTGAATGTGGAAGGATCCTTCCAGCCGTGCCCCGATGAACGGTGTCACTTCGAACGACTGGATCTGGACGTATTGCGCGCGAGCTGGCGCGGCGGTCAGGATCGCGACCAGCGTCAAACAGAAGATCGTTCCTCTTGAAGAAATTCGATGGAAGCGCTCGAACGGAATGCCCATGAGGCTACGTTACACGCCGAGATGCCCTCGGTGACGATGTGCAAGACATCACGACTGCGCACGGCGGCATGCCCTGTCCCGAAATCTGCAGGGACATGAAACCGTGCTCGCAGTGCTCACCCTCCAAAGCGCCATCGCTCGCGTGTAGCGAGGTTCTTAGACCTGTA
>Ga0075418_10001321_pt1 | contig 28040 bp, 22 predicted proteins | sample SoiMetdeltSBSDD2_FD_81776 | JGI IMG/M metagenome (GOLD analysis project Ga0075418, IMG submission 81776) | Bulk soil microbial communities from a Populus tree surrounding site in Tennessee, USA - Soil MetaG P. deltoides SBSDD2 | ecosystem: Environmental > Terrestrial > Soil > Tree plantation...
CCTGCATCGGCCATGGTGCTGTACATGCCACGCATGCGCAAGCGCGGTTCGAATGATTGCGGCGCGACCGCGCGCACCAACTCGTAGGGGAGTTGCGAAGCGATGCGGTGACCTTCGGTGTCGAGCTGAAGCAAGCTGTCGGGGGACAGGATCTCGTAGCGCGGGACTGCCTCGCGCCCGCCGTGCAGGAGGAGTGTGCCCCCATCGCTCGAGATCGACCAGGTGCCGATGTCGTCGAAATAGCGCTCTTCTCCTTGACCGAGATATTCGACCCGAAGGAAGAAAACGTTGCCTTCGCGCACGACGAGTCTGTGGCGCATTCCGGCGCAATCGGCGCAGGGAAGAATCCCCTCGAATGTTCCCGGGCTCAAGGTCTGTCGCGCATCGGGGCGGGCGGCGGCGCGTACCAGCAGCTCCACGCCTTTGTCGGCGTCTGTGCCGAAGGGATCGACGAACTCGGTCGTTGTGAAAAGCAATTGACCTTGGTTGTCGATGCGGGCGCGAACTGCGTAGCGCGCACCCGCCGTGATCCGCGCCGGGTCATACTCCAAGCTGAACGGGAACGGGGGGCCGCCCTGCGGTTGAAAAACAGTCTGGGCCAATTGGACCGCCGGAGCGTCGGCGCGTGAGACATCTTCGAGCGTGACCGTGACCGTGGCACCGGGAGGCAGCATCATGCGTTCGCGATAGAGAACGTTGCCCGTGAGCTTCTCAGGGCGCTTCGAATCGGACGTGCATCCGCAGAGGGCGAGCGCGACCAGCAGCACGGAGTGCGTGTTGCGAAGCGCGGGGTGGAATGATTGATTGCCTCTTGAAACGAGCGCGGGGCGTGCGAAACGCATGATGCCCTCCTCGTCGAGACTGCACCGTGGAGGTGGCGGTCGAGGCTCGAACCTTTCCCAAGCCGACATTCGGCGCGCAGAGGCTAAACCCCCGCGCCATCCTACTCCCAGCGGAAGATGCGGAGTGCCACCACGAAGCTCACCAAGCCCCAGGCGGCGAGCAGAGCCAGTGAGGGGGTCACCGCAGCAAACCCCAAGCCGTCGTTCATCAGCGCCCGCAACGAGTTGTTGACGGCAGTGAGAGGCAAGGCTTGCACGAAGGGCTGCACGACTTGGGGGAAGCGACTCGACGCGAAGAACGTGCCGGACAGCAACCACATCGGCAACATGGCGACGTTCATCAGACCCGAGACGGCTTCGATGGTCTTGGCGCGGCTCACGACCAGCAGCCCCAAGGCGGAAAAGCTCAGCGCGCCGGCGAGCACGACGGAAATGAAAGCGGGCCACGATCCGTTCATTCCGATCCCGAACACCAGCCTGCCGAAGAGGCAGAGTGCTGCGACTTCGAGCAGCAACCACAAGAGCCGCGCGAACAGGAAAGAGAGCAGGTACTCGCCGCGACGCATGGGAGTGGCCATGTAGCGCTTGAGCAGCTTCTGCTGCCGTGCGGTCGCGATCGGAAAGCCCACGCCCCACATTCCGGTGCCGAGCAGGTTCATGCCGATGAGACCGGGCAAGAGGAAATCGATGTAGCGCGTGCCGCGTTGCGTGCGCGTGATGGCCTCGATGCGCGCCGGATCCTCGCGTCCTGCGGCGCGTTGGAGCGTGTCCTCGATCAGCATGCGCGCCAGCTGGTTTTCCTGGCGTGTCGGGTCGTAGACGACGCGGGATGCTCCGGCCTCGCCGTGCACGAGCGCCACGATCGTGCCGTTGCGCAGTGCGCGCTCGGCCTCCGCATCCGAAGCGAGCGGCACCACACGCAATTCGGCCGCGGTGGCCAATGCTTCGCGCACGGCGGCGGTTGTTCCTGCGGCCACGCCGACGGGCAGCGGCTGCGGCTTCTGGGTGCGGAAGGCGATGCCGAGCGCCAGCGCCAGCAAGATCGGAAACACGAAGACCCAGAACACGGCTTCCGGCTCACGCAGGAAACCCATCGTGCGGGCGCGAGTCAGCTGCCAGAGAGCGTTGTGTTCGAGAGCGCGTGCGATTTCCATGTCTTCAATCCCGCAAGGTGCGACCCGTGAGGTGCACGAACAGATCCTCGAGCGTCGCATGGTGGGTGGTGAGACTCGCCAATCCGGTGCCGCCGCTTTCGACCGCCGCCAGGAGTGCCGGCACGGCGACGTGCGCGGCCTCGACGTGCAGTGCCCAGCCCGTCGTTTCGCGGCGCACGCGGCGTACGCTCGGCAGCGCCTCCAGGGCCGGCTGCTCGAGAGATCCGCCTCCATCGAGCGAGAATTCCACAACGTGCTCGATGCCGAGGGTTGCGATCAGCTCGGCGGGGGTGCCGAGCGCGATGACACGTCCGTGATCGACGATCGCCACGCGGTCGCACAAGCGCTCGGCTTCGTCCATGTAATGGGTGGTGAGCAGGATCGTGCCGCCGCCGGATCGGTAGTCGTCGATCAGCTCCCACAGCTGGCGTCGCGATTGCGGGTCGAGCCCGGTGGTGGGCTCATCGAGGAACAGGAGATCTGGATCGTTGACCAGCGCGCAAGCGACGGAGAGTCGCTGCTTCTGACCACCCGAGAGCTTCACGACCCAGGCATCGCGTTTCTCTTCCAATTGCACGCGCCGGATCACCTCGTCGGGCGTCGGGCCACGGCGATAGAAGCTGCGGAAGAGCTGGATCGTCTCGCGCACCGAATACTTGTCGTAGAAGCGCGTCTCTTGCAGCTGGATGCCGAGCCGGTCCCGCAGCGCCCGATCGTCGCCCTGGCCCCAACGCTCGCCGAGCACCTCGACGACTCCTGCGTCCGGCTTGGTCAGCCCTTCGAGGATCTCGACCGTCGTCGTTTTTCCCGCCCCGTTCGGGCCGAGGAGTCCGAAGCACTCGCCGCGCCGGACCTCGAGATCGAGCCCGTTGACGGCAATCACAGAACCGTAACGTTTCGCGAGCCCGTGGCAGGCGACGGCAGCTGTTTGTCCCGGTTGCGTCGTCATGGTGCCGGAAACCATAGCGGCGAGGCCAGGATCTGGCAACGAGGTGGCTCCGGCGTAGCCGGCTGCAGCGCCCCGCGCTGCTGTCTCGTCGCCAGCGTTCCGCGCCGTCGTTCGGGCATGTCCGGGCTCCTAGCATGGGCCCCGCGGTGCGTGCTACCCTTGCACGCGGCCCCGCTAGGAGTAGAGCGCAGACGAGCGGCGGCGCTTGTCGCCCCTCCGCCCCATCCGATACACCCGAGGTCTCATTCATGGCCACGGTCCCGCGATCCGTGCCGAGTCCCAGCGCCGCGACGCAACAAGCGCAGGCGGTCGAGCTGTCGATCGTCATCCCGCTGTTCAACGAAGAGGAAAGCGTGCCGCATCTCTACGCTCAGCTGGTGGCGGCGATGGATGCGATCGGGCGCACGTACGAGCTGATCCTCGTCGACGATGGCTCGACCGATGGGACCTTCGGCAAGCTGGCCGCGATCGCCGAACGCGATCCACACCTGCGCCTGCTGCGCCTGCGCCGCAACTTCGGCCAGACCGCCGCCATGGTTGCCGGCTTCGATCACGCGCGGGGTGGCGTCGTCATCCCCATGGACGGCGATTTGCAGAACGATCCCGGCGATATCCCACTTTTGCTGCAGAAGATCGACGAAGGATTCGACGTCGTGAGCGGCTGGCGCAAGAACCGCCAGGACAAGACACTGTTGCGCAAGGTGCCGTCCCGCATCGCCAACTGGATCATCGGGCGGGTCACGGGCGTCAAGCTGCACGACTACGGCTGTTCGCTCAAGGCGTACCGGGTCGAGGTGCTGCGCGGCACGCGTCTCTACGGCGAGATGCACCGGTTCATCCCGGCGCTGGCCAACTTGATGGGTGCCAAGATCTGCGAGGTGCCTCTGCGGCACCATCCACGACGTTACGGGAGCAGCAAGTACGGCATCAAGCGCACCGTGAAGGTGGTGCTCGATCTGTTGACGGTGAAGTTCCTCACCGACTATTCGACGAAGCCCATCTATTTCTTCGGCGGTATCGGCCTGTTCCTGTGCACGGGAGGCGTCGCGGCCGGGATCGAGACCATCTGGGAGAAGGTTGCGCACGGCACGTTCGTGCACCGCAACCCGTTCATTCTGATGGCTGTGTTCTTGTTCTCCTTGGGTGTCGCGTTCATCTTCATCGGTCTGCTGGCGGAGATCATCATCCGCACCTACCACGAGTCGCAGGCAAAGCCGATCTACTGGATCGGCGAGTCGCGCAACGTCGGAAAAGACGAGTAGAGCATGTGCGGCATCGCCGGCATCTTGAGCTATGACAGCCCCGTGGATGCCGTGGCGCTGCGGCGCATGACCGACGCGCTCCACCACCGTGGTCCGGACGACGAAGGATTCCACATCGAAGAGGCGATCGAGCGCGGACCACGTATCGGCCTCGGCTTCCGCCGGCTCTCGATCATCGACCTGGCCGGCGGCCACCAGCCCATGTGCAATGAAGACGGCTCCGTGTGGGTCATTCTGAACGGCGAGATCTACAACTTCGCGCCGCTCCGCGCCGAACTGGAAGCGCGCGGTCACACGTTCCGCACGCGCTCCGACACCGAGACGCTGGTCCATCTCTGGGAAGAACATGGCACCGCCTGCGTCGACAAGCTGAATGGCATGTTCGCCTTCGCCATCTGGGACGCGCGCCGGCGCTCCCTGTTCCTGGCGCGCGACCGCATGGGGAAAAAGCCGCTGTACTGGATCGACACAGGGCGGAGTTTGCTCTTCGCTTCGGAGCTCAAGGGATTGCTGCAACATCCGGATTGCCCGCGCGACATCGACCGACGCGCGCTCGCCAAGTATTTGGCCTATGAATACGTGCCGTCTCCTTGGTGCATCTTCGAGTCGGTGCACAAGCTCCCGGCCGCGCACACCTTGTTGTGGGAGGGTGGCCGAACCGACGTGCGGCGCTATTGGGACATGCGCTTCGCGAGCTCGCGCAATGGGGCGGGCAACGGAGCGCGGCGGGACGCGGCGGATTACGCCGCCGAGCTGCGCGACCGGTTGCGCGAAGCGGTGCGCCTGCGCCTGGTGAGCGACGTGCCGCTCGGTGTATTTCTCTCCGGTGGCATCGACTCCAGCTCGATCGTGGCAATGATGGCGGAGCTGATGCCGCCGGCGTCGATCAAGACTTTCTCCATCGGCTTCGACGATCGGTCTTTCGACGAGTCGTCGCACGCGCGCCGCGTGGCGCAGTTCTTCGGCACCGATCATCGCGAGGATGTCCTGCGACCGGAGACGATGGTCGACATCCTGCCGGAAGTGGCCGGTTTCCTCGACGAACCGTTCGCGGATGCCTCGATCGTGCCGACCTATCTCTTGTCGCGCTTCACCCGCCAGCACGTGACGGTGGCTCTCGGCGGCGATGGCGGCGACGAGCTCCTCGCCGGCTATCCAACCTTCCAGGCCGAGCGCGCGGCGCGTCTGTATCGCGTGCCGCGTGTGTTGCACGAGCGCGTCTTGCAACCGCTCGCCGCCCGCCTGCCGGTGTCACACGACAACTTCAGTTTCGATTTCAAGCTCAAGCGCTTTCTCCAAGGCGTCATGCACCGTCCCGGTGTGCGCAATCAAGTCTGGCTCGGTGCCTTCGACCCGATCGGCCAGGCCGAGATCCTGGGCGGAGCTGAGTACGATGTCTACGACGACATCGCCCGCGCCGAAGCCGAATGCCCGAGCTCGAATCCACTCGAGCGGCTGATCTACCTGTATTGCCGTTTCTATTTGCAGGATGACATCTTGGTGAAGGTCGATCGCGCCAGCATGGCGTGCTCGCTCGAAGTTCGGGCGCCGTTTCTGGACTACACTCTGGTGGAGTTCTTGAACGGCATTCCCCCCGACCTCAAGCTGCGCGGGATGCAGACGAAGTACATTCTGAAGCGCGCGATGGGCAGCCGGCTGCCCCCCGGCATCGCCGGTCGTGGCAAGAAGGGGTTCGGCATTCCGGTGGCGAAGTGGTTCAGAAGCGAGCTGCGCGAGCTCGCAGGCGACGTGCTGTCGGAAAGCCGCATTCGGCGGCAGGGCATCCTCGACTGGCCGGTGGTGGCGCGCCTCCTGGACGAGCATTGGAACGGCGTGCGCGACAATCGCAAGCAGCTGTGGACCCTGTTCGTATTCCAATTGTGGTTCGATCGCTTCACCGGGCGGCCGGCGACATCGCCGGCACGCGCCGGGGCTTGACGGCAGCGAGGGCGAAATCGACGGGTTGCAACGCTCGACGCGTGATGGAAGCGGGAGACAACGAAGCATGAACGTCACCAAACCGATGCAGGAGCAGCTCAACTTGGGCTGCGGGCGTTTCAAGAAGCCGGGATTCCTCAACGTCGACTGTGATCCCGCCCTCGAGCCCGACGTCGTGCAAGATCTGGATCGGCTGCCATATCCATTTCCTGCGCAGCACTTCCGCTTGATCGAAGCCGATCACGTTCTCGAGCACCTGACCGAGCCCTTTCATGTCATGGCGGAAATGCACCGCATCCTGCAGCCGGGCGGCCGCCTCGTCGTGCGCGTGCCGCACTTCAGCCGCGGCTTCACTCACGCCGACCACAAGCGTGGCTTCGACGTCACCTTTCCATACTACTTCGACCCTGCGTTCCAAGGCGGTTACACGGGCACGGAGTTCGTGCTCGAGCGCATGCGCCTGCGCTGGTCGGCGCAGCCGTATCTCAAGAAGACCGTCATCTCCCCAGGTCTCTTCTATTTGTCCGAAGGGATCGGCAAAGTCATCGATTTCTTCGCCGGTCTGTCGCCGCTCGCAGCCTCGCGCGGCTGGTGCTTTCTCGTCGGCGGCTTCGAGGAAATCGAATTCCGCTTCCGCAAGAAGTGAACGATGACATCTGAGTCCTATTGGAAGGTCGCGTCCAAGGGCCGAGGGCTCGACCGACGCTTGCTCGTTGGGGCGTTCGGGGCGCTGGCGTTGGCCTTGGCGCTGGCGTTGCGCCCGGCCTCGCAGTGGCTGAGCTCGTTCACGCCCGACGGTGCGCTCACGCCAGGCACGGCGCGCTTCCTCGATTCGGGCGCGTGGCTTTGGGGGCTGGCGGGAATCGTGACATTGATCGCGGGTCTCAGTGCCGGGGTGCGGCAGGCGCTGGCAGCGGGTTGGCGCGAACCCGCTCCATTCCGGCCAGTGAGCAGCGCGATCATCCCTCGAGTCGGATCCTCATTCCCTTGGCTCGCGCCAGGTTTTGGGCTGCTCGCGTTTGGCTTGCGAATTGCGGTTGCGGCGTTCTCCGACATCGGCTTGGGTGACGATGGGGCGCGCGTGGCTTGGCTGCAGCAATGGCTCGAGGACCCGCACTGGGTGTGGTCGGGCCTCTGGCTACCCGCACATCTGTACCTGCATGCTCTCTTCAACGCGGTCATCCACGATCTTGTGTGGTCGGGGGTCTTGCTGTCGGCCTGCGCAGCGGGTGGCACGGTGTGGATCCTCACGTGTGGCGTTCAAGCGCATTGGGGCAGCTTCGCCGCAGTCGTGGCGGCGGCACTGGCGACGGTCCTGCCCGTATCGCTCGCATACGGGGCGAATCCCGACGTCAATCCGGTCTTCGCGTTCTTCGTCGTGTCGTCGACGGCTGCCGTGCTGCGGGCCCGCAGCGAGTACGAGGCGCAACGGCGCACAGCCTTCCGCTGGCTGTTCCTGAGCTGGTTCTGCCTGGCCGCGGCGTCGTGGATGCGCTTCGACTGCATCGTACTCGTGCCGGCGATCGCGGTGCTGCTCTGGCCACGCCGGTGGACGGCGATCGCTTTTGCCGTTGCAGCAGCCGTGCCTCTCGTCTTGTGGAATGTCGCAGACTCGGTGATCACGCAGCAGCCGGGTCGCGTCATGAACGTGGTGCAGCAGGATCCGACGTTGGGAGGATCGATCATTTCCCAGGCCTTCACCTTCGGTGGAGGCATTTGGCAAGCGGTGACATTGCCAGTCGTTTTTCTCGGAACGATGGGGGTCGTGCGTGCGTTGCGCGCGTGCCGGGGACGCGGATGGATCGTGCCGGCGCTCGCACATCTCGCCGCACTCGCAGGCACGACGCTCGTCTTTCACGCCGGGACACAGCCGCGTTACTTTCTCGTCGTTGCCAGTATCTGGGCGGCGTATGCCGGCGTTGGTCTGGCGGGAATCGCGGCACGATCGCGCCGGGTCGCTGGTGCCGTGGGCCTCTTGGGTCTGGCCCTTCTCGCATCCACGCCGCAGCTCTATCCGGGCGAGAGCGATCTGTGGATGCGCAGGTCGCCGGAGCTGCGCTCCCTGGTGGACGAAGTGTCGCGCCTCGCAGACGGTGGACACGTCGTGTGGGTCTCAGAAGAGTCCGGCTACTTCTATTCCTGTCGCGTACAGCCGCCTCGGCGCTTTTATCATGCCCTGCCGCGGCCGGACAGCGATCCGCGAACGGTCATCGAGGGTCTGCGGGAAGCTGACAGCGCCATCGCTTGCGTGCAGCAACTGCCGCTGCCGCGCCAGCGCTGGGAGAGTCTGTCGACGCTGCTCGCCGGTGATTGGATCGTCGAGCCACTGGCCACGCGAGGCAATTACCAACTCTTGGCGCTGCGCCGCACAGGTTTGGCGCAGTATTCCGCGGTGCCTACACTGGGAGCTTCGGCGAATGTGCCGGAAGCCTGCTCCAGATCATTTCCGTGACGTCCAACTTCAAGCTCGCTTCGTCGACATCGATCCCCACCCCGGCGCCGTCGGCAGCGTAATCGATGACGACACCCGGCGAAACTTCGCGGCTCTCCACACTTGGCTTCACTGCGAATTCGATATAAAGGGTGTCGGGGGCCATGACACAGACAGAATGAGAGTCGATGACTCTTGAAGTAGTGCTCCTGCCGCGGTAAAATTGGTGAATCCCCAGGTGTCCTATTCAACAGGCCGAGCGCCGGCGTGCGGTGCTGGGCTGGAGAACGAATGCTCCTGGGGAAAATGCCGCGTTTGTCCGGATCTTTCGGGATCCAGGTTTTTCTCGCTCTCGCGTTCTTGATCGCAGGCTGTGCCGATGGCCCCCCGACCGAACCCGCCCCCGCCAATGCCCCGACGAATGCTGGCAAACCAATCCTCGGTGACGAGTCTCGAGGCCCAGGAGCGGATCGCCCGTGGCATGCCGCGGACGTGAATGCCTACGATTCCCAAGTCCCACTCGAGTGGTACGACTTGGCGTACCGGTTGGTGCAGTCAGAGCGGCTCAGCCCGCCCATGGCCTCGCGCGTTTTCGGCTACGTGGGGGTCACCCTGTACGAGGCGCTGGTCCCGGGGATGCGAGGGGCGGCCTCGCTGCAGGGCCAGCTGCACGGACTGCACGATCTCCCGCGTGCCGGCGGCCGTGCGTACCACTGGCCGGTGGTCGCGAATGCGGCGCTCGCGGCGGCGTTGCGCGGCATGTTCGTCGGCGGCAGCGAGGCGACGCTCGCCGCCATCGACGCGCTGGAGCTGGAGACTGCCGAATCATTCACTGCCACGCTTCCCGCCGGGATCAAGAAGCGCTCGGTCGATCGCGGCGTGGAAATCGCCAATGCCATCCTGGCGTGGGCCGCAACGGACGGCCTTGCGGAGTTGCGCAATTGCGCCTACACGGCCCCCCTTGGGGCAGGCAGCTGGGAGCCAACCCCACCGGCCTTCGCCCCTGCGCTCGAACCGTGCTGGGGAGAGCTGCGGCCGTTCGCGCTGGAGAAAAACAATTCCTGCGACCCGGGCCCGCCGCCTGAGTTCTCCGATGTCGAGAGCAGCCAGTTCATGGCGGAGGCGCAGGAGGTTTTCGAAACGAGCCGGGGGCTCACGGCGGAGCAGGCCACGATCGCGCGTTTCTGGGCGGATGGGGCGGGTCAGACCGGAACGCCTCCGGGACACTCCATCTCCATTGCCAGCCAGATCCTTGCTGGGGGCGGTCATCCGCTCGACACCGCGGCGGAAACCTATGCGAAGGTGGGGATCGCGGTCGCGGACGGGTTCATCAGTTGCTGGTGGTCCAAGTACGAATACAACCTCATGCGGCCCATCACCTGCATTCGGAAAACACTGGATGCGAATTGGACGCCTCTCATTCCAACTCCGCCATTTCCGGAGTACACCTCTGGGCATTCGGTGCAGTCGGGTGCGGCCGCTCAGGTCCTGACCGATCTTTTCGGCGCGATCTCGTTCACCGATCACACGCACGATGTGCGCGGCTTCGCGCCTCGCACGTTCTTCGATTTCTTCGCAGCCGCGGAAGAGGCAGCCGTTTCGCGACTCTACGGCGGGATTCACTTCCGGGCCGCAATCGACCGCGGCGTGGAGCAGGGCCGCTGCGTCGGGCGCCAGGTCAGCGCGCTGCGCATGCGCACGCCATCGTGAGAGGATGGGTCAGCGGGCGCAGTCTTATCCGGACCACGCCCCCAGGAGTCTTCGGACGGTCACGATCTGACCGACATGGTAGGCATTGTGATCCGCGACCAGCAGCAACTCGCGCAAGTAGGTCGCTTGTGGCGCGTAGGGCAACTTGCCGAGGAGATCGATCTTCCCGTCTCGGGCGATGCGTTTGAGCTTGGCTAGATCACGCTTGAAATCGGCAATGCTCTCGTCCCAAGCCGTTGGCGTCGGCGGTGTTCGGGAATTCGGCCAGTAGTCCTCCGGCCACTTGCCTTCCTTGTAGTCTGGATTGATACAGAAGTCCAAGATATCGCGCTGCGCGAGGCGCAAGTGCTCGACGAGCTGCCACAGCGAGTGGGGAAGACCGCTCGGTTGCTTGCCGCGAAGATCGGCCGGCACATTCGCCACGGCATCGTCGAACGCGACGTGTGCATTGTGCCAGTCGAGGGTTGCGACGACATGCTGGCGAAGCGGATCGGCGCGCGGGGCGCTCGGCTGGGCCGAACGGGATCGCGCCGGCTTCTTCCTTGCTGGTGCCATGTGAGAAGCATCCCCAGATCGGACGAACGACGCCAAAAGGCTGCTCCGTGGCCGTCGCCGTGTCAAGGTGGCGGCTCGTCTTGTCGTCGCCGAGCCGCGTCGCAACCCTTACCGGTTACATCCCGTCATACAAATGGTCTCTCGTGCCGGCGGGAACAGCCGCCGAGTCGTTGTCCGGCCGCGGGCACGACTGCGAGTGCGATCTGTCGAGTCTGGAGCTGCGATGAGCTGTGCCGCGTTCACGATTCCGCCGCAGACGCGTTTTCGCCGCCACGAGCATCCGGCAGTCCATGTGTGCATCGTTCTTCGCGGTGGATTCGTCGAGCGCGAGGGCCGGGGCTGGCGGGACGTTGGAGCCGGGACCGTGCGCGTGTCCGGGCCTGCGCGACACGACATCGACTTCGGCGGCTCCGGGGCGCGGTGCCTGGTTCTGGAACCGGAGTCTGACGCACTCGGCGATGTGCAAACGCCCCGATTCATGGGGCCCGACCGGACGTTCGCGCAGTTGGTCGCGCGATTCGAAACCATGCCCGGCGAAAATGGCGTCGATCGCAACCTGAATCTCGACGGCTGGACGATGGAACTGCTGGCGCAGATTCGCCGGCGACTCGAAGGGCGACGAACGGCGCCACCCTCTTGGCTCGATCATGTCCGTGAGCGGCTGCACGACGAGCACGGCCGCGTCTCCGTGTCTGCGCTCGCCGAGGAGGCCGGCATCCACCGTGTGCATCTTGCACGCGCATTCCACGATCACATGGGCTCCTGTGTCTCGGACTATGCGCGCCGCTTACGCCTGGCCCACGCACAGCGATTGATCGCCGACACGAGGCTGCCGCTCTCCGCGGTTGCAGTGGCAGCTGGGTTCGCCGACCAGAGCCATCTCACGCGCTCGATGCAATCGGCCCTCGGCATCACTCCAGGAGCGGCGCGGCGCGCCAGGTTACACGGATTCAAGACCGGTCGAGTCGGCGCACGTTAAGGTTCCATGCCAACCCTCGCAGCAGGAGTTCAAATGCGCCGAACCATCGCTCTCATCGTTTTCGCCACCCTCATCGCCAACCATGTGTCGGCCGGAATCGCTCACGCACAGGAGGCTGCGCGCATCGATGCGACCGCCTGGCGCGCAGATCTCCGGTACGTCGCCGAGGAGCTGCCACGGCGCCATCCGAACCTGTTCTATCGCATGACCGAAGCGTCGTGGGATTCGGCGGTGGCCGCTGTCGACCGTGGGATCGACACGATGAGCCTCAATCAAGCACTGGTGGCATTCATGCAGCTCGTGGCGCTACCTCGCGATGGGCACACGACGATCAATCCAATGTTCGATCGCGCTATCGGCGCCCGCTACTATCCGGTCCAGCTCGAGTGGTTCGAAGATGGTGTCTTTGTCCGCTCCGCCGCGCCCCAGCTGGCGGCGATCGTCGGCGCGAGAGTCGTGCGAGTCGGACGCGTCACGACGGAGCAGGCACTCGCCGCGGTGGCCAGCACACTTCCGCATGAGAATGAATGGTGGCTCCGAGCCTGGGGACCGGGACGGCTCATGATCCCGGAGATCATGGACGGATTGGGTTTGGTCGAGGATCCCGAGCGCATGGTCCTGGTGGTCGAACGGGATGGACGGCAAGAGAACGTCGAGCTGCACCCCGCCGGACGTTTCGAGCCACAGGGACACAACCCCATGGACGCGATCGACCGCTCTGGGTGGCTGGACATGCGCGGCGCGGCCGAACCCGCCTTGTGGCTGCGTCAGCCTGGATGGCCTTACTGGATGGAATACGTGAACGCGGACAGCACGCTCTACGTGTCGTACCGTGCTGTCGTCAGCATTGACAATCATCCTCGTTCCAACACGGAGTTCTGGCGTGGCGTGTTCGCGGCAACCGACTCGCTGCCGCTCGCACGGCTGGTGCTCGATCTGCGCGAGAACATCGGTGGCAATTCGTTCTTCAACCGCCAGGTGATTCGCGGCATCGTGGCGCGGCCGGCACTCGATCGGGCCGATCGCCTGTTCGTGATCATCGGCAGCCGCACCTTCTCTGCCGCGATGAACCTGGTGCTGGACTTGGAACGCTGGACGAACGCGACCTTCGTGGGCGAGCCCACTGGGAATGCCACCGTGTTCTTCGGCGACCATCTGTCCCTGGTGCTTCAGGGAAGCGGGATCACGGTGAATGTGTCTTCCCTCCCGTGGTATCCCGATGACCCGCGCGATCACAGGGATTCCATCGTTCCGAGGATCTACGCGCCGCTCGCATCGGGCGATTATCGTGACAACAAGGACCCGGCGATGCGCGCAATCCTGCGCGCGCGTTCCGAGCCATCCTTCGCCGCGCGGATGGAAGAAGCGCTCCAACGTGGCGATGAAGCCGCCGCCGCCGGCGCCCTCGAAGACGCTCGTCTCGACGTGGCGAACCGGTTTCGCAACCTCGAGTCGGAAGTCAACGCGCTCGGCTACGAGTTGCTGCGCACCCACCGCGCCGAGGCAGCGATCGCAGCGTTCACGATCAACACGCGCGCCTACCCGAAGTCCGCCAACACATGGGACAGCCTCGGGGAAGCCCTGCTCGCCTCAGGACACCGAGAGGATGGCCTCGCCGCCTACCGCAAGGCTCTCGCCATCGATCCGCAGTTCGCCTCCGCGCAACAAGTACTGGAAAGGCTGGGGGAGAAGGGAAACGCGGCGAACGGGAAGCCGTAGGCTTTGGGTGCCATTTGGTCAAAGCCCACTCCCATGCTTGGACCTGTTATTGTGTCGGCAAGTCGCCCTTCATGTGAGGGGCTTGCGGTCAAGCATGGAGGTCTAGCTGTCGTGTCCCGACCCTTTTTGCCCTCAGCCTCGAACGCTTCACGGCGTTATTACGCGATCTCCACGGTTGTTCTCGCGGCGTTGTTGACATTAGATCTCGCCGGGGTTGCTTTCGCACAAACGAGCAAACCCACAGCCGACGAAGCCACGCGCTTCGTGGCTGAAGCAGAGGCCCGGCTTCTGGATCTCGCCGTGGAGCAGGGACGCGCCGAATGGGTGAAGTCCACCTACATCACCGACGACACGGAGAAGCTGGCTGCCGTCGCGAACCAGCGCCTCATCGATGCCACGGTGAAGTACGCCAACGCCGCCGTGCGCTACGACGGGCTCGAGCTGCCGGCCGATGTGAAGCGCAAGCTCAAGCTCATGAAGCTGTCGATCACGCTGCCGGCGCCGTCGGATCCCAAGGAGAGCCAGGAGCTGACCGAGATCGTGGCGCGGATGGAGGGCGTGTATGGCAAGGGCAAGTGGTGCCACAAGGCGGCGAACGGTGAAGAGGAATGTCTCGACATCGGCAAGCTGACGCAGCTCTTCGCTTCGAGCCGCAACGAGAAGGAGCTGCGCGACGCCTGGGCGGGCTGGCATGCGATCTCGACGCCGGCCATGCGCAAGGACTACCTGCGCTACGTCGAGCTCGGCAACAAGGGCGCACGCGAGCTCGGGTTCCCGAACATGGGTGCCATGTGGCGGTCGAAGTACGATATGCCGCCCGATGCCTTCGCTGCCGAGGTGGACCGGCTGTGGCAACAAGTCGAGCCGCTCTACCTCGCGCTGCATGCCTACGTGCGCAAGCAGCTGCGGGCGACCTACGGCGACGCGGTCCCCGCCAACGGGCCGATCCCGGCGCACCTGCTCGGCAACATATGGGCGCAGGACTGGAGCAACATCTATCCGTTGGTCGCGCCCAAGAACGCCGATGCCGGCATCGACCTCACGGCACGGATCAAGGCCAAGATCCCGAACGAGATCGAGATGGTGCGGACGGGCGAACGCTTCTTCACCTCGCTTGGCTTCGCACCGCTGCCGCAGACATTCTGGGAGCGGTCGCAGTTCACCAAGCCGCGCGACCGCGAGGTCGTCTGCCACGCGAGCGCCTGGGACGTCGACACCGTTCACGATCTCCGCATCAAGATGTGCATCGAGCTCAACGAAGAAGACTTCAACACCATCCACCATGAGCTCGGGCACAACTTCTATCAGCGGGCCTACAACGAGCGGTCTTATCTCTTCCGCGACAGCGCCAACGACGGCTTCCACGAGGCCATCGGCGACGCCATCGCGCTCTCGATCACGCCGAGCTACCTGCACAAGGTGGGCCTGATCGACAGCGAGCCCGATCCATCGCGCGACATCGGGCTGCTCATGCAACGCGCGTTGGACAAAGTGGCGTTCCTGCCCTTCGGTCTCATCATCGATCAATGGCGCTGGAAGCTCTTCTCTGGCGAGATCACGCCCGAGAACGCCAACGCCGAGTGGTGGAAGCTGCGCCTCAAGTACCAGGGTGTTTCGCCGCCCGTGGCGCGCACCGAAGCCGACTTCGATCCCGGCGCCAAGTACCATGTGCCTGCCAACGTGCCGTACACGCGCTATTTCCTCGCCGACATCCTGCAGTTCCAATTCCACCGCGCGATGACCGAGCTCGCGGGCGACAAGGCTCCGATCCACCGGCGCTCGATCTACGGCAACAAGGTGGCCGGCGAGCGCTTGGCGAAGATGCTGGAGATGGGCCTTTCGGAGCCGTGGCCGGTGGCGCTCGCCGCCCTCACGGGGCAGCAACAGATGGATGCGACCGCGATCCTCGACTACTTCGCCCCGCTCATGAAGTGGCTCGACGAGCAAAACGCCGGCGTGCCCGTGGGCTGGTGAACCGGCGGCGGCGCGCCGGATTGCTGTCGGTTCCACAACCATTCGGTGCGCAGCGGGCCCCGCCGGTGCCCGTGTGGGTATGAGGATGTCCGGGAGACTCGCATTCTGGCATCGCTCTTGCGGCGATCCGTGTTAGACTTTGAATATGGAACGAGTCGCACGAGTATTTCACGGCTTTGCGGAAGCCGAACGGGCCGATGAGCAATACTATGCATCCTTGACGCCGAACGAGCGGGTCGAGATCCTTTTGGATCTCGTCGCGAGATATCGGGAGTCCCTCGGTGAAGCTGCAAAAGGATTTGAGAGAATTCATCGAGTCGTTCAACTCGCGGGCAGTTGAGTACTTGGTCGTTGGGGCCCACGCGGTGGCGTTCCACGGCCATCCGCGTTTTACCGGCGATCTCGACTTCCTCGTGCGGCCCACCCGCGAGAATGCGGCGCGCATCATGGAATCATTACATTCGTTCGGCTTCAGCGATCTCGATCTCACGATGGATGATTTCTTGCGTCCCGATCTCGTGTTGCAGCTCGGAAGGCCGCCCAATCGCATCGACCTCTTGACCTCGATTACGGGTGTAAGCATCGATGAGGCCTGGAATGAAAGGGTCGCTGGCGAGCTGGATGGATTGCCGGTGTTTTTTCTTGGTCGCGACACACTGCTTCGGAACAAGGAGGCAACGGGGCGCGATCAGGACATCGCCGATGCACGCAAACTCCGGGCAACCGCGGCACGAAAAGATCCGCAGTAGGCCGTGCGTCAGAAATAGATGCTGAAATCGAGGAGCACGGCGCCGAAGAATCCCGTGCCGACGATTTGTTCGCCGATGTCGAGGTAGTCGAAGCTCAAGCCGGCGCCGAGCGTGGCGTTGCCGCTGATCCAGAACTCGTACCCGGCGTCGCCGAACAGAGCGACACCCCATTCATCCACCCGGTCGCCGTGCGTTTGCGCTTCCTCTTCTTCGACCGGGACGGTCGCGGTGCCGGCCCAGCCGAGGCCGCCGCCGGCGCGCAAGTAGATGCCGCCCGATGCGTTCTCGGGGTTGCCAGGATACCAGGTCAGACCGGCGGATAGATTCTGCAGGCTGCGGCGGAACTTCGTCGGCGGATTGCCGAACTCCAGCATCCAGGCCTCGTAATGCACACCGAGCAGGAAGGGACTGGACGGCTTCCAACCGACGTGGATCTGCGGCGCGGAGCCGCCCTTGTACAAATCCTCACCCGTGGTGGAGTTTTCGAACACGCCGCGCCCGAAGCCCCAGCCGATTCCGACCATCCAGTTGGGTCGTTCCTGGAAGCGCATCGCGTCCGACGCCGGCGCCCACAGCAAGACCCACAGCGCGAGCCCGAGGAAGCTGAAAATCGAACGCTGGCGCATGCTCGGCTCCTCGCCATCGGAAAGGCGGCACCGATCCCACTGGCACGCCGACTGTACATTCAGCCGAGGAGCGCATGCAAGTGGTCTACACCATTTCGAGAACTCGGCGGACGGGAGGAGACTAGAAAGCACAAGAGCTGCTTGTACCTGCATCCATCGATCGCATAAACTGCCCGCTGGCTGTCGGCCATCGGTGCGATTGTCCTCGCCTCGCACCGACTCGCAGAAGCACAGGCAAGGAGCCGCGAGCAGGATGCGCGCTGTCGGACAAGTTCGGAGACTCGTCGCAATCCTGGGTGTCTTTCTCGCTGCCGGTAGCAGCGAGAGTCGAGCCGAGGCGCCGCATCATCCGGTCAACTTCTCCTTCTTCTACCCGCTGAGCATCAGCAGCGATCCCATGGTGTCGACGAACTTTCGTCTCAACCTGCTGTACGGCCGCGTGGGAGCGATTCGAGGCGTCGATCTGAGCGGCGTCGTGGCGCGCGTGCACGGCGAAGTGCGCGGACTGCAGCTCACGGGTGCCGTGTCGGTGACCGGCGGAGAGGTTCGCGGTCTCGCCGTCACCGGAGGATTCGGGTATGTGGCCGGTGACGGTCGCGGCCTGCAAGCATCCGGGCTGATCAGCTACGCACACGGTGCATGGCGTGGTGTGCAATACGCCAGCCTGTTCAATTACGCGGAACAAGAGATCGTCGGCGCCCAAGTCTCGACGGTGTACAACCTCGCGAATGCCGATGTGCGCTACGTCCAATTCGCCTCCATCGTCAACGCGGTTTCTGGGTCGTTGCGGGGGATCCAGGCATCGGGCGGCATCAACTACGTGCAAGAGCAGGTGACGGGAATCCAAGCCGGACTGTTCGACTACGCTCGGCGGTTCCACGGCGCACAGGTCGGCCTCTTGAACTGGACGGACACGGCACACGGGGCGCAGATCGGGCTCGTCAACATCGCGAAGGGAAGCGGTGACTTCGCCCTCGGTCTGGTGAACGTGGCACCGAACGGTGGCGCCGACTGGGTGACTTTCGCCAGCAGCTACGCCGCGATCAACACCGGCGTCCGCACGTCGTTGCGCGGGTTCTACTCCATGCTCACGCTCGGGTCCATCGACCTGGTCGCCGAACGTGAGGATACGGCATTTCTCACCTGGAACTATGGTTACGCATTCGGCATCGCACGCCGCTGGCAGCTGGATACGGATCTCGGGTTCGTCCACGTCGTGCCGGGGTCGGGCGACGACCCGGCGGAGAACGACCGATTGCACTTCGCCTTGCAGGCACGCGCCCTGGGTGAGCTGCGCCTCGGCGACCGCACCACGATCTTCGGTGGCGCCGGCATGAGCACGGTGTTCTCGGAGTACTCGACCGATGCGACCACCGAGATCGAACCGCTCGTGGTCCTGGGAATCTCGATGTACTGAGTCACGCAGAGCGTGGATCGGCATGAAGAAGCAGGAGACGCCGGTGAGTACAGGCAGCGAGCAAAGGGTCTGGATGGCGCGCCGGCTATCCCGGGTCGTCGCCGGTCTGTTGTTCGCGCTGCTCGCCGCAGGATCCGGCGCCGCCCGCGCGCAGACCGCGGCTCTGGACCTGTTGCAGCCCGCGCCGGGGCGAGGGATTCTGCAGCCGTTCGCTCTTCAGGACACGAGTGCAGCTGGTGCGGCCACGCTGCGCACACCCGAGTCTTTCGTACAGAACTGGTGTATCGCGCGCACAATGGGAGAGATCGTCGGCTTCAATCTGATCATGACGATGTTCGGCCGCGCGTTCTTCGAAAGTAGCGAGGGCTTCGTGGTCACCTTCGAGTCCATTCACGAGAACTTGAAGGCCGGCTTCGAATGGGACGACAACACCTTCTCCGCCAACAACTTCAGGCACCCGTGGCAGGGTGGGATGTACTTCGAAGCCGCGCGCTCCAACAACTACGATTTCTACGAGTCGAGCATGTACTCGTTCGCGGGCGCCTGGCTGTGGGAGTACACCGGTGAGAACCACCATCCATCCGTCAACGATTGGCTCAACACGGCCGTGGGTGGCATCGCGTTCGGCGAAGCTCTGCACCGGCTGTCGAGCATGGTTCTCGACAACACCGCGACGGAGAATCGAGCCTGGCGCGAAACCGCCGGCCTGCTGGTGAGCCCGATCCGCGGCGTCAATCGGCTGCTCACGGGCGAGGCGTTCGAGGTGCACGCGAATCCGCCGGATCGATTCCCCGAGCATCGGGATGGGAGCATGCGCTTCGGTGTGCGGACGATCGGCGACGAGAGGCTCTGGGAGCGCTCGACGTCCAAGCTCTTCGTCGCGTTCGACACTGAGTACGGCAGTCCATTCACACCCGGTCCCCGCAAGCCCTACGATGCGTTCACCTTCGGCATGCAGCTCAACTTCGACAACAAGCCGCATGGCATCGGCCGCATCGAGATCGATGGGTTGCTCGGGGCCATGACGTTGAGCAAGTCTGCACGGGCTCAGCACTTGGTGGGAGCCTATCAGCACTTCGATTACATCGACAACGAAGCCTACGTGTTCGGCGGCCAGAGCGTCGGCGCCTGCTATTTGACCCGCTTCACGGGACACGAGGGCATCGATGTGCGTGCATCTCTGCACGTCAATGCTATCTTGCTCGGAGCTTCGAAGTCGGATCATTTCAACATCTCGGGGCGAGAGTACGACTATGGCCCCGGCGCGGGCTTCGAGTTCGCCGCCGTGTTCGCACACAAAGGCCGCGACATCCTGAGGCTCGCCCACGAGTCGACCTACATCCACTCGGTCAATGGCAACGAGGTCGAGAGCTACAGCAACTTCACGCACCTGCGCTTCAACGTGCCGATCCGCAGCTTCTTCGGCACCGGCCTCGAGTACCTGCTCTACCACAGCCGCCGCGACTACGCCGCGTTTCCCGACGTCGACCAGCGCAGCCCCGAGATGCGGGTTTTCGTCAAATGGGGCGGCTGAAAGGGTCCAACCGCATCGGTTGGTGTGGTGGGGGTTCGCGACAGGACCTTCTGCAGAGGAACTCTCGCGCCCTGCGGTGCCGGTCGCTAGCCGGACGAGATCCTGTCGGCCTCATTTGATCTCGCAGAGAACCGATTCGAAATCGTGGAACACAACAGCTTTTGGCTTCTCTGGCAGCTCCGGCAGGTCGAACTCGGAAAGCGGTCCCTTCAGGAAGACACGGAACCTGACATATCGATCGTTGTCGAAATCGATCCGGATGGGAACGTACATCTGAAAATCCTCGGGCACCCCGGTTTGGCGCACGCGGCAATGAACGAGCCAGTTGCCGCTCTCCAGTTTCTCCATGCGTTGGTCGAATTCGTAGGTTGGGATGGCGGTTCCGTAGACCCATTGATCGAAGAACCAGCCCATGTCCTGGCCAGCGTACTTTTCGACCACCCGACGAAAGTCCTGCGTCGAGGGTGACTTTCCATTGTAGCTGGCGAAAAAGTCCATCATGAGCGCGAGGAACCGCTTTTCGTCCATGTTCTTTATGTCCATCAACATGCAACGCAGCATGTGAAGCACCCAGGCACCCTTGCTGTAAACGATCACACTGTAGTCATTCCACGTCTGACTGCCTTCCACCCGGGATCCCAACCAAATGGGTCCGGCTTCCTGGCCCTTGCCGAAGAGAAAATCACGATTGTCCACGATCCGTCGCCGCAGTTGTCTCAGGGCGTCGAAGAACGTTTCGTTGCCCCGCTTGAGCTGCATGTACCACAGGCCCGCGTACTCGGCGAAGGCCTCGCTGATCCATTGATCGTGATACGTCTCGAACCCGACGGCCGTCCCCCACCACTGATGCGCGACCTCGTGTGCGCGGAGGACCTCCTCCACCGGCGTCGGACGCGAGTCCACGAAGGTGAAGGCGGAAAGCTGCACGAGCCCGGGATATGCCCGGCCGCCGTGTGTGGGGATCTCCATGACCCGGAGCGCGTCGATGGGGCAAGCCCCGAACAGCTGCTGGAACACGGCGATGCTCTCCGTCACGTCTTTGTCGACGGCGCCTCCTTTCCGCAGCAATCCTTCGGTGGTATAGACCGTCAGTGGAGGGATCCGTGCATCTTCGACAGGCAGCTCTTCGAAGAAGCCGATGCCGAATCCGGCGGCAAGGACGGGCGTCTCCACGGACCAGCGCGACGGGACGATTCCGTTCGCTGACGACGTGGATATCTGCCGCCCCACGCTGATCAAGTCGAACTGCTCGGGGACATGGTAGGTGAGATCGAAGCGCGATCGGCTTTCGGGATGATACCTGCCAGTCGAGTAAATCGGAGTGGGGTACCAATCCCAGTACGAATCGACGTAGAAGAGATCGCCGACTCGTTGGATGAGCTCGCCATGGTACGTCACCCGCAGAACCCTCGACTCGCCCTCTCGCAAGGGTGGGTCGCATTGGATCCACAGATTCGGGTTGTGTTTGCCCTTGAAGTGCTCGACGCTCGGCCCGCCTTCCCAGCGCAGCGAATCGACCACCAGTTCCTCGTACAGTGCGAGGTGAATCCAGCTCACCTCGCGATCGGAGCGAATCTCGACCTCCGCTGTGGCCGTGAGCTCCAAATCCTCCGCGAAAGTGCACTCGATGCGATACGACGGTGCATGCAGCGTGTTCACCGCATAGACGCGCTCGCGGCTCACGTTCGCATGTCTCCTAGGGAACTGACACACGATTTCGTGCCGGTGCCGCATCCCGGTATCCGCGGGGCGTCTGAGAAAGGCAACCTCTTCGAACCGGCTGGGGTCGATCTGAAAGAACAACGGCTCGGTTCTTGATTCGCTGCAGTGGCTGTAGAAGAAACCAGGCAGGCTGCCTTCCAGAAACATTTCAGCCATCGGGGTGTACAGGTACTGTGCCTCTGTGTCGGTGATGTACTTGAGACAGTAGGTCAGCTCCTCGCGTGCCCTGCTAGGTACTTCCGCCGGTTCGAACAACAGGCGTCGTTCGAACTCTTGTAGCGTGCTGTCCGAGAAGACCAGGAAGAGGACGTTGAAATCTCTCGAGAGCGAAGAACCTCGGTAGAATCTCCTCAGCTGGGCCGCTTCGATCTCGTTCGTGGGTGTGAATGAAAAGGTACCCTGTCCGATGAAGAGCGCCGCGCAGACACGCCCAGAAACGGGAGCACCCACATAGAGCCTGCCGTCTTCGAGGTCGTAGCGTGCGGCTTCCCGCTCGAAAGTGAGTTTTCGCACCGTGGCCACACGAGATGCATCGAGTCGAAGCCGAGTGAAGCCCTCGTAGGCATCCAGGTAGGTCAGGGGCTCCCCATGGCAGAGAGCGATCCAACCAAGCAACGCCAAGAACCAGGCCTGAAAGAAGACGCGCCACATGATGCGCTCCATGGGGATCGCAACCAGCCCAACTTGCGCAGATCTTGCACACACACGACGCCACTGCGCCAGAGGTATTCGGGGGCCTGGATGAGGGATCAGGCTACGCGGCGTTGCCTCGAGCCCGGTTTGGAGCTTCACGACGGGCAACCCGATTGCCGTGGAGTCGACGACCTGGGCCACGGTGAAGACACTCTTCCGCGAGTAGATTGCCCGTAGAGCGGCCTGGGTGCCGAACGGCCTCCCTCCACATGGAGAGAGGCCGTTGGCATCGAGGGGAGGGCTGCGAAACTCAGCGATAAAAGCCTTTGACCTGGCTCCAAGTCTTGGTCGACACAGCGACGGGGGAAGCACAGGTGGTGGCTCCGGTGGCGTTGACGAAACAGGGCGAGCTCTCGACGCAGTACTTGGTGAACACCGGGAAATCGCACGCCAGCATCATCGGGCATGGGAAGCTGATCGGCGGATCGCGTGGCAAGATCGCGAACTGCACGTCGTTGATGTCTTCGTGCGCGAAGACGATCACGGTGTAGAGCAGGACGGTTCCCTCCGAAGGCGGCTGGCACACGAACCCGGTCACGACGCCGTCGGCGAAGGGATCCCCGACGGCCACGATGGCGGGATTGGGGACGGAGTAGACTTCCCAACCATTCGGAACGCCGGCGAAACGGAATTCGGCGCCTGCGATCCCGTCCTCCGTGCCGCCTCCCGTGTGCGCGACGATGTAGACCTTACCGACCGTTCCAGCAGGAATCACTCCCTGGCACGTATTCCCTTGCGGGTCGAAGAAGACACCGAGTGTTCCGTGCTCGGGCGCTTTGATGCAATGAAACGTGTCCTTCGGCAAACTCAGGGCATAGTCGTGGCCGTCCTGGTCGAGAATGCGGAGGCCGAAGGATTCCTTGGAAGAGGCCGCGACGTAACGTCCTTCGACCTGGACGCCGTTGTGAAGATTGCCGCGTGCCGGGTGGAGGTAGCTGATGCTCGCCTCCCCGACACCGATGTCGACGCGGTCCCTGTAGGAGTCACAACTCATGCTGAAGTTGATCTCGAAACGGGCCGAGGTTCCGGCGGGCAGTCCCGCGGGAAGCGGTCCGACTGTGTAGCGCGCCAACATCTCGGGAACTCCCCGAGGGCGGGTCAGGTTGATCGAGAACGAGGTGATCGCGTACTTCGTTTCAAGCGCTGTGAGATCCGCATCGAAGCGGAGTGTCGTGGCCGACTGACCTGGAGACCACTCGATTTCCTCGGCCGCGTTCCAAACGACGTTGCGAACTTTTTCCACCGCGCTCGCGGACGCGGACGATAGGACCAACATGGCCGCGCAGGCGAGCCCGCGCCGGGCTGGTCCGGATTTCCAATAGCAGTGAGTCTGCATGGCGCCTCCCTCAGGGGCCTGGCTGACGACCGGCGGAGCGGCTGAGCAGTCGCGGCGGGATCGGGGGAGGTGGGGGAACGTTCCGGTCCCGCTGCAGGGGTCGTTCGACGTTGTACCTCTGGCCACAAGATAAGCCACGTCCGCCCGGCGTCAAGTGTCGGGAAAGTCGCCGGTGGCGTAGAGTTCCCAGGTCCACAGGCTCGTTCACAGACTCGGAGGTCGCCATGTCCTGGGGTCTCTTCGGCACTGTGTTCGCCACGATTTTCGTCGCCGAGCTCGGCGACAAGACACAGCTCGCAACCCTCCTCTATGCCGCCAAGGGCGAGCACCCGAAGCTCGTCGTGTTCGCGGCATCGGCCTGCGCACTGGTCGCCACTTCGGCGCTCGGTGTGTTGGCGGGAAGCGTCCTGTCCCAGCACCTCGACCCCCGCATCCTCACCTGGGTGGCGGGCATCGGCTTCATCGCCATCGGCATCTGGACGCTGGTGCGCGCCTGAGCCGGGGCGCGGCGACGTGTCCGATCACGGACGCGAGGCAGTGATCAGAAGCAGCAGCGAGCGGCCGATGTACTTTCGCGCCAGCGGAATCTCCGCAGCGAGCGCGGCATCGCCTGGATAGGCCTCGATCAGGACATTGCGGAAACCGGTGGACACGACCGCCGCAACGAACTCCGCCACCGTATGCAGCTCGGCGCCGAGCCGGTACTCGACACCATCCTTCTCGAAGTTCGCTTCCACGCCCGCGGCCACGAGCTCGGGGTGGAAGGCGGAAAAGACGATCCTGCCTCGCGGGCGCAAGGCCGCGAAGCTCTCGGCGAAGAAGAAATGTGGATCACCGAGGTGCTCCGACACGAGCGCGCAGACAACGGCATCGAACGTCCCCGCACGGAGTGGCCATGCGACATGCAAGTCGGCTTGCACCAGCGATGTGGACGCGAGCGCTCGCCGAGCCATGCGCAGCATGCCGAGGGATAGGTCGAGCCCCACCACATGCGCGCCTGCGGCTTGCATGACCCGAGCATTGGTGCCGGTGCCGCAGCCGGCATCGAGAATCCATTCGCCGGGACGCGGGTCGAGCGCGCGCAAGGTGTGCCTGCGATCGAGCGCCACCAATGGATTGAGCGTCGCGTCGTAGGCCTCGGACCAGAGGTCGTAGCCGCGCTGCACGCCGGGTCGCTCGATGCGCGGGGATCCGCCCATGGCTACTCGCCGAGGTCGTAGATCAGGAAGTACTGCTCGGGGAGGAAGTCGTGCTCGCGCACCAGGCGATAGCCGGCGGCGGCCATTTCGTTGAGCACGGCTTCCTTGGCCAGCTTGTGCGGCGGCCCTTGCTTCGAGTCGATGCGGAAATCCACGATCGCCACACGGCCGCCGGGCCGAAGTTGCGCCTTGAGCCGCTCGAAGTAGGCGATGCGCGCATCGATATGATGATACGTATCGCACAGGAAGACGAGGTCCACTGCCTGCGGCAGGTGCGGATCATCCGCGGCGGCCAGCACGCTGATGAGGTTCTTCAACCCTTCGCTACGCGCACGGTCGTTGAGGTAGAAGATCATCGCCGGCTCGATGTCGGCGCCGTAGACCAAGCCGCGGTGCAGCCGGCGGGCGAAGCGCACAGGGAAATAGCCCGTCGCCGAACCGATGTCGGCCATGATCAGATCATCGCGCTCGACCAAGGTGGCGACGACGGAGTCGGGCCACTGCCATGCGTCGCGGACGGGATCCTCGAAACGCTGTGCCCATTGCGCTGCATTGTCGAAACGATGGCGCGCAGTGGCGGTGTCGCTCCCGGTCGCGTGCGCATGCTGTGATTGGGCTGGGTTTGCGGCGAGGCAGACCGCGATCACGGCGGCCGGACAAGCGAGCGACTGGAGAACCCGTGCTGTTGCCGATTTCGCGCCCGGAGATCTGTGTTCGCACTGCATCTCAGACCGGCTCAAGAGACGCGACCGGGGTACTCGGCGAGGCCGGCAGCGAGCACACGCACTGCGTCCAGGAGATCCTCGCGCCGCAGCACGTAGGCCAATCGCACCTCCTGTCCACCGACACCGGGTGTGGCGTAGAAGCCGGCACCGGGTGCCATCATCACCGTTTTGCCGTCGAGCGCGAAGTCTTCCAGCATCCACTGTGCGAAACGCTCGGAATCGTCCACCGGTAAGGTCGCCATCAGATAGAACGCGCCCGCCGGTCGCGTGCAGCGCACTCCCGGCACATCTGACAGCGCCGCGACGAGCGCATCACGCCGCGCTTGATACTCGTGCCGCGTGGTGTCGAAGTAAGCGGACGGCGCCGTCAACGCCGCTTGCGAGGCGAGCTGGTCCACCGTCGGCGGGCAAAGGCGCGCCTGTCCGAACCGCAGCACCAGGTCGTAGATCTCGCGATTGTGCGTCAACAGGCAACCGACGCGCGCGCCACAGGCGCTGAAGCGCTTGGAAACGCTGTCCACCAAGATGCCACGGTCGGAGATGCCTTCGAGGTGGAAGAGGCTCGTGTGTTTGGCGCCATCGTAGATGAATTCGCGATATGCCTCGTCGGCGATCACGAACAAGCCGTGCTCGAGCGCCACGTCGCGCAGCATCGACAGCTCGGCGCGCGCGAACACCGTGCCCGTCGGATTGCCCGGGCTCGAGTAGAGGATCGCGCGCGTGCGCGCGTCGATCTTGGCCTCGACTACCGTGCGTGGTGGCAGGTGGAAGCCGTCCTCGGCGCGAGTCGGCAGCGCGCGCACCTCGACGCCGGCCATGACGGCGAAGCCGAGGTAATTGGTGTAGAAGGGCTCCGGCACCAACACGTTGTCCCCGGTTTCGCAGGTGGCGAGCAGGGCGAAGAGCAAGGCCTCCGAACCGCCGGTCGTGACGAGGATTTCATCGGCGGTGACCGCGATGCCGTGCGCTCGGTAGTAGCGCCCGAGCGCTTGACGGTATTCGAGCAATCCAGCCGAATGGCCGTAAGCCAGCACCGGACCGGTGAAATCGCGATAGGCCTGCAGCATCTCGGGCGGTGTTTCGATGTCGGGCTGGCCGATGTTGAGCGCATGGATATGCACGCCGCGAGCGCGGGCCTGATCCGCGTAGGGCACGAGCTTGCGGATGGGCGATGCCGGCATCAGCCCCGCACGGCGGGGCAGGCGGACGGCGCGCGCGGGTCGAAGGCTCATGACGCACTCCGTGAACGACATTCGATCTCCAGGGTACCGATCCGCCGCGGCGGCGTAAAGGACCCCCGAGCGCGCGGCCGCCTGGAGTCCGATGATGCGCAGCACGCCGCTGCCCGGAGAAACGCTCTGATTTTGACACTCGTCCACGCAGGCTCCTAGACTCTGCGCGCGCATTTTGACTGTGCGCGGGAGCTCAGGCGATGCGGTTACGAGCACCGATTCTCTCTGGGGCGAAGGTCGCCATGCTGGTGCGATTCGTCTTCGCTTGTCAGGCGACCGCGATCACCGCACCCGCGCACGCCTCCCAAGAGGCCGGAGGCCGACACGCCATGGTCGTGAGCCGACATCCGGAAGCGAGCCGTGTCGGCGCCGAGATCCTGCGCGAGGGTGGCAATGCGGTCGACGCCGCCGTCGCGGTCTCCATGGCGCTGGCCGTGGTGCTGCCGCAGGCGGGGAACCTCGGTGGCGGCGGTTTCCTGCTCTTCCGCCGGCAGAGCGATGGCTTCGCCACCGCCATCGACTACCGGGAAACGGCACCGGCGGCGGCGCACCGCGATGCCTATCTCGACGCGAACGGCGAGCTGGACACCTTGCGCGTGCGCACCGGATATCAGGCCGCCGGCGTGCCGGGGACCGTGGCCGGACTGCATTTCGCCTGGTCCAAGTACGGCAAGCTGCCCTGGAGCCGTCTGCTCGAGCCCGCCATCGAACTCGCGACCGAGGGGTTCGAAGTCAACGGCGAGCTCGCGGGTCTCATCGCCGAAGAGCGCGTCAGGTTGGCGCAATTCCCCGAGGCGGCGGCATTGTTCCTCGATGACGGCAAACCACTGCCGGCGGGACGGCGCATCAAGCAGCCCGAGCTGGCGCAGACGCTGCGCGCGATCGCGACCGGCGGACCGGACGTTTTCTACACGGGATCGATCGCCGCAACGCTCGCGAGCGAAATGCAACGCGGCGGGGGCTGGATCACGTTGGCGGACCTCGCCGCGTATCGTCCGGTCGAACGCGAGGTGTTGCGCGGGCGCTACCGTGACCTCGAGATCTTGGGGATGCCGCCACCGAGCTCGGGCGGTGTCACGCTGCTGCAGATCCTCGGCATGCTCGAGGGCTTCGATCTCGCCAACTACCAGCCACGTCCGGCGATCCCGGTGCATCTCGTGGCCGAAGCGATGGCGCTCGCCTTCGCCGATCGCAACACCTTTCTCGGCGATCCGGATTTCGTTTCGATCCCGCTCGATGCATTGCTCTCGCCCGAATACCTCGCGCAGCGGAGAAGCATGATCTCGCTCGACCG
>Ga0075418_10001325_pt1 | contig 27996 bp, 25 predicted proteins | sample SoiMetdeltSBSDD2_FD_81776 | JGI IMG/M metagenome (GOLD analysis project Ga0075418, IMG submission 81776) | Bulk soil microbial communities from a Populus tree surrounding site in Tennessee, USA - Soil MetaG P. deltoides SBSDD2 | ecosystem: Environmental > Terrestrial > Soil > Tree plantation...
AATCGCTGGGTGGACGCGATCGGCCATCCGACGGGGAGGATCCTTCCGAACCGCCCTTCTTACCCGCTCGACTTCGACGTCGTAGCGAAAGCCGCAGCAAACGCGAAGTGCCTGCTGGAGATCAACGGCAGCGAGCGGCTCGACTTGCCCGATACCCTGGCGGCGGCTGCCAAATCGCACGGTGTGCGGTTCGTGCTCTCGACCGACGCGCACAACACGCGCGAGCTCGGCTTCATGCGGTTTGCCGTCGGGAACGCGCGGCGCGCGTGGCTGACCGCGGCCGACATCCTCAATACGCGGCCGCTGCCGGACTTTCTGAAGGGTCTACGTCGCGCTCGAAACCGCTAACAGCTCGATCTGCGAGACCGGCTCGAAGCTGAAGCGGTGATGGCGCGTGGGTCCGAGCCGCTGAATCGCTTCGAGATGCTCGGGTGTCGCGTACCCCTTATTGGTTTCCCAGCAATAGCCGGGATGCCGCATGGCCAGGCGGTCCATGAGATAGTCGCGCAGCACCTTGGCGATGATCGAGGCCGCCGCAATCGAATGGCAGCGCGCGTCTCCGTCCACGATGGCCTCGTGCTCGCAGCCCAGCTCCGGACACGGCAAGCCGTCGATGAGGACGTACGCCGGCGCGAAGCCGAGCCGACCCAGCGCGCGATCCATGGCGAGGATCGACGCCCGGCGAATGTTCAGGCGATCGATTTCACGCACGCTCGCGGCGCCGATGGCGACGGCAAACGCCCGCTCGCGGATCTTCGTGACGAACCGTTCGCGCTGCGCCGCGCTGAGTACCTTCGAGTCGTTGAGACCGCGAATCGGCTTGACGCCCATCGGAAACACGACGGCCGCGGCGACCACTGGACCGGCCAGTGGGCCGCGGCCGACTTCGTCAATCCCGGCGACGCTGATTCGTCCTTCACTCCACAACGCCGCCTCGCGTTTCAACGACGGGCGGCGGCGTCTCACGCCTGCGACTGCTCCTGTTCCAGCGTCTCGGGGACGGTGATCCCTTGCGCTCGCCCAGCAGCGCCCCGCTTCTCGCGGATGCGGGCGGCTTTGCCGGCCAGACGGCGCAGGAAATACAGCTTGGCGCGCCGCACGCGACCCTTACGGGTGAGGCCGATCTCGGCGATCGACGGCGCATGCAGCGGGAAAATCCGCTCGACGCCGACGCCGGCCGAGATCTTCCGCACCGTGAAGGTCTCGTTGATGCCGCCGCCCCGCCGCGCGATGCAAATGCCTTCAAACGCCTGGAGCCGCTCTTTCTCACCTTCGCGCACGCGCACCATGACGCGCAGCGTGTCGCCAGGAGCAAAGGCTGGGATGTCGGTCTTCAGCCCTTCACGCTCGACTGCCCGTAACTTCTCCATAACTACTCTCCATGTTGCGACCAGAGATCCGGCCGCCGTTCGCGCGTCAGGCGTTCGGCTTGCGCCTCCCGCCATGCCGCAATCTTGTCGTGGTCGCCGCTCAACAATACGTCCGGGACGTCGAGCCCGCGATAGCTGGGTGGCCGCGTGTAGCTGGGCGGCGCCAGGAGTCCTTCATAATGCGAATCGGTCGACGCCGATTCATGATCTCCGATCGCGCCAGGGAGGAGCCGCACCACCGCATCGATGACACACAGCGCGGCGGGCTCACCGCCCGACAGCACGAAATCGCCGATCGACACTTCTTCCGCGCCCAACCCGTCCGCCACGCGCTGATCGACGTCCTTGTAATGCCCGCACAACAACGTCAGCTCCGCGCCGACCGCGTACCGGACCGCACGCTCGTGCGTGAACGGTGTGCCGCGCGCCGAGAGCAACACGATCGGCGGTTTGGCTCGCAAATCCTCCACGGCTTCAAAGAACGGTTCAGGTTTCAGCACCATTCCAGCGCCGCCACCGTACGGCGTGTCGTCCACCGTCTGGTGCTTGTCGTGCGTGTAATCACGTAGCTGCACGACCCGATACGTCACAAGCTTTGCCTTCGCCGCTCTTCCCAGAATGCTCGAGCCCAGCGGGGCCGTGAACCATTCGGGAAACAGGGTCACCACATTGATCCGCAACATCTATTCGTCCACCGCCACGAGGTGATCGCGCCAGCTATCGACCGCGGCCCGCGACGTCACGCCTTCGAATCCCAGCAGCCACTCGCGGTGATAAGCGCGGCGGCGCGTTACCACGAGCGGACCCGCCACCACGTCCCGCGCCTCGTTCACGATGTACAGCCGCGCCTTGGGCACGAACACCGTTCCCGGGTGCTCCACGAGGGGGATCACCGCGACTTCCCCCTGCTGGCCGTGCGGCTTGCGCAGCCGCCCGACTACGCGGCGGGCGCCCGTTTGCCCAGTACGCCGGCCTTCTTCAGGAGCGAGCGCACCGTGTCGGTCGGCATCGCGCCCTTCTCGAGCCAGGCCCGCGCCTGCTCGGCGTTCACTTCGATCACCGCCGGCTTGGCCTTGGGGTTGTAGTTGCCGATCGTGGCCACGAACCGCCCATCGCGCGGCGATCTCGAGTCGGCGACGACGATGCGGAAAAAGGCCTGCCCCTTCCGACCCACCCGACGCAGACGAATACGAGTTGCCATAACGTGTCCCTACATCCTTTTCATGAACTTGCTGAGCTTGCGCATCTGCTGGAACTGTTCCAGCAGCCGATTCACTTCCTGGACTGTCCGTCCCGATCCTTTGGCGATCCGTAGCTTGCGATTGCCGTTCAGCATGCTCGGATCGGCCCGCTCCGCAGGGGTCATCGACAGAACGATGGCCTCGACATGCTTGAGACGCTTGTCGTCCATCGAGACGCCCTTCAACGCCTTCGCGTTGATCCCCGGCAGGAGTCCGAGCACCTGCTTGAGCGGTCCCATGTTCTGCATCTGCTTGAGCGCCACCAGGAAATCCTGAAGGTCCATGCCCTTCTTGGACTTGACCTTCTGTTCCAGGCGCTTGGCAGCTTCCGCATCGACGTTCGCAACAGCCTTTTCCACCAGCGCGACGACGTCCCCCTGCCCCAAGATCCGTCCCGCCATGCGAACGGGATCGAACGGCTCAAGCGCGTCGGTCTTTTCCCCGACGCCGATGTACTTGATCGGCACCGCCGTCACGCCGTGAATGGACAATGCGGCGCCGCCACGCGTATCGCCGTCGAGCTTTGTCAGGATCACGCCGGTCAGTCCGACACCGTCGTGAAACCCCTTGGCGATCTTGACTGCGTCCTGCCCCGTCATGCCGTCGGCGACGAGCAGGATTTCGCGCGGCTTCACCGCGTCCCTCACCGCGCGCAGCTCATCCATCATCTCAGCGTCGATCTGCAGCCGGCCGGCGGTGTCGACGATCACTGTGCGTGCGCGCGCCGACTCGGCTTCACGCAGCGCGTCCGTGACCAGGCTTGGTACGGGCACAGCATGCTGCGCCCCTACATTCTCCGGTCGGGCGCCCAGAACCGGCACCCGAATCTGCTGCCCGAGCTGCCGCAGCTGCTCCGCGGCCGCGGGCCGATAAATATCAGCCGCGACGAGTGCGGGGGCTTTCTGCTCGAGCTTCAGCCGCCGCGCGAGCTTCGCCGCGGTCGTCGTTTTTCCCGATCCCTGCAACCCCACGAGCAGAACTACCGTTGGGCCTACAGTCGCGAATTGTAGAGGTGCAGCATTCTGGACCCCCACTCCGCGCGCCAAAGACTCATCCGTCGCGCCGAGCATACGGGCGAGCTCGTCATGCACGAGCTTGGTGATCTGTTGGCCGGGGCTGACGGCCTTGACCTGGAGCGCGCCGGTCGCCTTCTCGCGAACTCTGTCGACGAATCCGCGCGTGACCTCGAAGCTCACGTCGGCTTCGAGCAGGTGGCGACGGATTTCACGCAGCGCGTCGGTGACGTCGCCTTCCGAGAGCACCCCGCGGCCCCTGAGCCGGTTCAGTACGCCGGTCAGATCCTCGGAAAGGGCCGTAAACATAAGCGTAGCAAGCTACATGGCGAATACCCCGAAACCAAGTGGGGGCTTTATCTTGCCGTTTATGCCTGAGCAGATCAGCGAGACGCCGCAGGCGCCACAGGCGCAACAGGTAGGCGCGGTGACGCCGCAGTGGTCCCGACCCGACGATGCGGAGCGCCAAGCCCGCTTAGACGCGATGAAATTGCGGGCGACCGGGTTGCTGGGCGTCGCGCTGGTGGTCTTCATCGTGGCGATGATCTTCGAGCCGCAGTATCCCTGGCTCGGCTACGTGCGCGCGACCGCGGAGGCTTCGCTCGTGGGCGGCCTCGCTGACTGGTTCGCGGTGACCGCCCTCTTCAAACACCCGCTCGGCATTCCGATTCCCCACACCGCTATCGTCGCCACTCGCAAGGAGCGGATTGGGCAGATCCTCGGGACGTTCGTGCAAAAGCACTTCCTGTCGCGCGAGGTCATCAGCGCGAATCTGCGCCGCGTTCATCCCGCCGAGCGCGCGGCACATTGGCTGTCCGACCGCGAACACGCGCGCCAGATCGCGCGGCAGTTTGCGAGCGGGCTGGCGAAAACCCTGGAAGCGTTGCCCCGCGCCGAAGTGCAGGAGCTGGTGGGTCAGGTTGTGCGCAACCGGGTGCGCTCGTTCCGGGTCGCGCCCGCGCTGGGCAAGACGCTGGCCCTGGCCCTCGCCGATAACCGGCAGGAAGAGCTGCTCAACGCTGCGGTGCGGCTGGCCGCGGACGCGGTGCGGAACAATCGCGACGTGATTCGTGATCGCGTCCGCGAGGAAACGCCCTGGTGGGTTCCGCCGGTGGTGGATGACAAGATCTATCAGAAGATCATCGGGGCGGTCGAACGGCTGCTGGGGGATATGGTCATGGACCCATCACATCCCCTGCGCACCGCGTTCGACGACGCGATCAAGGACTTTATCGATCGCCTGCAGCACTCGCCCGAAGTGATTGCCCGCGCCGAAGCGCTGAAGGAAGAGTGGTTGATGGACGAAGGCACGGCGGAGCTGTCCAAGCGGTTGTGGGACGGCATTCAAGAGGCCGTCACACAATTTGCCGACGGGGCGGCCCGCACCGCCCCCGCTGGCACCTCAACACCGCTCGACAATGGGTTGAGTGAGTTCGGGCGCGCGTTACAGTCGAATCCGGCCATCCTCGCCGAAATCGACGAGCTGCTGATCGACCTCACGGCCGGCGTGGTCGAGAAATACCGGGTCGAGATTGGTGATCTGATTGCGCAGACGGTGGCGGGTTGGGATCCGGAGGCGACGTCGAAGCGGTTCGAGCTGGCGGTGGGAAGAGATCTGCAATTTGTACGGATCAACGGCACGCTGGTGGGCGGCCTCGTCGGACTCGCGATCTACACGATCAGTCGCTTGCTGCACTAAGTCGAACGGCCGGCAGCGCGCGCCATCCCTTCCAACTCGCCGGCGCATCGACGAGTCGTACAACGGGCCGCCCGTCGATCGTCAGCTGCTTTATTTCCGACCGTCCGTCCGACCGATCGCCTGACCGGCGTTTGGCCCAAGCGCGCTCGAGGCCGCGCGCGAATCGCGACGCCGCAGCGCCGTCATCCCAGACGCTATACCACACCAGCACGTCCGCCTTGGGGCCGAGCACTTGATACCGATCGCCGTCCCACCCCTCGGAGAGCTGCTCCGCCTCGGCCTCATTGTTCAAATGCTGCTGGAAGAGCAGTCGTGTTTCGAACGCGCCGAGATTGTCTTCGTACTGCACCGTGTCGACGCTCGCGCCGGTGAAGATGACGTCCGTCGGCGCGTCCTTGGCGGCGTAGCGGTCGGGATGCAGAACCTGCTCGGTCGACGTGGGCATCCGGCGTGGGTCCAGTATCGATACATCGAAGTATTTGCGCCGGTACCACACGATGAAGTCCGCACCACCCAGATAGGGAAAAACCAGCCCCTCCCGCAGCCACAGCGGCGCGCGCGAAAACTCCTGCATGCGCGCCTGCTGTTGTGCCATCACCTCGCGCTGCTTCCAAAACCAGCCCAGGGGGAATGTGTCGGGGTTCTGCTCAGGCATGAGGACGGGAATCTGCGCGACGGTTGCCTGCCCTTCGAGAATTGCCTGCGCCGCCGAGCGCCGATCGTTGCGGCGTCGCTGCGTGATGATGGAATCGAGCTTCACGTATTGATCCTGCAGCGCGTGCACCAGCTCGTGCGACACGACGATGCGCAGCTGAGACGGCTCGATATCCGCCGGGATGTAGAGCGCGCTCGAATCGGGATCGTAGTAGCCTGCAATCTGCTCGGTCAGGAGATCGATCATCGTCGAGCGCAGCTGCAGAGAATCCGGAATCAGGCCGAACAAGCGAAGCGACGATTCGAGCCCCGCGAGTTCGGCGGGGGGAAGATCCTCATCGAACTTGTGAATGACGTAGTCGCGCACCTGCGCTCGCGAGCGCCGCAACACGGTCGGTTCACGCTTGAAGGGAAGGCCCGCCGCCTGGCCGACGCGCGGCATCATGCGGCGCACCATGTCCTTCAATTCCGCCTCGCTCTGCACCGCTTGAGCGCGCTCGCGACAGCCGCCCGCGGCCACCATGGCGACGAGCATGCCGCTGAGCGACGCCAGACGGATCAGCCGGCCCACTCGATGCCCTTCCCCACCGCTGCGGCGACCACCCGAGCGATTTCCTTGCCGGTAACCACAATGCCTTGGCGTTCGAGCTCGGCGCGGAGGCGGCCGTCGAGGTCGGCGCGCTGCTCTTCTAACGACGGGCGGCGAGGTGAATCGGCGGTGGGGGGCGGCGTTGACTCTGTGGCGGCCTCTTTCGCCGCCCTGCGCCGCCCCTCGCCGCCCCCCAACAGCTGCTCGATTTCCTCGCCAAACCGCTGCAACACCGTTGCAAGATCGGGCAAAGGCTCGTCGGGAGCACGCGTCTCTTCTTCCGTTGCCCCGCGCCGCATCATCGCTTCGAGCTTCTTGCGGTCGCGAATCAGCTTGTCGAGCTCCGGCGATACCTGCGCCGTGGCCTGGGCGTGTGCGCAGGCCTCGTCCAGCACGTCGATCGCTTTGTCGGGGCGAGCGCGCTCCGGGACGAACCGGTCAGTCAACACAATGGCCGCTTTGAGCGCATCGTCCGAGATCGCCACGGCGTGATGGCGCTCGAGGCGCGGCCGCCGCGCGACCAGCACTTCCCAGGTCTGAATGGCGTCCAGCTCCTCGATGGTGACGGGCTGAAAGCGGCGCTCGAGCGCGGGATCGGACTTGACCCACTTGTTGTATTCCTCACCGGTGGTCGCGCCGATGACGCGAATGTCTCCGCGCACCAGAGCTGGCTTCAGCATGTTGGCGGCGTCCATCGCCGCCCCCATCGCTGTCCCCTGCCCGATCAGGTTGTGGAGCTCGTCGACAAAGAGGATGAGATTGCGGTCGGCCTGCAGTGCCTGCACCAGACGCCGGATGCGGTCCTCGTATTGCCCGCGGAACGAGGTCCCCGCGAGCATCGACACGTGGTCCAGGCCCAGCACGCGGGCGTCCTTCAATGCCGGCGGGACGTTGCCCGCTGCGATTCGCTGCGCCAATCCCTCGACCACCGCGGTCTTGCCGACGCCGGCGCGGCCCACCAATGCGGCGTTGTTTTTTCCCTGCCGCAGCAGGATATCAATGACGCGCGCGATCTCGGCGTCCCGGCAACGCACCGGCTCGAGGTCGCCGCGACGCGCCTGCGCCGTGAGGTCGATACCGACGCGCTCCAGCACGTCGCCGGAATCGAACAGGCCTTCGAACGGGTTAGCCATCTATGTCAGTCACCTCTGAGAAAGTGCCCGTACCAGGTGATGATCGCCTCTCCAAACACGAAGGCGACCACCGCACCTACAGCGAGGAATACCCCGAACGGAACGAGACGCTTTTTCTTCAGCGAGAGCGGCACGAAGATCAGCGAGCCCAGCAACGCGCCCGCGAAGACGGTGATCAACACCCCATGCCAATGAACGAAGCTGCCGACCATGGCCATCATCTTGATGTCGCCGCCGCCCATCGCTTCTTCCTTGAACACCCAGGCGCCCGCCACGCCGACGAGCCAGAGCAGCACGAATCCGACCGCGGCGCCGAGTAGTGCCTGCAGGAATCCCTGCGCGCCCCCGCCGAGCGCGAGAAGCAGGCCGATCACGAGCCCGCCCCAGGTGAATTCGTCGGGGATGATATAGTGACGGGCGTCGGTGATCGCGATGCCGAGCAGGATCGTTCCGAGCAACGCGGCGGCGACTGCGTGCAATGTCAATCCGTAGACGAGCACCGACACGCCGAACAACACACCGACCAGCGCTTCGATGAGGGGATACTGCTTCGAGATCGGCTTGTGACACCAGCGGCATTTGCCGCGCAGCCAAAGCCAGGAAAAGAGCGGAATGTTGTCGCGCCACGCGATCGGCTGCTTGCAGTGTGGGCATGTCGATCGGGGCCGCAGTAACGACTGATCGCGCGGGAGCCGGAGGATGCAAACGTTGAGGAAACTGCCGACGCAGAGGCCAAGAAACACCGCGCCGGCGATGATCAGTGGGTCAACGCCCACGCAACACCTCGTAGAGCAGGATACCCGCGGCGACGGCGACGTTGAGCGATTCCGCTCCGCCGGCCAGGGGAATGGCCACGCGCTGCGCGGCGATTGCATTCAGGTGGGGTCGGATGCCGGCGCCTTCGTTCCCGACCATCACTGCAATCAGCTCCTGTTGGGTCCGTCGCAATTCCAGCGCGCGGCCCAGCGGCACACCGTCCGCGGCCGCGGCCCAGAGCACCACGTCGTGCTCGCGGGCCCAGGCAATGAACGGCCCGTCGTCCAGCTGGACCACCGGATGGCGGAACGTCGCGCCCATCGCGGCCCGCAGCGCCTTCGGGTTCATGGGATCGGCGCTGCCGCGTAACAGCAGACTCGCGGCCGCCCCAAGCGCATGCGCCGTGCGAATCAGCGTGCCGACGTTTCCCGGATCCTGGACCCCATCGACGACGAGAATCGGACCGCTGGTCACCTCGGTGACGGTCCACGTCCGCGGCTGCACGATTGCGAGGATGCCTTGCGGCGTCTCGGTCCCGGCGAGCTCCGCGAAGGTGCGCGTGCCGACCTCTTCGACCGTCACCGCGTGGCTTGCCAGCTCGGCGGCGAGGGCCTGGCCACGCGTCGTGCGCGCGAGCTCGGGAGCCACGAGAGCGCCCCGGAACTCGAGTCCGGCCGCGAGCGCTTCCTCCACGAGGCGCACGCCTTCGACGACGGCGAGGCCGCGACGTCCGCGCGCCTTGCGCCGTTGGAGATCGCGAACGGTCGTCTGCAGATTATTGGCGATGTGCGTTCTCGTCCCGGCCATGGGTGCTCCTAAAATTGCCTGCCTCCTTGCTTTCGCCAAGGCACGAGTGTCTTCATGAGGATTGCCCTCACCATTGCAGGGTCCGATTCAGGCGGCGGCGCAGGGATTCAGGCCGATCTTAAGACGTTTCACCAGTTCGGCGTTTTCGGCACCAGCGCGGTTACCGCCGTTACCGCGCAGAATACCGTCGGAGTGCTCGATTGGCAGGCTCTCCCCGCTGCCCTCGTTGGCCGCCAGATCGACGCGCTCGCGGCGGATCTGCCACCCGAGGCATTCAAAACAGGAATGCTCGGCTCAGCGGACATCATCGAAACGGTGGCTCAGCGGATCGCCGAGCACAGCCTGCGCAACTACGTGCTCGATCCCGTGATGGTAGCGACGTCGGGAGACCGGCTACTCGATCGCGACGCGGAGACGCTGATTGCTCGGCGACTGGTGCCGCTGGCTATGCTTGTCACGCCGAATCTCAACGAGGCGGAGATTCTGGTCGAGGACCAAGTGCGGACACCGGATCAGATGGAACGCGCCGGTCGCGCGCTCGTCGACCTCGGCGCGCGTGCCGCGCTGATCAAGGGCGGCCATCTTGCGAACACCGATAGCATCGTCGACGTGCTGGTCCAAAAGAGCGCGGTGCGTCGCTTCACGCACGAGCGGATCGATACCACCTCGACACACGGGACCGGTTGCACGCTGTCGGCGGGCATTGTCGCGGGTCTCGCGTTGGGGCGCTCGCTCGAACAATCTGTCAGCGACGCTCTGGGCTTCGTCCATCGCGCGATCGCAGCCGCGCCCGGGCTTGGACAGAGCAGCGGCGGCCACGGACCGCTCAATCATTTCGTTCCGGCGCCGCCAAGGCCACCGAGCGAGGGGCTGTGATGCTTTGTCAGTTCCCAGCCGCCGTGGCGAACGAGGTCTCCACGTACGACGCGTTGCCCCCTCTGGCGACGGCCCCGATCGCGAGCGTGTACGACTGGCCGGCTCGCAACACCCCATCGGGCACGGCGAATGACGTCGCGGAGCGCGGCAGGGTGATCGACAGTTCGAAGCCGAGCGTCGGCTGCTCGATTATGAGGACGTAGGATGCGACGTCGGGAACGGCGGTCCAGTTGATCCGCAATCCACGAACTGGGACATTCGCGGCCTCATCCGCCGGCGTAATGCCGGTAACGCCGGCCGGGACCCGGTGGCTCAGCGTCGCCTCGCTGTTGTATCGCACCCCTCGCGCGGTGGTCCCGACGAACCGATACACGCCCTCCGGGTAGGCTTTCTGGAGGCGCGGGACGTCGGTCGGCTCTGGGGACTCGAAGCGATATTGGCGCAGACCCATGGTGGACGTATCGGCCGACGTGGCCGACATCACGGTGCGCCCGTCCGGTGCCGTGACGGTCAAGCTGGTCAGCCCGTCGTTGCCGCCCTTGACCTCGAACACGACTTCCACGTCGCCGTCCGTGGCGTTCTGCTCAAAATGGACTGTGGCGATCGCGAACCGTGTCGCCTGCGCTTGCGGTGGAGCCCCGCTGCCGGAGCTGCACGCTGCGGCCGCCAACACACTGATGCCAACCATGAACCCGAGCGCTCGATGCATTCGTCCCCCCAATGACCTGCGTTCGCCGTCTGGAACGTCGTGGTGCCCGCGACAAAATAGTCTGGCCCCGAGACCGAAGTCCACTGCAACCCGTCGGTCGTGAACGCTCCGGGGAAGGTCGCGGGGGTAGAATGTGAACGTGCCACGCTCCATCACATTCGCACTCGCAGGGTGCTCACGATGGCGAAGCGCCTAATCACGCTCGACCTTCGGACGCGGAAAGACTGGCGCCAGTGGCTTCTGAAGCACCACGCGTCGAGTCTTGGCGCGTGGCTCGTCCGCCACAAGCAGCACACCGGCGTCCTTGCGATGCCGTATGAAGAACTCGTGCGCGAGGCGCTCTGTTTTGGATGGGTCGACAGTCTGGTCAAACGCCTGGACAACAAGCGCTACGCCATCAAGGTCACGCCGCGGAAGCCGACGAGCAAATGGTCGGACATCAACCGGAGACGCTGGAAGGAACTTCAAACCGCCGGCCTGCTCGCACCCGCGGGCCTCGCTGCGGCTCCAACGGCAAACCGCTACGCGGCGCATCCGCCGATCCCGGAGCTACCCGCCTATGTCGCGAAAGCAATCAAGACGAACGTCAAGGCTTGGGAATTCTTTCAGCAGCTCGCCCGCACGTACCGACGGGATTTCGTGGTGTGGATTCACATGGCGAAGCGACCCGAGACGCGGGAAAAGCGCATTCGTGAGTCGATCGCGCTGCTCGCGGCCGGCAAGAAGCTTGGCCTGAAGTGACGACTCCGTTACGGATTCCACCAGTACGTCGCCTTGATCATGAAGATGTTCGTCGCGGGCGCCTGCCACATTTTCTCCATCGACTGCCCGAACTGGAACTCCCCTGTGTCGTCCCACGCCTGGCGCGCCTGCGTCCACACGAAGAACAGCGTGGAGCCCGGCATGTACTCCCACCGGAGCACTGCATTGCCGCGCAGGGACTTGAAACTGAAATCCGGATTGTACGGCGCCGCCGTCGGCTCGTACTCATTGCTGCGCGGCGTCGCCAGGCGCCTAAAGTCGTCGTACTTCCCGGCGGAGATCAGCGGCTGGGCGTAGACTTGCAGCGACAGCGTCGGACTGTAGGTCCAATTCACCCGAATCCCGGCGGACAGCTCAGTCTGCTCCAGATGGCCAAAGACATAACTGGTCCCATAGGTCGCCGTGGCCGTTGAGTCGGGGACGGCATCGACGTACTGCCGTGGATAGTGCCCACCCGACAAATTCGGCCCAACGCTGAGGGACAGGTTCGGCGCCGGCAGGAACTGCAGATTGACGTATGAATACCAGTCGTAATCGGCGCTCCCGCGGTAGTACGTCCCGCCTCCGCCGCTCACCGAGAACTGCTTGCGGCTGTCGCTGTTGAAGTCGAGACCGGCCTGATATCCTGGCGGGATGAGCGCCAACGGCCCGCCGCGGGTGAGCCGGTTGGAAACCGTCCACGGATTGTACGCGAGGTTCCAGCTCATGCCCCAGTAATTGCGCAGCTGCACGTACCCGAACTGGAACAGGCCCGACCAGATGATGTTGCCATCCCAGTCGTAGTTGCGGAACACCGCGCCACCAGCCTCGGCATAGCGGAACAGCTTGCCGGGCTTGGTCCAGGTGCGACCGCCGCCGAAATGCATATTGACGTAGCCCGCGCGCGACAGGGAACCCAGGTCGTTCACCTCGAATCCCGGCGAGATGACGCCAAACGCGGAGTTGACGAAGATGTTGCCGCGCTGTTTGGCGAGCGTGAAACGAGCCGCGCCGCCGGTCAGCGAGGTCGCGAGCGTATCGACCGTGACATGCTGGTTATCGGGCTGCTGGAAATAATGGGTCGAGTTGCGCTGCACATCGGTGATCTGCTGGGGCGAGCCGGCGATCCGTGATCCCGCCACCCACGCGGTCGCGACCCAGGTCTTACTTGAATCGAGGAAAACCCAGCCGTCCGATCCGACCATGAGCGCACTGCTGTTGCGGAAGCCGGCCAGCGCCGGATCATCGAAGGCGCGGGCGGTGATCGTCGACATGAACCCGAGGCCTTGCCGCCCCTGCTGAAACTCTTTCTGCGCGCGGTAGACGCCCCACCCCGCCAGCGGCTCGATCTCCTGGTCCCATCGGGTGCCCATGCTGTCGACGAACGTCGCATGTTCGCGCGCGGTCACCGCCGTCAACCCGCCGACGTTCCAGCTCCCGGCCACTTTTCCCGTGAGCTTCACGGCGCCGAGGATATGTGCCCCGCTCGGGAAGTCGACGTAGCCGTTCGCCGGTGCCGAGGCACCCAGTGAACGGCCAATGCGCCGGCTGTAGAAGAAATTCGGTCCCGACCAGTTGAAGCCCCAGAAATTCTTCTGGCCACCATATCCAAAACTGAAGATCGACGAGCCGTCGACGAAGAAGGGCCGCTTTTCGTTGAAGATCGTCTCGACGTCGCTGAGATTGACAACCGCGGGATCGACTTCGACCTGGCCGAAGTCCGGGTTCACGGTCGCGTTCAGCGTCAAGTTCGAACCCAGGCCGATGCGGGCGTCCGCCCCTACCCCCGGGTCGAACTGCGAGCCGTCATTGAACGGGTCACGGGGTGAATGCGGCGCGAACGCCGCGCGTGTCGTTACGTAGGGCATGACCTCGATCCGCCGCGGCGGCTCGATGCGCTCGATGCCGACGAGATCGGGGAAGCGCGAAACGAAGCCGCTGCCGTTCTTCGGCGTGAACACGAGATAGGCGAACTCGTTCTTCCGCGCGATGTCCCGCCGGAAATTTATCCCCCAGACGTACGTACTCTGTCGGACAAAGCGAAGCTGGGAGTACGGGATCCGCATCTCCGCCGTCCAGCCCATTTCGTCGCGCGTGACTTTGGCTTCCCAGACGCCGTCCCAGCTGTCGTCATCCCATTCGTCGTTGTACAGCGTGCCGTCGTGCAGCGTGCCGGCGGCCGTCACGCCGAAGTAGAAGCCGCTGCGCTTGTCGTGATAGGGATCGATGAACACCTGGAATCGGTCGGAGCTCGTGCTCTGATCGCGCCGGGCGAGGCGTGCGACAATCGAGTCGGGGTGGGCGTCGTGCAGCCGGGCGCCAACGTAGAGCGCCGCGTCATCATACGCGATGTACACCACCGTGCTCTCGCTGGCCGTGGCCCCTTCAACGGGGTCGCGCTGCGTGAATCCGGTGATCCGCTCGGCGGTCCGCCACAGCGCTTCCTGCAGCTGGCCATCTATGGCTACAGCCTGCCCGCCATTCAAGCGAACAGCACGAACCTGCTGGGGCGCGGGCAGCGGCGGAGGTGGTGAATCGATTGCCACGAGAGGCGGCGTATTTCCCGCCAAGACGAGTAACAGTGCGAGCGTCGTCGACATATGCGTCCGGAGGTGAAGTTGACGGTGGACCCCGGTCGCGAACGCTGACGGCGAGCGCGCGGCGGTTAACGATTGATATGACAGAACAAGTTGAAAAAAGGTTGCAAAAGAACGGTCAGGAACTAATGGCGGAGATACCGACTGGAGAAGGAATCAACCCAATTTCAAACGGCCCAGTATTCCTTTTAATAGGACGGACAAGCGGCGGGCTACTTGTTGGCTCACCGCCAGGACATCCTCGTGGGACAGGGCCTCGCTGGTGATTCCCGCCCCGGGGTTTGTGATAATCGAGAATCCCAGGCAGCGCAGGCCCCGCGAACGCGCCACGAGCACCTCCGGCACGGTGGACATCCCGACCGCATCCGCTCCCAGTCGCTCGAGCATCCGAACCTCGGTAGGCGTCTCATACGAGGGGCCGAGCAGGGCGGCGTAGACACCCTCCTCGAGCGCGATTCCCTGGTCGCGGGCGACGGTTCGGGCGAGGTCGCGCAGGTCGCGGTCGTATGGATCGTGCATGATAGGGAAACGCTGCTCGCCGGGCTGCGCCGGGCCGGCGAGTGGATTGCGCCACATGAGATTGATGTGATCGGCGATGAGCATTAGTGTCCCGCCCTGGAACGTGCGCCGCACGCCCCCCGCGGCGTTTGTCACGATCAGGACCTCGACGCCCAACTCGCCGAACACGCGGGCGGGGAGCGCGGCGGTCGCAGCCGAATGGCCCTCATAAAGATGAAAGCGCCCGGCCTGGACGATCACCGGGACGTTCTCGAGCGTACCGGCAACCAGCTCCCCTTTGTGACCCACGACTCCAGGCTCTGGAAAACCGGGAATCGCGCTGTACATGATGCGGATCGGCTTTTCTACTTCATCAGCGAGAAATCCCAGGCCGGAGCCGAGGACGATCGCGACCCGCGGTTTGAGATTACCCAGACGCTTGCGAACCGCAGCCGCGGCTTCACTCACCCCCCCAGGCCCTAGCTCCGAGGCCCCAGCCCCCATTACAAAAGGATTCCCGCCAGCGTCGCCGAGAGGAAATTGGCTAGAGTCCCGGCGATCATTGCCCGGAAGCCCAGACGCGCCAGGTCGTGCTTGCGCTCCGGCGCGAGCGCGCCGATGCCGCCGATTTGAATCCCCACCGAGCTCAGGTTCGCAAAGCCGCACAGCGCGAATGTGGCGATCGTGAACGAGACCGGATCGAGCGTGCTTTTCATCGGTCCGAGATGCGCGTATGCGATGAACTCGTTGATAACCATCCGCTCGCCCAGCAAGGCACCAATCGCCCCGCTGTCGTGCCATGGCACGCCCATAACCCAGGCGATGGGCCGGAAAATCCAGCCGAGGACCGTCTGCAGCGTCGGCGGGAACCACGAGAAGTCGATGTGCAAGCCCAACAGCGTGAATTGGAGGCCATGGATCCAACCGAATAATCCGTTGACGAGCGCGATGAGCGCGATAAACGAAATCAGCATCGCGATCACGTTGAGCATGAGGTGCAAGCCTTCACTGGTTCCGCGTGCCGCGGCGTCAAGCACGTTGACATCGGTGCGCGGGATGTTGACGGTCAAGGTGCCGCGCGTTTCCGGGACTTGCGTTTCAGGCTCCAGAACCTTGGCCATCATGATCGTCCCCGGCGCCGTCATGATGACCGCCGTGAGCAGATGGCGCGCTTCGATGCCGAAGGCGATGTAGGCCGCCATGATCGATCCCGATACGTGCGCCATGCCCGCCGTCATCACGGTCATCAGCTCGGAGATGGTCATGCGTGGCAGGAACGGCCGAATCGTGAGCGGCGCCTCCGTCTGCCCCATGAAGATCGACGCAGCGACGTTGAGGCTCTCCGCGCCACTTGCGCCCATGATCTTGTTCATCGCCACGGCCAACGCCTTCACCACCACCTGCATGATGCCGAGGTAGTACATGATCGCGAACAACGCGGAGACGAAGATGATTGCCGGCATGATTTGAAACGCAAACACGACGCCGATGCTCGATCTTTGCTTGCCGATTTCCCCAAACACAAACTCCGAGCCGGCGTAGGAGAAGTTCAGAATCGTCGTCACGGTGGCGCCGAGCCACCGGAATGCCTCCTGGCCAAAGGGCACCCGCAACACCAAAATCGCAAACAGGAGCTGCAGTCCGACGCCCCACGCCACGACCCGCCAGCTGATCGCCCGTCGGTTCCGTGAGAAGGCGATCGCGATCCCCAAGATCACGACCAGTCCAAAAAAGCCGGTCAAACGCGATCCGATGGAGCGCGGGGTCGCTGGTTCTGGAGCAGGCTGTTGGGCTTTCGTCGTGTCCTGGGCGGGCGTCTGGACCGTAGCGCCGCTCACGCTGTTGAAAACGAAGCGCGGCAGCGTAAACACGACTAACGCGCAGACGAAGGTTACGAGGAACGCAAAGACGACTCGGCGCCAGGACGTCACGACTTGCCCCCTTCCTCGTCGAGTTCACTCTGCACGCGGGAGACCAGTGCCACTTTTTCGTATTCCGGGAGAAAGGCGCTCTCGCACGCATTGAGGACCACGCGCGTGAGATCGGCGGGACCGAGTCCCAATGCGGCGTGCGCGAGATAATACTCGTCGGTCAGCGTGACGCCGTCGGTCAGCGGGCCGTCGGTGTTCAGCGTGACCACAACGCCCTGCTCGAAATAGCGCCTGAAGGGATGTTCCGCCACCGTCGAGACGACATGCGTGTGCACATTGCTGGTGAGACACATCTCGAGCGGCACTTTGCGGGCGATGACTTCCTCCAGCAGTGCCGGATCTTCGCCGAGCCGAGTGCCGTGCCCGATCCGCTGCGCGCCCACCTCGTGCAAGGCCTGATGAATCGAATGGGGACCGTCGCCCTCCCCGGCATGACAGGTGCACGCCATGCCGTGAGCCGCCGCGTACTCGAACGCCGCACGGTGCTCCCGCGCGGGATGGCCGCGCTCGGCGCCAGCGAGATCAAAGGCGGTCACGCCGGCCGTTTGGTACTCCGCCGCAACGCGTGCCAGCTCGAGCGACTCGGCCGGTGGCTTGGTACGCATGGCACACACGATGAGTCCGACCTTGGTGCCGGTCTCGGCCGATGCCCGACGAATACCGGCGAGCGGCGCCTCGATGGCCTGCGCCAACGTCAACGCGGGGCGATGCAGCAGCGGCGAGTACCGCACTTCGACGTAGCGCACATTCTCCGCGGCCTTGTCCAGCACGAACTCGTACGCCACGCGCTCGAGTGCAGGCGCCGTTTGGAGAACCGACAGCGTGATCATGTACTTCTCGAGGTACTCCTCGAGACTCTTCGCGTCGCGCACGAGCATCGCCCTGGCAAGCGCATCGGGCGTGTCGGCTGGAAGGCGAACTCCCTGCTCGCGCGCCAGCTCGAGCATCGTCGCCGGCCGCAGCGCGCCATCGAGGTGCACGTGCAGCTCGGCCTTGGGCCAGCGGCGCAATGCCTCCCTCGTCAGTCGCGGCTTCCCTTCCCGCTTGGCGGAGACCACGACGCGAAAGACCGCGCCCGCTTCGGCGATCGGATCGCCCGAATCGATCGGGCGACCGGCGGCATCCGTCACGTACGCCGCGGTATCGAGCAGGCGCGCGAGGCCGTCATCCGCCTGCGCGACCGCGTCGCGCACTCGGGCGCCGCGCGGGACGTCGACCGCCTTGTCGTTGATGAAAACCCGCATCAGCGGCGGGTTCCGGATTGATCCATGCGGTGGAATCGCGCCTCGGCGGGAGCCTCGACTGGGGACGGGAGCACACTCAGGTAGCGGATCAGCGCGTCGAGATCCACGACGTCGATGTCCTCTCGCGGGACCGCATTCAGCATGGCAAACCCCGAGCCGCCGGTCGCCATGAAGTCGCTGACGACGAGGGTGTAGGTGCGGTCCTTCTCGATGCTTTTGCCGTTGGCCAGCCGGGTCCGGACGATGCGCTTGCCCGACTCCTTGCGCGCGTCGTACCAGACCTCCACGCCCGCGATGTGGCAATCGGGCAGCCGCCCACTCCCTGTGACGCAATGCTCCAGCGCTGCGAGCAAGGCCGCGCTCGACGCGGTGAGCCGCTGCAACCGATTCTGAAAGGGCTGCACCTGGTAGAGGTTGCCCCACGTGACGACGCCCTCGCGCAGATCCGACCGAATGCCGCCGTTGTTCATGATCGCCACATCCGCACGCCCCGCGCTCCGCTGCGCATCGGCGATGAGCCGGCCCAACCCGTACTCGTCGCCTTCACGTTTCAACGGAAACTTCACTCGCGCGACGGGGCGCTCCGTTGCAACCCGCACGGCCTCCTGCTGGCGCGCCAGTGTCGCCACGAGCGCAGGATCGGGGTGTACCTGGTCGGCGTACGGTGTGATCAGCTGCATCCGCACTTCTCGACTCCTGCCACCGACTCGAACGAAATCGGCGACACCGATCGCCCGACCGCTCGATTGCGCCTCGATGATCGGGATGCCGTTCACGACGGTGTTGATCCGCGCATGCGAGTGACCGGCGACAATCAGGTCGACCGAGCCCGAGTCGAGCTGCCGCGCGACATCGAAGATCTCGCCCTGACAGGTCGGGCCTGTCTCCGTCATCGCACCCTCGCAGATCGCGCCGGCATGCGCCACCACGATGACGAAGTCGGCGGCCGCGCGCGCCTCCGGCAGATAGCGCTTGATCGCCTGCGCGCCATTGCCGAACGCCAGGCCGCGTATGTTGCGAGCGGCCGTGCTGGTCGGCGTCGCGCTGGTCGTCAATCCCATCACCGCGATGCGCAGGCCGTACTTCGTGATCAGCGTCCACGGCGTCACCCAGTCGGGACGTGCGTTCGCTGCCGTGTTCGTGATGTTCGTGGAAACAAACGCGTACTTGGCCTCCCTCATCCGGACGCGCAGCGTATCCACCGACCAGTCAAACTCGTGATTGCCGATGGCGGCGGCATCGAGGCCCAGTGTGTTCAAGGCATCGACCGTTGTGCGACCGAACGTCAGGTTCGAGAGCGCGGTGCCCTGCATCTGATCTCCCGCGTCGAGACGCACCGTCGTACAGGCGCAAGCGCGGGCGAGACTATCAAACCATGGTTTAAGCGCCGCCATGCCCCCGACGGGCCGCCCCTCCGACCAATCCCAGGTCCGCGATTCGAGCTGGCCGTGCAGGTCCGAGAGCGCCAAGACTCGAAGGATCGTGCTGTCCGGAACACGCACGGTCAGAACCGCCGCAAACGCGGCCCGGGCCGCCGCACGCGCCGGGTCCGGAATGACGGCCCAGCTGGAGCGCAGATAGCTCGCGGTCTGCAGCGTCCGGGCCCGCCGGACTTCCTCGACCAGCAGCTCGCGAATGTCCTCACCGCCGTCGTAGACGATCGGGGCCCGCGCCACCATCGTATAGCCACCACCACCTGACTGGCGATAGCTGTTCAGCGCCATCGTAAAAGTGTCGGTCGGCTGAACGATCTTTCCTTCATAAGCCAAGCCGCGAATGCGCTGACCGACCGGCCGCGAGAGGTCGATGTTGTAGACCACGCCGCTCACCACGTCGTAGTTGTAGCCCGGGATGCTGTCGTTGATGACTGGCTGATTGGGTTCGTACGTACGGAAGTAGCGTGCGGAATGCTCGAGAAATTGGCGCAGCTGCTGGCCCGAGATCTTCACGGCGCGCAGCGTGTTTTCGTAGGGGTAGATCCCCGAGAGATCGCGCTGGTGGACGGTGCCTTCGGGGAGGCCCCCCCCCTGGACGTCGAAGGCGGCGGTTGCCGACAGCTGCGCGCCGGCTTTGCGCCGCTGCACTTCATTGATGAAGTCGAGCAGTGGGGTGTCCTGCGCGCGCGCGTAGCGGGCGTCGAAGCCGGGCCCGGCGGTGCCCACCGGCGTCGCGGCCCACTGTCGCGCGGCCTGGTGTGCGGCGTCGACACGGCGGGTCAAACGCTGCTGCTCGGCCACGGCCGCCAGCGGCTGCAGGTCCGCGTGTACTTTGGTCACCCGCCATCTGTCCGTTCCCGGCTCCTTGCCCAACGAGACGTGCACGACGGCGAGGCTCTGCGCCCAATTCTTCGGCTGGACAAAATGCACCCCGTTGATCACGGTATCGCGAACCTCGCGATGCGTATGTCCGACGATGACGAGATCCGGTTTCGGCGTCGCGGTCGCGAGCGCCGCGGCTTCGTTTTCCGGACCGTTGCCGGTCGTATCATAGGACGACTCACCGAACCCGCTGTGGATGAGCGCGATCTTCAGATCGGCGCCTTCACCTTCGAGCCGCGCGAGGGCTGGTCCCGCAGCGCCCCCAATGCGCCGGACGCGCGCGCGCCCCGCCAGTTGCGTCCGATCCCACAGCATCACGCCCGGCGTGGTGAAGCCGGTGATACCCACTTTCACCGGCCCGCGCGCCAAGATCACCGTTTGCGGAAAGAATGGCGCGCCGGTCGAGTCCTCGATGTTCGCGGAGACATAGCGGTACGTGGCCTGTTTGGCCGCGGTACGCAGGAAGTCGACGCCGAAGTCGAAGTCGTGGTTTCCTGGCGTCACGACGTCGTATTGCAGCACGTTCAGCGCGTCGACGATCGGATGCGGCTGCCGCTTGTCGTAACGGCCGAAATAGGCCGCAAAGGGGTTGCCCTGCAACAGATCGCCCGCATCGACGAGGATCAGGTTGGTGGGATAGCGCGCCCGTAGGGTTTCAAGTGCTGTCGCGACGCGGGACAGCCCGCCCGGCGCTGCCATGTCCTTGACGTAGTCCCACCCCAGGACTCTGCCGTGGATGTCGGTCGTGGCGACAATGACGATGTGGGCCGTGTCGCGCTGGGCACCTGCGGGGGGTGGAGCTGGCGGGTTTTGGACGACGAAAAGCAGTGCTGAGAGCAGAATCATAGTGGGCACAAAGTTGCCAAACCCCCGCATCCCGCGCCACTTTCCGCCGAATGCAGCTGCTCATCGTGCGTCACGGCATTGCGGAAGATCACGAAACGTGGGCGCCGCGCGACGACGATTCCCGCCCCCTGACCGACGACGGCAAGAAGAAGATGAAAGAGGCAGCGAAGGGACTGCATTCGCTGGTGCCGAGACTCGACGTCCTGGCGAGCAGCCCGCTCACGCGGGCGATGCAGACGGCGATGATCCTGGCGAAGCTGTATGACAAAGGCGAGCCGCAGAAGGTCGACGCCCTCGCGCCGGGGCAGCATCCGTCGGCGTTCGCCGCCTGGCTCCGTAGTCAGGCGACACGCAAGACGGTTGCCGTCGTCGGCCACGAGCCGTCGCTCGGCACGATCATCAGCTGGCTCGCTGCGGGGGTCGAGCAGTCGTTCGTCGAGCTTGGCAAGGGCGGAGCGTGCCTGCTCGATCTTGGTGAGCGCATCGACGCGGGCGAGGCGATGATCGAATGGGTGCTGCGCCCGAGCCATCTGCGGGCACTGGGGTAATGGCCACCTTCCCGTCTGATCTTCTCGATCGTCCGGCCTTGGACGCCGCCATCGTGGTCGCCTCGCGCTACCTCGACGACGCGGTCGCGACCGCCACCCGATTGAGCGATCGTGCCGACGCCGAGGCGCTACACGATTTTCGGGTAGCGGTCCGCCGGCTGCGTGTGACGCTGCGCGCCTATCTCAGCTTGCGCGACGGCGTCCCCAGAAAACACCGCCGCCGTTTGCGCAAGCTGGCCCGCGCGACGAATACGATTCGGGACGCGGAGGCACAGCTCACCTGGTTTCGCGACCGCTCCGCGCGTTTCACCGCGTCGCAGCGCGCGGCGCTGGTCGCGCTCCGGGCACGACTGCGCGCGCGACTCCGCCGTGCGCAGGCGCACAGCCATGGCAAGCTCCAGCGCCGCTTCGCCAAGCTCGAGCCCAGGATCCGGCGCGTGCTCACCGCACTGCGATCCAACGCCGGCGCGCACGAACCTCCATTCCGGACGATCGCCGCGGCGACGTTGGTGAAGAACGTGATGGACCTGCGCAAACGACTTGACGATAGCGACGCCGCCAGCGCCGCAGATCTCCATGCCACCCGCATCGCGGCGAAGCGCCTGCGCTATTTGCTGGAGCCCGTCGAGCGCGACATCGCGAGCGGGGCGCGGTTGATCGACCGATTGAAACGGCTGCAGGATTTGTTCGGCGGCTTGACGGATGCGCACGAGCTGCGCGCCGAGCTCCGGCGAGCCGCCGAGCTCGACCAGCCGGTGGGTATAGCGGCCGCAACGAAGGTGCTGGAGGCCGAGGTTACCGGACTACTGGCGACACTGCGTGAGGACTGGTCGACGGCGGGAGTCGAGCTCGAGCAGGACGTTGGCGCAGCTGTCGGGCAGCTGCGGGCAACGCGACCATCCGCCCCTCCAAACCGGCGCCGGCCGGTGCGCCGCCGGTCGCGCGTCCCGGCCTAAGACGAGCCGTCGTCAGGCACTTTCCGCCCTGTCGAGCCCTTGGTGCCGCGCCGGGCGCGTGGCGTCGACGTGGCCCGACGCGCTTCGCCCTTCCCCTTTTTTCCGTTGCGCCGCAGCACGGGGACAAACAAGCGATGGCCCGAACGGTCGACGACCTGTGCGGAACCGCGCGCGAGGCTGTGGAGCACCGTCTGCGAACGAATCGTCGTTTGCCCGTCTGCGGGCGTGGCGCGGCGATAGGACCCGTCGGGGTTCTGCAGCCGCGCCTTGACGTTATCGCCGAGAATCGTCGGTAAGATGCGGTCCACGATGCGCGCCTTCAGCTGCGCATCCTCAATGGGAAACATCACCTCGATACGTCGCACGAAGTTGCGCGGCATCCAGTCCGCGCTCGCCAGAAAGACCTCAGGGCTGCCGCCATTGCTGAAGTAGAAAACGCGACTGTGCTCCAGAAAGCGGTCCACTATGCTCAGCACGCGGATCCGCTCGGAGACGCCCGGAAGCCCCGCTCGAAGGCAGCACGTGCCGCGTATGACCAGGTCGATTTCGACGCCTGCGCGCGACGCACCGTAGAGCGCATCGATCACCGAGACCTCCACCAGCGCGTTCATCTTGACGATGATGCGCGCGGGCCGGCCCGCTTGGGCATGCTTCCGTTCTCGATCGATGAGCGTAATGACGCGCTCCCGCAGCTCGACCGGTGCGACGACCAGCTTGCGCCAGCGCCGAGTGCGGGAATAGCCGGTGAGCAGGTTGAACATCTCGCTGACGTCTTCCCCAAAGGCAGAATCAGCAGTGAACAACCCGAGATCGGTGTAGATCCGCGCGGTAGTCGGATTGTAGTTGCCGGTGGCGAGATGAACGTAGCGGTGCAGCCCGCCCCGCTCCCTGCGCACTACGAGCGCCGCCTTGCAGTGGGTCTTCAGGCCCACAATCCCGTACACGACGTGGACGCCGGCCTGCTCGAGCTCGCGCGCCCAGACGATGTTGTTCTCCTCGTCGTAGCGCGCCTTCAGCTCGACCAATGCGGTCACCTGCTTGCCGTTTTGCGCGGCCCGGGCCAGCGCGGAAATGATGGGGCTCGCGCCACTGGTGCGGTACAACGTCTGCTTGATGGCGAGGACCTGCGGATCGTCGGCCGCTCGATCGATGAAATCGACTACCGCCCCGAACGACTCGTAGGGGTGATGGACGAGCACGTCCTGGGCGTGGATCACCTCAAACGGATTGTCGCCGCCGGCGAAGGCTGGTGCCGGCCGGGGCATCAGCGCCTCGTCGCGCAGCGCTTTGAACCCGTCACCGCGATGCAGCGCCATCAGGGCCGTGACATCGACCGGTCCGTTCACGCGATAGACATCGGTCTCACGCAGGTCGAGCGCGCCCATCAACATCAGGGCGAACCGCGGGTCGCCCGAAGCGAGGATTTCGAGACGCACCGCGTCGCCGAGGATACGCTGGCGCAGCGTCTCTTCAATCGTCTGGAGGAGATCTTCAGCCTCGTCCTCGTTGATCGCGAGATCGGTGTTTCGCGTCACCCGAAAGACCGTGTGCGCCAGCACCTTGAACCCGCCGAACAGATCGCCGAGGTGGGCGGCAATGATCTCCTCGAGCAGAACGAACCGCAGCCGGTCGGCCGGACCTGGGAGCGGCACCACGCGATCCAGCAGCGCCGGCACCTGGACGACGGCGTAGAGCTGCTGTCCGGACTCCGCGTTCTCCACCAGCAGCACGATGTTGAGGCTCTTGTTGTGCACGTGCGGGAAGGGGTGCCCGGGATCGATCGCCAGCGGCGTGAGCACGGGATAGATCTCGCGGGCGAAGAGCTTGTCGAGATAATCGCGCTCCGCGGCCTCCAGCCGGTCGAACCCGACCCACGCGATGCCCGCGCTCGCCAGCCCTGGCATGATCTCACTCTCGAGCAACCGATGCTGCTCGGCCACCAGCGCGTGGACGCGGAGCGCGATCTGCGCCAGCAGCTGCGCCGGATCGATCCCGTCCGCGCCGTAGTCCTGCGGCTCGATTCCCGCATAGAGCTGCTGCTGCAGGCCGGCGACCCGGACCTCGAAAAACTCGTCGAGGTTCGCGCTGAAGATCGCGGCGAACTTGAGGCGCTCGAGCAGCGGGTTGGTCGGATCCGCGGCTTCCTCCAGCACGCGCGCGTTGAACTCGAGCCAGCTCAGCTCGCGATTGAGATAATGATCGGGCGGAAATGCCGGTTGGTAGTTGGCGGGCATGATCAGCTCGCGAGCCGCAGGCGGGCCTTGCGGCGTGCCCGTTCCGCGCGCGCCCAGGTGAAGCGCGGCTCCAAACCGAACGCGCGCTGGAACAGGCCGGACTTGCGCTCGGCATCCCAGATCTCGACGCGTGGATCGGTGCGCGCCTGCAGCGTCAATTCCACAAACCCCCGAGACGTCGCGCACGTCAGCGCGGTGATGCGCTGCGTGTGCGTGCGATCCAAGCCATCCGCCACGCGCAGCATGCCGGCGAGTGCGCGCACGAGCTTTCGGTCCGGGCGCTCGAGGCGCGCGAACATCGCGTGGCGCCTCGAGGGAAACGCCTTGCGATGATATCGCGCCACACACGCGATGAGCTCCAGCTCGCGCGGTGTGAACCCCTGCAGGTCGCCGTGCAGAATCAGGTGATAGGCGTGCTTGTGATGCTTGGCGTGATTGATCACGTACCCGATGTCGTGCAGCAACGCGGCCGCTTCGAGCAACTCCCGCGCGCCGGCGGGCAGGCCGTAGCGTTGCGCCAGACCGTCGAACAGCAGAGTCGCCAGGCGCGCCACCTGCTCGCAGTGGCGCTCGTTGGAGCGGCACTGCCGGGCGAACGCCCGCGCCGAATCGAGGCGATTGAGCGGATGCGCGGCCGCGCCGGCGTCTTTGGGGAAGCGCTCGGCGATCATCGCCAAGAGGAGGCCGTCGCGCAGGCCGCCGCTGTTGACGAGGATCTGTTGCGTATCGAGCCGCTTGGCGAGCCGCGCCACGGCGGCTGCTCCCGCGACGATGATGTCGGCGCGACGGGGGTTGAGCCCCGGAATCTCCCGGCGTTCGGCGAGCGGTGCGGCGCGCAGCCGGTGCAGGAGGTGAACGACTTCCCCACGGGACAACGCGTAGCCCTGGATCGGGCGCGCCGTCCCTTCGCGCTCGAGCTGCGCCATCTCCGCGAGATTCGTGAACGTGCCCCCGCTCCCGATCATGATTTCCGGATGAAAGGGCGGCTTGCGGAGGTGCTCGTCAAGCACGCGGTCGATGCCGCGGCGCAGTTTGCGCCACCGCTTGGGCGACAGTGCCCCCGCCGTGTCGTAGCGCTCGGTGAGCCGCACAGCCCCGAGCGGCAGCGTGAGGACCTCGTCCACGACGGAACCGGCGGTGAGCGTGACCTCGACGCTGCCGCCGCCGATGTCCACGATCGCAACCGATCGTCCGGCGAGATCGAAATGCCGCCGGGCGCTGCGCAGCGCAAACTGCGCTTCCTCCTCACCCGAGATGATTTCGACGCGGAGGCCGCAGCGGCGACGCACTTCCTGGCAGAACGCGCGGCCGTTCGACGCTTCCCGGACGGCGCTCGTCGCGACGGCACGCAGCTCGGCGACCATGAAGCCGTCGGCGATGACTTTCATGCGGGCCAGTGCCGCCAGCGAGCGCTCCATCGGCTCGCTGGCCAGACGGCCCCGCGCGAACAGGCCGTGCCCCAGCCGAGTCATCTCGCGCTCTTCGTCGAGCACACGATAGCCGCCATCGGGCTCGACTTCGGCCACAATGAGGCGGATCGAATTGGTACCAATGTCGATCGCGGCAAGACGGCAGGGAGAAACGGGCATCAGGAAAGCTAGCCCCGCTTTGTCACAAAGCCGTTACATTCCCGTAACTGAGACGATTCCCGACGGCTCTCGGCAGACGGTACTTTGAGTGCCACGAGGCGCGTCCCTTGGCGCGTCGTGGTCCCGTGCCGCCTAAGGAGAGCCGTGTGAATCCGCGCCTGGTCGCCGACTTGCTGACGACCCTCAACGAGCCGATTCGTCTGCGTATTCTGAACAGTGTTTCATGCGTGCCGCTCGCCGTTGCCGATCTCGCCGCGATTCTCGCGACCCCGGAAACAGTCATCGTCGACGCAATCAAGGCGCTCCGGGATCTCGGCATCGTGCGCGCGTTCACGGTGGTGCCGTACGTGCTGTACGCGGTCGTGCCGCTCACAGCGCATCATGAGCGGTTGCTGCGCGCGGCACTCGACCGCGTTCGCAGCGACCCCGTGGCACAGCGCGACCGCACCGCGGCCCGGCGACGCTCGCGCGCCCGGCTGGACACCCGCACCCGCTCAGCGCTCATGGATGCCACCTGACAGCGGTGCGGCACAGCCGCCCCGCATTCTCGTCGTCGACGACGAGCCCGACATCACGGCGCTCGTCGCGTATCACCTGGCAAGAGAAGGCTATCGGGTAACCACTGCGGGCACCGGCGCCGACGCGCTCCGCGCGGCGCGCGAGGAGCGCCCCGACCTGGTCGTGCTCGACCTGATGCTGCCCGGCCACTCGGGATACGATGTCCTAAGCGAGCTGCGCCGGCGGGAAGAGACGCGCGAGATCGGTGTGCTCCTGCTGACTGCGAGGAAGGAGGAGCCCGACCGCATCAAAGGCCTCTCGCTCGGCGCCGACGACTACCTCTCCAAACCGTTCTCGCCGAAGGAGCTCGTGCTGCGCGTCGCCGCGATTCTGCGCCGGCTCGCGTCTCCGGCGGTCGCCGCCGGTAACCGCCTCAGTGCCGGCCCCATTGTGCTGGACCGCGGCGCGCATCGCGTCAAGGTGCAGGATCAGGACGTCGACCTCACCGCGACGGAGTTCAAGCTGCTGGAACGGCTGATCGAGCGGCGCGACCGCGTGCAGACACGTACCCAGCTGCTGGAATCGGTGTGGCAGGCGCAACCCGACATCCAGACGCGCACGGTTGACATGCACGTGCAGCGGCTGCGCACCAAGCTCGGTGACGCCGGCGACTGGATCGAGACCGTGCGCGCGGTCGGTTACCGGTTTCGCGATCCCACGCCGCCTCTCAAGACAACCGCTTCCCGCCGCCGCCGCCCATGAGACTGGCTACGCGGTTGTTCGCGAGCATCGCCTTGCTCGTGGCCGCCGCGGTTCTCGGTTTCATCATCGCGGCCGATGCGGTGCTGCGCCGCCATCTCGAGACCGCGACCGCCACCGAGCTCGAACGAGAAGCGCGCCTGGTTGCGACGCTGACACCACCGGATTCGACGCGGTGGGTGGAGTACGCGGCGCTAACGGGTGAGCGGCTGGGGCGCCGCGTGACGCTGATCGATCCGGGAGGTCGCGTGCGCGGCGACACCGAGTTCGATCGTGTATCGCTCGCGACGTTGGAAAACCATGGCAATCGACCCGAAGTTCGCGCGGCCCTCGACTCGAGCCGGGGCGTCGGCATCGATCAGCGTTTGAGTGCATCGACGAACGAGCGGC
>Ga0075418_10001328_pt1 | contig 27954 bp, 24 predicted proteins | sample SoiMetdeltSBSDD2_FD_81776 | JGI IMG/M metagenome (GOLD analysis project Ga0075418, IMG submission 81776) | Bulk soil microbial communities from a Populus tree surrounding site in Tennessee, USA - Soil MetaG P. deltoides SBSDD2 | ecosystem: Environmental > Terrestrial > Soil > Tree plantation...
CGAAGCACACGACGATCGCACCACAACAACGAAGGTCACGAAGCGACAGGCAGGTGGTTGGCACGTCCCGCGTGATCGTTCTCGCCAGTTCCTGCATCTCCGCGGTCGCGTTGCTGTCCGCGCAGTCGACGACCGATCTGACAGAACAGTTCAAGCACGCAACAGGCCTTTACCAGGATGGCAGGTATTCGGACGCGCTCAAGGGATTCGTTCAGGCGTCCGAATCGCCTGAGGCTTCCGTTGCGCTCGGCGCACGGAAAGGCACAGTGCTCGCGGCATTGCGCATCGGAGAGTTCACGGTAGCACGCCGAGCGGCGTCGATTCTGTCGACGCACGCTGCGGACTCCGAAGCGCTCACGCTGTCGGGCGATGCGCTGTGGGCCGCGGGGTTCTTCGATGAAGCCGACCGTGAGTACGCCCGCGCGTTGGCCGTCGATTCGCAATCGGCGCGCGCGCGGTATGGCATCGCCAGGTCGCTGACTTCGCGATCGCGCCTGACTGAAGCGCTCGGCGAAATCGAACGCGCAATTGAATTCTCTCCCGCCGATTCGGATCTGCACGCCGTGCACGGGACCGTTCTGGAGCGGCTCACTCGCTTCGCGGAGGCGGCGCAGGCTTACGAGGAGTCCGCCAACCTGTTGCCCGCACGCGAGTCCGCCGCGATGACGATCGCGCGCAATCGCGCGAAACTGCTCCGTAGTTTCGCCAAGCGGCCGCCGCTCGAGGTCAGCGACGAGGATGGGAATCGGGTCCACACGTTGCCGTTCAAACTGGTGAACAACAAGATCGTGGTCCTGGGGCGGCTGAACGGCGTGGGCGTCGAGTGGGTACTCGATACCGGGGCCGAGCGCACCGGCATTTCTCCGGAGCTCGCGCGCGCCGCTGCGATTCCTACAGTCACCTCCACGCTGACCGCCGGCGTCGGGCAGCCCGGGGTGCGCAAGATCCTCCTCGGTCGTGCTGACAGCGTCGAACTCGGATCGTTGAAGGTTCACAACGTGCCGGTTGCGATCCGGGCGCCAGTGATTGGCGGGGCGGCTCGCTGGCAGGGACAAAGTCTCTCGCCGATCGCGCTGGGGTTCTCGGTGAGCGTCGACTACGAGAGAAAGCGGGTCATGCTCGCGCGGGCCCTGGACGCCACACCGGCGGGTGTGGCGCTGCCGATGCGGGTTCAGCCGTTGCCGCTGATCCGAGGCACGCTCAACTCGATGCATCCGGCTTATTTCGTCGTCGATACCGGCGGTGAAGTGATCTCGATTGGCGCCGACACGGCGGACTTGCTCGAGATGAAGACCGCTCGCCGCATCCCGATCCGTGTCCTCGGTATGTCGGGTCCCGACGAAAATGCATTCCTGCTACCCGGCGTGGATCTGGATTTCGAAGGGGTGAGCCTGCGTCGTGTCGGGCTTGCCGTTCTCAACCTGCGGGCGCCGAGCGTGCTCCTCGGCTACCAGCTCGGCGGCATCGTCGGACACAACTTCCTGAGCCGCTATCGTGTGTCGATTGATATGGCGAGGAGTGAGGTAAGGCTCGAGTGAAACCGGTCAACGCCCAATTCCCAAGGATCCAACTCCCAAAGCAACCAGGCGTGTTGGGAGTTGGGAGTTGGAGTTTGGAAGTTGACAGAGGCCGGGTCTCAAGAAACAAGACCCGGCCTATAGAGGATTAGAAGTCGTACCCGATCCAGACCGAGAACTTCACCTTCCGGAACTCGTCGCTCCCGCCATACGGCCTGAAGAGCGCGTCTTCCCAGTCCCGGTTGAACAGCGTCTTCCACGCCCAGTCGAAGTGAATCGGGAAGCCAAGCGCAAACGTTTCCAGCCCGACGCCGTACGAGGCGCGAGCGTCGACGAGCCGGAACCCATCGACGACAACCGGTGTGCCGTACACCGGCGCCTGCTGTCCGAGGCCTGTCGACACGAAACCGTTGATCGGCGTGTAGACATCGGTGCCGCTGCTCCACCACTTCCAGCCGCCGCCGGAATTCCTCGGCGGCGCCGCATCCTGTCCCTCGAACTTTCCTCCGCCCATGTTGGCAAAGAACACGCCGCGGATCCCGCCGAGCACGCCGATCGGCGTCAGCATGGCTTCGATAAGTGGGAAGCGCAGCTCCGCGTTGAAGAACGCCGTGCTGTCGCCCACGAACTGAAGGTACTCATACCCGCGCATCTCGGAGTTGCCGCCGAAGTACATGAAGTCAGGCGCATCGCCCCAGCTCTTGAACCCGCGGGCGCGCAGCGCCAGTAGCCCCGAGGCGCCGAGACGCACGTAGTAACGGGCATCGATGTCCGTGGTCTGACGCGAGAGCGAGTCGCCAATCTTCGGAGCGACCTCGTATCCGGCTCGCACGGTGCTTCCTGAGAGAGGTCCGAACTCACGGAAGATGGTCGTTTCCTGGACGAAGTTGACGCCGAAGGGAATGAACGTGCCCGAGCGGAAGAGCGGCGCCCCGTAATTGTCGATCTGGTACTGCTCGGAATACGCCTGAAGGGCGGGATCGTTGAAGTTCTCGGTGTACTGCTGGAAGCTGCCGGTGAGCTCCAGGCGGCGGTACCGGTTGAGCGGCCAGATGCCGAACGCCGTCGCGCCGCGAATCGTTCGAGTCGCGATCGACAGGTCGCGGTCGATGATGCCCGAGAACGCCGGGTCGTAGAACACGCCCTCGAGGTTTCCGTAGAAGAACTGCGTCTGCGAGTAACCCTGGAGGGCGTAATTGAAGCGGTGCGCGAGGTTGAGATAGGACAGCGACAGCGTGCGGTACTGCGAGATCGACGCCGCAAACAGGCTGAACTGCTGATCGCCCAGCACGTCGCTGAATGTCACTGCCGTTCCGCCGAACACATCGCCGCTGCTCGTGACACCCACGTTCACGGGCGGACGGCCGTCCATGAACATCTTTTCGAATCGGCCCTTCTTCGCTTTCTTGTCTGCCACCAGCGTGTGGGACAGTGGTGCCTGGAAGTCGATGATCGGCCCAGGCGCGCCAAAGTCGGATGATGCAGCGGTGACGATCGGATCGCGCCGGTCAAGCGCATGCAGCTCGTAATCGCCCTTGTAGTACGTGACGACACCGATGCGTGGTGGCGCGTTTCCGTCCCTGAGCACCGCTGTATACAGGTTGCCGCTGACGGCGTCGGTGTACTGCCGCAGTTCGCCGTTTTTCAGATTGAGTGTCCAGACGTTGTAGATCTGGCCGTTGCGCGACACGTCCGGGTCGATCGGCTGCGCCGGATCGGTGGCCGTTGATGGGAAGACGAGCGTGTCCGCATCCAGGAATTGCGCCGCCGCATCGTCGTGTGTTCCGAATGTCAGTTGCGTCTTCTGACCCGTCGCCACGTCGACCCTGAACAGCTTCTCGTTGCCGCTGACGCGGGCGTTGTAGATGATCGACTGACCATCCGGAGACCATGTCGGAGCTGAATCGGCGAACGCGTCCTTTGTGATGTTGGTGATCTGCTCGCTCTGCAGATCGATCACGAAGATGTCACCGACGCCGTTTTGCAGCGCCGCGAAGGCCACTTTCCGTCCGTCAGGCGAGAAGTCGGGCGACTCGGGATCGTCAACCGAGCGCATCGCGATGCGGCGCTCGATATTGCGGTTGAGGACGTTCTGAAGGATGAGCGAGCGCCACTTCTCCGCGCGCGCGAAGTAGGCCAGACGATCTCCTGTGGCGGACCACGAGAACCACGGGACCGTGACCCAGCGGCCACCCGGTGTCACGATGAACTCGAAGCCGAGATCCTGATCGAATCCCTTTGTCAGGTTCTTGACGACGCTGCCATCGTGCGCCGAGACGAGGAGGATGTCGCCCTCGCGATCGCGGGCGTTGCCGGAGAACACTGCCAGCAAGTCGCCCGACGGAGACGGCTCCACCGTGTAACCGCCGCGGTAGGGTGTCTTCTCCTTGTTGGGCAGGAGGTTTCGACCGTAATCGGCGGGGCGCTCCTTGTCCCGGAACGGCTTGAAGCGGTCCTTGAGGTACTTCTCGAACTCCGTGTCGAATTCCTCGGCCGTGATCTTGAAGGCCTCTTCGTAGGCGTCTTCGCCGCCGCCAATCACCGACTTGCGCAATGAGAAGAGGTACTGACGCAGCCCTTCCTTGCCCCACTTCGATTCGATGAATTCGAAGATGGCGTGCCCGAGGTTGTAGATCATTCGCGCGCCGCCAACGTCGCTGTATCCCTCGAGCTTGCTCATTTTCGGGATGATGTCGGCAACCGCCGCGTCGCGGACGGACATCAGGTCGAGCGGACGCCACGCGCCCGTCATGTAGTCGGCCAGCCCTTCATGCACCCAGAGAGGTGTGCTGCGGCGAACGAGAGTCGCCGGGATGATGTCGTAGTCGAACTGATGAGTGAGCTCGTGAAGGATGAGCCGATAGAGCAGATCGGGCGGTTCGTCCATCGGCATCACGATGCGCTGACGGATCGGCTCGGCGAACGCACCGACGCCTTCCTGTGCCGCGCCGGGAATCACGTTCTGCTGCTGAAATTCGCTGCTCGTTTGAAACAGGATGAGCGGGACTTTGTGCGCGAGGTCGTGTTTGAGCTCGGAACTGACCTGCTGATACGCGCTCTCAGCATAGCCAGCCATGCGCTCGAGATGAGGCTCGATTTCCGGGTAGTAGTACATGATGAAGTGGTCCGTCTCGTATCGGTACCACTCGAACTTGTCGTAGCGGATCTGGTTCTTCCCGAAGTAGGGAATATATGGGGTCTGGGCCGCGACCGGCACCGCGAAGGCCAGCAACGTCATCACCCGGAGCAGAAGACCGCACGGGGTGCGGGTGCTCATGGTCAGTTCTCCTTGCAGGGATCCCGCCCTGCCCGTTCGGCACGCTTTCTTAACCGGGTTGCGCGGCGAGTCGAGTCGCGATCTTACCGCCGACCTGCTAGAGGTCGCAAACCGATGAAATACGAACGGCCGAGCAAAGGATGTGCCTAGGGTTTCTCGAAAAAACGAATGAGAAACGTGTCCTTGCCTGTCGTCTTGGACGTCGGTGTCCTGTGTCGCCGTCCTCGGACGGTATACTTCGTCAGGCCGCGGGCTCGCATCGCAGGAATTTTCCAGAAGCGCCCCGGGTTTGATCCAGTGGGTCTCGGTATCGCCGATGTTCCGACGTCGCCAGCCTGCAGACGCTGACGCGTTCGGCACGGAGATTCTGCGTTACCTCGAGCCGCTTTATGCGACGGCGCTGAGGCTGACCCGGAACCGGGCCGATGCCGAGGACCTGGTGCAGGACACGCTCGTCAAGGCGCTGCGCTTCTCGGATCGATTCGAGCGCGGCACGAACCTCAGGGCCTGGTTGTCGACGATCCTGCACAACACGTGGCGGAATCGGCTTCGCGACACGGGACGAGAGGCGGCCACCGTCGAGGTCGACAGCTCGCGCCTCGAAGAAGCCGAAGCGGCAGCAGACGATTCTCAGCGGGGTGAGACTCCGGAACAGTTGCTGCTGCGGAATACACTCGACGCCGACCTGCGCGCGGCGCTCGATGAGTTGCCGGATATTTTTCGTCAGGCCGTCTGGTTGCGCAATGTCGAGGAGTTCTCGTATGCGGAAATCGCCAAGACGCTCGATGTGCCGATTGGGACCGTGATGTCTCGCATTTCTCGAGGGCGACGCATGTTGCTCGAGCAGTTGCGAAGGACGAGAGCAACCGCATGAGCGAGTGTCGACGGATCATCGACTCGCTGGCAGCATTCACCGACGACCTGCTCCAACCCGAGGAGCGTCGCGCGATCGAGCAACATCTGGCCGCCTGTCCCCCGTGCCGGCGTTTGGCGGACGAGGAACGCAGTGGCCGGCATGTGTTACGGCATGGAGCGTCGCGGCTCATGGCCGAGCCGTTGCCTCCGGGACTTCAGGGCCGATGCGAGTCGCTCGTAGGTGCCCGACATGACTCGCGCGCCGGTGCGATCGACCTGAGACCGTGGTGGCGTGTCCAGTTCGTTCCCGTTTTGCTGGCGGCGGTAGTCATGATCTTTACCGCCTCGGCCTTTTTCTCACTCGCGACGCGTCGTTCGGACGCGCTGCTCGCCGCGCAACTGACCGCCGATCATTCGAAGTGCTTCAAGTTGTTTGGTCCCGCCGGCGCCGCATCCGCCGATGCGCGCAACATCGAGCACATGCTGTCGGAACAATACGGGTGGAACGTCCACGTTCCCGCCTCCTCCGCCGAGGATGACATACAGCTTGTCGGCGCACGTCGATGTTTGTACGGCGATGGACTCGTGCCCCATGTGATGTACCGCGTGCACGGCCAGGACGTCTCGCTCTTTGTTCTCCCTGGGACCGAGCGAAAGCCGGACGACCTCGTCACGCTGGGCCATCGATCGCAAATCTGGTCTCGAGACGGAACGACCTTCGTTCTCGTGACACCAGCTGACGCTGGAGGGATGACGGGCGCGTCCCGATACGTCATGCGGGAAGCGCGGTAGTAATGTAGTAGTGTCCGGCTTTAGCCGGACCGTGATCTGGTATCCGCCTCCAGGCGGACCGTGACTCGGAGCCGAGATCAACATGCAGGACGATATAAATCCAGTCGAACCCGGTCAGGCCCCGGCGCAGCCAGAGCCCGCACCAGGGGCTATCCCGGAGCCTGAGGCTCCGCGGTCGCGCAAGGCCGTATGGTTGGCGATGGGCGCCGTTGCGCTCGCGCTGGGACTCATCTGGGTCGCGCCCGGGATCGAGCCGCATGATGAGACGGCACCTGGCGCGGGCGACTTCCCCGGTGAGCCCGAAGACGACCAGGCGGCTGGCAAACCGGCGCAGCTCGATTTCACACTGAAAGACATGCATGGTGTCGATGTGCACCTGGCGTCATTCAAAGGCAAGGTCATTCTGTTGAACTTCTGGGCAACGTGGTGCGGTCCATGTCGCGCGGAGATTCCGTCGCTAGTCGAGCTTCAGGAGCAGTACAAGGACGATCTCGTGGTGCTGGGACTTTCAGTGGATGACACCGCGGAGAAGCTGTTGCCGTACGCAGCCGAGTTCAAGATGAATTACCCGGTGCTGGTGGGCAATGGGCGCGAGGATGTGCAGGAAGCGTTCGGTCCGCTCTTCGGGATTCCAGTGTCGGTGATCATCGGGCGCGACGGCGTCATCGCGAAGAAACACTCGGGGATTGCGACGAAAGAGCAAATCGAGCGGGAGATCAAGACATTGCTGTAGCGCGCGGCGGGTCTGCCTTCGACTGCGCTCAGGCCTGGAAAGACCGGCTGGCTCCGGCGAGACCCTGCTGTAGTATGATCCGAACATGTTGAAAGGCTTCACGCACGCCCGACTCGCCTGCGGTTGCCGTCTCGCGTTTCGCGAGGGCGTCGAGGGGAGCCCCGTGACCGTCGTCGTCGACGAAAAAGCACCGGGTTGCGTGATCGCGTTGCACGTGAAGCACCTGCCGGTCTACGACTTTCGCGAAGCGCTGCGCCCACCGACTCGGTTCCTTCCGATCGAAGAAGAAGAGTTCGAAGAGGAAGGTTAACGGACCTACGGGAACTGAACCTTGAGCTCCGCCACGAGCGGGAGATGGTCCGACGCCATCAACGAAAGCCGCGTGCGCGGCAGTTCGACCTTCGCCACCTCCACCTGTCCCTCGTAGTAAATGTGATCGAGATGCAGCACCGGGAACACGCCGGGATACGTCCGGCGCCGGCGGAGGTGCGCTCGAAGATCGATGCTTTGCAGGTGCTTGTTGAGCGTCGAGGTGGCCAGCCCCTTCATCCACTCGTTGAAGTCGCCGAGGACGATTTTCGGAGTGCCGACGCGACGATCGTGCACGATTCCCTGGAGTCGCCCGGCCTGATACCGGCGCTCGAGGAATGCGGTCCCGAGATGCACGTTGTAGAGACGCAACCGGTCGTCGCCGAAGGCCACGTCGACACGCTGGCAACCGCGCGGTTCACACGTTTTCCAGGACAAATCGTAGTGCGTGTGATGAATGATCGGGTGGCGGCTGAGAACGACGTTGCCGAAGAGACTGCCGCGAAGATGGCGCGTCGGCGCCATCACCCAGCCCATCCCCAGCAGCGCCCCGAGTTCTTCGGCATGGCCAGGCGAGTGCGGGCCGGCGCCGATGACCTCCTGGAGGGCGATGAGATCGGGGTCGATGGCCCGGATTACATCCGCGATCCGAGCCGGCAGCGTGCGTCCGTCCAGGCCGCGGCAGCGATGGATATTGTAGGTGGCGACGCGGATCGTCCGCGTGTGTGAGTCGCTCATTGCTAAGAGCAATGTAGTTCAGAATTCAGAATGCCGAATTCAGGAGGGAATCTGAGCTTTGAAATCTGCATTCCGCATTGCGTAAGATCAGTTCATGGCGAAGCTCAAAAGCGAGATCGAAGTTGCATGTCCCTGCTGCGACGCGGTCCTCGTGATCGACACGAACCTTCGTCGCGTGGTCAGTCACCGCGTACCCGAACGTGGCGACAAGCCTGAGCTGAACGATGCCGCGCGCATCCTGGAGGCGGAGGCGGCTCGACGCGAGTCGCTCTTCGAGCAATCAGTCGAAGCGGAAAAGGGCCGCGACGATGCCCTGACGCGGAGATTCGAGGAAGCGTTGAAAAAAGCGCGCCACGAGCCGGTGACGCGGCCGATGCGGGATTTCGATCTCGACTGACGTCAATCGGATTTCAGTCACCGCTAAATGCGATGAGCGGGTCGGTGCGCGCCGCGCGCACCGCTGCGGGGATGACGGCGGCGATGCCCGATGTGGCCAGAACTGCTGCAGCGACGCCGATGCTTAGAACGTCGAGTCCGGCGGCCGCAATCAAGACGCCACTCAATGCACGTACCGCCCAGATCGACAGGATCCCTCCCAGCATCAGACCGGTTGCAACCATGAGGACTCCGCGTGCCAGCGAAGCGCGCAGAAGTTTCATGGGATCGGCTCCCACTGCCAGCCGGAGCGCGAGCTCGGCGCGCCGGCTGGCAACGTCGTGCGCGGCGATGCCGAAGAGTCCGATGGCGCTGAGCAGCACCGCGAGCAGTGCGAATCCGCTGAAGGCCGCCGTCAGCAGTCGCCGTTCCGGGAACCCGGGCGATGCGGCGACGACTTCACCCATCGCTCGCATCCTGTAGACAGGAAGATTGCCGTCGAGTTGCGCAACGGTGTCACGGACCATGGCGATCACATCGACGTCCGCGCGTGCGCTGCGAACGACGAGGATGCTGGAGGGGGAAGGGTCCTGCAGGCCGGATCGGTACACGGTTGGGAGGAACGCTTCGTCAAGAGTGCGATGCTTGACGTCGCCGACGACACCGATGACTTCCACGATCTGCGCGTCTGGGCCCAGCCGGATTCGCTGACGCACGGGCGACTCGGTTGTGAAGAGCCGTTCGGCGAGCGATCGGCTGATCACGACGCGCGCCGGGGCCTCGGCACTATCCTGCCGCTCGAACGATCGGCCGGCCATGACGGGAATTCGCATGACGTCGAAGTAGTCCCGACTCACAGTTCGCACGACGGCTTCCTGTCCCGCGTCGGCCGGGCGGACGCTCACGAGACGCCGACCGCGATCTCCGGTCAAAGGAATCTCGTCGGCGATCGCGACCGCCCGCGGTCCGAAACGCTCTTCCAACGTGTTGTGAAGCGTCGAGTAGAACGCGGTCACGCGTTCGGGGGTGCTGTAGCTTGCAGATGGCAGCGACAGCTGAAAGGTCAGCACGCCTCGGGCATCGAACCCCGGGGAGACGGCAAGCACGTTCAACAGAGTGCGCCCGAGCAGCGCCATCGATACAAGCAGGACAAACGCGAGCGCGACCTCGCCAATGACGAAGAGCCGACGCAACGTGAGCTCGCCTGGCGACTGAGTGGCACCGCGCCGCAGGACGTCGGCGGCGCTGCGCCGGGCCGCCGCAACTGCCGGCATGAGTCCAGAAATGCAGGCACAGGCGAACGCAGCGCTGGCCACGGCGGAAATGAGTTGCCAGCTCACCGCGATGTCGCGATTGGCAGCGCCTCCAAATCGCGCGAACACCAGTTGCCCCGCGACCGGGGTCATCCATACCGCGAGCAGCACTCCGCCGAGAGTTCCGAGCGTGACGATGGCGACGGTTTCCATCAACAGCTGCCCTGCGATCGCAGATTGGCGCGCCCCCAGAGCGCTCCTCACCGCCAGCTCTCGTCGTCGATCGATCGACCGCACGATCAGCAGGCCCGCCAGGTTGAAGAACGCGATGAGTGTCGCGATAGCCGCGGCACCTGCCAGCACGCGCAACGTTGTCGTCGCATCCCCCGCGATCGCCGTGGCAATCCCGGTCGCGACCACGCGCGCCGGCGGTGAAGAGGTGCGACTGACATCGTTCAAGGCACTCGCCAAATCTGTGGCGGAGGTCTGAGGAGCGAGACGACCGATGCCGAGCACACGGTAACCTGCGCTCGCCGCCTGGGCTGGTGGAAAGGGAAGCGGTCGCCAGATGTCGGACCGATTCAATCCAAACGAAAACTTCGCAGGCAGGACACCGACGATTGAGTGAGCCCGTCCTCCCAGAATAATCTCGCGGCCGATGACTGCCGGGTCGGCGGCGAGCTTCGTGCGCCAGAACATATCGCTTATGAGAACGACCGGCGTGCCGACGTCAGTGGGATCGAACTGGCGGCCCAGTGCAGGGGTGACGCCCAGGAGGGTCAGGAGTCCGGGTGTGACGTCGTTCGCGCTCAGACGCTCCGCGGCTCCGAGCCCGGTCAGCGTCAGGTTCGTCCCGTCGAAGGCTTCAAGCGCGGCCAACGATCCCGCGCGTTCGCGCCAGGCCTCGAAAGTGGCAAAAGCCACCGCTCGTCGAACTGCCGCCGGCTCATCGATCGGAGCCTCGCCGAGCGTCACGAGCGAATCGGGATTCGTGAAGGGCGGCGGCGTCAGGAGTACGGCGTCCACCACTGCGACGATCGCGGCACCCGTGCCCAACGTCAGCGACAGCGTCACGATCGCGGCGCCGGCACTCACGGGCGATCGGCGCAGGCTTCGTATCAGATGCAGAAGATCGAGCCGCATCGACAGCTAGTCTAACCCCGGTGGGCGAACTCGTCCGGCAGCGGCGTCCAGCGCTCCCGCCCCTTGTAGTACTTCCACGGTTTGTAGCCGTGCGCCTCGCGAAATGCGCGATAACGGCGCCGCATCGCGTCAGCCTTTCGATCGGACGAAGCGATGCGCCGGTGCGGCCAGTCGATGAGCATCTGCTCCACCTTCCACACATTGCGCGTCGAGAGTCGCCAATCGTAGGTGCCCATCACCCGGAGGTCGACCACGGCGTAGGCCTTGATGCGGCCGGTAAAGTCGATGTACGACTCGAAGTAGCTCAGCGCGAGTGTCCGCGGTGTCGCAAAGAGCGGCCGTCGACCGTGGAGACCCGGATCGCGGGAGCGCGCCACCGATCCCCAGCCGCGGCTCGTTCGATAGACAAAGATGACGTGGTCGAGCAGATCGATCGACTCGAAGCTGAGCACGAGCGGCGGATACCCGTGCTGTTCGAGCACCGCCGCTGCCGACAGAGCCGCCTCGAGACAATGAGCAGTGCCGGTGCGCACCACTCCGCGAAAGCTGCGCAGCGTCTCGCCGCCGACCTCTGTGTTGTAAGGCAGGCCGTTCAACCAGGCCTGAACCGCGCTGGGTGTTCGCAGGCGCGCGATCACGCGACGCTCCTCGCGCGTCAGTGACAACACCGGCGGTTCGACCGGGTCAGTGCGCGGGAGCGGGCGCGGCGGTGAGGTCGGCAACGAGTTCGGCCGGCGTCCAGGAATTGCCGTTGTGCACAGTGATCAGACGGCCTTCCGGATCGATGACGGCCGTGCGAAGGTTGTGCGTGATGTCGATGGCGTTTTGCGGATTGTGTTCAACGTACAGGCCGAACTGGGTCGCAAATCGGTTCACCTCCGCGGATTCGCCGGTCAGGAACGTCCACACGGCCGGGTCGGCTTCGCGCCGGCGGGCGTACGCCTTCAAGATAGCCGGCTTGTCGAATTCCGGATCGAGAGTGACGGTCACCAACCGCACGTCGGCAAGCGCCGGCGTGCTCATGATGGTTTTCTGAATCGCGGCGAAGTGCTTGTCCATGAGCGGGCAGAAGTCGGGCAGCGGGCACCGCGTGTAGATAAACGTCAGAGCGAGTCTGTGTCCCTTGAACGTCGAAAACGGGCGCGGCTTGTTGTCCTGGTCGACGAGCGCCGCATCCTTCACGGGTTGTCCGGGCTCCAGGATATCGGGAGGCGGCGGTGGAGCGGCTTCCGATACAGCGGCATGCCCGGTCGTCGTCAACGTGGTGAGATACGCCTGGGTCTCTCCAACCACGAGCGTTGCCGTCACCAGATCGCCCGGCTTCTTATCTGCGATCAGCGTGTCGTCCTTCACCGTGAAGGGCATCGTCATGCCAGGCATGAGCCCTTTGATGTCCTGATGCTTGATCACGACTTCGTGTCGTTCGGGCCGCAGGGCGAGGATCTGACCTTGCAGGTCGAACTGACGTGTGTTGGTGTCAGGGGCCCGTCCGCAAGCGCTCAACGCGATCGAGGCCACGACCAGAACGAACAACGTGCGCATCACGTTCACTCTAACAATTCTTCCACGACCCGCGTGATATAAGGTCGCTTGAGAATGCAGCCAGCGCTCGAGCTCAGGAATCTCAGGAAAACATTTGGAGCGACTGTCGCCGTCGAGGGCATGGATCTCGTCGTGCCGCGGGGCGCGCTCTACGGCGTGATCGGACCAAACGGGGCGGGAAAGACGACGTGCATTCGGATGATCATGTCGATCCTGTTCCCCGACTCCGGCGAGCTGTCGGTGCTGGGCCGCCGCTCGGCGCTGGAGGCGAAAGACCGCATCGGCTACCTTCCGGAAGAGCGCGGCGTGTACCGGAAGATGAAGGTGGGCGCCTTCCTGATTTACATGGCGGAGTTGAAGGGGCTAGCCGCCGAGGATGCAGCGGCGCGGGTGCCCAGGTTGCTGCAGGAGATCGGTCTGCCGGGCATCGAAGGCAAGCGCTGCGAGGATCTGTCGAAAGGCATGTTGCAGCGCGTGCAGTTTCTGGCCGCGGTGATCCACCAGCCCGACCTGCTCATTCTCGATGAACCGTTCAGCGGGCAGGATCCGGTCAGCGTTCGGGTTCTTCGCGAACACATTCTCGGGGAACATCGCCGGGGCGCAACGGTGCTGCTCTCGACCCACGTCATGGCGCATGCCGAAGAGATGTGCCAGCACGTCGTGATGATTCACCAGGGCCGGAAGGTCCTCGATGAAGCGATGGCCGGGCTCAGGCGTCAGTTCGACCCGCGCATCATTTATTTCGAGCCCCTCGACGAGAATGCCACTGCGTCGAGCCTCGACGAGACTGCCACTGCGTCGAGCCTCGACGCGCACGCCACTGCGTCGGGCCTCGCCGCGAACGCCACCGCGTCGAGCCTCAGCGCCGTCATCGGCGTCGAGCGCGTCGAGTCACTCGACGGCAGCTACCGGATCACACTTATACCGGGCACCGATCCTGCGGGCATGATGCCGCGGCTGGCAGCGGCAGTTGCCCCGGCACGCATCGAGCTGGCGCGCCTCAGGCTCGAGGATGTCTTCGTGCGGATCGTGACGGAAGGATCGCGCAGCCAAGCAGCTTCGGAAGCGTTGCGCGCCAGCGTGACGGCCGGAGCGGAAGGAGTCCTGGCATGAAGCAGAGTCTGCGGCGAATCGGGCTCGTCGCCCGCCGGGAGTTCATGGCCGCCGTCATGAACAAGGGCTTCGTCATTGGCCTGCTGCTGATGCCGGCAATCATCGGGCTCTTGATCGCGGTGTTTCCGCTGGTCTCGAGCAGAAATGTGCCGGCGGTTCGTGGCGAGGTCGCTGTCGTCGACCCGACCGGGCAGGTGGCGGGTGCGCTGCGCACGGCGCTGACCGCTGAAGCCATCACCGCGCGGCGCCGCGACAGCGCCATGCGGGCACTTCAGAACACGCCAGCCGTCGTCCGCGATGCGGCCACCAGTCCCACGGCGATCGCACGGACGGTCGGTGCCGCGCCAGCACTCACGATTCTTGAGCGAACTGCGAGCGCCGATCTTCAGCGCGAGAAGCAGTGGCTGACTGAACGAGTGGCCGCCGGCGGTCTCCGTCACCTCGCGCTCATTGTCGTGCAGCCCAACGCCGTTATCGCCTCGGCCCCCGCGGAGTACGGGTCGTATGAGTTGTTCATCCCCGAAAATATCGACGACCGCCTCGAGACCGAGCTCTACGACGCCATCAGGGAATCGCTCGTCGCCGCGCGGATTCGCGCTCACAATCTCAATCGCAACGAAGTGGAAGCGGTGATGAGCGTGCGCCGTGCGGCATCGGTGACGGTGGCTGCCGGCGCTGAGCGCCAGACCAACGTCGCTTTCAATCGGATGCTGCCGTTCGTCTTCGCCGGTCTGCTCGTCTTCGGCGTGACGATTGGCGGCCAGACGCTGCTGACGCAGACCGTGGAGGAGAAGTCGAATCGCGTGATTGAGGTCCTGCTGTCAGCCGTGTCGCCGATCGAGCTGATGGCAGGGAAGATTCTCGGGCAGATGGCCGTCAGCATGCTCGTGCTCGCGATCTACATCGGCCTCGGGCTCGTGACCTTGATGTCGTTTGCGATGCTCGGCCTGCTCGACCCGCTGCTGATCGTCTATCTGATCGTGTTCTTTCTGATTTCCTACCTGCTGTTCGCGGCGGTGTTCAGCGCCGTGGGCGCCGCGGTCAACGAGATGCGGGAAGCGCAGTCGCTGATGACACCGGTGATGCTGCTGCTCATGGCGCCATGGATGTTCGCGACGGTCATCGGTCGGGAGCCGAATTCGGCGTTCTCCGTCGCGCTCAGCTTCATTCCCCCCGTCAACACGTTCGCAATGATGATTCGACTGGGCTCGGCGACGCCGCCCCCGATCTGGCAGGTGCTCGTCACGATGGTGGTCGGACTCGCGGCAGCATGCGCGGTGACCTGGTTTGCCGCCAAGGTCTTCAAGGTCGGCTTGTTGATGCACGGCAAGGCGCCCGACATGGCGACGCTGATGCGGTGGGCGAGGGAAGCGTAGGGCCACTTGGCGATTTGGATTGGGACGTCGGGCTATAACTACCCTGAGTGGAAGGGGAGCTTCTATCCCGAGACATTGCCGGCGGCGAAAATGCTGCCGTACTACGCAGAGCGCTTCCCGACCGTTGAGATCAACTACACGTTTTACCGGGCTCCCAACGAAAAGATCCTCGCGGGCTGGAATAGCGCGACGCCCGAGCGTTTCAAGCTGACGCTCAAGGCGCCGAAGCGGATTACGCACGACAGCCGTCTTCGCGACTGCGGTGACCGGGTCCGTCAATTCCTGGAGACGGCCGGTAGCCTCGGCCCCAAGCTTGGTGCGCTTCTTTTTCAACTCCCGCCAAACCTGAAGAAGGACCTCGCGCTGTTCGATGCGTTCCTCGACACGTTTCCGCCTCGCGTCTGCGCGGCGTTTGAATTCCGTCACGTGTCCTGGCTGGACGAGGAGGTCTACGCGCGGCTGCGCGCGAGGAACCTGGCGCTCTGCGTGGCCGACAGCGAGAAGTTGTCGACGCCGGTCGAGATCACCGCTGACTACGGCTATTTCCGGCTGCGCGATGAAGGATACGTCGCCGACGACATCGCCCGCTGGGCGCTGACGATCAAAGAACGGACGTCACGCTGCGGCGAGGTGTTCGTCTACTTCAAGCACGAAGAGGAAGGGAAGGGGCCGGAGTTCGGGCGGATGCTGATTGACCATTTGCGTGACCTATGACGAACCGGACGACCTCTTCCTCCGCCCAATAGCCATCGTACTGACCGGTCGCGTGCTCGACGAAGGCGCAGTGGCCGCCATGCCGCGTGACGATCGTCGTGACGCATGGATTGCCGGTGACGGCGGGATGCTGAAACGGCCCGATGGGCACGAACGGGTCGTCTGCGGCCGTGAGAATCAGCGCCGGGACTCGAATGCGATCGACAACGCGCATGGCGCTCGCCCGGTGGTAGTAGTCAGCCGCGTCCGCGAAGCCGTGATGGGGCGCCGTGTAGGCTTCGTCGAACTGACGGACGGTCCAGATTCGCGGCAACGGTTCGAGCGTGAACAGCCCTGGCACCACCGCCGCCTTTCGCCGCATCCGTGCCTTGAGCCGTCTCACGAAATTCCACTGGTAAGCCAGGTTTGAGCGGCGCTCCAACGCATTCACGCACACCGCCAGGTCCATCGTCGGCGACACGGCGCACACCGCCTTCAGTTCACGCGGCGCGTCCTCGGCCAGGTCGCCGGCCAGCTTCAGAGTGAGATTGCCACCCAGCGAATAGCCCGCCACCGCCAGCGCGCGAATGCCGTCGCGGGCGATCAACTCGCGCAGGACGAAGAGCGGATCGTGGGTGAGACCCGAGTGGTACAAGCCGCGGGACAGGTGCTCGGTATCGCCGCAATTGCGTTGGTTCAGTCGCACGACGTTCCAGCTGCGTGCCCACGCCTTGTCCGCCATCCCGCCCATGTAATGGGCCAGGCTCGAGCCCTCGAGTCCATGCAGCAGGAGGAGCGTGGGATGTTCGTGCGCGCGATCCTGCCAGTGGCAGTGTGCGAGCACCCGGGCGTCGGCGGCGACGTCGAAATAGCGGGCAACGGGAGCAGGCAGTCGCGGAAACGTTCGCGGCCTGGCCCAGGCATACAGTGTCTGGACGTGGCCCCCGGTGAATCGGGGCCGGAACTCGGACTGGGTGAAGGTCACTCGGATGTCGTGTCAGCTGTCCCGGCTGCGGGACGCGCACATTTGAGCTTATCATCACGAGGATGCCAGACACTGTCGATGCCTTCCTGCTCCGGCACATCACCGCCCGGTTGGTTGGGGAATTCCCTCACCAGGTCGAACGCTGCCTCGAGGTTTTAAGCGAGGAGGATCTCTGGTGGCGTCCGCATGAGCTGTCAAATGCCGTCGGCAACCTCGTGCTGCACGTGGCGGGATCGAATCGTCATTTCCTCGAGCACGTGATCGGGGGAGCGCCCGGCGTCCGCGATCGCGATGCCGAGTTTGCCGCTCGCGGCGGGCCGACGAAGGCCGACGTGCTGAAGGTGTGGATGGACGTGACCGCGAGAGTCGATGCGGTTCTTCGAACGCTGACGCCCGAGCGGCTCCTTCAACCGACGAACGACAAGAACAAGCCCGTGGCGGAAGTCCTGCTCCACGTCACGCATCACAATGCGCTTCATATCGGCCAGATCGTCTGGATCACCAAGCTTCGACGGCCGGGAACCCTCCACGAGCTGTTGCGACCAGGTCAAGCCACCGGGCGCTGACGATCAACCGGCCGGCCAGGGACGAGTCGCGGCCGCCCGGTCGTATTGACATTCGATAGGAACAACGACACACTGGCGCTCGTATAGACGTTCGATACGAGAGGCGACATGTCGCAACCGCGCGCGAGCCTGCTGCAAGGCACGCTCGATCTCCTGATCCTGAAAGCGGTGTCGGCGGGCGAGTTACACGGTCTCGGCGTCTCGCGACGCATCGAGCAAATCACCGGTGGCACGTTCGTAGTGCAGCCGGGCTCGCTTTTCCCCGCCTTGCATCGGCTCGAGGATTCGGGTTGGCTGACGTCGGACTGGGAAGCATCAGAGAACAATCGTCGAGCCAAGTACTACAAGCTCACCAAGAGAGGACGGCGACAGCTTGGCGAGGCTACCGAGCAGTGGAATCGAGTGGCACTCGCGATGAGTAGGGCGTTGGAGACTTAGGTCAGATCAAAGTCAAAGGTCAAAAAGTCAAAAGTTGGGCAAAGTGCTGACACGATTCCGAGCGATCGTACGCAACATCGTAAGGCGTGACCGCGTCGAGCAGGACCTGGACGATGAACTTCGCGCGGCGCTGGATCTGCTGATCGATGAGCACCGTGGCAAAGGGCTGTCGACGCGTGACGCTCGACGTGCCGCACTTCTTCAGCTCGATGGTATCGAGTCCCTCAAGGGGCAGGTGCGGGACGCGCGCGCCGGGGCGTTTCTCGACACGCTCGTGCAGGATCTTCGCTATGCCGCGCGCCTGCTGGCCCGCAATCCGGTTTTCACGCTGACCGCCGCACTCTCGCTTGCCATGGGCATCGGCGCGACGACCACCATCTTCACCGTGGTCAATGGCCTGCTGCTCCGCTCGGCCGTCGGTGTGACCGACTCGGATCGTCTGGTCGACATCGTCCGGATGCAGAGAGGTGGCGGACCGGGAATCGACCCGTTTTCCTATCCCGCCTACCTGGAGGTTCGAAAGCGCGCAACCACGCTCGACGGAGTCTACGGCTATCAACTCGAACTTCAACCGACGAGCTTGCGCGTCAGCGACGTCGGTGCCGAGCGTGTCTATGCCGGCGTTGTCTCGACGAACTACTTCCAGGTCCTGGGCGTTCCTGCAGTCGTTGGTCGAACGTTCGGGTCGAGCGACGGCGAGGAAGCAGGGGCAAGCCCGATCGCCGTCCTCAGTCATCGCTTCTGGATGCGTCGCTTTGATTCCGACCCCTCGATCGTCGGGCGTACCGTGTACTTGAACGGCTACCCGCTGACCGTCGTTGGCGTGGCCCGCCAGGGGTTCCTGGGGATGACGGTCGTCGCGCCAGACTTCTGGATCCCGACCTCGATGGTTGCGGTACTCAATGCCGAATCGGGAACGCGGCTGTTGACTGCCCGGGAGGCAGACTGGTTGATGCTCGGAGGTCGCCTGAAGGCCGGCGTGCCGAGGGCTCGAGCCTCGGCCGAAATTGCGGCTATCGGTGATGCGCTGGCCAAAGAGTTTCCCGTCAAGTACGACTTCCTTCCGCCCGGGCTTGCCCCTACTGACATCTCGTTTGTCTGGAGTGTTGCCGCCGCCTCACCAGTCCCCTACGGTCTTCGCGTCATCGTCGCAGGATTCCTGGCGCTGCTGATGTCGATCGTTTCGGTGGTCCTGGTCATCGCATGCGCGAACCTGGCCGGTGTGCTGCTCGCTCGCGGCGTGGTTCGGCGTCGCGAAATCGCCGTGCGCAGCGCGATCGGCGCCGGGCGCGCACGCGTCGTGCGTCAATTGCTGACGGAGACGATCCTGCTCTTCGCGCTGGGTGGAGCGGCCGGTCTGATCCTGGCGCGCGCCATGACGTCGCTGCTCGTCTCATTGCTGCCGGCTTTCCCTCTACCCGTCAACGTGTCCGTGCCGCTGGATCCACAGGTCGTGACCTTCTCGCTGGCGCTGTCATTCATGGCCGCGGTGTTTTGCGGCCTTGCGCCGGCGTTGCACGCGTCCAGGACCGACGTTGCGTCCACGCTCAAGGACGATGCGCAAGCGCCGATGGATCGGCTGCGACTGCGCAATGCGTTTGTGGTGGCGCAGGTCGCGTTCAGCGCGCTGCTCGTCATCACGGCTGTCATCCTGGGACGGGATGTCGAGCGCGTGACTGCAGTTGATCGCGGGTTCGATGCGCGCCACGTCGACCTTGCATCCGTCAACCTGTCGATGGCCGGCTACACCGCGACGACTGGCGGCCTCTTTGCGCATCAATTAGTCGATCGCGTTCGCGCGATCCCTGGCGTCGAAGTCGCCACGCTAACCGACCGCCTGCCTCGTCCCGGTACCATGATGACGATGGGAGGCGTCACCGTGCCGGGTGTGTCTCCGCCGCCGGGGCAGCGCTACTTTTATCCTGACTGGAATATCGTCGATGCGGGGTATTTCGCGACCTTGAAAATCCCGCTGATCGCGGGACGGGATCTCAGCGATCTCGATCGCGATGACGCACAGAGAGTGGCGATCCTCGGCGAAGCCGCGGCGCGTCGCTTCTTTCCGGGCAAGGACGCGATTGGACAGGTCGTCCACGTTCATACGGACATGCGGAGCACCTCGAATGTCCCTGCAACGCCGCTGGTTGTCGTTGGAATCGCTCGCGACCTTACATCGCCACGGGACTTCCAGGCGCCTCTCTCACTGTACGTGCCTTTGAGGCAGAAGTATGTTGCGGGAATTACGATCCTCGCCAGAACGACGGGACCGAGCGTCGCTGACGAAATCCGGGCCGTGGTGACGTCGATGAATCCGAATCTTCCGGTCCTGACCGCGCAGACGCTGGAGAGCGCGCAGACCGGACCGGTCGAGACCCAACTTCGACTGGCGGCGATCATTGCTGGAAGCGTCGGCGTCGTGGGCGTCCTGCTTGCCGCGATGGGCATCTACGGCGTTACCGCCTACTCGGTCGCGCGCCGAACGCGCGAAATCGGCATCCGCCTCTCGCTGGGCGCCGGTCGCTCCGCCGTCGTGGCGATGATTCTTCGCCAGGGAATGACGCTCGTGGGTATTGGGCTCGTCATTGGTCTGGCACTCGGCGCGGGCGTTGGACGGTTGCTCGCCGCGCAGCGTTTCGGCATCACGGCACCAGGCGCAATGACCTTCCTCGCGGCAACGACGCTGTTCCTGGTGGTCGCATTCATCGCGTGCTACGCGCCACTGCGCCGCGCCACGCGCATCAGCGCGATGGCAGCGCTGCGATACGAGTAGCGGCGCAACAGAACGACGGAGAGCGGGGGCTTTCCTGTCCACCGTAGCCTTCGGCGAAGGTGGAAGCCCCGCGGCGGAGCCTGCGGCGCAGGCTGAAGCCTGCGCTCTACGCCGCGAGCAGAAGTTCGAGAGGCGACGACACTCCGCGCCGCGCCTGCAGCCGCTGCGCGGTGGTCTGGAACTGTCTCTCCGCGCGTCGCCGAAGCCGCCGCATCGCACGTAGACTGACCGACCACTGACGTTCGATCGATCGACGAAACCGCGCACTGAACATCGTTGGTTGTTGTGCCACCACACCCGCCAGCATCGAGTGGCAGTTCCGGCGAATCAAATCCAGGCAGTCCGCCGTGGCAGCGCTCGCGCCGCCGCGTTCCCCGTCCAGAATGATGTCGATGAAACTCACGAGCCGGGCCGTCAGCGCGTCGAGGGTGCCCTGGCGTGCGGCCAGCGTGAACAGGGTGTGGTGCCCTGCAACGAGGTCCACCGTCACGTCCTGCAGGTCGTCGAGCAACTGAAGGAACACACCGTAGCCGAAGGCAAATCGTTCCTCGTCGGGAGTGGCGGTGCCCGTGACCAGGTACAAATCGGCCAGCACCGATGCGCCGCCCTTGGCGAAGCTGATCTCGCGCAGGTCGCCCTCCGAGAGAAGTGGACCCTGCTGCCGCAGGCTGTCGATCTGACCGTGATGGATCGCCAGGATGCTCTCCCATACGTCGGCGTACGACGCGCGATGAAACTCGAGCTCGATCTCGCGAACCAGATCGAAGGTGGCGGCCTCTCGCTGATGGTTGGCCGCGACGTCGTACCCTCGCAAGCGCCGGCCGAGCCGGTCATTGAACTGCCGCTTGTCGTCTGGCGAGCGATCCGGTGCATCGAGCAAGTTGTCGGTCACCGGATACAACATGCTGTAGGCAAAGAGTCCACGTGTGAGACGGACTGGCCGGCCGAGGAGCATTTGCAGGTTATTGCCTATCCAGACGTTGCGCATGGCCTGCCAGAGATCGTCGAGGCGCAACGAGGGATCGAACGCGCGGGCCTGGCGCGCAAAGTCGACCGACGCGTCGTAGAACGCGTCGCCGAACAACAGACGACGATAGCCATCCGGCCAGCCGAATCGGCGCTCACCGAAGTCCTGCAGTGTTGTGCGCAGTCCGTCTCGCCACGTACGCTGTTCAGCCTGGTGCTCGGGATGCTCGTTCACACGACTTGCGATCTCGTCGATGAGGCGACCTGTTGCGCGCGCGTTTCGCCAACGTTGCCATCGTGTCGTGCGTGGGCCCAGTGGGGGCAAGTCAGGTTGCGCGCGCTGCCACGAATCGAGGCACGCGGTGCGCAGTGGCGTCAATCTATCGTGAAGGGTCGAGGTGTGGCCGATGCCGCTCAAAGCTGCAATCGTCATCGATCCCGGTGGGCTCCGGCATCAATGACGAAGTGGCGCCCGAAATGTTCCCTGCGCTGGCAGCCGGCGAATACGAAACTGATCACTAAGCGAAGGGATTCTCGTCGGCGCTGGGACCGTACATCGATGGCAGTTTCACATCCTGCATTCGCAGGTAGACGCTCAACTGTCCTCGATGATGAATGAGGTGACTCATCACGAACGAGCGCCAGACGGCCGCCTTCGGCATGGAGAAGATCGTCTTGCCGGCGACCTTGAGCGTCCACGGCGCCATCAGCTCCGCATCGGACTTGCCGACGAGCGCGGCGCGCGTTCCCGCGACGTGCCCGTCAAACAGCGCGAGCAACCCGGCGCGGTTTGTGACGGGTGCCAGCTGCTGAGCGCCGCCCAGATCGAGCTCCGACTGACTCATCGTCACGGCTCCCCACATCGGCACCGTTGCGACGTGCTGAGCGAGTTGCCCGAGCGAGAACGACTTCTCATGCGGCTTGAAGTCGAACCGATCCTCGGGCACGCGCTCGAGCAGCTTGCGCGTCACCGTCATCTCGTGATCGAACTCCGGCAATAACGCGTCTACCAGCGCCATTGGCACCTCACCTGTCCGGCTAAAGCCGGACACTACGTACCTTTGACCTTGATCAAGCCCCCGGTTTCCCAAAGTTTACCCGCGGTACCGCTTCGGCTGCCGTCGGCGCATCGAACAGCGTGTACTCCTTGAAGCCGAAGATCGACGCGGTGATGTTCGACGGGAACTGCCGGCGTGACGTGTTGTAGGCCTGCACGCGCTCGTTGTACCGCATCCGCTCGACGGCGAGGCGGTTCTCGGTGCCCGACAACTCGTCCATCAAGCGAGCGAACTGCTCGTTCGATCGCAGTTGCGGATAGTTCTCGACAACGACGAGCAATCGAGCCAGGGCCTGGCTTTGCTCGTTGGCGGCTTGCATGCGCTGTTCGGGCGTCGTCGCGCCGGCGAGCTTCGCGCGCGAATCGGCGATGCGGCCGAACACGTCCTGCTCCTGCTGCGCGATCCCCTTGACGGTCTCCACCAGGTTCGGGATCAGGTCGTTGCGACGCTGCAACTGGTTTTCAACCTGGGCCCACTGCGCCTTGATCGCCTCTTCCTGGCTGACGAACGTGTTGTACGAACACCCGGTCGAGCCGAGGACGACGAACGCCAGCCCGAGGGCGAGGCCTGTCTTTCGAATCCGCGTCATTGCAGAACTCCTCTACTCTGCTGCTCGCTTGTGTTGGCGAGTTCCGGCCAAAGTCACTTTGACAAAATGGCCGGTCGCACGAAGAGCGAACGTTCCCACGATCACCGACACAAGCGAGTTCTGGGGTTAATGATCTACCAGGAACCGCCGCTGCCGCCGCCACCGCTGCGGCCGCCTCCGAACCCGCCGAACCCGCCAAAGCCGCCGCCGAACCCTCCACCGCGGCCGAACCCGCCTCCGAATCCGCCACCGAACGGGCCGACGCCGCTCGACCACCCGCCGCCGCCCCCCCATCCCCCGCGGAACCGTCGTCTTCGCATCCGCCCCGAGATGAGGTTGAGGATCACGAAAAGCACGAACAAGGCCACGATGAGGCTGCCACCCGAACCCGTCTGTGGCGCGGCGCGGCGCGGCACGGGACGTACCCCCTGGAGCGTGACATTGCGCCCCTCGGCGATGCGACCCACGATGCGCTGCGTGGCTGCGAGAAGGCCTTCACCGTACTCGCCGCGCCTGAATGACGGCGTCAGGGCGTCGCGACGAGTTTCGCCGGCGAAGCCGTCGGTGATGAACGCCTCGAGCTCGTAGCCGACTTCGATGCGCACCATGCGGTCCTTGATCGCCGCCACAATCAGCAACCCATTGTCTCGACCGCGTTCGCCGATCCCCCGACCACGGTTCTCGAACATCTTCACGGCGTACTCGTTGATGTCCGCGTACGGCTCGATGCTGTCGATGGTTGCGATAACGACGACGTCTCCGGTCGCCTGTTGAAGTGACCTGATCAGCGCCTCGATCTCGCGCGCGCTCGCGTCGTCGATGACTCGAGCGAAGTCGTTGACCGGCTGCGTCAGCTCGGGTGGGAGCGTCTGCGCCTGCACTGTTGTCACTGCCGGTGCGCACGCCACCACCACGGCAATGAGCATCGCAGCCCCCAACGTTGGGAGTTGCCGACGAAGATCGCCTGACATGTCTATACGCGCCATGTGTCGACAGCTCGCGCGAGCTGTTCGACTGCGGCCAGGTATTCGGGAAAGAGACGGGATGGATCGGTCGCGGCGATGCCCGGTTGACGTTCCAGGTTCAGCATGTCGGCAACCAGCTCCTCGGGGATGCCCACTGCGCGCGCACCAGCGCGCGTCACTTCGCTCCTGTCAGTAGTTGTGACGCTATTCAGCCGTGCAACGTTCCGCAGGAGCAGGGTAAAGGCCGGAGCCGAGGTGGTCACCAGGTCGGCGACGTCGCTGGGGCGGCCTCCTGATGCAATAAACGCTTCCCTGAGGTGAACGAGATGGCTCTTCGCCTGCAGTTCGCACGCACGCCGGAGATCGTCCGGCGCGATCGCCGCCGAGCTGAAGGGGTTGTCGCCGTAGACCAGTTCGTGCGCTCGGATGATTTCGCCGTATTCGAGCGGGAACGTGTCGAGCGACCGCAAAAACTCCTGCGCGGGCATCATGAGTGGCGTTGCCACATGCGCTCGGCTCCAGCGGCGCGCGAATTGCGCGCACGCCTGCAGGTCCTCCGCCGACAGCGTTGCTACCAGCGCCAGGCACGTCAGCGGATCGTTGGAGGAACCCTCGATCCGTGGCCCGTACGCAACGACGGCGAGGAGGCGATCACCGAAGACATTTCGCAGATCGCCGACGAGCGAATGAGCCGCGGTCTTCCACGTGGGCGTCATGAGGTAATTCTACGGTCTCCAGTCTCCTGTCTCCCGTCTACGGCAGACTCGCGGCTCAGGTTCCCCGAAGGCCTGCGGCGCCGCCAATAGGGAGACTGAAGGCCGCGGGACCGCGCGGACCGGAGACCGTACAATAAAGCTCATGCGACTGCGCGAGCTGAACATCGGCTGTGTGGGCGGCGGCACCGGCCTGCCGAGTCTGATTGGCGGACTCAAAGGTAACCCGTGGCTGAGCCTGAGCGCGGTCGTGACGATGTTCGACAGCGGTGGTAGCTCGGGTCAGTTGCGCGATGAGCTCGGCGTGTTACCTCCTGGTGATGTGCTCAAGTGCGCGCTGGCGTTGGCGCGCAACGAACGAGAAGCGCGGAGCGTACTGCTGTCACGTCTGCCGATGCTGGAGCAGCACGACCGGCTGGCAGGACACACCGGTGGCAATCTGCTGCTCTCGATGATGGAGACGTATTGCGGCGATTTCCTCGCGGCGGTGGACGGACTCAGGCGGTTGCTCGGGTGCCGCGGGAGAGTCTTTCCCGTGACCGTCGAGCGCGCTTCCATTTGCGCGGAGTATGCAGATGGCACGATGACTCGCGGTGAAGTTGAAGTCGATGCCGGGCAGGCGAGGGGCCATGAAGTCCGCCGCATCTGGCTCGAGCCGCACGTGTCCATTCATCCAGTGGTGGCAGAGGCGATTCGCGCGTTCGACGCCGTGATCATCGGTCCGGGGAGCTTCTTCACCAGCCTCATGCCTCCGCTGCTCGTACGAGGCGTCAAAGAAGCGCTCGCCGAGATGCGCGGCCCAATCATCCTGATCTCCAACCTGCTCTCCGAGGGAAGGGGGATGGAAAAATTCACGGCAGCCGATGCCGCGTCATGGGTGTCGCGTACGATCGGCCGTCCGGTCGACGTGGTGATTGCCAACACGAGCAAGCCCTCGCCGGAGACGCTCGCGCGATACGCGGCCGAACGCAAGCTGCCACTGGAACTCGGCGAATTGGATCCGTCCATCGAGGTAGTGCTCGGGCCATTCTGGAATACAGAGATCGCTCGACACGATCGCCGCCGCCTCTCGTTTGCGGTCTGGTCGGTGTTGAGTGCGAGGCTTCTTCAGGAAAAGACCGAGGCCGCTAGTCCGGTAGCGCGAATGCGATGATGTTCGAACCCGAAGCGATCGCCACGTACTGCTTGTTGTCGAACATGTACGTCATCGGCGATGCCTTCCAGAGTTGACTGGTCTGAAAGCTCCACAAGGGTGTCCCGTTCGCAGCATCAGCAGCCATCAACGCTCCACTGTCTTCACCGAAGAAGACCGTGCCTCCCGCAGTCGAGAGGACGCCGCCCCAGGAGTTGACCGCGCCCGACTGCGGAAGCTCCCATACCGGTTTGCCGGTCTGGATATCGATTGCTCGAAGCACTCGCTGCGCCGGTTCATTCGGGGCTTGTCCAAACGAACCGCCCATGAACCCCTTGCCCGCCTCCCACTCCATCGGCGTGCGCGTGAAGACACCGCATTTGTCGTTGGTCTGGACGTAATAGAGACCGGTGGCCGGATTGAACGAAGCGGAATACCAGTTCGAGGCGCCATCGAGCGAGGGACAGACGCGCTTCCCTTCCAGTGACGGCTCCATGTTGGGCGCTGTCAACGGGCGCCCGCGATTATCGAGACCGGTTGCCCACGTCACGTTCTTCACGTACTGCGTGCCGAACAGGAACGCGCCGTTGGTGCGATCGAGCACGTAGAAGAATCCGTTCCGGTTCGCCTGCACCAGCAGTCGGCGAGGCTGCCCCTGCCAGTTGGCATCAACCAGCGCCAGCGGTTCCTGCGCGTCGTAGTCCCACACGTCATGCGGCGTGAACTGGAAGTGCCACTTCAGCGCGCCGCTCTTCGGATCGAGCGCCACGACCGAGTCGGTGTAGAGATTGTCGCCAAGGCGATCGTCGCCAATGAGATCGGGACCTGGATTGCCAACCGGCCAGTAGAGCGTGTCGAGTTGAGGATCGTAGGCGCCCGTCATCCACGTCGTGCCGCCGGGATGCGCGATGCCTTTGCCCTGCCAGGTTTCCGAGCCCGGCTCTCCGCGCGCCGGCACGGTCCAAAAGCGCCAGACCTCCTTGCCGGTTGCCTGATCGAAGGCAGCGACGAATCCGCGCACGCCTTCATCCCCGCCTGACGTTCCAGTGACCACGAGATTTCCGATCGGGAGCGGAGCGCCAGTCGCGTTGTAATTCTGCCGCCAGTCGGCCATCTCGGTCTCCCAGAGAAGAGAGCCCGTATGCCGATTGAGGGCGATGATGTGCGCGTGATCGGTCACCATGAACACGCGATCGCCGGCAACGCCGACGCCGCGATTGACGCCTCCCGCGGCATTGCCAATGAGCCCCTTGGTTCGCGGACGTTGATAGTGCCAGATCTCGCGGCCGCTGCCGGCATCGAGGGCGTAACACTCGTTCGCGCTCGTGACGTACATCACGCCCTCGACGACGACGGGCGTCACCTGGAGTCGCGCGGTGTTCAGGCTGTAGATCCACCTGGGAGCGAGCTTGCTCACGTTGCTGCGATTGATCTGCGCGAGCTGACTGTAGCGGCTTCCGTTCATGCCGCCGTTGTAACTTGCCCAATCGGTCTGCGACGTGACCTGCCGATGTCCTGACGGCCCGTTGCGAAACAGGCGGAGCTTTCCGTCGTTGCCGAGCAGTTGCAGATCGCTCAGGCTTTGGTTGAAGACGAGGCCTTCGATCGTTGGGCCACCATCGACCTTGAGCGTGGTTCGCGTCGGGGTGAAGCCGGCGCGAGGCTTGATCGTGCGCAGGTATCGAATCAGGTCGCTCGATTCGGCCGGCGTCAGCGCCGCAAACGCCGGCATCCCGAGCGTGGGTTTCCCCTCGCGCAACAGGGTCGCCAGATCCTGATCGGACAGCGTCGGCACCCTCGTCGCGATGGCGGGTCCCAGTTCGCCACCGTTTCCGTCCGTACCGTGACAGCCGGCGCAGCGGTTGACGAACGTCGTCCGGCCGGAGTCGGGCGTCTGCGCGGAGGGAAACGACACGAGGAGCGTTAATGCAAGCGGGACGAAGGCGATTCGCATGGTTGGAGATTATCGCCGTTTGGCGGTTTTGGTGGCCTTCGTTTTTGCTGCCTTCGTCTTGACCGCCTTTGTTTTCGCGGATCGCATAGGAGTCCCGGATCC
>Ga0075418_10001329_pt1 | contig 27940 bp, 27 predicted proteins | sample SoiMetdeltSBSDD2_FD_81776 | JGI IMG/M metagenome (GOLD analysis project Ga0075418, IMG submission 81776) | Bulk soil microbial communities from a Populus tree surrounding site in Tennessee, USA - Soil MetaG P. deltoides SBSDD2 | ecosystem: Environmental > Terrestrial > Soil > Tree plantation...
CGACGGCAAAATCAATTGACCACAGGCCTCTGAGAGAATCGAGCAGTGAGTACCGGTACCTTTCCAAGATAACGCGATGGTCAAATCAATTGCCAGATGGCGTTGGTTAGAATCGGAGCGCCTCTACCGGGAGAATCGGGCAGGCGAGGCGTCCGACAGGACCCGGTCAGCTGCTCGGCAACTTGACCACCCCGGCCGCTCCGCGTCCACCCCTCCTATTTGCAGGAGGGGAATGGTCTTGTGGCTCGGCCGGGAATAATTCGCCGTCGTATACTATGACTACTTGCTTGAACGGCATTGGCGCGAGTCTGCAAACTACGTGCCTTGCCGCGCACAGCTAACGAGCTCAATACAATGGAGGCATCTGCAATGCCGCTGGTCAAGGCTTACGAAGAAGTTGAAAACCCCCGGATCCAACGCAACCTGCCGAATGGGCACTTCGGCTGGCGCACTGACTTCATCACGCGGCCTGAAGACAAGAGTACCGATACGCCGATGGCCTTCCTCGCCGAAGGCTCGGCTCACCGGGTATTGCGAACGCATTTCCATACTGTCGATCAGTTCCAGGTGATGTACAACGGTTCCGGCGCGCTGGGCAGGACTCCAGTGGGCCCGGGCGCGGTGCATTTCTCGCGCGCGTACACGCCCTACGGACCGATCACATACAGCGACAAGGGGCTCGGTTTCATTACGTTGCGCGCGCATCGCGATCCCGGCGCGCAATACCTGCCCGAGAGCCGCGAGGTGCTCGATCAGGTGGCCAGGCGCACGCCGTGGCAGGTTTCGGTGGCACCGGACTTTGATTTCGTCCCCGGCGAGCGCGGTGTGGCGATGAAGGCGCTGGCGGGTTTGACAGGGCACGACGCGCTCGCCGGCTGGTCGGTAAAGCTCAATGCCGGAGCAAAAGCTTATGCGCCCGATCCTTCCAGAGGCGACGGCCAGTACATCCTGGTCATGAAGGGCGGGATAATTCACGAAGGCAAGCTCAGGAAGGATCTTACGGTCGTCTGGGTGGCCAGGAACGAGAAACCGTTCGAGCTTGTTGCCGGCCCGGAAGGCATGGAAGGACTCATTCTGAACTTCCCGGTTCCAGGTGGCGGCAGGCCGGACGAAGCGAAGGCCGTTGCGGCTGATGGAGCTGGCGAATTCAAGACATGGCAGTGCGTCCTGTGCGCGTTTGTGTACGACGAGGCCGCTGGCCTCCCGGATGAAGGCATCCAACCCGGTACGCGCTGGGCCGACGTGCCGGAAACCTTCGGTTGCCCTGATTGCTCGGCCACGAAGGCCGATTTCGAGATGATAGAGCTCTAGCCTTCGCTGATCCTCAGCAGCGGCGAAGCGCGGAAGGCGGAAGGAACTGCGCCCGTCCGAGGCGGTTAGCGCTGGCAGGAAGGGAGGTCTTCGGGCGTTCCGACAGGGCCCGGCTGCGCACTCATCTGGGAGCGCAGCAGCAGCTCATCCTTCCACGTTCATCCTTCATCCTTCCTGAATGGACCCGGCCAGCGGCTCGCTGGCTCTCGTCTGTCCATTCGGAATGGCGCACGTATATACTCGTCGGGCACACGAATGTGACTGACCGCTTCCGTCAGCACGCCATCCAAGCCCAAGGAGGAGCGCATGATCACCGATGCACAGGTCCACATCTGGAACGCGAATACACCTGAAGACCCATGGGACCCGAAAGCGGAATCGCACCTGCCCGATCCCATGCCCGCCGAGCGCATGCTCGGGCTGATGGACGAAGCCGGCATCGACCGTGCCGTCATCTCCCCGGCCGGTGTCGCCCCCAATCGCAGCCCGGCCTGCGGCCAGGCGGCAGCGGCAAAGTACCCCAAGCGCTTTCGCGTCATGGCCTGGTTCGTGCCCAAGCTGCCCGAGCAATACAAGCTGCTGCCGCGCTGGCTTGCCCAGCCGGGCGTGTGCAGCCTGCGCCTGTCGATGAACGAGCCCGAGCACCAGAAAATGTTCGCCGAAGGCGCCTTCGAGCCGGTGTGGAAGGCGTGCCTCGACCAGGACATGGCGGTGGCCGTCTGGACCCGCAGCGGCCCGGCCCTGATGGAGCCGGTACTGCAGAAACATCCGAACCTCACCTTCATCGTCGACCACTTCGCCTGGGCCGTCCCCGGCGAGGCTCGCGAGAGCAAGGTGAAGGCCATGGAATCCCTGGCGCGTTTCCGCAACGTGCACGTGAAGGTGTCGTCGCTGCCGCTGGTGTCGGGCAGCCAGCCGCCCGAGTATGAGGACCTGCATCCGTTGATCAAGCGCGTGCACGCGGCCTATGGCGCCGAGCGCCTGATGTGGGCCTCGGACCAGACCCAGACCATGGGCAAGAACCGCGGCACCTATGCGCAGAATGCCGACATCATCCGCAAGTATGCGGCGGCCTACCTGCCGGCGGCCGACGTGCAGATGATGATGCACGGCACGGCAACCAGGGTGTTCAAGTGGCCGGCGGAATAGGCCGATCGGGTATCACTCGGTTGACGATATGACAAGCGGGGGGATAGAGTGTCCTAGCATGGAAAATGGTGTTCAGAATCTCTATCCAACGGAGGAGAGAGACCATGTTTGCCGATACGAAGCTGGGATGGACCGGCGTCGCGATGACGGTCGCAGTGAGCGTGGCCTGCGCGCTGCCGGCACAGGCGCAGACGCAGACGCAGTTTCCGAAGGTCCAGTGGAAGATGCAGAGCGCCTTCGCGAGCTCGCTGCCGCACCTCGGGCCTTCCGGCGTGCGCTTCAGCAAGGACATCGAGCGCATGTCCGGAGGCCAGTTCAGCATCAAGTTCTTCGAGCCCAATGCGCTTATTCCGCCGCTTGAGTGCTTCGATGCGGTGTCCAAGGGATCGATCGAGTCCTGCTGGACGACGCCCGGCTATCACACGGGCAAGTACCCCGCGCTCGCGTTCTTCACCACCGTGCCTTTCGGCCCGAACGCCGGCGAGTTCCTGGCCTGGAAGTGGTTCGGCGGCGGCAACAAGCTGCGCGAGGAAATCTACGCCAAGCACGGCCTGACGGCGGTCGATTGCTTCTGCATCGGCCCGGAGACCTCGGGCTGGTTCCGCAAGGAGGTCAAGGCGCTCTCCGAGCTGAAGGGCATGAAGATGCGCTTCTTCGGGCTGGGCGCCCAGGTCATGCAGAAGCTCGGCGTCTCGACACAGCTGCTCGCGGCGGCCGACATCTATCCGGCCCTCGAGCGCGGCGTGATCGACGCCACCGAGTTCTCGATGCCGATGATGGACATCAAGCTCGGCTTCCACCAGGTGGCCAAGTTCAACTACTTCCCGGGGTGGCATCAGCAGGTCTCGTGCAGCGAGTTCCTGATGAACAAGGCGGCCTTCGACAAGCTGCCCGCCCCCTACAAGGCGATGATCGAGGTCGCGGGCCAGGCGCAGGTGATCGTCACCCTCGCCGAGTCCGAGGCCATGCAGTTCGACGCCATGGCCGAGATGCGCGACAAGCACAAGGTGCAGATCAAGCGCTGGAGCGATGCGGAGCTGGCTGCCTTCGAGAAGGCCTGGCTGGAGGTGCTGCAGGAGGAGTCGGCCAAGGATGCGACGTTCAAGAAGGTCGCCGATCATTACCTCGACTTCCGCAAGCGCTACGCCATCTGGGGCGACGCGCAGCTGATGAAGCCGACCTACCAGAGCGGCAAACCCGCGGCCGCCAAGCCCGCGGCCGCCCCGGCCCCCGCGGTCGCCCCAGCCGCGCCGAAGAAGTAAGACGGGAGCGCCGGCGCAACCTGGTGTTGCGCCGGCCTTCACCCTCCAGGCGTCTGCCATGAACACCTTGCTCAAGGTGTCGGAGAGCCTGCGCCGCCTGCTCGAGTGGATCGCACTCGCCTCGGGCTGGCTGCTGGTGATCATGGCGTGCGTCACGACCTTCGACGTGGTCGCGCGCAAATTCGGCCTGGAGCTGCCGTACACCAAGCTGCAGGAGCTGGAGTGGCATTTCCACGCCGCGATCTTCTCGCTGTGGATGGGTTACTGCTACACCATCAACGCGCATCCGCGCGTCGATTCCTTCACCGAGCGCATGACTCACCGCGGCAGGGCCTGGGTCGAATTGATCGGCTGCCTCGTGCTGGCGTTGCCCTATATCGCGCTGGTCGCCTACAACAGCCTGGCGTTCGTGGAGTCTTCCTACCTGATGCACGAGCAGTCCGACAGCACGGTCGGTCTCACCCACCGCTGGATCATCAAGAGCGTTTACGCCGCCGGGCTCTGGCTCGTGCTGCTCGGCATTCTCAGCGTGCTGCTGCGCGTGATCGTATTCCTGTTCGGCAACATGCCGGACGAGAAAGTCAATCTGCAGATCGGCCATGTTGAAGCGGATGTCTAGGGCGCAGGGAAAGTAATCACCATGCTCGACTGGCTCGCCACCAATCTCGCCCTGATCATGTTCGTGTCGATGTTTTTCTTCATCTTCGTGGGCTATCCGGTCGCCTTCATCATGGGCGGGCTGTCGCTCGTCTTCGCGCTCATCGGCGCGGGGCTCGGCACCTTCAACATGGTCGGCATGACCGATATCGTGCTGCGCATGTGGGGCGGCGTTGCCAACGACCCGGTGCTGGCCTCGATCCCGATGTTCATCTTCATGGGCGCGATCCTGGAGCGCTCCGGCTCCGCCAAGGCCATGCTGGATGCCACCGAGGTGCTGCTGAAGTGGTGCCCGGGCGCGCTGGCAGTGTCGGTGATGGTGATGGGCACGATCCTCGCGGCGCCCATCGGCGTCGTCGGCGCGGCGGTGATCACGCTTTCGGTGATCGCGCTGCCGCAGATGCTGGCGGCGGGCTACGACAAGAGGCTCGCCATCGGCACGATCGCCTCGGCCGGAACGCTCGGCATCCTCATTCCGCCGGCCATCATGCTGGTGGTGATGGCGGAGATGCTGGCGACCTCGGCGGGCAACCTGTTCCTCGCCGCGATCATGCCCGGCTTCGTGCTGTCCGGCCTCTACCTCGTCTACATCATCGCGGTTGCGATCCTCAAGCCGGGCGCGACGCCGAAGCTGCCCCCGGATTACGGGCCGCAGACGCGCAAGGAGTTCTGGTTCACGCTGTGGCGCGGCCTGTTCCCGATGACGGCGCTGCTGGTGGTGGTGCTCGGATCGATCTTCTTCGGCTGGGCGACGCCGACCGAGAGCGGCGCCGTGGGCGTGCTCGGCTCCATGCTGATCGCCGCGCTGAACAACCGGCTGAAGCTCAAGATGATGACGGAGGCGATCTTCTCGTCCTGCCGCGCCAACGGGCTGGTGTTCCTGATCTTTCTCGGCGCGACCGGATTTTCCTACGTGTTCCGCGTGCTGGGCGGCGACGAGCTGATGGTCTCGACGCTCGCCTACATCGGCGTCGACACCAAGTGGGAGATGCTCGCCTTCATCATGGTGCTGATCTTCCTGCTCGGCTTCCCGTTCGAGTGGATCGAGATCTGCCTCATCGTGCTGCCCGTGTTCGGGCCGATCCTCGCCAAGTTCGACTTCTCCGACCACGGCGTCCCCAGCGCCGCGCTCATGACCTGGTTCGGCACCCTGGTCGCGGTCAACCTGCAGACCGCGTTCATGACTCCTCCCTTCGGCGCGACGCTGTTCTACATGAAGGGGACCGTCCCGCCGGGCGTGACGATGAGCGACGTGTTCCGCGCCATGTATCCCTTCGTCGCCCTGCAGGTGGTGGGCTTGATCCTGTGCATCTGGTTCCCCGGCATCAGTCTGTGGCTGCCGAGGCTGGCCGGTTTCCTCGAGTAGGCCGCTGCTTGGAAATGTCGAGCCGGTTGGGTCTTTAGGCGCCTGACCGCTGACGCCTGACCCCTGACGGGTTCTGAGGCGCCTGACCCCTGACGCCTGACCGCTGCTCAGACGTTGAACCGGAAGTGCACGATGTCCCCGTCCTGCACCACGTACTCGCGCCCCTCCAGCCGGTACTTGCCGGCTTTCTTGGCCGCGACCTCGCTGCCGAGTGCTATGAAGTCGTCGTAAGCGACGACCTCGGCGCGGATGAAGCCCTTCTCGAAGTCGGCGTGGATGGCGGCCGCGGCGCGCGGGGCCGGGGTGCCGCGACGGATGGTCCAGGCGCGGCACTCGTCCTCGCCGGTCGTAAGGAAGCTGACGAGCCCGAGGGCCTGGTAGACCTCCCGGACCATGATGTCGAGGACCGGCTCGCGTACGCCGAGCATCTCGCGGAACTCCTTCCGCTCTCCCTCGGGCATGGCCTGGATCTCGCCCTCGGCCTTGGCGCAACAGGCGAACGTCGGGATGCCTGCGACGGGCAGGCGCAAGCGCGCCAGGACCTCGGCCGTCGGCTTCGGGATGTCGTCCTCGCCCACGTTGACCACGGCGAGGATGGGGCGCGCCGTCAGGAAGGCGTAAGTCCGCAGCTCGGGACGAACCGCGAGCTCCGCATCCTCGTAGATGCGTTGGCCGTTATCGAGGAGCTTGTGGCAACGTTCGAGCGCATCGACCTCGTCGCCCGGCATGCCGGGCTTGCCCTTCTTGCGCTCGACTGCGTCGCGTTCGAGACGCGTCTCGACCAGCATCAGGTCGGCCAGGATCATTTCGGACAGCAGCGTGTCGAAGTCCGCGCGCGGGTCGTTCACGCCCTCCTCGTCGAAGGCACGCACGACGAACAGGAAGGCGTCCATCGGCTTGACCAGGTTCAGGAACCCGGCGTCCAGTCCCGACCGGTTCGCCTTTCCCTCGTCCTTGTGAGGGGCGTGCGCCTCGACGAGCTCGATGACGGCATGAGTCGTCTTCTTCGGCCGGTACATCCCGGAAAGCTTGTCCACGCGTGGGTCCGGGACCCTCACGGTGCCGAGCGTCATCCCGGCTTTCTCGCGGCTCGGCTCGGCGCCGGTCAGTGCCGTGAACAGGGATGTCTTGCCACTCTGGGGAAGCCCGACGAGTGCGACTTTCATTGGGTGCTCTTCTTGCGATCTGCAGATCCCATGGTATCAGTCGGCTCGAGGGGAAAGTGACACGCCACCTGCTGGTCTGGACGGTGAGCGAGCAGCGGCGGTGATCGCTCCGCGCAAAGGGACTGCGCCTTCCAGCAGCGGGTACGAAAACGGCACCCCGATGGGGGATTGGCCGGGCTCGGCACCTCGCCCTGGAGCAGAATCCGGTCGCCGCCTGCTTCGTTCGCAAAGTCGATGCGTGGCTGTGCGGACAGCAACGCCTTGGTGTAAGGGTGGCGAGGCGTTTTGTACACACTCTCGACCGGGCCGATTTCGACTATGCGCCCCAGGTACATGACCGCAATGCGGTGTGACATGTGACGCACGACGGCCAGGTCGTGCGCGATGAACAGGCACGCGATGTGGAAGCTCGACTGAATTTTCTCCAGCAGGTTGACGACCTGCGCCTGCACGGACACGTCGAGCGCCGACACCGGCTCGTCGCACACCAGGATCTCCGGATTCAATGCGAGCGCGCGGGCGATGCCGATGCGCTGGCGCTGACCGCCGGAAAATTCATGCGGATAGCGTCGGGCGTGGTCGGGCAGCAAGCCGACGCTCTCCAGCAGCTCGCCGATGCGCGTCGCCCATAGTCTGCGCGGCAGCACGTCTGCATGAATGACCCACGGTTCGGCGATGATCTGCCCGACCCGCATGCGGGGATTCAACGACGCGTAGGGATCCTGGAAGATCATCTGTATCCGCCGGCGGATGATCTTCAGCTCGGCCGCGTCCGCGCGAAAGATGTCTTCACCGTGAAACAACGCCGCGCCGGCGCTCGGCTCCTCCAAGCGCATCAGGGTGCGCGCCACCGTCGTCTTGCCGCAGCCGCTCTCGCCGACCAGCCCCAGCGTTTCACCTTTGCGAATCGCGAAATCGACGCCATCGACGGCCTGGATGAAACCGGCGCTTCGTTGCAGCCGCAAGCCGCCGCCGATGGGGTAATGCTTGACCAGCCCGCGCACGTCGAAGATAGGTGCGTCGCCCGGCACCGGCTTCACCTCCAACCCCGGCGTTGGCGACGCTGTTGACAGGTCAGCGGCCACCGAACACCTCCCGCGCGCGGAAACACTCGGCATGGTGCCCCGGCGCCGTTTCAACCCTCGGCGGCAGGGATGCGCGGCACTCGTCGGTCGCCATACGGCAGCGTGGATGAAAACTGCAGCCGGTGGGCAAGTTCGCCATATCCGGCGGCGATCCGACGATCGGATTCAGTTTCTGCTTGCCGATGTCGGCCCGCGGAACGGATTCGAGCAACGCCAGGGTATACGGATGCGCCGGGCGCGACAGCACGTCACGCACCGGGCCGCTTTCGACCACGCGCCCGCCGTACATGACTGCGACGTGATCAGCCACCTCTGCGACGACGCCCAGGTCGTGGGTAATGAGCACCATCGCCATGTGACGTTCGCGTTGCAGACCGAGCAGCAGGTCCATGATCTGCGCCTGGACCGTGACGTCCAGCGCGGTGGTCGGCTCGTCGGCGATGAGCAGCTTCGGATCGAGCGCAATAGCCATCGCGATCATCACGCGCTGGCGCATGCCTCCGGAGAATTGATGCGGGTAGTCACGCGCCCGTTGGCGAGGCTCGGGAATACCGACTCGACCGAGCAACTCCTCGGCGCGCTCGAGCGCGGCCTTGCCGTGCAGAATTCCGTGCGCTCTGAATGGCTCCGCGATCTGCCAACCCACGCTGAACACCGGATTGAGCGATGCCAGCGCATCCTGGAACACCATGCCGATATCGACTCCGCAGCGTTTACGCCATTCGGACATGGACGCCCCGAGTACCTCGGCGCCGTCGAAGCGGATACTGCCGCCCGTGATGTGCGCGGGCGGTGACGCAAGCAGGCGCATGATGGCGGCGGCCGTGACGCTCTTGCCGGATCCGCTTTCGCCGAGCACCGCCGCCGTTTCCCCGCGCCGCACCGAGAAAGTAGCGCCGTTGATTGCGCGGACGATCTCGCGGCCGCTGCGAAACTCGACGCGCAGATCGGTCACTTCCAGCAGAGGGGGAGCGGCGTCAGGCATCGGGGCCCGCATCAGGAATCGGCCTTCGGGGCCTCCAGGCGCCAGCGCTGCACGGGATCCGTGATGAGCCGCAGCCAGTTGGAAAGCAGGTTCGCGGACAGCGTCGCGCTCATGATCGCCAGGCCCGGCAAAAACGCGAGCCACCAGGCCTGAGTGAGATGGTTGTGGCCCTGGGCCACCATCAACCCCCAGGTGATTTCGGGCGGCTGAATGCCGATACCGAGGAAACTCAACCCGGACTCGGACAGCATCACGACGGCGAAATCGACCGTCATGATAGTCAGCAACGTCGGCGCAACAATGGGAAGCACGTGACGCCACAGGATGTGCGTGCGGCTCGCCCCCATGGCGCGCGCCGCATCGACGAAGCCGCGTTCGCGAACTTCAAGCACCTCGGCCCTGGCGACGCGCAGGTACGATGGAATGCGGGTTACCGCCAATACTATGATGAGGTTCGCAACCCGGGGTTCCAGCATGTACAGCACGACCACCGCCAGGAGCAGTGACGGAAAGCTCTGGATCACATCGGACAGGCGCATGATCAGATTGCCCACGCCGCGCCCGACATAGCCCGCGATGAGCCCGAGCACGCCACCGACGATCAGCGCCAGCACCACCGACGTGAACGCCACAGTCAGCGTGTTTCGGGATGCGACCACCAGGCGCGCGAGCATGCTGCGGCCGAGCGCGTCGCTGCCCAGGATCATCAGCCAGCCTTGTTCCGTCGAGCCGGGCGGCGTGTTGCGCGCGCGCAAATTGATATCGGTGGCGGCTTTGCCGAGGAATTCCGGCCCGAACGCCATGCAGACCAGCAGGAACACCAGCCACGCGGCCGAGCACAACGCCAGCCGGTCACGCGCCAGCAATTGCCACCACGGCAAGCCAGTGCGCACGGTCACCATTTCCGCTTGCGCCGCGATCGAGCGGGTGTCCGCTGTCACGGCGGTGTTCGTGACGTTATCGACGGGCACGGCCGTGTTCGTAACGCTGTTGACCGGATCACTCACTGGTGGCGGATCCTCGGGTCGAGCGCGGCATACAACAAGTCGATGAGGACATTCATCAGGAAGATCGCGATTGCAGTCACCATGATGGACGCCTGCACGACCGCGAAATCACGTTGTATGACGGCGTCGATCATGAGCTTGCCCACGCCGGGCCAACCGAACACCGTTTCCACGATGACCGCGCCGTTGATCAGTCCGACCGCGAGATTGCCAGCGACGGTGACCACTGCCAGGCACGCGTTACGCAGGGCATGGACGAAGATGACGGCGCTTTCGCTGACACCTTTGGCGCGCGCGGTTTTAACGTAAGCCGAAGCAAGCGCGTCCAGCATGGCCCCACGCACGACTTGCACCAGCAGCCCAAACGGACGCAGTGCGAGCACCGTCACGGGCATGATCCAGAAGAGGATTCCACCCGTGCCGGAGGTGGGCAACCAGTGCAGACTGACCGAGAAAAACAGAATTGCGGTAATTGCGACCCAGAAGTCAGGCGCACTGGCGCCGACCAGTGCCAATGTACTGCCCATCCGGTCAAACCAGCCGCCCGTGCGATATGCTGCCAGCGCACCCACGACGATCGCCAGCGAGATGCCGATCAACAGGGTGACACCGGCCAGCTTCAGCGTCGTGGGGTAAGCCTCGAGCACCACTTCCACGGCCGGCCGCTGCTTGCGCAGCGAGAAGCCCAGGTTGCCTTCCATGACATCGCCGACGAAGTGGACGAATTGCTCGGTGGCCGGACGATCGTAGCCGTGCTTCCGGGCGAACTCGATGCGGTCCTCGCGCGAGGCATCGACCGGCAGGAACAGATCGGTGGGATCGCCGGTCAGCCTGGCGAGGAAGAACACGGCGATGATCAGTCCGAGCAGCGCAAAAGCGCTATGCATCGCGCGACGGGTCAGGTAAGGGATCATCTATTACGAGGCAGGACTTGCCTAATCCTACTGTGTCATGAAAACAGCTTCCCTCCCATTCGAGGAGGAAAGACCAGGATGATGAACACTGCAGCGACGCAATGCACGGGTATACGGGATCGCTCGGCTGCTCAGGTCCATCCCGGTTCTTGATTCAACGCATCAAGTGTTGTGTATCACCGATTCCACGTTCCTCGCGTTCTCCAGGAATTACTTGCGACCACGCGTATCGTGACGGAGCGATGCTCCACACTTGATGGCACGGATAATGAAGCCCGAATGTGGGTGATGCCCGACACCATCGGATGCTTCGGTGCGCAATAATCAAGAGTGAAGGAACCTGCCCTTGATTGTGATAGGCGCTCTTACTTGAAAGTAATTTGCTCGAGCAGGATTTCGCTGTTGGTTGCGGCCGTCGGCGCGAAATTGATCTTCGGGCTGACGCGCGCGAAGCCGACCATGTGGAACAGGAAGACATCCAGGACGTTCTCGTGGACCATGGCCATGGTCTCCTCCCAGAGCTTCGTGCGCTTCGGGCCGGCAGGCGTCTGCGTCGCCGCCTCTATTCTCTTGTCCAGCTCGGGGATGCAGTGCGACGAGGTCTGCGCCTTGCAGGCGTACTTGGGGTTCATGGAGAAGACCGGGTCGCCGACGTTGTTGTCGTGCATGTGACCGAGCAGCACGGGAGTACGACCCTTGATCTTGGCATCGGCTTCCGGCGTGAGCTCTCCCTTGTTGGGATGCGCGTTGTGGTTGTTCCACAAGCTGACTTCGAGCATCCTCAACTTGACGTTCAGGCCGACCGCCGTGTACATGGCCAGGATGGACTCGCAGGTTTCGGTAGTGTTTTCCCACTGGTTGATACGGCACACGAGATCGATCGGCGTGTCGACCTTCACACCAGCCGCCTTGGCTTCGGCCAGCAGCTTCCTGGCCTTGTCCGGGCTGTATTCGAAGCGCTGCTTGTCGAGCGCGTGATTGTGACCGGCAATGCGCGGGATCACCATCTGCGTGGCGATCTGGGCTTGCTTGGGGATGATCGCGCCATGCAAGGCCGTGCGGTCGACCGCGTGGTTGAGCGCCAGGCGCACCCGCTTGTCGGTGAGCGGCGGAACCAGGGATTCGATGCGCAGGTAGTTGGTCTCCGAGTTGGGATAAGCGAAGTCCGTCTTCTGGTCAGTGGCATCCTGAAATCCGATGTTGGTTGCCAGGTGGGCTTCACCGACCTTCACCATCGCGGCGGCCACCGCGGATTCCTTGCGCCACACGTAGCGGGCCCCATCGAGCTGCGGCTTCTTGCCCCAGTAATGCGGGTTGCGCTTGAGCACGACCTCGCTATTGGCCGTGTAGTGGTCGATCATGTAGGGGCCGGTACCAACGGTGTTATTCAGAATCCTGATGGGCTCGTTGGGATAACCGATGGTCAACGTCGTCATGCGCACCGGCAGAATCGGATCGGGCTGCGGGGTGACGATATCGATCGTCGCATCGTCGACCTTCACGACCTTGATCTGGAAGCCGGAGAACATCTTGGTGCGGGCGTTGCAGTCGAGTTTCGGGTTCAGAGCCTTGTCGACGGCACTGGAGATGGCCTCGGGCGTCAGCGGCGTGCCGTCGCTGTACTTGACGCCCTTGCGCAGATTGAAGCGCCAGGTGGTGGCGTCCACCTGCTTCCACGAGGTCGCCAGCCGCGGCTTGAGCGAGCTGTCATTGGGGTCGAGCTCGATCAGCGTCTCGTTGACGTTCTGGCGAATCACCCGGCCGACGGCCGACCGCGCGCTGTTGCAATTGTCGAGGCTGTCCGGTTCCTCGGGGATGACGATGGTGATGGTCCTCTGCGCGAACGCTGCGCCGGGCGCGATCAGCGCCAGAGTCACCAGCGCCGCTGCCGACACCGCAGTAGTGCCAAGTTGGCGTAAATTGATTCGAAACATGGCGATACTCTCCTCGTTTTGTTGCGCGCTGTTGGAACTGACCAGCTGTCCTCGCGGAATCTACCAGGCACTTCTCTGCGTAGCGGGCTACGCATCCGTGGAAAGTCTACCAGACGGTGATGGTCTCTGGCCTCCGGACAGGGCGTGAGTTCCGCAGCCGCCGGCCCTGGCGAGCAGCACAGGGTGCCGCTACGAGTTCACGAGGTAGGGGGGAACGGGAAGGTCCGTCGGAGTTTCAGGAAGGGGCCCGGGCAAACCGCCGGCGATACCAATCGCGAAATGGGGGGTGCGGGGAGAACGGGAAGGCCCCGATGATTTGCCGGAAGGGGCCCGTACCCTCCGCTCCATTTTCTGGGGTGCGGAGGGAGAAACGGGAAGGCCCCTCGGAGTCTCAGGAAGGGACCCGTGTCCTCGACGCAATCTCCGTGCACCGGCAAACCACAGGCAACGCCAATCGCGAAATGGGGGGTGCGGGGGGAACGGGAAGGCCCCTCGGAGTTTCAGGAAGGGGCCCCTTCCCCCTGCTACATCAGACTCTGCGGGTGCTCGATCAATTCCTGGTAGATGAGGCTCTTCAGCGCCGCCGCCGCCACCACGGGCACGTCCAGGAACTCGACGCCGCAGCGGCACGCAGCGTTCCCGTCGCCGGCGCTTTCCCTCACCGAGCGGATCGCCGCCTTCAGTGCGAGAGGTGTTTCCAGGCCGTGCACGTTGAGGGTGAACGACAGCCCTATCGTCGCGCCGGACTCACCCGGCGCGGCCGCCGTGGACACTTCCGCCCCCGTCGAGCTGATGTTCAGGATATTCCCGGCGGCGCAGGCGCCGCCGTCGATCTTCACCGCGATATCCGCCTTGATGCGGCGCGACCTGCGGATCACGCGGCCGGCGATCAGGCGCGGAAACGAGAGGTGCAGGTACTCGAACGGGAGCCTGACGACCTTGTCGACCTGGCACACGAAGCCGAACGCGCTGCGCCCGCTGAACACCCGCATCACGACGTTGTCGCCCTCGATCACCGGCGCGCGCCAGGAACCGGACGGCGGCGCGGTAACGAGCAGGGACTGGTCGCGCACGTAGCCGATCAGACGCACCATGCACGGGTCGCCTTCCAGCTTGGGCGGCGGCGCGAGCTGCATCCTGTCGCCCACGCGCAGTCCCATGTCGTCGAATGCGGCGTGCGGAATCTCCCCGAGCGGCAGCGTTCCGGGGTTGGTGGTCCCCGAGACGTCGCCGCCCGCCGGCTCCGCGGTACTGGCGGGGCTCGCGCTGGTCGCAGTGTCCATGACAGCGCTCATACCTGCATGTTCATGATGTCGTGGTAGGCGGAGACGAGCTTGTTCCTCACCTGCACGAGCTGCTGGAAGGAGATGTTCGCCTTCTGCATCGAGATCATCACCTCGGGCAGGCTTGCGCTCGTCGCACCCAGCTCGAAGTCGCGGGCGAGGTTCGCCGCCTGCTGCTGCGAGCCGTTCACCTGCTCGATCGAGGCCTTGAGGACCGCCGCGAAGTCGGACTTGCCCTCAGGCGCCGCGACCTGCGGCGCGCCCGCGCCCTTGGCGACCGCTGCCGCCGAACGCAGCTGGCCGAGCAGGCTGTCGAGTGCTTTCGTTTCCATGTGCGATTCCTTCCAACCTTAATTGAATGCGCCCGCCAGCCGGTACTGGTTCAGCTTGTAGCGCAACGTGCGCTCGCTGATCCCGAGCCGCGCGACCGCGAGCTTGCGCGAGCCGTTGACCGCCGCCAGCGTCTCCAGTATGTGCGCGCGTTCGAGCGACTTCATGTCGTGCCCCACCGCGATCGGCTCGACTGCTACCGAGGGCCGCGCAACGGCCGCCGACATCGGCGCGAGTCGCAGGTCGGCCGCGGCGATCACATCGCCGGTAGCCAGGATCAGCGCGCGCTGCACGGCGTTCTCGAGCTCGCGCACGTTGCCGGGCCAGGCGTGCGCCTGCAACAGTGCCTCGGCCTCTGCTGAAAAGATGATTCCTTCAAGTCCGGCCTGCGCCGCGGCGCGCACGAGGAATTCCCGCGCGAGCGGAAGTATGTCGCCGGTGCGCTCGCGCAGCGGCGGTATCCACAGCGGGAAGACGGAGAGCCGGTAGTAGAGGTCGTCGCGAAACGCGCCCTTCGCGACCGCCGCCGGCAGGTCGCGATTGCTGGTGGCGACGATCCGCACGTCGAGCGCGATCGGATGCGTTCCGCCCACGCGCTCGACCTCGCGCTCCTGCAGCACGCGCAGGAGCTTCGCCTGCAGCGCGAGCGACATCTCGGAAATCTCGTCGAGGAGGAGCGTCCCGCCCTGCGCCTGCTCGAGCTTGCCGGGCTGCGCGCGCGTGGCGCCCGTAAAAGAGCCTTTCTCGTAGCCGAACATCGTCGCCTCGAGGAGGTTCTCCGGGATGGCGGCGCAATTGACCGCCACGAACGGCGCCGCCGCGCGCGACGAGCGCTGGTGCAGATAGCGCGCTACGACTTCCTTGCCGCAGCCGCTTTCCCCGGATATCAGCACGGTGGCCCCGGTGGGCGCCACGCGCCGCGCGATCTCGAGCAACTCGAGGCTGCGCGGGTCCCTGCAGAGTGCTTCCAGGCGCTCGGCCGGCGTGGCAACGCGGGCTTCATCCATGGTTCGTCTCCCGGTAACCGGGAACGCCGGCCCCTGTAATGCAGCTTGCGGTGACATGGGTCTCCTGTGATGAAACGAGTGTTGACCGAATGGCGGCTAGCCTAACAGCGGCGGGGGCCGGCGGACGGAGCAATAAAGCGGCGAAACACGCCTCTATTCGCAGCTTTATCCCGGCGCGGCTTGCCCATAATCGCGCCATGCCCAGAACGGCCCTTGAACGGAAACGCGGGAGCACACACCCATGGCGGAAGTCTCCGCACAACCATTGATACAGCGGGCGATCCCGCTGCCCGGCTCGTACGGTATCGGCCTGATCGTCACCGGCGCGGCCGCAATCGCCGTGCTCGCGGCGGCATTCATGTGGAGCCAGACACCGGACTACCGCGTGCTCTACGGCAATCTGTCCGACCGCGACGGCGGCGCCGTCATCGCGTCGCTCCAGCAGATGAACGTCCCCTACAAGTTCGCGGATGGCGGCGGCGCGCTGCTGGTCCCCGCCAACCAGGTCCACGAAATGCGCCTGCGCCTCGCCGGCCAGGGGCTGCCGAAGGGCGGGCCCGCCGGATTCGAGCTGATGGAGAACCAGAAATTCGGCACGAGCCAGTTCGCCGAGCAGGTGAACTACCAGCGCGGGCTGGAAGGCGAGCTGGCGCGATCGATACAGGCGCTCGCCGCCGTGCAGGGCGCGCGCGTCCACCTGGCGCTCGCGAAATCCACGGCGTTCATGCGCGAGCAGCCGAAGGCGAGCGCTTCGGTGCTCCTCAATCTCCACCCGGGCCGCAGGCTCGACGACACCCAGGTGAGCGCCGTCGTGCACCTCGTATCGAACAGCGTGCCCGGACTCTCCGCCAAGAATGTCACCGTGGTGGACCAGAACGGCAGCCTGCTCTCCGCCGAGACCGCCCGCTCCGGGCGCGGTGCGCTGGACCCCGGGCAACTGCGCTACCGGCAGGAAGTCGAGCAAGGTTATATCTCGCGCATCGAAGCGATACTCGCGCCGCTTGCCGGCCCGAACAACGTGCGGGCGCAGGTCACCGCGGACCTCGATTTCTCGGAGAGCGAGCACGCGGAGGAAACCTACAAGCCCAACCAGAACACCCAGGAAGCCGCAGTACGCAGCCAGCAGATCAGCGAGGCCGGCACCGGCGCTGCCGGAACGGGAGCCGGCGGCGTGCCGGGAGCGCTCACCAACCAGCCCCCCGTGCCCGCAACCGCACCGATCACGGGAGCAGCCCCGGGCGCCGCGGCGCCCTCTGCCGCGGCGCCCTCTGCCGCCGCGCCTGCTGCGGCCGCGGCTTCGGCCAACGCGCGCAAGGATTCGACGATCAACTACGAGGTCGACAAGACCATCAAGCACACGAAGCAGGAAGTCGGGCGCGTCAAGCGGCTCGCCGTGGCGGTCGTGGTCAACCACAAGAGCCGGACCGACGCCAAGGGCAAGGTCACGCAGGTCGCGCTCTCCGCGGCGGAAGTGGAGAAACTCACGACCCTGGTCAAGGAAGTCGTGGGCTACAGCAAGGAGCGCGGCGACACCGTTTCGGTGATGAACAGCGCGTTCACGACGCCCGAGAAGGAAGTGATCGCCGAGGTCCCGTTGTGGAAGCAGCCCGGCACCATCGATCTCGCGAAGGACATCGGCAAGAACGTGCTGGTCGGCGCGGTGCTCCTCTTCGTCGTGCTCTTCGTCCTGCGCCCGCTCTTGAAGACCGTGGCGGCGGCGCGCCCGGCGCCACAACCGCTGCCCTCTCCCGCGGACACGCCGCAGCTCGCGCAATCCGGCGCGATCGAGAACGGGGTCGAGCGCGCCCGGCGGCTCGCGCGCGAGGACCCGAAGGTCGTGGCCAACGTGGTGAAGGAATGGGTGTCCGGCGATGGCAAATGACGGCCTGAACAAGAGCGCCATCCTCCTGATGTCGCTCGGCGAGGACGAGGCGGCCGAGGTGTTCAAGCACCTGGGCCCGCGCGAGGTGCAGAAGATCGGCGCGGCGATGGCGAGCATGAAGGCCGTCTCGCGGGACGAGATCAAGGCTGTGGTCGGCGAGTTCTGCTCGCAGGCGGACGAGCAGTCCGGGATGGGCATGCCCTCGGGCGACTACATACGCAACGTGCTCAAGAAGGCGCTCGGGGACGACCGCTCGGCGAACCTGATAGACCGGATCCTGCAGGCCGGCGACACCAGCGGCATCGAGGGCCTGAAGTGGATGGACTCCGCGGCGGTCGCCGAGCTGATCAGGAACGAGCACCCGCAGATCATCGCGACGATCCTGGTTCACCTCGAGCGCGAGCAGGCCTCCGAGATCCTCGGGCAGCTCGCGGACCGCACGAGGAACGACGTGCTGCTGCGCATCGCCACGCTCGACGGCATACAGCCGGCGGCCCTGCGCGAGCTGAACGACGTCCTCACCCAGCTCCTCGCCGGCAGCAAGAACATCAAGAAGAGCCCCATGGGCGGGGTGCGCGCCGCGGCCGAGATGTTGAATTTCATGCCGGGCGCGAACGAGGCGGGAGTCATCGCCCGCATCAAGGAGTTCGACGCCGAGCTCGCGCAGAGGATCATGGACGAGATGTTCGTCTGGGAAGACCTCCTCGAGCTGGACGACAAGGCGATCCAGCTGCTGCTGCGGGAAGTGCAGTCCGAGTCGCTGATACTCGCGCTCAAGGGCTCCTCCGAGGAGTTGCGCGAGAAGATCTTCACCAACATGTCGCAGCGCGCCTCCGAGATGCTCAAGGAAGACCTGGAGGCGAAGGGCATGGTGCGCGTGTCGGAAGTCGAGGCGCAGCAGAAAGAGATCCTGGCGATCGTGCGCCGCCTCGCCGACGACGGCCAGATAGCGCTCGGAGCGAAGGGCGAGGACGCCTATGTCTAGCCAGGCTGTGAACAAGGGGGCGCCGCCCCCTCGTACTCCCCCGACTTCAGGGGGAACCTCGCCCTCATCATCGCAAGATCGAGCAAGCGCGGAGAGGTTCCCTGGCAGCCCCGTCATCCCGCGGGAGAAGCAATCCGCCTACCAGCGCTGGGAGATGCACTCCTTCGACAGCAGCGAAGCGGCCGACCGCCGGCAGGGCATCGACCGCCGCCAGACCGCGGCCCAGGAAAAGGCGCAGCAGCTGCACGAGCAGGCCTACGAAACCGGCCTCGCCGAAGGCACGCGCCGCGGCGCCCAGCGGGCGGCCGGCGAGGTCAAGCGCCTTCAGGCGCTCGTCGCCGGCCTGCAGCAGTCGCACGCGCAGAACGAGCAGCAGCTCGCGGGCGAGGTTCTCGCGCTCGCGTTGGAGCTCGCGCGCCAGATGACGCGGCGCGCGCTCAAGGTGCGGCCCGAGCTGATCGTTCCGGTGGTGCAGGACGCGCTCTCGCGTGCCGTGCAGCCGGCGCTGCAGGCCACCCTAACCGCGCACCCGGAGGACGCCGTCCTGCTGCGCGAGCACCTCGCTGACCAGCTCGCCGCCGGCGGCTGGACCATCACCGAGGACGCCCAGGTGACGCGCGGCGGCTGCACGCTGCAATCCGCCGCCAACCAGATCGATGCCTCGACCGCCACGCGCTGGCGGCAGGTCCTCGCCGCGCTCGGCCAGACCAGCGAGTGGCTGGAATGACCCCTGCCGCCTCAAATGGAATCGGGGGGTGCGGGAGGCCGGGAAGGCTCCGAACGCTCCAACCGGAAGGGGCCCGGCCCCCTGCTCATCTGCGGGCCGGGAAATCCGGAAACGCGTTTCTGTCGGCAGGGGCCCGATGCCTATGAATCTCGCCTCATATCTGAAGGACTGCCGCGAGGCGGTCGGCGCCGCCGATCCCCTGCTGGTCAGCGGCCGGCTCACCCGGGTGACCGGCATGGTCCTCGAAGCGTCCGGCCTGCGGCTCGCGGTCGGCAGCTGCTGCACCGTGCTGCTGCCGAACGGCAACAGCGTGGAAGCGGAAGTGGTCGGGTTCTCCGAGGAGCGGCTGTACCTGATGCCGCAGAACGACGTTTACGGCCTGACGCCGGGCGCGCTGGTCGTGCCGCTCGCGCCGGGCCACGGACAGCCGCGCGCGGGCGGCACGCCCCATCCGCGGCGCCGTGCCGCCGACCAGGCAAAGCACGTTCCGGTCGGCGCGGGCCTGCTGGGGCGCGTGCTCGACAGCGCCGGGCGTCCGCTCGATCGGCTGGGCGCGCTCGCCTGCGAGCGCAGCGTCTCCCTGCACAACCGGCCGTTGAACCCGCTCGAGCGCGCGCCCATCCGCGAGGTACTCGACACCGGCGTGCGAGCGATCAACGGGCTCCTGACTGTCGGACGCGGCCAGCGCATGGGGCTTTTCGCGGGCAGCGGCATCGGCAAGAGCGTGCTGCTCGGCATGATGGCGCGCTACACCAGCGCGGACGTCATCGTCGTGGGATTGATCGGCGAGCGCGGCCGCGAGGTCAAGGAATTCATAGAGAACATACTCGGCGCGGAGGGACTCGCCCGCTCCGTCGTGGTGGCGGCGCCGGCCGACACCAGCCCCCTCATGCGGTTGCAGGGTGCGGCCTACGCCACCGCGATCGCCGAGCACTTCCGCGACGAGGGACGCAACGTGCTCCTGATCATGGACTCGCTGACGCGCTACGCAATGGCCCAGCGCGAGATCGCGCTCGCCATCGGCGAGCCGCCGGTGACCCGCGGCTATCCCCCGTCGGTGTTCGCCAAGCTGCCGCAGCTGGTCGAACGCGCCGGCAACGGCGGACGCGGCGGCGGCTCGATCACCGCCTTCTACACGGTGCTGACCGAGGGCGACGACCCGCATGACCCGATCGCCGACAGCGCGCGGGCGATACTCGACGGCCACATCGTGCTGTCGCGCCTGCTCGCGGACCAGGGGCACTATCCGGCCATCGACATCGAGGCCTCGATCAGCCGCGCGATGACGAGTCTCGTCGACGCGCCGCACTTCGAGCTGACGCGCCGCTTTCGCGCGCTCTACTCGCGCTACCAGAGGAACCGGGACCTGGTGAGCGTCGGCGCCTACGCGGCGGGCAGCGATCCCCTGATGGACGAGGCGCTCGCGCTCCACCCACGCATGGAAGCATTTCTGCAGCAGAACATGAAGGAGCGTGCCCGGTGGGCCGACTGCGCCGCCGCGCTGCGCGCTCTCTTATCACCCGGAGCCGCCAAATGACAGCAACATTCACGTTGAAGCGAGTGCAGGAGGTCGCGGACATCCGCACCGACACGGCGGCTGCCAACCTCGGCACGCTGATGCAGCACCTGCAGCGGCAGGAGGCCAAGCTCGCCGTGCTCCTCCAGTACCGCGAGGAATACCAGGAGCGCCTGCGGCGCGCCAAGCAGCGCGGCCTCGACGGGCTCGCCCTGCGGAATTTCCACGATTTCCTGGATCGACTGGAGCACGCATTGATCGAGCAGCGCGCCACCGTCGCGCACGCTCAAAAGAGCGTCGAGCGCGGCCGGGATGAATGGCGCACGCTCGACCAGCGCTCCCGCGCCTACGACACGCTCTCCCAGCGCTTCGACACTACCGCCCGCCGCCAGGCCGAGACAGCCGAGCAGAAGCAGCAGGACGCCCACGCCGCGCGGCTCACCAGCAGCAAGATCTAGCTGGAGACGATCTCAAGAACCCGTTTTCAAGACGGGTCTTAATCATTCCGGAGCACCCCATGGATACATTGCCGATCAGCACCCTGACGACACCGGCCGCACCTTCCGGCGCCGAATGCGCAGCCGATGCCGCCGACCCCGCGAACGCTTCGTCGGAGGGCGGATTTCAGGCCGTGCTGTCCCGGAGCCTCGCGGGAGGCGGGCAAGGCGCCACGGATGGCGGCGCCACCGCGCAGGAAGCGGCGGGCGAAGACGCTGCCGCAGCAGTGGACGATGCCGCGCTCGCTACCCTTGCCGAGGGCGCGTTAAGCGCAAGCGACAGCGCCTTGGCCCTGCTGGCGGCGCTGCCCCAGCAGGCGCCCGAAACCGTGTCGTCCGGCGCGAACACCGGCTCCGGCATCGGCGACGTAATGATGACCAAAATCGCGAGCCCGACAGGCGACAGAGCGGGCGGTGATAGCGCGACTATCGCCGCGCGTCGGGCGGACGATCCGGCAGCTCCCGGGAAAGGGATGGCGGCGCTCCGTCCTGGCGACGCAGCGCAGCTCTCTGCCTTCGATCCCGAAAAAATCGGCGAGACCGCGCGAGCTGGCGTCGGGCCCGTTGCCGAACTGAACACAGCCGGCGCGCAGCAAGCCGTGCACGCAGCTTATGTCCACACTTCGCGGGTTGCGCCGGACTCGGCGGCAAGTGCGCCGGCGCCGGTCGCACAGCCGCGCATCGATACGCCGCTCGGCGCGCCCGGCTGGAGCACGGCGCTCGCCGACCAGCTCGTGATGTTCGCCGGCGAAAAGCAGCAGATCGCCGAGCTGCGCATCAATCCGCCCCACCTGGGGCCGGTCGACATCACGCTCACCGTGAGCGATGACCAGGCGAGCGCGGTCTTCGCGTCGCCCCACGCCATCGTGCGCGAGACCATCGAGTCGGCGCTGCCCCGGCTGCGCGAGGTGCTCGCCGAAAGCGGCATCAACCTGGGCCAGGCCAGCGTGACCGCCGACAGCCCGCGCGACGGCTCGGCCCAGGCACAATCGCGCTCCTCTTTCCCCGGCGACGGAGGACGCTCCGGGGCGGATGCCGCGCACACGGCCACCCGGACGTCCATCGGTCGGCGGGTGAACGGGCTCGTAGACCTCTTCGCCTAGGAGTTTGTCGGCCACTTGCGCCGACCAACTCCCAATAAGAAGAACGCCCCAAGCAGAGCCGCAGAATCCTGTTGATTTCCCGAGATCGGCGTCACTCGCGGCATGATGCAGAAATATCAATTACTTCAATCACTTTTTTGTAATGTACGGTCTTATTTAAGGATTGTGTCGCGGCCGGTCCCGACACAATCCTAAAGCCCGATCAGGGCGGGATTCCCGTGCTTTTTCAGGCGTTCCCGCCCCGTTCCGCCTCAGCATAATGAGGCCCTAGAGACTGCCTCAGTAAGCCCCCAGGAGCGACACATCTATGGCGGTGAGCGCCGTAAAGAAGGAGCCAGCGAAGGCCCAGCAGGCTGCGCCAGCGACAGCACCGGCAGCGGCCGGCGAAGCGCGGCCCCGGAAAAAGAAAGCCATGCTGCTGTACGCCGCGATCGCCCTTGTGGCGCTCGGCGGTGGCGGCGGCGCGTGGTGGTACCTGGGTGGCGATGCCACTTCCGGAAGCACCAAGCCGCAGCCCGTGAAGCCGCCGGTATTCGCGCCGCTCGACACGTTCACGGTCAATCTCCAGGCCGAGGAGGGCAACCAGTTCCTCCAGGTCGGCTTGACGCTGCGCGTGGTCGACGAACCCGCGGTAGCCGCGCTCAAGCTACGCATGCCCGAGGTCCGCGACCGGATATTGCTGCTGCTCTCTTCCAAGAAAGCTGCGGAACTGCTCACCCTCGAGGGTAAGCGCAAGCTGAGCGCCGAGATCCAGGCAGCCGTGAACGCCATTCTGGTGCCGGCGTCCGCCCAGCCGGCTGCCGCCCCTGCCGGTTCCCCGGCTCCCGAAGCTGCCGCAGCTCCCGCAGCAGCCGCCGCAGCTCCCGCAGCAACCACCGCGGCTCCCGCCCCATCTGCCCCGGCGGCCGATGCTCCGGGCGAGGCCGCAGGCGAGCCGCAGGCACAGGCCGCGCCGGGCGCCGAGACAGCCGCCGCTCCGCAGGAACCCGCCGCGGGCGAAACCGCCCCGGCGCAAGCTCAGGCCACGCCCGCGACGCCGGTGCTCCCGGTGACGGGCGTGCTCTTCACCTCTTTCATCATCCAGTAGCGCGCCATGAGCAAGGACTTTCTGTCGCAGGAGGAAGTCGACGCGCTGTTGAAAGGCGTCACGGGCGAGACCGACGAGCCGCAGGAGAGCACCAACACCTCGGGCGTGCGGCCGTACAACCTGGCGACCCAGGAGCGCATCGTGCGCGGGCGCATGCCCACGCTCGAGATCATCAACGAGCGCTTCGCGCGGCTGCTGCGCATAGGCCTCTTCAACTTCATGCGCCGCAGCGCCGAGATCTCGGTGGGACCGGTGCGCGTGGTGAAGTACGGCGAGTTCATCCGCAATCTGGTGGTGCCGACCAACCTCAACCTGGTCCAGGCGAAGCCCCTGCGCGGAAACGCGCTCTTCATCTTCGACCCCAACCTCGTGTTCCTAGTGGTCGACACGCTGTTCGGCGGCAGCGGCGCGCTGCACGCCCGCGTCGAGGGCCGCGATTTCACGCCGACCGAACAGCGCATCATCCAGCGCATGCTGGCGATCGTGTTCGAGGACCTGGAGAAGTCGTGGAAGCCGGTGCACGACCTGAAGTTCGAGTACGTGCGCTCGGAGGTGAACACGCAGTTCGCCAACATCGCCACCCCGAACGAAGTGGTGGTCGTGACCACTTTCGCGATCGAGTTCGGCAACGCCGGGGGCGAGCTTCACGTCTGCATGCCCTACGCCATGCTGGAGCCGATACGCGACGTGCTCTACAGCAGCGTGCAGGGCGACCACATGGAAGTCGACAAGCGCTGGGTGCGCCTGCTCTCGAAGCAGGTGCAGAGCGCGGAGGTCGAGCTGACGGTAAACCTGGGCAACGCGCGGCTCACCTTCAGCCAGCTCCTCGGCATGCAGGTGGGCGACGTGATCTCGCTGGATATCCCGCAGCCCATGGTGGCCGAGGTCGACGGCGTGCCGGTGATGGAGTGCCGGTGCGGCGTCCTGAACGGCCAGTACGCGCTGCGGGTCGAGAAGATGATGTCGAGCGCGGCGCAGGAAGCCGCGTAAGAAAAGACATGCCGCGCGCGGCAACGCCCGCGCAACGCACATGAGTGACTGGAGAACGATATGACAGAAGCCGCAACCGCCGACAACATCAGCGCCGACGATTGGGCCGCCGCCATGGCGGAACAGGGCGCGGAACCCGCAGCGGGCGCCGCCGACGGAAAGGTGCAGGTCGCCACGCCGCCCATTTTCGAGCAATTTACGCCTGGCGCCGTCGCCGGCGCGCAGAACGATATCGAGCTGATCCTGGATATTCCGGTCCAGCTCACGGTCGAGCTGGGCCGCACCAAGATCGCGATCAAGAACCTGCTGCAGCTCGCGCAGGGCTCCGTCGTCGAGCTTGACGGGCTGGCCGGCGAGCCCATGGACGTTCTCGTGAACGGCTGCCTGATCGCCCAGGGCGAGGTGGTCGTCGTGAACGACAAATTCGGCATACGCCTGACGGACATCATCACGCCCTCCGAGCGCATCCGCAAGCTCAAGCGATGAAGCACCTCGTCAAACGCCTCTCAACTCTCGCGTTCCTGCCGCTGTCGATACCCGCGGCGGCAGCGGACGCGCCGGCGGCCATGCCGGCTGGCAGCACGACGCAGATGCTGCTGGGCCTCCTGCTGGTGCTCGGAGCCGTGGTCGCGGCCGCCTGGTTCGCCAAGCGCTTCGTGCCGCGGCATCCAGCCGCCGGCAATGCGCTCCGCGTCGTCGCCGGTGCCGCCGTCGGCCAGCGCGAGCGTGTCGTGGTAGTGGAGGTCGGCTCGACGTGGATCGTGGTGGGCGTCGCTCCCGGCAGCGTCCGGGCGCTGCATACCCTGCCCCGCATCGACACCCCGCCGCAGACGCTGTCGCCGATCGCAACGCAGCCCGGTTTCGCCGACTGGTTGAGGCAGTTCACGGAGAAACGCAGTGGACGCTAGACGCATCGGGGTGGTGATCGCGCTGGCGCTGGCCGCAATCCCGGCGTGGGCGGCGGAGCCGAGCTTGCCGCTCCTGACGAGCACGCCCACCGGCGGCGGCGCGCAAAGTTACAGCCTCAGCATACAGACCCTGCTGCTCCTCACCTCGCTCACCTTCCTCCCCGCGGTGCTCCTGATGATGACGAGCTTCACGCGCATCGTCATCGTGCTCTCGCTGCTGCGCCAGGCGCTCGGGACGCCGGCGTCGCCGCCCAACCAGGTGCTGATCGGGCTGTCCCTCTTCCTCACGCTGTTCGTCATGTCGCCGGTGATAGACCGCATCCACGCCGACGCCTACCAGCCTTTCTCGGAGAACAAGATCGGCCTTGCCGACGCGCTCGACAAGGGCAGCGTGCCGCTGCGGGCGTTCATGCTCAGGCAGACGCGCGAGTCCGACATCGCGCTCTTCGCCCAGCTCGCCGAGCACAAAGTCGAGGACCCGAAGCAGATCCCGATGAAGATACTGATCCCGGCCTACGTGACGAGCGAGCTGAAGACCGCGTTCCAGATCGGCTTCGTGGTGTTCATCCCGTTCCTGATCATAGACATGGTGGTCGCCAGCGTACTGATGTCGATGGGCATGATGATGGTCTCGCCCGCGATCGTTTCGCTGCCCTTCAAGCTCATGATCTTCGTCCTGGTGGACGGCTGGGCGCTTCTGATCGGTTCTCTTGCACAGAGTTTCGGCACATGACCCCCGAAAGCATCATGACCATGGGCCAGCAGGCCCTCCTGACGGCGGTGCTGGTCTCGGCGCCGTTGCTCCTCGCCGCGCTGGCGATAGGCCTCGTGGTGAGCGTGTTCCAGGCCATGACGCAGATCAACGAGATGACGCTCTCGTTCATTCCCAAGCTCCTCGCCGTGTTCGCGATGATGGCGCTCGCGGGACCGTGGATGACGATGACGCTGGTCGAATACGTGCGGCGGCTGTTCCTGGGGATCCCGGGCATAGTGGGCTAGGGCCGCTCCTGAGAGCGGCGTTGATCGGCGTTCACCGGCGGTTTCCGGGCTTTCTCCACCCATGCTCACTTTCACCTCCGCACAGCTCTCCGCCTGGGTTGCCGTCCTCGTCTGGCCGTTCGCGCGCATCCTGGCCCTGCTCGCGGCAGCGCCCATCACGGGCAATCCGCAGTTCCCGGTCCGGGCCAAGATCGGGCTCGCGGTGCTGATCACCGTGCTCGTGGCGCCCCTGCTGCCCGCCGGCTCGCCAGTCGATCCCGGCGCCTGGAGCGGCCTCGTGCTTCTCGTGCGCGAAACCCTGCTCGGGCTCGCCATGGGGTTCGCCCTGCGGATCGTGTTCGTCGCGGTCGAGATGGCCGGCAACGTGATCGGCGTCCAGATGGGCCTCTCCATGGCCGAGATCTACGATCCCATGTCCGGCTCGCAAACGGTCGTAATAGGGCAGTTCCTGGGACTCCTCGCGGCGCTGGCCTTTCTCGCCCTGGACGGCCACCTCATGATGATAGGGACGCTGGTCGAGTCCATGCGCGCGATTCCGCCCGGCGACTTGGGCACCCAGCCCGTCGACTGGAAGCTTCTCACCCTGTGGGGCGGCAAGATCATGGAAGCTGCCGTGCTGCTCGCTCTGCCCGTGATCGCGGCGCTCACCATCACCAACCTCGCGCTCGGCGTGCTCTCGCGCGCGGCCTCGCAATTGAATCTGTTCGCGGTCGGCTTCCCGATAACGCTTGCGGTCGGATTCATCACCTTGCTCTTCACCCTGCCCCATCTGGGCGGCGTGATGGAGCGGCTGTTCGCCGAAGCGCTGCAGGCGATGCAGCAGGTGCCTTTGAGGAAGTAGCGCGCGACCGGGTCATCCTTCCACGTTCTCCTTCATCGTTGCCTGCGCTGCTGGCCGGGTCCTGTCGGCGTGTCCGGCGCCTGGATCCGACTCTCCCGGAGACATCTCGCAATAAACCTGGCCGTCGCGTTGTCTTACCGGTACCAGCTGCTCGATGCTTTCCGACGATAGCGGTCAATTATTTGGCCGTCGCGTTATCTTGGAAATGTATCGGTCTTGGGAGAGTCGGCCCAGTCATCCGGCCACACCGCCACCCGGCCGCTGCCCGGGCTTCCACGCCTGACCGCTGACGCCTGACCCCTGACGGGGGTTGAGTGGGCCCGCTTCACCGCCCCCGACCGCCCGCCCCTGTCGTGCCGCGCGGAGCCGCGCGCCAAGGTCGAACATCCCCTGCTTTGTGTTTGAGAGAGCGTTCGCGTGACGAGCGGGATGGTGAGAGCTTGTTCTTAGACTGGCGCTTTCGCCCTCGAAATCGCGCGTTTAAGAGCACAAATCGGCGTCTCTAAAGCGCCTCTCGGAGCAAGATCAATCGGTTGGCTGGGTCCGACCCGAGCGGCCGGTGGGCCCGAGCGGCCGGTGGGCGGATGCCCGCGCTGGGTCCGACCCGAGCGGATGAGCAACAAATTCACGGTTTGTTGCTGTCTTTCTTCTTCATGGCCGCTCGTTTCTCCGAGCGTTTCTTCCACCTTGCGCGTTCCCACTCCTCGAATGATGGCAAGCCTAGATATAGGCGTTGCGTGGCGTCTGCAACCGCATACAAGTTTCGAGTGTGATCGTACTCGGAAAAGGAACTCCAAGGCTCGCCGAGGTCTTTCCAAGTGGCACTTAGGGGTGATCAAAAAACGGCTCGCGCGCAGTTAACAGGACTACTGGATGCAGCGCACGTCCCCGCTCATCTGCCCGCCCGCATGATCTTGCGGATGGAAGACAAGTCCGTCGGCCGGACTAA
>Ga0075418_10001331_pt1 | contig 27931 bp, 24 predicted proteins | sample SoiMetdeltSBSDD2_FD_81776 | JGI IMG/M metagenome (GOLD analysis project Ga0075418, IMG submission 81776) | Bulk soil microbial communities from a Populus tree surrounding site in Tennessee, USA - Soil MetaG P. deltoides SBSDD2 | ecosystem: Environmental > Terrestrial > Soil > Tree plantation...
CCCCTCGGCCGGTCGAGTGACGTGACCTGGCTGAGGAATTCAGGCCCAAGGCGAGAACGAGTGTCCATCTGCTTGCTCCGTGGGTTTCGCTGAGGTGGCTCGTGGCCGCGCTTCGTGCCACGACGTGCGCCATGGAATCCAAAGCTCGCGAGGCGGGCTATCAGGTGCTTGACCGGCCTCGATAGGGGGAATGCACTGATCCCGGCTTCCCGGCGGCATCGCTGCGCGCCAGGCCAGGCTGCGCTCGCGCGCTACGCGCTTGCCTCTCACCGCCGATCAGGAACGGCGCAGCTCATCGCCAAAAATTCGCGAGCTTTCCGTGAATGCACGCTGGTGCACGCGCCGGGACGAACCGTGCACGGCGCAGGACTCGGCTCCCCTCGAGTCACGTGCGCGGCTGCGCCAACACGCACCGGCCTTCGTGCACGAACACGCGCCAGGCCGCGAAAGTCAGCTCCTGCAAGGCCGGATCGTGCGCAACCGCGAGCACTTCCCCGAAACACGGCAGCACGCGCTCGATCGGCTGGCCGATCCAGTCGCCATGGATCGAAGGCGGCGACCGCCGGACCGGACTCACACGCACCACCACACCGTCGACCAGCACCACGCCGTCCGACACGCAGCGCCCGTCCTGGCCGACATAGGCAAGGTGCACTTCGTCGCGTACGACCTTGCAGTGCAGCGGCGGCCCGAGTTGCGCTGCGACGATCGCGAGGTCGGCACCAAGCAGCGAATCCGGCGGCAACAGCGTCGTGGCGGTCATGCTTCCTCCTGTTCACCGCGTGGCTGTGGACATGAAGAACCCTTCGGATCCCGACCAGGCGAGTGATGCGCGTCAGACGAAGGGCCACAGCGAAACCTTCCCCTTCGCGGCAGCTTTGGCCTTCCGCTGCCGCACGCGGGCGATTACATGCGAGGCCGAAGACCCTGCGGCATGAAGATCACCACCTGGAACGTCAACAGCATTCGCGCGCGGCTGACCCACGTTCAGGACTTCCTGCGCGAACACCGTCCCGACGTGCTCTGCCTGCAGGAGACCAAGGTGCAGGACGAACAGTTCCCGCGCGAGATGCTCGAGGACGAAGGCTACAACGTCGAGTTCTTCGGCCAGAAGAGCTACAACGGCGTCGCGATCCTGAGCCAGGAGCGGATCGAGGACGTCTTCCGCGGACTGCCCGACGACCCGGAAGAATCCGAACGACGCGTGATCGGCGCCATCGCGCGCGACTTCATGGTGTTGAATCTCTACGTCCCGAACGGGCAGGACGTCGGCACCGACAAGTATCACCAGAAGCTCGACTGGATGCGCCGGCTGCGCAGCTTCCTCGACACGCGCTATTCGATGGCCGAGAAGGTGGTCGTCGTCGGCGACTTCAACGTGACGCTCGACGACCGCGACGTGCACGATCCGGTCTGGTGGCACGAACGCATCCTGTGCTCGACCCCCGAACGGCAGGCGATGCGCAACGTGATGGGTTTCGGCCTCGATGACGCGCTGCGCCGCTTTCACGCCGAGCCCGGCATCTACACCTGGTGGCACTACCGGGCCGGTTCCTTCAAGGACGACGGCCTGCGCATCGACTACGTGCTCACGACGCCGCCCGCGACTGCGATCTGCACCGACGTGATCGTGCACCGGGAGGAGCGCACGAAGAAGAGTCCCAGCGATCACGTGCCGGTGACCGCGCTGTTCGCCGAGCCCGGCCGATGAGCGACGCCGAGGTCATGATCGCGACGCAGCAGCTCGGCCGCGAGTTCGCGGGCAAGTGGGCCGTGCAGGGGCTCGACCTCGCGATCCGCCGCGGCGAGCTCTACGGCTTCCTGGGCCAGAACGGGGCCGGCAAGACGACGACGCTGCGCATGTTGACGGGTCTGCTGCGACCGAGCGCCGGTTCGCTGCGCATCGCGGGGCTCGACCCGAGACGCGATGCGCGGGCCATCAAGCAGCTGCTCGCGTTCGTGCCCGACACGCCGCCGCTCTACGACTATCTCACGGGGCGCCAATACGTGGCATTGGTCGCGAGCCTCTGGCGCGTCGACAAGAAGGCGCGCGACGAGCGCAGTGAACGCCTGTTCTCGCTGCTCGGCCTGCAGGAATCCGCCGACGAGCTCTGCAAGGGCTACTCGCACGGCACGCGCAAGAAGCTGCACATCGCGGCGGTGCTGACGACGGCGCCGCAGGCGCTGCTGCTCGACGAACCGAGCTCGGGCCTCGACCCGTTGAGCACGCGCCGGCTCAAGGACCTGTTGCTCGAGGAAGTGGCGCGCGGCACGACGGTGATGCTGAGCACGCACGTGCTCGAGATCGCCGAACAGATCTGTCACCGCGTCGGCATCCTCGCCAATGGCAGCCTGCGCGCCGAAGGCTCCGTGCCCGAGCTGCGCCAGCGTCACGGCAACCGTTCGTTCGAGGACGTGTTCTTGTCGACGACGGTGACAGGGCCTGTGCCCGGGACACACGATGGGACTGCTGCGAGCTGATCTGCAAGCGCTCGGCAACCTGCCGATGACCGCGGCCGGCCGCCGTGTGCTCACGAGCATCGGCATAGGGCTCTTCCTGTCCGCGCTCACGTCGTGGTGGCTCGCAGCGGCGGTGTTCGAGCAACCGCACCTGCTCGAGCTGCTGCACGACAGCAGCAGAGGCGATTCCCTCCGCAGCCTGATCGGCCACGGGCTGATGCCATGCCCGATGGCGGCGACCTGGCTCGGCGTCGCTTTGGCGCAGCGCCAGCTGTTCGAGACGCCCGAACTGCAACTCTGGCGCTCCTCACCGCTGCCGCCCTGGCGCGGCGCGCTGCAGGTCCTGCTGCGCGCGTGTTTCGCGACGCTGTGTTGCGCGATGGCCCTCGCCGGCCCGTTCGTGCTGTCGCTGCTGCAACGCAGCACGGCGCCACGGTGGGCCTATGCGCTCGTGCCGCTAGCGGTGTTGTGCTGCACCGCGCCTCTGCTCTGCACGCTGCTCGCGGTGCAGGTGATGCTCGTGCGCTACCTGGCCGGACGGCTGCTGCGGCTCGTCATCATGGTGACCGCGGCGTTGGCCTCGGTCGCGTTCTCGACCTGGCTGCTGCTGCGGCTCTTCACTCCGGGCGCTTCACGGCTGCAGCAGCTGGCAGAGGCGGCGGAAGCGCCGAACCTGCCGTGGACGATCGACACGGCTTCCGCGCTGCTCGCGAGTGCCGCGGAAGGAGTGTTGGACACGACCGCCCTGCGCGCGGTGCTCGGGTGGCTCGGGCTCACGATCGCCATCTTCTGGTTCGCGGCGCGGCTGCACCCGCGAGCCCTCGAGCAGCACGAGCTGGCCGAACCGCCGGTGTTGCGGCGAGGGCGGCGATCCTGGCCGGCATCGCTCACGGCGACCGTGCGCAAGAAGGAGTTCGCGCAGTTGGTGCAACAGCCGGGTGCTCTGATCCAGTTCGTGGTGTTCGCGGTGCTGGTCTGGGTCCTCGCGCACGAACGGCTGCTCGTCGGAGGCATCCTCGCGAACCGGCAGTTGCCGGTAGAGGTCGCGCACCTCGGTGCGATGCTCGCGCAGTGGTTCCTCGCGGTGCTGCTCGTGCTCTACGCGCACATGGGGCGCCTCGCGTTGTGGGACGGCGCGCAGTGGTCGCTCTACATGGCGGCACCGGCGGCGCCCGGGGCGATCTTGCGCGGCAAGCTCACGGCAATCGCGGCTCTGCTGCTGTGGCCGCTCGTGCTCGTCGCAGGGGCCGGTGTGCACCTGCTCGAGGCGAACAGGGCGACGCTGCTCGCGTTCCTCGGGATCGGGTCGGGCGGCACGTTGGCGGCGCTCGGCGTGCTGGCCGTCGTGGGCACGTGGCCGAGATTGATGCGGCCCGACGACGGCGGGCAGATCCTGCAGGGCGGGAGGACCTTCGTCGCGGCGATGGTGCTGGTCCTGTTGTTCGAGGTCGCGGTGTCGCCCGCGGTGCTCGGGTGGTGGTGGCTCTGCGACCAGGCGAGGCGGTCGATGGCAGGGCTGCGGCTCGAGACGGCGATCGGATGGGCGCCGTCAGTGGTCGTTGGCGCGGTGCTGGCCGGCGCCGCGATTGCCGGTGCAGGGACCTGGATCGGGGCGCGGAACTACCGGCGGTTGTTGGCACCGCGGTGATCCATCCCCCGCACCGCTCGCGCTTCAGGGCAAGGAAGCAGTGAGTGCACGCAGACGCGTGATCAGCAGCGGCATCTCGTTGGTCGCCACGTCCCGCACGATCGCGTCATCGATGCGGAAGTAGTGGTGGGCGAGGATGTCACGGAGGCCCGCAAGCCCACGCCAATCGATCGCAGGTTCGCGTGCACACACTTCGGGCGGAATCTGCTTCGCGGCCTCGCCTACCACGAACAGCTCACGTTGGACCGCGTCTTGCTGTCGGCGACGAAGCCGGCGAAGTCGAGACCGCGGACGAAGGACACGATGCGCTCGCTGGCTTCGATCATGTCGTCGAGGAAGCCGCGCCAATCACGCGACACGGATCGCCTCGCGTTCGATCGCCGGAAGGGCCCGCGGCCGCAAGCCGCCGCGCGTGACCAGGTCCACGCGGCAGCCCAAGAGATCTTCGAGAAAGAACTTCAGATCCATGTAGCCGCGGTAGGTGGGCGGGCCGGCGAAGTCGACCAGCAGATCGACGTCGCTCGCGAGATTGGCTTCATCGCGTGCCACGGAGCCGAACAGGAACAGGGACCGCACCGCAAACTTCACCAATCGGTCCCGCTGGCCCTGAAGGAGTTTCAGGACTTCGGCGCGGCGCGGCGGCAGGGTGAGCGGCATCAGTTGCTGAGTATGCCGCCCTGCCCCACGCGTGACCAGTGAGCCTCCGGTGTCGAGAAACACTCGCGGCGGATACCCTCAATCGCATGGCGGCACGACTGCTCGCGATTTTCCTGCGGCCCGGCGCGCGAATCCCAGTTCGTCGCGTCGACGAAGCCACCGCGATCGCGGGCCAGGGTCTCGACGGCGATCACTCTGGCGGCGGTAAGCGTCAGGTCACGCTGCTCGCGCGCGAAGCCTGGGAACGCGCCTGCGCCGACTTCGGCACCCCCGTCGATCCCTCCGTTCGCCGCGCCAACCTTCTCGTCGAAGGCATCGATCTCGGCGCCTGCATCGGCAGCTCGCTGCAGGTCGGCGACGTCGTCGTCGACGTGCTCGGCGAAACGCGACCGTGCGAACTGCTCGATGCCCAGGGACGCACGGGGCTCTGCGCCAGCCTTCGTCCCGAACGCCGCGGGGGCGTTTACGGCGCCGTACGCACGGGCGGCATCCTGCGAACCGGCGCAAGCTGTCGCGTGCTGGCCGCGACGTGAGTTCTCACCGCAGCACGACGAGCGGCGCGTTGCCGCCGAAGGTGATGGCGCCGTTCGTGAACAGCAGGCCCTGGAACGCGAGCGGCAGGCTGACCAGCCCCGGCTGCACGGGAATCGCGAGCTCGACCGCGGAATACCCGCTGCTGCCAAGCACCTGCAGCGGCAGCGTCGCGACCGTGGCGACGTCGAGCAGCAGCGTGCCGCCGAAGCCCGGTACCGGGATCGCCGGTCCGCGCCCCAGTGCGACGAGCGGCAGCAGCAGCGACGGGTTCGGGCCGTTCATGCCGAGGCGCAAGACCGTGCCTAGCACCCCGGAACCGAGCAGCGTGACCGCACCATCGGCCGCGACGGCGCGCACCTCGAACCCATCGACGAGCGCTTCCACGGTCGAAGAGAACTGATCCTGCGCGCGCACGCGCAGCACCATGTGTTCGGTCAACGGCGCGAACAGCGGCAGCTCGAGACGCGTCCAGGCGCCCGTCGGCGTGCTGCGCTGGTAGAGCAGCGACCAGGAAGCACCGCCATCGCGGCTCAGCTGTACGAGCAACGGGTCGTTCGCCGCGCTCTCCGCGTACCAGAGATCGAACGACACGGTCGCAGCCGAGAGGTGCGACAGGTCCATCTCGGGCGAGATCAGATGCGTGTAGCCGCCGTCGACGTCGTAGGTGTTGGCCGTGGTGCCGGCCCTGCCGTCGGTGACCCAGCACATCGTTCCACCGGGCGTGGTCTGCGAACCCGGTTGCATCGTCACGCCGCTCGCCGTCGTCGCCTGCGGCGCGCTGCGTTCCCAGAGCCCTCCGGTGGCCGTGTTCGTGCTGCGCGCGAAACCGCGGTTCGCCTCGAAGTCGTCGTCGACACTGATGCGCCGCGGCTGCAGCGGAACGTCGAGCGCCGTATCGGTTGTCCGCGCGTCGCCGCTCACGCGCACGAGCAGCCGTGCGACCGGTGCCAGGAACGTGCCCGGCACCGTGAACGACAGCGGCTGCGCGTTCTGCAGCGAGGAGAGCGCCGGCACCGTGCCTGGCTGCAGACTTCCGGTGCCGATGGCCAACTGCGGATCGACGGCGATCAGGTCGAGCGTCAGCGGAGCCGAGGCGACGCCGAGGTTCTGCACGGTCGCCACGACGAGGGCCGTTTCACCCGGATCGATGAGCCCGTTGTTGTTGCCACCCGGCGCTTCGGTGACCGAGACGGCATCGAGCTTGAAGGCCGCACCGGCCGTCAGCGCGACGGTGCGGAACATGTGCTGGTGGCGCCGCGCGATCGCCTCGATGGCCGGCCCCACGGGCCAGAAGCCACCCTCGTTGCTGCGGCCGAGCTCAGCCGAGAACGCAATGGAACCGCGCGCCTGGTGGTGATGGTCGACGGAGGTGCCCGCGGCGATGTAGAGCATCGTGCTGATGCGGCCGTGCGCGAGGCCGTTGCCCTGCACCATCTGCGCGCCGAGATTCTCGTAGACCGCGACGTTGGCCGGATCGGTCGTCTGATAACCCCACGGCCGCAACAGCACGTCCTGGTAGGTGTGCGTCGTGAAGATCGTCACGAACTGCCGCAAATTCGAGAATGCCTCGATGGCCTGGGTCTCCGGCTCCGAGAACGGCGCGGTGCCGCGGTAGGTATCGCTGCTCGGCGACGTCGAGTTGCCGCCGAACGGCGCACTCCACCCGGTCGTGTAGTTGCGATTCAGATCGACGCCGTAGATTCCGCCGCCGTTGTCGCGGCGGTTCTTGCGCCACATGCCGCCGCCGTTCGGGTTGGTCAGGTGGTTGTACTCGTAGCCGTCGGGGTTCAGGCAGGGCACGAAGTAGAGCTCGCGCTCGTTGATCACGAACGTCGCTTCGGGATCCGTGCCGTAGCCCGCGAGCAGCTCGTCCATGTACAACAGCGTCGCGCTCATCGACAACGGCTCGCGCGCGTGGTGCACCGCGTCGAAGAGCACTTCGGGCTCGTTCTCGTCGACGCCGACGTTGTCGCTGATCTTGACCATCCAGATGTCGCGGCCTTCGATCGACAAGCCGATGCTGGCCCGCTGCGAACAGACCTGCGGATACTGCGTGTGGAACGCGTCGAGGATCGCCTCCATCTGTTGCAGCGTGTAGTGACCACCCATCGCGCCCTGACCGATCGGCGGCGTTAGCACATCGGGCGCGGCCACGGGGAACTGGGCGACCGCCGCCGCGTGGGCCGCGACGAGGTCGTCGACGAGCACGCGACAATCGAAGCCCGCTTGCTGCATGCGCGCGAGATCACCGGGGTATGTGATCACTTCGATGCGGCGTTGCGCAGGCAGCGGCAGGCGACACGACGCGAGGTCGAGGTCCATCGCGAGCAGTTGCTGCATCTGCGCAGGGCCCGTGACGACGACTTCGACGAGCTGGCGCACAGGCTGCGCTGGGACCTGCGCGGGGACGACGACAGCGAACGCGGCGAACGCGCCGATCACGGCGCTGCGGGAGGATGGCAGCATGGGAAGCACCGGGGCGGGAGAGGCTTGCACGATACGCGGGCCGGCCGGAAAGCCCAAGTAGGGCAGCAAAGAGGCCAATGAGGCCGCCAGGTGGAGGGTCACTTCGCGAGCACTTCGAGCGCGTTCGTCGCGGGCTGGCCCCACGAGACCAATACGCGCGCCCCGTCCTGGCGCAACTCGGCTCCTGGCAACAACGGGAGCACCCACCGGACGAACCCCTCGGCCCGCCGTGCGTCGCTCCAATCGGTGATCCACAACATGCCGTCGTCGTGCCAGCGCAAGACGAGGTCGTCGGTGAGGCAGGTCGCGAGCTCGAGCACTTCGTCGAAGTCTCCGGCGTGCCGCTGCATGAGACACTGCAGCACGAGGAAACTGCCGGCGCGCGTCGCACCGACCGGCGCCGGCGCGAGTCGTGCGGCGTGCGCACGGAATGTCCCGGCCAGCAAACTCGGCAGCCGCGCCGCCCCGGACGAGAGCAATTGGCGCGTCGTGCCGGCGAACTCGCGCCAGAGCCGGGCAAACGTCGCTTCGAGCCGTTCTTCGTTGGACCGATGCAGCCGCACGTGACGAAGCCCGGTGCCGTACGCGAGATCGACGAGACGGACCGCCAGTGACTCGTCGGCTACATACGTCTCGCCTGCCTTCAGCACGACGTGCAAGTCCTGGTACCACGAGTTGGTCGGCCCCACGAACACGACGGGCGGGGTGAGCGATGGCACCGCCTGCGCGATCCGGCGGTCGGCTTCCACATCGGGCAGCTGCCCGCTCGAAGCCATCGACCGCGCGGCGCGTGCCGTCGCCTCGGCGATGCCCTCTTCGAGCGCCCAGGCGGCCAGCAACGCGTCGAGGTCGCAGAACGCGGGATCGGCGGGAGCGTCCAGACGCAGCGGCACGCGCGAAGCACCCGTGCGCCAGTAGCCGCGGTACCACGAAGCCATGTGACCGAGTTCGTGGCACATGAGGTCGACGTCGTTCTGCGCCCGGGGTCGCGCCACCACGGTGGCCAGCGGCGGCACCACGAACGCATCGATCCAACGCGGATCGTCGCCAGCCAGGTCGGTCAACGCCCGATCTGGATCTCCCGCCGGCAGGCACCCCAGTCGCCGCAGCACGAGGTGCTGGGCCTTGATCACGCGACGCACGAAAGGATACGACAGCATCTCGCCCTGGCCCGCCGTCGCGCGCCGCACGTCGTCGGGCCCATTCCAGGTGACGAGGTGCACGGCCGACAGATCCACTTCGTCGCGCACGCGCTGCACGCGTTCCTTCGCGGTCGGCAACACCGAACAGGCCGGCAGCAACAACAAGAACGCTAGCGAGAGCCTCATTCGTCGTGCAATCGGAGCAGCAAGCTACAGCACCGGCCACGCGCGCGGCCAGAACGCCGCGACCGTAACGGGGTCGGTGGCGAGCACCGACACTGGCGCGCCTTCGAGACGACAGCCGAGCGGCGAGGCCATGTCGTTGTGTGTGATCTGCACGTCGGCGCTCGCGAACCGCCACGGCGCATGCGCGATGTCGCCGCAGACGAGCTGCCCGCGCCGCAGCGCGAACAGGCAGTATCGCTCGACGAGGAAGTGCTCGAGCGAGCGCTTTGCCGCTGTCGACACGGGTCCACGCGCGCTCCAGCTGGCCGCAAAACGCAGCGGCGCTCCGCTGCCGTTGCGCCGTTCGCTCGCGTAGTGCACGGCCTGCCCCTGCCGTTCGCAGCTCATCGCGGCGTGGAAGTAGGGCAGGCCGAACGACGCGCGCGCTCCCGCGACCGCGAGCCGGCTCGCGGCATCGAGACTGAAGAACCACACGCCGGACCGCGCCCCGGCACGCACGTAGGTCCGTACGTTGAGCTCGGGAAACCGATGCGCGGTCGGCAACGGCGGCATGCAGCGCCACCGCGTGCGCGCCATGCGGAACGGCACCACGCCGAGCCACGCGCTGCCCGCGAACGTCTCGACCTCGACGCCGGCGGGCAGGCGTTCTTGCAGCACGGCGGCCTCGACGGGCCAGTGGAGGAACAGGAGTTCTTCCCAGTGCATCGTCAGCGCCCAGCAATGGTGCTCGAGCGGCCACGGCCGGTGGGCAACTTCGCGCAGTGCTGGGTGGGCCATCGCAATGTGACGAGGCCGGGACGCTACGCTATTGGGGCCCAGGTTTCCCGTGGCCACGAGCTCCCTCATGCTGCAATGCACCCTGTGGTTCGCCGTCTTGTCGATCGCAGCCGGCCTTTGCGCGCAGGACGACCTGCGCGACCGCATCGTGCGAACCGACGGCCGTGTCGTCACGGGGCGCGTGCAGAACCCGCACCACCCGACCGAGTGGATCCTGATGCAGGGTGGCAAGCGCATCCGCGTGCCGCGCGCCGAGGTCAAGGAGGCCGAGCTCGTCGGTGCGTCGGTGCGTGAGTTCTGCGAACGACGCGTGCGACAGAAGGACGCGCCGAAGGCGCAGCGTTATCTGGTCGATTGGGCCAAGGGCAAGGGACTCACGGCGCTCGCTCGACTGCAAGCCATGTGGCGCTGCCTCGAAGACGACGCCGACACGGAAGCGCACGAGTATCTCGGCCACAAGAAGAGCAGCAAGGGCTGGCTGTGGGAGCACGACGGCAGGGGCCTGCTGCGCGAACAGCTCGACATAGCGCTCGCGAAGAGTCCGATGCTGCTGATCGGCGAACGGTTCGCGCTGCGCTGCGACGCCGACCTGCGCACGAACGTCTGCGCGCTGCTCGACCTCGAGCACCTCGGCGTCGTCTGGATGAATCGCTTCGGCGAGGCGCTGCAGCTCGAGGAGGTGCTCCGGCCCATGGAGATCGTGGCCTTCCGCAACTCGGATGCGTTCCCGAAGTGGGGCTTCCGTCCGATCCCGTATTTCACGCCCGCGCCACACGGCGACCTCGGGCGCACCTTCTACGCGGGGGGAAACCCCGTGCGCCCGCAGAAGCTGTTCTTCGTCGGCACGCAGGCCCTGCTCTACCACACGCTGATCGGCGAGGTGAACCGCGGCGACGACCGCGACCGCGTCTGTGCTTGGCTCGAAGTCGGTTTCGGCATGGTCATGGAGTACACGATGCAGGGCGACGCGGGCTTCGCCGCGCCGGCCGAGATGCGCGCGCAGGATCTGCAGGCGCTGCAGGCGCTCGGCCGCGGGTATCGGTTGACCCACCTCCTGCATCTGCCGATGTATGGCGGTTTCTATCTGACGGACGACACGGCCACTGCGATCAACTGGAGCGCGGCGACGATGTTCGTCGCGTGGCTGCTCGAGCCCGACAACTCGCAGAAGACGAGGGACAAGTTCTTGATGTTCGTGCGCGAGTCGCTCGGCGAACGAAAGGGCGACAGCAGCTCGGCATTCGACAAGACGATGGGCGTGAAAGTCGAGGAGCTCGACGAACCGTGGCGCGCGTGGCTCGCGAAGAAGGCGGGTTACTGAGGATACTGTCGGCGCGCCTCACGGCATCGGTCGCATCGCGAGGAACCCGCTGCCCGAACGCTGGATCCTCGCGAAGCGCAATCGCGGCGGGCTCGTGATTCATCCGCGCCGCGGCAGCATGCGCAACCTCGCCAAGCGTAGGGAGTATTCCCGAGACCGATGCTCCTGCCCGATGGTTATGTCAGGCGTTGGTTGCGCAATCCTTCCCCGACAATCTACTGATGGCTACGCCCCGCGTAGGGAGCAGTCCCTTGTCCCTCGAGAGAGCGCATCGCGACTTCCTCGACACGCGTACCTTCGCGAGCCTCGACGGCTTGCGCGCTTTCGCCGTCACGGCCGTCGTCTGGCATCACACCACCGACGGGCTCTACCGCGACGTCCCGCTCCTGGTGCACGGGCTCGTCCGCGGCTTCCTCGGCGTCGACCTCTTTTTCGTCATCTCCGGCTTCCTCATCGTCACGCTGCTGTTGCGCGAGCGCTGTCGAACCGGATCGATTTCGCTCAGCGGCTTCTACGCGCGCCGCTTCCTGCGCATCTTCCCGCTCTACTACGGCGTGCTCGCCTTCGTCACCGTCGTCGCCTTCGCCCGCGACACACCCGAGGCTCTCCTCATGCGAGCGGACTTGCCGTGGTGCGCCCTCTACTTGTCGAACTGGGTGCCGGTGTTGACACTGCTCAGCATCACTTGGTCGCTTTCGGCGGAGGAACAGTTTTATCTGGTGTGGCCAGCGCTCGAGCGTTTCCTCGGCCGTTTCGTCACGCTCGCGCTCGCGCTCGCCGTCGTCGCCGCAGGCGCGCTCCAGCTCTTGCACGCGCCGCTCCACCTCGACGCGCTGCCGTCGTTTCTCTGGCAGACGTCATTCTTCCCGATCCTCCTTGGCGTCGCGCTCGCCCATCTCCTCAACGATCCGCGCGGCTTCGCCTTCATCGGCCTCGCCTGCGCGTTCAACGGCGCCTCCGCCATCTACGGCGCCGTCATCGTCGTGCTCGCGTTCGCGTTGCCGATGGACGACATCGCTGGTCTGCCGCGCATGGCAATTCACGTCGCGATGTCTCTGTTTCTTGCGTCCTGCGTCGTGCGCCCCAACCATGCGCTGCGGCCGCTCCTCCAGTTCGCACCCATCGCGCGCGTCGGTGTGCTCTCGTACGGCATCTATCTCCTTCACATGTTCGCGCGCCACATAGCGCACAAGCTCACCGGCGACGGCCCCCTCCTCTTCCCGGCCACGTTCGCCGTCGTCGTCGTGCTCGCCGAGATCTCCTACCGCTTTTACGAGTCAAAGTTCCTCGAGCTCAAGAAGCGCTTCGCCGCTTGACCGGGCTTCTGACGCGATCTTCGTCATTCACTGCGCCTGCGCGGCGCGCGCCAACGCGTCGCCCTCTAGGCGGCAGATCCTCCAGTCGTTCAGCATCAGCGCGCCCTGCTTCTCGTAGAAGCCGATCGCCGACACGTTCCAGTCGAGCACGTTCCAATCGAGACGCGGACAGCCCCGTGCCATGGCCTCGGCCGCGACCGCGCGCAACAACCGCAGCCCGACGCCGCGGCCGCGATGTTCGGGCAGCACGAACAGGTCCTCGAGGTGCAGGCACGGCCGCGTGCGAAACGTCGAGTAGGTCTGGAAGAACAGCGCGAAGCCGACGGGCTCGCCGGAGATCTCGGCGAGCAGCGCGCCGCAGGCCCGATTCGCGCCGCCCAGATGCTCGCGGAGCCTCGACTCGTCGCAGTCGACGAGGTGCTCGAGCCGTTCGTATCGCGCGAGCTCCCGGATGAAGCGCGCGACGTGACCCACGTCGTCCGCGCCCGCAGCGCGGACATGGACCGGACCGCCGGTGCCCACGGTCACGCGCGGTAGGTGATGCGACCGCGAGTGAGGTCGTACGGGGACAGTTCGACGGTCACCCGGTCGCCCGGGATGATGCGGATGTAGTGCTTGCGCATCTTGCCCGAGATGTGCGCCAGCACGATGTGACCGCTCTCGATCTGGATGCGGAACTTCGTGTTGGCGAGGGTCTCGATGACCGTGCCTTCCAGTACGATGGCTTCTTCTTTGGGCACAAAAACTCCTGTGGCGACCGGGGAAAGAAACGATCGCCGGCGACGCCACCGCGCCAGCGAACACACCCCCGGCCTCAGCCGATCAGTCATCGGCGTGGGCCTCTGGGGATGCAGGGGGGAAGATCGTAGTTGCCGCGCGTGCCGGTGTCGAGGGCCGGTGTCGAGGGCTCGAGGGCTGGGCTTCGACAGAGGCGGGCGGGCACGCCAGGGTGCAAGACCTTGCGACGGGCCGCCCACCCCGCGAGAGTGTTGCAGGGCATGGACTTCTTCGGCCACCAGGAGAAAGCGCGCAGGGCGTCGGGCCGGCTCGTGCTGCTGTTCGCGCTGGCCGTCGCGGGCATGATCCTCTGCATCCACGCGGCGGCGATGGGCATCCTGCTGTTCGCGAACGCACACGGCGCCAACGGCCATGGCGCGATCGTGTTCGCGGTCGTCGCCGTGTCGACGCTCGCGATCATCGGCGTCGCGATGCTGTTCAAGACCGCCCAGCTGCGCAGCGGCGGCGGCGCGGTGGCGACACTGCTCGGGGGCAAGCCCGTGCCACTCGACCCGACCGATCCGAAAGAACGCCAGCTGCGCAACGTCGTCGAAGAGATGGCGATCGCGTCCGGCGTCCCGGTGCCCGAGATCTACGTGCTCGACGGCGAATCGCAGATCAACGCGTTCGCGGCCGGCTGGAGTCCCGCCGACGCCGCGGTCGCCGTCACGCGCGGTTGTCTCGAGAACCTCGAACGCGACGAATTGCAGGGCGTCATCGCGCACGAGTTCAGCCACGTGTTCCACGGCGACATGCGGCTCAACATCAGGCTCATGGGCGTCCTGTTCGGCATCGTCTGTCTCGCGACGATCGGACGCATCCTCGTGCGCGCAATGCCGCGCGGCGGCGGCTCGGGCAAGGGCAAGGGTGGCGCCGCGGGCGTCGCGCTGTTCGGTCTCGCGCTGATCCTCATCGGCTCCCTCGGCGTGTTCTTCTCGCGTCTGATCCAGGCGGCCGTGTCGCGCCAGCGCGAGTTCCTCGCCGACGCGAGCGCCGTGCAATACACGCGCAATCCACGCGGCATCGGCATGGCGCTCGCCAGGATCGGAGGCCTGGGGGCCCGGCTCCAGACAGCGCACGCGGAGGAAGCGAGCCACATGCTGTTCGCCGACGGCATGCGACGCTTCTTCGGCGGCGGCTTCGCGACGCATCCTCCGATCGAACAACGCGTCGAACGCGTGCTGCCGGGCTTCCTGCGGCACCTCGCGAGCAGCGGCTCCATGGAGGCCGCGGTCGCCGCCACGCCGCTGCCGCCCGCCGTGGCCGGGCTGAAGCACACGACCGCTGTCTCGGGCGCTGTCTCGGGCGCGCGAGCCGTCGCGGGCATCTCGTCGGCGGCCCTCGTGCAGTCGATCGGCGATCCTCAGCCGCAACACGTCGACGCGGCCCGCACGCTGCTGCGCGAGCTGCCGCTCGACCTGGTCGCCGCCACGCGTGAGCCGAGGATCTCGCACGCGCTCGTGCTCGCGCTGCTGCTCGACCGCGATCCGACACGCCGCGAGAAGCAGCTCGGGCTGCTCGCGAACGCGGGTGTCGAGCTCGTGCACGAGGTCAGGGTGCAGTTCCAGCTCGTCCACCGCATCGAACGCCACCAGCGCCTGCCGCTGCTCGAGCTCGCGATCCCGGCGTTGCGGTCGTTGCCGGGCACCGAACGCGAGCAGCTGCTCCGCGACGCCCGCGTGCTCGCGAGAGCCGACGGCTCGCTCTCGCCGTTCGAGTGGGCTCTGCTGCGTTGCCTCGAACGCCATGTGCGGGCCGCCGGTGAACCGCCGCGCCGGCCGTCGCAGCGTCCCGCGGCGCTCGTGCAGCATGGCCACGAGACGTCCGTCGTGCTCTCGGTGCTGGCCCGCGCCGGCGCCGAGGACGACGAAGCGCTCGCGGCGCAGGCGTTCACGCGCGGCCAGCGGCTGCTGCAGGTCCCGCCCGCCGAGCTGTTGCCGCGCGAACAGGGTTCGATCGCTGCGCTCGACGCCGCAGTCGACAAGCTCGCGGCCGTATCGCCGCTCGGCAAGCGCAACTTCGTGGCCGCGTGTGCCGAAGCCGCGGGCGCCGACGGGCTGCTGTCGCAGGACGAAGCCGATCTGCTGCGTGCTCTCGCCGGACTCCTCGACTGCCCGGTGCCGCTCGTGACCTCGCCGGCCGGAGTGCCGCTGAGTTCGTGATGGCATCGATCCCCACGACGTGTCGCCGGCTCGTTGCCGCGCTCGCACTCCTGGCGATCGCCTGCCCCGCACAGACGCAGCTGCGAGAGTTCCGCAACCGGGCCCTGACGTTCCGGATCGACCTGCCGGCCAACTGGCGGCAGCTCGCGCCGAGCGAAGCGCTGCGGATCGGCGAGAACCCGAAGGCCCCCGCCGAGCTCGGTCTGTCCCAGCCGGGCGGCTACTACGCGGTCGGTCCCGTCGACGAATGGCTCGCCGGAGTCTTCACGAGTCCGTGGGTCCAAGTCGTCGAACAGGACAAGGAGTGGCACCTCGGGGACGACTTCGCCGCTCAGCTTGCCGAGCAGTGGCGCAAGACAGGAGCCGCGACGGGCGTCGAGTACGAGCTGAGGGACATCAGGCGCGACAAGGTTGGTGCCCAGGCGCGCGAGGTGTTGACAGCCCGTCGCACGAGCACGCCGAAGCCCCCGCGTCTGCCGCACGCCAGTCTCGACGTGCACGCGCCTGCCGGCGTTCAGGAGGTCACGCTGAGCTTCACGTGCCCCGTTGCCGAGTACGCGCGATGGGATCCGGAGTTTCACCGATGGCTGCAAACCCTCGCTTTCGCCCACGCGGCCCGCGGCGAGCAGAAGTTGTCGGATCGGCTCTGGACTCCGATCCTGAGCGGGGCGGTTGTCGGCCTCGTGCTGCTGCTGCTATACAAGCACACGCGCCGTCGCGGTTGAGCGCTGACACCGGGTGGATACACTGGGGCAGCGTGAGGAAACCGCCAGTCCAGCACGCGGCGAGCGAACCCAGGTCACAGCCTTGAAGAAGAAGTCACCGTCGAAGGAGCCACGCAACCTGGACAAGCACCTGTTCGAGGCCGGGCAGCAATGCCAGAAGCGCCTCTGGCTCGACTATCACGAACCGGCGAACGAAGCGCCGACCGATGGTCGACGCGCGCTTTCCGCGGCCGGCGATCAGCTGCGCGCGCTGGCCCGCAGCGTGTTCCCGAAGGGAGTCGCGATCGAGGCCGCCGACACGAATCGCGCCGCGGAGGAGACGAAGGCCCAGCTCGCGGCCAACACGCCGGTGCTGTTCGGCGCCACGTTCGTGGCCGACGGCATCGAGATCCGCTCGGACATCGTCGTGCAGAACAAGGATGGCGCCATCGACCTCTACGAGATCAAGTCGGGCACCAGGATCAAATACCGCTACGTGAGCGACCTCGCGCTGCAGGCGCACGTCGCGGAACGCTGCGGCTTGCGCGTACGGGCCGCGTTCCTGCTGCACCTGAACCCCAAATACGTGCACAAGGAAGGCAGCGACTTTCCGCCGATGCAGCTGCTGCGCAGCGCCGACATCACTGCCAAGGTGCAGAAGCAGGTCGAACTCGTGCGCCGGCGCCTGCAGCAGTTCCGGCAGAACCTGAACGACGAGAGCATGCTGCAACTGCCGATGGGCACGTTCTGCACGACTCCGTTCAGGTGCCCTCACCTCGCGCGCTGCTCGCGCGAAGCCCCCGCGATGCCGCTGCGTGAGCTGCCCGAGCTCTCGCGCACGCAGGAACTGGAACTGCACAAGGAGGGCATCGAGACGATCACGGCGCTCGATCCGCAGCGACCCGGCCTGACGTTCCGCCAGCGCCGCACGATCGCGTGCGCGCAGGCGGGCGAGCCCGTGCTCGAGCCTTTCGTGCGCGAGGAACTGAGCCAGAGCACCAAGCCGGCGCACTTCCTCGCGATCGCGGCGCTGACCGATGCGCTGCCGCGATTCGAGGGGCAACGGCCCTGGCGTCTACTGCCCTACGCGTGGGCCGTCAACACGCTGCACCCCGACGGCAGGCTCGAGACGGCGGACTTCGTTCACGTCGAACGCACGGATCCGCGCACGGGCTTCATCACGTCGCTGGCCAAGCACCTCGAAGTGGGCGGCACGATCTTCTGCTGGAACGACGAGACCCTCGACGATCTTCGCACGCTGCTCGACGACCTGCCCGCCGCCAAGGTCGCCGTGCGCGGAGTGATCAGCCGACCTCATGTCGACCTGATGCAGCTGTTCGATTCCGGCCTGTTCCACCCGCAGCTGCGCGACCACTCGGACCTGCGGGCGAGCGCGAAAGCACTGCTCGACGACAACACGGGCGCGGACCTCGTCGTCTTCGACGATGACTCCCTGCGCGCTGCGCTCGCGAAAGCCGCGACGCCGCGGATCCGGAGCACGACGAAGGACAAGATCGCGGCCGAGGTCAAGGCCGGAGTGGTCTGGGCAAGTGATTGCATGCTCAGGTTCTTCCGCAAGTATGCGGGAATCGACGCGGCGATCCCGAGGCCGAAGCCAAAGCCTGCGCGCGCGGGTCAGAAGGCGCTGCCGAAGCCGCTGCCCAAGGCGTAGCAAAGCCAGCCCCCCGCGGCAGGATCACGCCGCGGCATAGGCGGACAACAACGCAGAGATCTCGCGGTCGCTGCTGAAGCGCCGCTGGAAGTCCTCGCGAATGCGCACGCCGAGCGCGCCAGCCGCCGAGCGATTGCGATAGAGCGCGAGCACCTGCTTCGCCATGTCCCCTTCGTTCGCGAACAAGAGCCCCGTCTCGTTGTGCCGGATCAGTTCGCGGTTGCCCGCCACGTCGGCCGCGATGACGGGGCGGCCCAGGATGCCCGCTTCGAGGATCGTCGGGGCGGCGCCTTCGCTGAACGAAGTATTCAGCACGACATCGGCGTCGATGTAGGCAGCACCCATGCGGTCGTGGGCCAGCGGGGGCAGCACGCGCACCCCGGTCTGCTGCTGGCACAACGCGCGCACCTCCGCCGCATAGGCGGCATCCTGGTCCGGCCCCGCGAGGATCATCTCGACATCTGCCCCCGCCGAGCGCACGACGCTCACCATCGACATCGCGCGGTGCTGTCCCTTGATCGGCCGCAGACCACCGGGCAGGAAGATCAGGAACCGGTGCCGCGGGATGCCGAGCGACCGCCTCAGATCGGTGCCGTTCGTCGGCAGGCGCACCGCCGCGCGCGGCACGACGTCGATCTTGCCGACGGCTTCGGCCACTCTCGATTCGAGCAGCATGCCCGCTGCCTCGTTCGGCACGAGCACGCGGCTGGCGCGGCGCACCACCTCGCAGACGATCGTGCCGCGCGCGTCGTCGACCATGTCGTGGTGCAGGTCTTCCCCGCTCAGCGAGACGATCCACGGCGTGAGCAACCCGAGCAGCTGCACGCCCGTTCGCATCGCGTCGTGCGCGTGAACGAGGTCCGGCTTGAAGCGGCCGATCGTGCCCTCGAGCGACTGCTTGAGGCCACCTTCGGTCGTGCTGCCGAACAACTCGCAGAGGTGCCCACTGCGTTGCAGACCCTCCCGGTATCGACTCACCGTGGCCATGCCGCCCAGATGCAGGTGGGTCGGCGCGGGGGTCATCAGGAGGACTTTCACTTGGACGCCTTTTCGGCTCCGGCGCGGTGGCGTCCTTACCCGAACCGGGCCCGCCCGCGCTCGCGAACTGTCGCGTTGCGCGACAGTGCGCGTAGCGTCAGGGCAGAAACCAAAAAGCGGCCATGGCCGCGACGCGCTACCAGGGCCGTTCGGTGGCCGCGAAGTCTTCCTGAATCTGCGGCAGCATCGACGCGACCCTGGCCGGGTCGAGCCCCGTGTGGGCATACACATCGCCATGGAGCGAACCCTGCGTCGTCCCGACCGTCGAAGGACACCCGGCCTGCCACGCGACGTGATCGGCCAGATGGATCAGCGAGGAGAGCGAGCGGTGGAACGGGTCCTTCGCAGGCGAATGGTGATACCGGATCGCGATCGCGAGGTCCTCGGGCAGGCACCACCTGATCGCCAACACGGATCCCACGTCGGCATGCGTGAAGCCGCACTCCTCGATCTCGACCTCGGTCTCGGGGCGCGCCTGCTGCGCGGATTTCCGGAGCATCGCGAGATAACGCGGCGCGGCCTTCTCCATCAGGATGATCTTGCCGATGTCGTGCAGCAACCCGGCGATGTAGACATCCTCGGCATGCATGTCCTTGAAGGTGTCCGAAACCGAGGCCAGCGCGCGTGCGGCGACGCCCGTGAACACGGCGTGCTTCCAGAAGGCCATCGGATCGAAGTGCTGGATCTTCTCGCGGCGTTTGCCGAAGGCCGAGAACACGGCGGCCTTCAGCGCGACCTTCTTCGTCATGTTGAAGCCCAGCACCGAGACCGCGAGGCTCACCGACGACACGCGCACCTGCAGTCCGTAGTAGGCGGAGTTCACGATGCGCAGCATGTTCGTCGCAACCGCCGGGTCGTTGGCGACGACGAGCGCGACGTCGGCAGCCGAGGCATCGGGCTTGGCGATGACCTCGTTCAGCTTCGCGAGCACCTCGGGCATGGTCGGCAGCTCGATGGTGCTGTTGACCAGGCCGAGGATGTTCGTCGATGGATCGGTGGACTGCGTCATCCGTTCGCTCCGCCCCTAGTATCGGATCCTTGTATCGAGACGCCCTCGAAGCAAGCTTGACGCCAAGTACTCGTGCCCGCTCCCACCGGCAAGCCCAAGGTCGTGTTCCTGTGCCAGCGGGTGCCGTGGCCGCCCGACCGCGGCGACCGCATCACGACCTGGCATTTCCTTCAGCACCTGCTCGCGCGCGGCGCGGACGTGTTCCTCGGTTGTTTCCAGGAGGAAGCGCGTGATGCCGAAGGTGTCGCGTTGCTCGCGCGGCGCTGTCGTGAGGTCGTGGCGCCGAACCTGGACCGCAGTGTCCGCAAATTCACCAGCCTGCGCGGACTGCTGACCGGCGAGGCACTCACTCTGCCCTTCTTCCGCGATGCGGCGCTGTATGCCGCCGTGCGGCGTTGGAGTTCGCCGCAGCCGCCGGACCTCGTGTATGTCTATTCGTCGTCGATGGCCCAATACGTGCTCGGCACCGAGGCCCGCAGCAAGCTGATGCAGTTCGCGGAGCTCGATTCGGACAAGTGGCGGCAATACGCGGCGCAGCGCCGCGGGCTGAGTCGTTGGGGGCTGGGCCGTTGGATCTACGCGCGCGAGGCAGACAAGCTGCTGGCTTTCGAGGACCGCGTCGCGCGCACCTTCACGCGTTCGCTGGTCGTCAGCGAGGTCGAACGCGAGCTCTTCCGGCAGCGCATCCCGGGCGTCGAGCCCGACGTGTTGAGCAACGGGGTCGACGTCGCGCACTTCACGAGCACGGGCGACCAGAACCGGCATGCACACACTGCAGTCTTCACGGGTGTGATGGACTACGAGCCGAACGTCGACGGCGTGTCGTGGTTCGTCGAGCAGTGCTGGCCAACGCTGCGCCAACGTTTCCCGGACGCGCGCCTGCTCGTGGTCGGCAGCAATCCGGCGCCGAAGGTGCGGGCCCTCGCACGCGTGAGTGGCGTCGAGGTCACGGGCCGCGTGCCGAGCACTGTACCCTGGTTCGACCAGGCGGCGGTCGTGATCGCACCGCTGCGATTGGCGCGCGGCGTGCAGAACAAGGTGCTCGAAGCGATGAGCATGGCGCTGCCCGTCGTGTCCTCATCCGCGGCCGCTCGCGGACTCGGCGCCGTGCCGCCCGGCCACATCGTGATTGCCGACGATGCCCCGGCGACGATCGCGGCGGTCGCCGAGTTGTTCGCCGATCCAGCGCGCGCGCGCGCGATTGGCACGCGGGCAGCGACGTGGGTCCGCGAGCACTGGCGCTGGGAACGCATGTACGAACGGCTTGATGCGCTGCTCGCCGAGATGGGCGTCCCCCTTCCGGCCTGAGAAACTGCCTGCTTGATCCGCGCTACTTCCTGGCCGGCACGAGGCGGAAGATGCGACCCTTCTTGCCGGCAAAACCCGTCACGAGCAGTTCGCCGTCGGGTTCCTCGGCGAAGCTCGACGGTTGCTGCGTCATGCGCGGCAACGTCACCACGCGGTGTTTGCCGCCCTTGCGGTCCTCCTTGCAGGCCCACATGCGCAGCGTCATGAAATCACCGTAGACGTAGTAGCCGCGCAGCTCCGGGATGCGCTCGCCGCGATAGACGTAGCCGCCCGTGATCGACAGACCCTCGCTGTGCGGATACCAGGCGATCGGAGCCACGACACCCTCCGGCACCGGCGCTTTGGGCCTTCGCGGCGTGAACACCTCGCCGGCCTCCATCGCGTTCCACCCGTAGTTGCCACCCTTTTCGAGGCGGTCGACTTCCTCGACGCGGTTCTGGCCGACGTCGCCGCACCACAGGTCGCCCGTTTTGCGATCGAACGTGATGCGCCACGGATTGCGCATGCCGTAGCACCAGATCTCGCCGCGCGCACCCTGCTGCTTGGCGAACGGGTTGTCCTCGGGCACCGCGTAGGGGTGCAGCTTCGTGGCCCCGCGAACGTCGATGCGCAACACCTTGCCGAGCAGCATCTGCTTCGATTGGGCGTTGCCGTAGGGATCGTTCGCGGCGCCGCCGTCGCCGAGCGCCACGTAGAGCATGCGGTCGGGCCCGAACTCGATCGTGCCGCCGTTGTGGTTGCCGAACGGCTGGAAGATCTCCATCAAGCGCAGCTCGCCTGCCGCGTCGGCGACGCGGCCGCCGTCGCCGGCCTTCGTGGGGAAGCGCGCGATCACGGACTGGCGATTGCTCTTCACGCGCGTGCCGTCGCCCATCACGCCCTCGCGCACCTCGATGCGCTCGGACCAGTAGGCGTAGACGAAGCCGTTCTTCTCGTAGTCGGGGTCGAACGCGAAGCCCAACAGGCCTTCCTCCCAGTTGTCGAGGAACACGTTCTTGCCGATGTCGAGGAAGGCCCGCTGATCCGACCCCGCCGCGTCACGCGGCACGACGAACACGAAACCCGGCTGCGTGACGACGTAGGCGTGCTCGGGATCGCTCGCGTGGAAGGCCACGAAGAGCGGCCGGTCGAAGCCGGCCTGCGCGGGGAACGCGTCCTCGTACGCGATGGCGGGGCCCGCGGGCAGCTCGTCCGATCCCCCGTCCTGGGCCCGCGCCGTGCAGAGACAGAGCAGCAGACACAGACACGACAGGGGGGGACGCATGGCCCGTAGTCTCGCAAACTGTCGCGTTGCGCGACAGCTTGCGTGGCGCAAGGGCCCCGACCAACATGCGGCCATGGTCGCGTGCGCGATGATTACGGCGCCCGATCCCGCATTGCACAAGCGCGCAGGCGGTTCTCGGCCCGCGAGCGCACGCGAGCTCGTTCGCGCTGGCCAGAGCACGCGAGTGCGGCCAAGATGCGCGGATGCTGCGTCTGCAGGGCCTGCGCAAGACCTACGGCGACTTCGTCGCGCTGCACGGACTCGACCTCGCGATCGCCGCCGGCGAGATCACAGCACTGCTCGGCCCCAACGGCGCCGGCAAGTCCACGGCCGTGAAGTGCGTGGTCGGCCTGCTGCGACCCGATGCAGGCACGGTCCACGTCGATGGCGTCGACGCGCTGCAGCAAACGCAGAGCGCTCGGCGTCGCATCGGCTACCTGCCCGAAGTCGCGCGCCTGCACGAGGCGCTGACACCGTGGGAATACCTGCTGCTGAAGGGCCGGCTGTTCGACCTCGAGGACGCGAAGATCAGGGCCACGGGCGAACGGCTGCTCGCGGGCTTCGACCTGCTCGACCGCGCCGACGAACCGATGACGGCGTTCAGCAAGGGCATGCTGCAGAAGGTCTCGATCGCGTCGGCGCTGCTCACGGAGCCGAAGGTCCTCGTGTTCGACGAACCGTTGTCGGGGCTCGACGTGACGACGACGCTCGTGGTCAAGGAGCTCATGCGCGAGTTCGCGCACCGCGGCGGTGCAGTGCTGCACTGCAGCCACTTGTTGGACGTCGTCGAGTCGATGGCCGACCGCATCGCCGTGCTCGACAAGGGCAAGCTGCTCGGCTGCGGCACGGCGGCCGAGCTGCGCGCCCAGGTCGGGGCGGCCGCGGGAACTCACCTCGATGCCGTGTTTCGCACGCTCGTGCAGGCGAGCGATCCAATCGCAAGAGCCCAGTCGATCCTGGGATAGTCGGGGCTAGCAGGCACCTAGTCGGCGAACACCTCGGCTAGCGTCGCGGCGTCGAGCACGCGTGCGGCCCAGCGGCTGACGTCGGCGTTCGATGCCTTGGCAAGGCGCGCCGCCGTGGCCTTCGGGATCGGGCCAAAGCGCCGTTGCAGCAACTGGTGCAGCAACGCGGCAGCACCCTCCGCCCTGCCTTCCGCCTTGCCTTCTGCCTTGCCTTCGGCACGGCTCTCTCGCGTGATGCGGTCGTAGGTACTTTCGAACTTCTTCACCGATGAGCCTCCGATGTGCTGCTCGAAGACGGTTCTCAGACGACGCCGGCTGAGCTTCGTGACCTTGAGGAGGTGCAAGGATACCGCGTCGATCGCCTCCTGTCGGAGCGCGCGTTCGACCCAGCGGTTCATGTCGGCGCGCGATGCCTTGGCGAGGCGTGCGGCGGTGGCCCTTGGGATCGCGCCAAAACGCCGTTGCAGGGCCTGGTGCAGCAGAGTGACAGCACCTTCCGCCTTGCCCTCGGCACGACTCTCTCGCGTGATGCGGTCGCTGGTGCTTTCGAACGTCTTCACCCATGGCCTCCGATGCGATCGTCAGTCGGCGAACACCTCGGCTAGCGTCGCGGCGTCGAGCACGCGTGCGGCCCAGCGGCTGACGTCGGCGTTCGATGCCTTGGCAAGGCGTGCCGCCGTGGCCTTCGGGATCGCGCCAAAGCGCCGTTGCAGCAACTGGTGCAGCAGCGCGGCAGCACCCTCCGCCCTGCCTTCCGCCCTGCCTTCCGCCTTGCCTTCTGCCTTGCCTTCTGCCTTGCCTTCGGCACGGCTCTCTCGCGTGATGCGGTCGTAGGTGCTTTCGAACTTCTTCATCGATGGGCCTCCGATGTGCTTGTCGAAGACGATGCTCAGACGCCGCCGGCCGAGCTTCGTGACCTTGAGGAAGTACGACGATAGCGCGGCGAACGCCTCCTGTCCGGTGGGGGCAACCAGCACCTGTCGGGCGACATCGGCCCAGTCGACGATCGCGCGGACCGCGGCGTCGTCGTCATGGCCGACTGGCGCGACGAACTGCTGCGCGGCGATGGTGCAGAGGCCGAGCAGGGACAGACCCATGGCGCGGACTTCGCTCGGGGTCTTCGCAGTAAAGTCGTGCGGAGTGAAACGGAACTGCGGCATCGCGGCGAGCAGAGCTGTGCGTTGCGCTGCCAGGAGGCCGTCGAGGTCGAGCAGCGAAACCAGGTCGGTCGACGCACGCCAGCGGCGGCGGCCCAACGACACGACGACGGGCACGATCGGCGGCAGGAGGCGCGGCTGCGGCCGGCGGCGACGCAGATCCTTCCAGATACCGACCACGTAGCTGAGCACCTGCAGGACCGTCCAGCGGCTCGGCCGCACGGTGTGTTCGAAGACAACGTAGAGGAGGCTGGGCCGGCCGCCGACCCGCATCTTGAAGAGCTTGTCGGTCTGCTGGTTCTGCTGCCGCTCGTCGACCTGGGGCTCGGGCACGGGTTCCAGCGAGTTCCAGTCGATCGCAGAGGCGAGAACGGGCGGCAACAGCGCGCGCAGCAGCGGTGCTGCATGCTCGGACTTGCCGAACGTGTCGCGGAAGAGGCTGTCGTGAGGCGTGCCCATGGAACTGCCAGAAGCAGTGGAATGGGCGCAGTGGGTTTCTGCGGGAAAACCAGCCGAGCTCGAGCTTCATGACGCGCCTGGCCCCGGAGCCAGAAGGCCGCTGGTCACTGTCGAGTCAGCGGCCGGTGACCGCCGTTCGCAGAAAGCGCTCGGGTGGAAGCGCCGCACAGACCCTCACCTCGGCGATCAGCCCGCGGAGAGCCCTGGTTGCTCGCCGGATTGCAGGTTGCCCGGTTTCGTCGTCGAGAGTGCCGGCGACGTGCACGAGACGCCTCCGCGACTAACCGACGGCCGACCGTCGTCCCGCGGTTCGATGGCCAGCAGACCGATGGTCGTGGGACCGATGGCTCGGCTTCGATCGCCGCCGGCCATGCCCCGCCTCCCGGCGCTTCGGCATGCCGTAGCCGCGACCGGGAATCCTCGGGGCGTGACGCACTTCCTTGCCCTGCAGGTGCGCGACCACCGCCGCGTGCAGACGCCGCTCCATCGGCGCCACGAGCGACAGAGCGCGACCTGACTTGCCGATCCGGCCCGTGCGACCCGTGCGGTGCACGTAGTCCTCGAGCTGGAGCGGGAACTCGTAGTTGACGACGAGCTCGATGTCGTCGACGTCGATGCCACGCGCCGCGACGTCGGTCGCGACGAGGAAGCGCGTCCTGCCGCGCGAGAACGCCTGCAGACAAGCGTGGCGAGCCTCGGCACTCTTGTCGCCGTGGATCGCGTCGGCGGGCAGCCCCGCGCGCTTGAGCGCGTTGCCGAGCCGTTCGCAGCCAATCTTCTTGTTGACGAAGATCAGTACCCGACCGCGCTCGCGATGCAGCACGCGCTCGAGCGCGTGCGGCTTGTCGTGCGCGTTCACGGCCACGAAGCGATGCGAGATCGTCTTCGGCGCATGGTTTCGCGAGCCGATCTGGACGCGTTCGGCGTCAGGCAGGAAGTCCTTGACGAGTCCTTCGACTTCCTGCGGCATCGTCGCCGAGAACAGAAGATTCTGCCGCTCTTGAGGCAAGCGCACGAAGATGCGCCGGATCTGCGGCATGAATCCCATGTCCAGCATGCGGTCGGCTTCGTCGAGCACGACCATCTCCACCTTCTCGAGCGTCAAGTTGCGGCGCTCGAGGTGATCGATGAGGCGGCCCGGGCAGGCGACGACCACGTCGACACCGCGCTTGAACGCCGACTCCTGGATCGACAGGTCGACACCGCCGAACGCCGTGCACACGTGCAGGCCCGCGTATCGCGCGTAGATGCGCAGGTTCTCGGCAACCTGCACGCACAGCTCGCGCGTTGGCACGAGGATCACGCCGCGCAGGCCCGGTTCACCGCCGCAGAGGCGATCGAGCATCGGCAGACCGAAGGCGGCAGTCTTGCCGCTGCCGGTTTCGCCCAAGCCGATCAGGTCGGCGCCCGCGAGGATCTTGGGGATGGAATCCGCTTGGATGTCGGTCGGCGTTTCGTAGCCAGCTGCCTGCACACCGCGGAGGATGGGCTCCTTGAGCCCGAGGGAACTGAAACTCACTGAGGAGGATTCTCGAAGGCGTCCTCGGGCAAGGAGGCCCGACGACGCGGATGTCTGGTGACGGAACGGCGTGGCATTCCGAACGTGTCGTGCTCCTGCACAACCTGCCTTTCGCATCGACGACCCTCGCGCCTCGTCTTGAGACGGCCTTGTTGGAGGTCGCCGATCTGGCCGGGCACGTTCAGGCACCCTTCCAACGGGCGGGGAGGATACGGCTCTTGGCTCGACGGCTCAAGACCCTGCTGCCTGAGGACGTGCCGGCGCCATGACCCGGGGAGGGGGCACTTCCCCGCGGGGGCACGCGTTTGCGGCAATCAGCCGCCCTCTGTCAAGCGAGCAGGTCGTCGGCGGTCGCCGCTGCGAGGATGCGGCGCATCAGGTGATCGAACTCGGCAGGACTCGAGTTCTCGATGCGTTGCACGACGGCAGAAGGCGCTGGCCCGAACCGTTTCTCGAACAGCATGCGCAGCGCCAGCTGCAGGCCCTTCCGTTCACCCTCCTGGAGTCCTTCCTGTCGTCCCTCCTGGCGTCCTTCTTCGATGTACTGCTCGGCAACGGTTTTCATGTACTGCTCCTCGCTGGTCTTGCTGATGCTCGCGTAGGCGGCGCGCAGGTGTTTACGGTCGTCGTTGCTCACGGCAGCAACGTAGGAGTATAGCCGGTTCACGATCTGCTCTCCGCCGGGCATCGCGAGTAGCCGCAGATACAGAGTGCGCCAGGCGAGCACCAGGACTGCCGTTGCGACCTGCCGTCGCAGCTGCTGCAGATGCAGCAACGGCAACAACGTCTGCACGGTGAGCTGGAGCCGGCGCAAGCCAGCCTCGTCGGTGGCGCCGAGGTCGAACAGTTTGCAAGTGAACGTCGGTTGCAGGGCGAGCAGGCCTGCAGGTGCGCCGGACGAATCCAGCACCGCCGCCAGCGTGCATGGCGAGCTCCACGCACCGTCGCCGGTGTGCACGAGAATCGGCAGCACGAGCGGCAGGTGGGTGGCTGCCGAGTCTTCGGCACGGCACTGCTCCCAGATGCGGACCACGTAGCGCAGCAGCTGGAACACGCCGAAGCGAGCCGGGCCAGCCTTGTGCTCGAACACGATGTAGAAGGTGCAGGTGCGCCCGGCGAGCCTGGCGCGGAACAAGAGATCGGCCTGGTGATCGCGCAGTTCCTCGTCGACAAAACTCGCGTCGACGCGTTCGAGCGACGCCCAGTCCGTGGCGGCGACGATGTCCTCGTGCAGCACGCTGCGCAGCAGTTCGCCAGTGCGCTGCGGGTCGGCGAAGACACCGCGGAACAGGGCGTCGTGAGGGTTCTGGATCGGCTTCTTGTCGGACACGTGGAAGCGCTCCACGTGCTGTGTGCACCGATCGCGGCAACGGTTGCACGAATTCGCGCG
>Ga0075418_10001332_pt1 | contig 27925 bp, 22 predicted proteins | sample SoiMetdeltSBSDD2_FD_81776 | JGI IMG/M metagenome (GOLD analysis project Ga0075418, IMG submission 81776) | Bulk soil microbial communities from a Populus tree surrounding site in Tennessee, USA - Soil MetaG P. deltoides SBSDD2 | ecosystem: Environmental > Terrestrial > Soil > Tree plantation...
CCGCGCACGATTTCAACCGTCGTCGCGATCCGGTGGACCTGAGTTTTCCTGATCGCGGCCTCACGCTGCTCGTAATACCCATCCGCCTGCTTGCGGCTGGCATCGATTTCCGCACGAATCCCGTCCACATTCTTAACTGCCGCTGCCAGATCCTGGTCGGCCTCTTTCTCTTCCGCGTTTATTTCTGCCGTCAACTTCGCCTGTGCCGCCACCAATTCTTCGCGCTTGCTGTCTGTCTTCTCTCGCCCGCTGCTCGACCGGCGGGCGTACTCCTCGCGCAGCCGGCGCGCGTCGGCGTCAACCTGCGCTACACTCTCCCGGCGTTTGTTGTTGACGGTTAACAACTCGGCTTCTTTGGTTTTAATTTCCGCGTCGATCTCCGCGAGCGCAACCGGCTTAACATTGGAGTTGACCTCCCGCTCCGGTGGCACCCCGGGACTAACCGGCTCTCTCATCAACTTTCGCTTCAAAAAGTTCGCGCTGTCATATTCCGCTTTGTCTTTTTCATAAGCGTCTTTCTTATTGGTGTATTCGATCATTTTGGCCTTATACGCATTCTCAATGCGCGCCTCCTCAACCGTCCATTTGCTCGCTCGGGCCAACTCCGTTTCGCGCCGGCCCCGCAGCTCGGCAAGGGCCTTGTTGAGCTGTTCCGTGTCAGCAGTGAACTGCTTGATGATGTTTGCCTGGCGTGCTTCCACCTCAGACAGCTCTTTCTTCTGAAAGTCGGTCAAATCAATCGCGTCCTTGCGCGCTTCATCGTTGCGCTTGAGCAACTCTTCAAGCTCGGTGCTGGCCTGCTTCCGCTTGGCCGCCAGTTCGGCGAGCCTGCTTTGACGGTCTGCTTTCTTCTTCTCGATCCCCGTCAACTCGCCATTCAAATGGTCAATCTTAACTTCCTCCGCGGCTGCTTTCTCGAGGAACTGGCTGGCGGGAGTCATCGCGACCCCCATTTCATACACCGCCATATCCTTGACCAATTGGAACGTCAGTATGCAGATCAGCGGCAATCCAATCAGCAGCATGAAGGTTTTCTGCCAGCCGTGGCGTGACGCGGTCCAAATCGCCAGCGGCAGCTTCAGCAACTCCACCGCAAGGATGGTCGCCCCAATTGGACCGATGCCAAAGAAAACCACACCCATACCCTGGGGCACGCAGACCGTCTTCTGGTATGTCCAGCCGGTCGCCAAAATCACGAATTCCACCACTGTCGCCATGATGAGCAACGGCAGCGTTAAGTAACTAATGCGTCTGGTCTTCAACCGTTGCCACGGTGAAACACCCGCATCTGCAGTGGCTGCGGAACCGTTGGAATTGCCCGAATTATTCATATCTGTGCATTCTAAATCTGTTCGACGCTCTAACGTACCGAGCGTAGCGAACCTCCCGAGCACCGGTCGTGCCACCAGCCAAAACCTGTTCTACGACCGTGAGAACGGGAGCCTGCGGCGCGAGCTACGCCAACAAGCCTCCAAAGCCGTGTCACAAATCGTGACATGTCCATTGCTTTTGTCCGTGCCGGAGCAGACAGCCAATTCAACCGCAAACCCCAACCCAAGGACTGCAGATTTTCCAGGATTGAAGGATGCAAGGGCCGACTATTCTGGCCCGCTTCATGTCTTTCCGTTCGCCCTGCTCGGAGCCAGCCATCGCCAGCGCACCACTGGCGAGTGGATTCTATATGGCGTCGGCCTGCTCGCCACTGTTACAGTCACCGTATTCGTTGCGCGTCTGGCCAGGAACGCACTGGCAAAGAAGATCGGCACCAACGAGACAATGCAAAACCACAAAGCGATGACGAGCGCCCCTTCGGATCCGGTCCCGGTGACCCCTGCTGACACGCACAACAAGCGACTCGTCTCTAATGTTCACCCGCCGGATTGGAAGAATCCCACGCCTGCGCCCTGCTACAACCTGGTCGTCATCGGCGCGGGCACAGCCGGCTTGGTGACTGCGGCCGGCGCAGCAGGTCTCGGAGCAAAGGTGGCGCTCATCGAGAAATCTCTTTTGGGCGGAGACTGTCTCAGTGTCGGATGCGTTCCCTCCAAAGCCATCATCCGCTCCGGGCGCGCCGTGTTCGACGCGAACGAAGCGGGCCGTTTTGGAGTGCGCGTGAACGGACCCGTCGAAACAGACTTCGCGGCCGTCATGGAGCGGATGCGCAAACTTCGCGCCGACCTCAGCCCTCATGATTCAGCACAGCGTTTTGCAAAGCTTGGCGTGGATGTATTCCTCGGTGAGGCCCGCTTTGCCGGTCCGGATACGGTCGAGGTCGCGGGACAAACGCTGCGCTTCAAACGCGCGGTCATCGCGACCGGCGCGCGTGCGGTGGAACCGCCCATTCCCGGACTTGCTGAGACGGGCTACCTGACCAACGAAACGGTTTTCAATCTGACTCAGTGTCCGCCCAGATTTGCGGTCGTCGGTGGCGGACCGATTGGTTGCGAGTTGGCGCAGGCCTTTCAGCGGCTGGGTTCCCAGGTCACGCTGCTCCATAAAAATGCGCACCTGCTGGACCGTGAGGACATGGACGCAGCCGCGCTCGTGCAGAAGGCTTTCATCCGTGAGGGCATAGCCCTGCGCCTCAACGCGACGATCGCTCGTGTCGAGTCCCGCGACGGCGGGACCGGCGGAAAACTCGTCTACTACCAGACGCAGGGAAAAGAAGAGACGCTCGCCGTGGATGAAATTCTGATTGGAACCGGCCGCGCGCCCAACGTCCAGGGGCTCGACCTCGAGGCCGTCGGGGTGCAGTATGACCCGCGCAAAGGGGTGCTGGTGAATGATTGCCTCCAAACCAGCAATCGGGGCATTTATGCCGCCGGCGATGTTTGCCTGGATTGGAAATTCACCCATGCCGCCGATTTCTCTGCCCGCATCGTAATTCAGAATGCCCTCTTCCTTGGCCGCAAGAAGGCAAGTGCTCTTACCATGCCCTGGTGCACTTACACCGACCCGGAAATCGCTCACGTCGGTCTCTATGAATCCGACGCCCGCGAACGCGGCATCGAGTTAGACACCTACGGGCGCGACTTCAAGGAGGTGGACCGCGCAGTTCTGGACGGTGAGGAAGATGGTTTCGTGAAATTCCACGTGAGGAAGGGCGGCGATAAAATTCTCGGGGCCACCATCGTTGCGCGCCATGCCGGCGAGATGATCAGCGAAATCAGTGTGGCGATTGCGGCTGGCATCGGCCTGGGCAGATTAGCTTCGGTCATTCACCCATACCCGACGCAGGCGGAGGCGATCCGCCAGTGCGGCGATGCTTACAATCGCACCCGGCTCACGCCGAGGGTTAAGAAGTGGATGAGCCGTTGGTTGGCGTGGCAACGACGCTGAAGGCCCCATTAACACCGCGCTACAAGCCCGGTGATGCGCCTTCCCTTTCAGTCCCAATTCTTTCACTTGAATCGCGCCTGAAATTCGCTATGCCTTTCTTTTGCCATGCAAGCGGGACCTTCCAGGGAGACGTTCGTCCGTGCCCTTCGGTTCGGTCACTCACTCTGGCTCTGCCTCGTGCTGACCGGCTTGCTCACTCCCACGCAAACCCGCGCCGCGGATCTCCATCATTTCGATGTCTCCTCCGTATCCAACCGCCAGTACGCCGGTGTGGCGTTCGCGATTACTGTCACCGCTCGCGACGTCGCCGGAAATATCGTCTCCAACTACACCGGCCCGGTGATGCTGCGCGGTGACGCCCCGGATGTGCCCACCTATGACTTCGGCTTCGAAGAAGGCATCGGGATAGTGCATCCCACGGTCTGGAAACCCGAGAATCCGTTCCTCGGCAGCTACGGCTTGCGCGACATGGACGTGGATGGTGATGGCACCAACTCGCCCGCTGGCTGTGCCTCGATCAACAATTCGCCCATGGGGTCGGACGGTATCAGCCGCGAGGTTTTTACTCCTGGCGGCGTGTGGTATCGCGTCAGCATTGACGTCGCCCTCTTGAACGACGGTTCGGATATCTATGTCCCCGGCTACGGGCCAAACATTTTCCTTTGGGCCGCCAGCGGCTTTATCGGTTCGATCACGTTTCGGGATTACGGCCCGCTCGGCCCGCACCAACTTCATCGCGGCGTCATCTCGGGTCAGATGATGTCGCCCATCGACGGTGTGTTTCCTGCCGGCGTGCAAATCTTCGCCCTCGGCCGGACCCAGGCCAACGTTTGGACATGCTACGACAACCTCCGCATGGAACCGCTCCTCGTTTCGCCAGCTGCCTCCGGCCTCTTCACCAACGGTCTCTGGAGCGGATTCGTTTCTGTCGGCACCGCTCGCACCAGCGTGGTTGTGCGCGCGACCGACGGTGCTGGTCACGAAGGCATCGGCAATCCCTTCGCTGTTTGGGCTCGCCCTGCGATGGAACTCACCCTGCCTCCATTCGCCACCGAAGGCGAAGGAGACTTGCCCGGCCTCATTACTGTCCCCCAACCACAACCCGAAGACACACCCATCACCTTCACGGTCAGCGATACTTCGGAAGTGATACTGCCATCCGTGGTCATTCTCCCCGCCGGTCAAACCTCTGTCGTGTTCAGCGTCACTATCGTGGACGACACCGAGTTGGACGGTTACCAATACCCCTCCATCATCGCGCACACCACTCCCTACTCGGAGGACTCGATCACCATGACCATTTTCGACAACGAGTCCGCTGATCTCACTCTCATATTGCCTTCATCCATCAGCGAAGGCGCAGGGATCTTGCAGGATGCCGGATTGATCCTCTTCAGCCGCGCGCCCGTGGGTGACATCCTTGTGCGCCTTCAATCCAGTGACACTTCGGAGCTCATCGTTCCATTCAGCATCACGCTGCCCGCCGGCCAGACCAACGTCCCGTTCACGCTGACCGCGGTCAATGACAAGCTGCTCGACGGTCCGCAAACCGTCACTATCACCGCATCGGTTCAGAATTGGGCGAGCAGATCGAACACAGTCACGGTGCTGGATGACGAACGGGCGGAGTTAATGCTTCACGTCAGCGCCAGCCAGGACGTGAACGGCCAGCTCTGGGAATCGGGCGATTTCGTGAGTTCTGCCGGACGCGTCCTGCTCCCCGGAGCGCTCCCGACGAACCTGGTTGTCACACTTACCTCCAGCAATCCCGCGATCCTGGCCGTCACCAACACCGTCACCATTCCTGCCGGTTCCACGTATGCGCCTTTCGGCATCACTATTACTGACGATAACGAGACGAACGGCACCCGCATTGTCACCGTCAGTGTCTCCGCTCCCGGCTTTATCGGCGATTCGGTGGACGTTCAGATTTTCGATGATGAACTCCATCACTTCAGTTTTGTGGCCGTTGCCGGCGCCGACAGTCACCCCTCCGGTGTTCCCTTCCAGGTCACTATTCTGGCCCAATCGATCGACAACCGCACTTTGACTCTGCTCAGGGCTCCTACCAACAACGTCCTCAGCGCCGCTGGCGACCTCGGTCCTGTTGGCGTCCTGCCGTCCACCAACTTAAGTTTCATCCGTGGCCGCTGGAGCGGGAACGTAACCGTCCTCAACCCCGACACCAACGTGCGCCTTCGCATTTCAGACCCGGCCGGCCATGTCGGCACGAGTTTGCCCTTTGATGTCCTGCCCGCGGCCTTCACCGACGCCAATACCAACAGCCTGCCCGACGATTGGGAAATGCAACACTTTCAATCCCTCAACTCCCCCGAGGGCACGCCCGGCGCCGATTACGATGGCGATGGCATGACCAACGCCGCCGAATACATCGCCGGCACAAACCCGGCCGATCCCAACAGCCTCCTTCGCATCGAAGTAATCGGAACATCGCCCAACCGGACTCTTTCCTTCGCCACCGTCAACGGTCGTCGTTACCAGATCGAAACCGCCGACACTCCCTTCGGCCCCTGGAGCGCCACAGGCGCGGCCATTCTCGCCACCAACTCCCTTTCTTCACGCTCGCTGGAGTCTCTCGGCCTCCGCTCCTTCTTCCGTATCCGCGTCTTTCCTTAAACTCCTGCTCTTTACGCGTAATCCTAATCCTCGCAGCAGCAAACGCGATTTCATCGGTGAGTGGAATTGTCTTTTGCGACTGCGCGTAATCGGCGAGGGTCGAGCTGGACCCTATGGTTTACCTGGCCGGACTGATTTTTAAGTGGATCGGCTACGCGCTTGTTCCCACGGTGCTGTTACTCGGCGCAGGCGCCGTGGTGATGGTGTGCCTCTGGAGATTTGTTTTGCGCCCGCGAAAGTTGTCATCCGGCAAAGGATGGTTGGCGCTGGCGCTGGTCACCCTGGCATTTGGCGGTTGGCGCACATGGGAAGTGGGGCAGAGCTTCTTCCATCCGGAGCTGCAGATGTTCCGCACGTACGTGGCAGATCCAATCCCCAAAGCCGTGAAGGGTCTCGCACCGGCAATCGCGGCTCCAGTGATGTTTCACGACGGCGCTTACATCACTTTCCAGGCGCCGCCGGAAGTGGTCGAAGCAATCGTGAACCATTCCCTCAAAGGGGCGAAAACGCGTGAGGTCATCACGAAAATGAAACAACAAAGCGGGCGTGGTGATGCGGATCGCCTGGTGATCGCAGGCCTGGACGGCCAGAGTTATCTGCCTGTCGATCTGGAGTGGGTGGAGCGGGAGAAATCGAGCGAGAGCGAGTGGGCGCGCTGGGAAATAGCAGGTTTCCTGAAAAGCCGAAATGGACGGGCGTATGTGCTGCTGCGGTCAGGGGATTGGGGGACCTTTGTTTCCGTGCTCCAATACGAGCCCACACAATCAACGGTAGTGATCCTGCAACATTTGAACCGCGCTCACTAAGGAGTGCCTGTCATGGCGCGCCAAATCAGTCACGCCGCCAAACCGTGAAGAAACCGTTTGTCCCGGTCTCATCGATCCAAAAGTATTCCCTCTGCCCCCATCTCGGCAACCTGGCGAGAGACATGGGAACATATCGGTATCGGGATTCTCGCGAATCGAGATTTGCGTGCGACCGCCCTCGCGCACCCCATTGACAGAATCCATTGGCTTGATGGAGTGTGCCCTCAGCGCTCCAGGGGCGTCCACGGAACATGGAGAGAGGGATATGAAAAAATTCAAAACGAGGGACACTTCATTACTAACGCACGTTTACAAACTCATTGCCGTCATCGCATCGACGCTTCTTGCGGGTTCTTTGCCGGCTCAGGATCGCGATGGTGCCACGCCGCCGCAAAAGGGCGCGACCAGCTACGACCAGATCTCCCCCGCGCTGCTTGGCAAAGAAAGTTTTCAGGATGTCATGGCAAAAGATAAAGCCGGCAAAGCCGCCGTCATAGCCCGCCAGAGGCAACTCCTCGAGGAACGCTACGAACTCGCCTCGAAACCTCACGCGTCAGTCAAAATGTCCCGCGGCAAACCCATCCAGGTCGGGCCCACGGCTAAACTGCCCGATGGAACTACCTGGGAACAACTGGCAGGCATGTCTCCGGAAGAGATCCGCAACCAGGGCCGTTTCCCAAAAGGTTTTCTGCCGTTGCCTCACCCGAACCACGCCGCCGGCGGGATGCTCTTCCCCCAGAACGAAATCAAGGCCGTGCCGCGATTGGAGCGTTTCGACCTGGACTTTGATTTGCCCGACCATTTCCTGGCCGAATTTCCGCCCGCGATTTTTCTCATCACGCGTCCTGATCTCGGCGACGTCTCGCAGGGGAAATTTGTCACCGTCACCAATTTTCAGGAAATCTTTGGCGGCATTCTCAACGCCAAAGACCTCGAAGGCTTCCGCCTCCTCGTTACGCAATTCCCGCAGCAGCAATTCAACGCGACCGCCGACCGCAAGACCGAAAGGCCTGACGGCATGCAGGGCGTCAGTTGCTTCGATTGCCACGCCAACGGTCACACCTCCGGCGCGACTCACCTTGTCGGCGACATCCGCCCTCAGGCGCACCGCCGCCGCATCGACACGCCGAGCCTCCGCGGCGTCAATATCCAGCGGTTGTTCGGCTCGCAACGCGCGCTGAAAAGCGTCGAAGACTTCACCGAGTTCGAGCAGCGCGCCGCCTACTTCGATGGCGACCACGTTTCCGCGGCGGCCAAAGGCGTCAACCCGCTCGAACGCGGCAGCCAGGTCCACTTCATGTCCGAAGTGCAGAACCTGCTCGACTTCCCGCCCGCGCCCGGGCTGAACGTCTTTGGCAAACTCGACCCCAAAAAGTTCAACGCCGACTCTTTGGAGATGAAGGGCCAGGAATTGTTCTTCGGGAAGGCCCAATGCGCTACGTGCCATCCCGCCCCGTTCTACACCGACAACACCATGCACGACCTCAAGGTGGAACGGTTTTACAAAACTCAAACTATCAATGGTCTTGTCGCCACCGCCCAGGGCCCAATCAAAACTTTTCCGTTGCGCGGCATCAAAGATTCTCCGCCCTACTTCCACGATGGCCGGCTGTTGACCCTGGAAGACAATGTCGAATTCTTCAACCTCGTCCTCGAACTCAAACTCAACAAACAGGAAAAAGAATCCCTCGTCGCCTTCATGCGGCAGCTTTAGGTCATCACTGAAGCGACAATCGCGCCATCGCGAATGCCCCCAGGCGGATGTTCTTTTTACAGAAGGCTGTATAACGACGACTTATGACCGGCTCCAGAATCTCCTGTATGCCGATACCAGTAACATTCCACGGCAGTTGCCGATTCAATGTCGTGGCGGATAGTATCGCGTGAAATGGCCGCGGGTCTTGAGCGCGCTGGAGTCGCGCAACTATCGCTTGTTCTTCATCGGGCAAATGATCTCGCTCATCGGCACCTGGATGACTCAGACCGCTTCGCTGTGGCTGGTGTATCGCCTGAGTTCGTCACCGTTGCTGCTGGGCGCCGTGGGATTTGCAAGCCAGGCGCCCATTTTCCTTCTCGCTCCCATTGCGGGCGTGCTCGCTGACCGCTTCAATCGCCATCGTTTGCTCGTCCTGACGCAGATTCTCTCGATGCTCCAATCGTTTGCCCTTGCCGCCCTGACGCTGACGAATCACATCACTCCCGGATGGCTCGTCGGGTTGAGCTTTGTCCAGGGCGCGATCAACGGAGTGGACCTGCCTACGCGGCAAACGCTGGTGGTGGCGTTCGTGAATCGCCGGGAACATCTCAGCAACGCCATCGCGCTGAACTCCTCGATGTTCAATCTGGCCCGCCTGGTCGGACCTGCCATTGGAGGATTTGTGATCGCCGCGTATGGCGCGGGTATTTGTTACCTGATTGACGGCGTCAGCTACGCGGCTGTGATTCTCTCGTTGTTGTTGATGCGTCTGGCGCTTCCCGCTCGTCGCTCCAACCCCTCGCATCCGCTTGTCGAAATGCGCGAGGGTTTTGCCGCCGCATTCGCGTTCCGGCCGATGCGAGTATTGATTATCACGATCGCGCTCATCAGCGCGGTCGGCTTTTCTTACTCCGTGTTGACCCCTTTGTTCGCGCGCGAAGTGTTTTCTGGTGATGCGCGAGTGCTCGGCTATTTGATGTCCGCCTCCGGGATCGGCGCTCTGGTGGGCGCTATATACCTGAGCACGCGAACTACGGTTCGCGGGCTTGGCACGGTCGTGGCCCTCGGTTGTGTGTGCATGGGCGTTGGCCTGGTGGGGTTTGCCTTGTCGCATTGGTTGGGTATTTCCATGCTTAGCCTTGGCGTCGTGGGCCTTGGCGGTGTGCTCACCATGGCCTCCAGCAATACGGTCGTTCAAACTTTAACCAGTGAGGAACGACGTGGCCGCGTGATGAGTATTTTTACCATGGCGTTCACCGGCACCATGCCAGTCGGCAACCTGCTCGTAGGGTGGATCGCGGGATTCGCCGGACCGGCCATCACATTAATGGTCAGCGGCGGCATCTGTATCCTGGTGGGAGCCGTCTTTTACCGCATGCTCCCAGGATTGCGCGCCGCCGCCGCTCCGGTTCTCTCGCGCGTCGTGCCGCTGGAGACCGTGGGATAACGCGCCGCGAAGCGCAGACCGTAAATCAGAATCCGGACGGAAGACCACTGATAGAACGGCGGGGCTTGCTTCTCGCACCGACTCGCCCACGCCTCATTGGAGAACGGCCTGTCTTAGCGTGGCTTCCTGCCGTTCCCAAAACCAATGTGCTTTGGGCTTACCAGATAACTCGCGCCGTGCCCCGCGGATTTCTGCCAAATCGTGGAGTAAATCAGCGCGACGAGAGACCGCAGCATTGACGCTCCGCGCGCGCACGCGCACAGTGCGGGCAACCCCGAAAACACGTGGAACTATGAAAGCATTGGCTCTTTTGGTCATCGCGACGAGTCTCCTTTGCGGCTGCGCGCAGCGCTACAAGATCACGCTCCATAATCGGCAGCAAATGACCACGAGCAGCCGCCCAAAGTTCGATGAAAAAACCGGCACTTATCGATTCAAGGATGACACCGGACAGGAAGTCGTGGTGCCCGGCTTTCGCGTGAAGCAGATCGAGCCGCTGTGATCACTTGCGGGGACCGACGAATTTTTCGACGTATTTTCCCAGGATATCGGCCTCCAGGTTCACCGAATCGCTCACGGTCCGCTCGCGCAACGCGGTCGCTTCGCGAGTGTGGGGAATGATCCAACAAAGGAAACTCTTCTTGCGCACTTCCGCGACCGTGAGACTGATGCCGTCCACCGCAATGGACCCTTTGCCTACCACGTAGCGGATCACATCATCTGGCGCCAGGATTTCCAGCACCCAATCCACACCGGATTGTTCCCAGCGGATGATGCTGCCAATGCCGTCGATGTGGCCGGTGACGAAATGGCCATCGAGGCGGGCATTGGCCTTGAGCGGCCGTTCGAGGTTCACGAGGGTGCCTTCGTGGGAAAATTGAAAATTAGTGCGCGACCATGTTTCGCGCAAAAGATCGAAGTGAACGATGGTTTCGTTTGGGCCGCTGATCCGGACGACGGTCAGGCAGCAACCGTTTACGGCGAGGCTGTCGCCAACGTCGAGCGACTTGGAACACTTGGGCGCTTCGATTGCAAAGTCGATCGTGCCCTTCGCCTCGCGGGCTGCGACCACTTTTCCTGTTTCTTCAATGATGCCTGTAAACATAGTCAACTTTGGCGGGCGACCCGCGCCGTTAAGAACAAGTCGGGTCCGATGCGTTCCCATTCCACCTCGTTCAACTTGAGTCCTTTCGCGGCATCCATAATTCCAGTTCCAGCGACGGCTTTCACAGCATCTGCCCCGCCAATCAAAATGGGAGCGTAAAAAAATGCAACCCGATGCGCAAAGCCGCCGAGCAAAAAGCTGGCATGAACGTCCCCGCCGCCCTCCACGAGCAAACTGGTGACATTTTCCGTCCCCAGCTTCTTTAAAATCCAACGAAGATCGAGGCTGGCGTCGCGCTCCGGAGCACGCCAAACCTGAACTTTGCCTTCCAGGGCCCGGACTGATTTTGCCGGCGCATCCCTGCCGACAACGATGGTCGTCATCGACGCATGCTCGTCCGTCACAACTTTACTCGTGAGTGGCGTGCGGGCGCCTGAATCCAGAACGATCCGCCGGATCGATTTGGAGATGCCCGGCAAACGAACGGTCAGGCCAGGGTCGTCGCGAAGAACAGTCTTCGCCCCGACAAGAATTGCATCCGCCCCGAGGCGCAGCCTCATCGCGCGTTCGCGGGACTTCGCGCTCGTAATCCATTTGGATTCACCAGTGCGGGTGGCAATTTTTCCGTCGAGACTCATGCCAGCTTTGACCGTCACGAAAGGTGCGCGATGAACAATCCAGTGATTGAACGCCTCATTGAGCCGAGTCGCTTCTTCGCCGAGCACGCCATGGCGAACCTTTATGCCGGCCTCGCGCAAAAATCCGAAACCGCGCCCGGCGTGCTTCGGATTCGGGTCTGTCGCCGCGGCAATGATTTCGCGCACGCCCGAAGCGATGATCGCCTCGGTACAGGGCGGCGTTCGGCCATGCGTCGAACAGGGTTCAAGCGTGACGTAGAGTTTTGCGGCGCGCGCGCGATGGCCTCGAATCTCGGCGTCCCGCAATGCCTCGATCTCGGCGTGCGGGTGGCCGGCGTGCTGATGAAATCCTCGACCAATAATTTTTCCGCCTCTCACGAGCACCGCGCCAACGATGGGGTTGGGCGAGGTCATGCCGTAGCCGCGTTGCGCAAGCTTCAGGGCCTCGCGCATGAAACGAATGTCCGGCGGGAGCGCGCGAGCCACGGCTACTCCTTTTCGTCAAACAAAGCGCGCGCGTACTCCGCCGCATCGAACGGCTGCAAATCATCCGGCTGCTCGCCAAGGCCGACGAACTTGATCGGAATGCCCAACTCCTTCTGAATGGCGACGATCATGCCGCCCTTGCTCGTGCCATCGAGTTTCGTTACCACCAGGCCCGTGAGCTGAACAGCCTTGTTGAATTCGCGCGCCTGGTTCAGCGCGTTCATCCCGGTCGTCGCGTCCAGCACCAGCAACGTCTCATGTGGGGCTCCGGCCACTTTCTTGTCCATCACGCGATGCAGCTTCTGCAGTTCCTGCATGAGATTGTGCTTGGTGTGGAGACGCCCCGCAGTATCGACGAACAAATACGTGGCCTTGCGGGATTGCGCGGCCGCCACCGCATCGTGCGCGACTGCCGCCGGGTCCGCGCCGTACGCGCCGGCGACCACCGGCACATCGAGGCGTTGTCCCCACAACTTCAATTGCTCGATCGCAGCGGCGCGAAATGTGTCGCACGCGGCCAGCACCGACGCCTCACCTCGGCCGCGCGCCCAGTGCGCCAGTTTTGCGGCCGTAGTTGTTTTGCCGCTACCGTTGACGCCAACGATCGAAACAACCGTGACACCGCCTGGCACTTTGACCAATGCACCCTTGCTGGTCACCAGCGCTTTCTCAACCTGCTTCTTTGCGACTTCGAAAATACCCTCGCCGCCGCGCCCTTGCGTTTCGTACGATGTTTTTACCTCCGCGATAATCGTTTCGGTGACCGGCACGCCCAGGTCCGCTGCCAGCAACGCTGCCTCCAATTCCTCCAAGGTCTCGCTGGTGAGTTTCGGCGAAAGCGTGACAATGCGTTTGATCTCGTGGACAAGACCAGTGTGGGTCTTTTTGAGACCCTCCTTGAATTTCTCAAATAACCCCATACTCAAGCGGCCGAAGCGTCGCTGCCATCACTTGCGGCGATCTGCAATCCGCGAGCGAGAGACTTCCGCAAGTGCGCTTCTTTCAACCGCTCCACATAAATATACGGAATCCGCATCGTGCCGATGAGCGGCTTGCCCTTGCTGATCCCGTGGCAGTCCGAGCCTCCGGTCACCAACAAATTATACTGCTCGGCGATTTCCAGATAGTGCTCCGTGGCATGCGTGGAATGTTTGGTGTGAAAACATTCGATGCCGTCCAATCCGGCTTGGACCAGGCCCGGAATAATGTCATCGGTGCGATTCAAACCCGGGTGGGCCATCACCGCTAGACCCCCTGCCTGGTGGATCAACTCGATGGCTTGGACCGCGGACATTTTGAATTTCGGAACCCACGCGGGCTTTCCCTTCTTAAGAAAACGCTCGAACGCTTCGTCCAAACTCCCGCACAATCTTTGCTGCACCAGCGTACGCGCCACGTGTGGCCGGCCCGGCGCGCGACAATTCGCCAGAGAAAAGACGGCTTCCGCCTGCAACGGCACTCCAACGTGTTGGAGCCGCGCGGCCATTTCGTGGATTCGCTGTTGGCGTACCTTCTGGAAATGGGCGAGTTCGTCGCGCAGCTTTTCGTTCGACGCATCGAGAAAATAGCCGATCAGGTGCAGTTCCACGTCCCCCAATTCAGCCGTCAATTCGCTCGCCGGAATAAACTCGATGCCGCGCGCGGTGCAGGCCGCCGCCGCACGTTCACATCCCTCCATCGTGTCGTGGTCGGTCAGCGCCACCGCCTTCAAGCCGTGCTTCTCCGCTAGGCCCGCCAGTTCCTCGGGGCCGTACGTCCCGTCCGAGAAGTGCGTGTGCAAATGGAGATCGGCAAACATTAGCGTCTCATTTCACTTCGCGCGCGGGCCGCAGCAACTCGCCTTTGACTTGATCCAGAATTCCATTCACGAACTTACCGCTGTCCTGCGTCGAAAATTTTTTCGCGATGTCCACCGCTTCATTGATGCTCACCACGGGTGGAATATCGTCGCGATGCAGCATTTCATAAATGGCCAGCCGCAGAATGTTGCGATCCACCGCAGCCATCCGGTGCAGGTCCCAGTTCTGCGCGTGCCGCTTGATCAAGGCGTCCGCCTCGTCCCGATGTTCGAGCGCACCGCGAATCAGCGGCTCGGCGAAGAGCCGCACCGCCGCTTCCTCGGCAGTCGGCGGGGGCAGTTCCACCGGCTGCCCCCACGTGGCCATTCCTTTGTCCTCGGCAATCGCGGCAGCGCGTTGGGAATCCCAGAAATGATTGAGCGCCACCTCGAGGTCCTCGGGCGGGTTCAGATCATGCTGGAACAGAAACTGCACGGCGCGTTCGCGCGCTTCGCGTCGCTTTCCCATACCAACTTAACCATGCCGGAACTTTGCGCTTTGGGGAAACGGAAAATGACATTACTTTGTGAAACACCTAAAAACCAGATGAAAGGGCGCAGAGGCGGCTTTTTCTACTCTTGTATGAAGTACGCCCTCGTATTCTCGTGCACGGCTTCCGTCTTGAGGATTCGTTTCACGTCAAACCAGGCGAATTCGCCATGCTGATCGGCCGGCAAGTGGTCGGACAGCTCGTCTGTGACTAATTCGTACGCGAGCACAACGTAATGCGTGCCGGCGCCCGGTTGGCCGGCAAAATTGGTTGGATAAAGGTGCTCGAAGACACCGAGGAACTTTGCCTCGCCGATCGCGAATGGCTTACCCAACTCCGCTTCGCAAATTCGTCGAAACGCCGCTTCGAGCCGCTCGTTCTTGTAAATGCGCCCGCCCGGCACAAACCAAAAATCCTTCGCGGGCTCGTTGGTTCGCCTGCCCAGCAGCACCAGCCCATCGCCACGGCGCACGATCAGGTCAATCGAGACCAGGGGCGCGCGCTCGACCACTTCCAAAAACTCCTCGCGACCGAGACGCATCAGTCGCGGAAATTCTGGAACTGGAGAGCCACCGGAAAGTCCTTCGCGCGCACCGCCGCAATGGTCGCCTGCAGGTCATCCCTGCTCTTGCCCGTGACGCGAATTTCTTCACCTTGAATTTGCGTGGTGACTTTCAGCTTCGTCTCGCGAATGAAGCTCGTCACCTGCTTGGCGATCGTCGCTTCGAGCCCCTGCTTGATCTTGATCACCTGGCGCGCATGCCCCAGCGGCGAGACATCCGGCTCCAGCTTCTCAACGTTCTTGAGACTGATTTGCCGCTTGGCCAGTTTGCCCATCACGATCTCCGTCAGCGCCTTTAACTTGAACTGGTCCTCGGCGGAGAGTTTTATCTCGTTCTTCTCCAGCGCGATTTCGGCCTGGCTTCCTTTGAAGTCAAAGCGGTTGGCCAATTCCTTTTTGGCCTGGTTCACCGCATTCTCGATCTCCATCGAGTTCACCTGCGAAACAATGTCAAAACTCGGCATGCGTCCAAGCTAGCCGTCCGCAGGCAAATCGGAAGCCGAAAAGAAAAATCGTGCGTAACCACTCCTGCCCGGCTAAGTCATATGCCTTGGGTTACAACACAATGAACATGAAAGCATTCAACGCACTCACTCTCGTTATTCCGTTCGTCGCTTTTGTCGGTTGCTCGAAAAATCCGGCGGAAGATGTTCCGAAGGCAGATGTCACCACGCCGTCCTCAACGGCATCAGGAACAACCCTAACCGCCGGAGCAAAAACGTACGCTTTCGGACCCAACGGCTCGACCATCGATTTCATTGGTTCAAAGGTAACCGGCATGCACAAGGGCGGGTTCAAAAAATTCGCCGGCGAATTTCAGGTCACCGGCGGCAAGGTTGCCGACACGGGAAACAAGGTGGTCATCGACACCACCTCCTTGTGGGCCGATAACGACCGTCTCACCGGCCATCTCAAGAGTCCTGACTTCTTCAACGTCGCTCAGCATCCCACTGCCATCTTCGAGACTACCTCAGTGGCGCAGAATACGACGAACTTCACCATTACCGGCAACCTGACGCTACACGGCGTCAAGAAACAGATTTCGTTTCCCGCCGACATCAAGGTGAGTGATGCCGCGACGGATGTCACCGCGCGTTTCTTTATCAATCGCTTCGATTTCGAGATGAAGTATCCCGGCAAAGCCGATGATTTGATCCGCAGGGAAGTCGTGCTTACGCTGAACATCAAGGCCACCCCGGGCAAAGCCGATTTCCAATCGGTCGGGCAACCCCCGCAAACGGCCGCTACGCGCTAAACTTATTCGCTCCCTGACCGCAACCCACTGCATCTCTTTGGTGTAATTTGTGGTGGTAATAGGCGCGGTTTAAGCTACGGTTGAGTTATGAGAGCGTGCAAAGTTGCCGTGATCAGCGCGCTGGTCCTCAGCGCGGCCATTCAGTGGGTTTATGGGGAGCCCAAGGCGAACCCGTACGGCCCAATCGTTGAGCGCAACCCATTCGGCCTGAAGCCACCACCACCGCCGCCGGTCGAGACCAACCAGGAGGCCGTCACGCCTCCACCCAACGTCAAGCTGACGGGCCTTTCAAATCTCTCTGGCAAGTTCGCGCTGCTCGAAGTGACTGAGCAACAAGCCCCCGCCCGCCCGGGCCAGCCTCCACCGCCGGGCGGCACGGTGAACCGGCCCATTCTGGCCGAAGGCGAAGCCGCTTTCGGCGTCGAAGTCGTCGCCATAAATCTGGAAAAAAGCACGGTCAAAATCCGCAACGGTGGGACGGAATCGGAACTGACTTTCGAAGTACCGAAGCCGAGTGGCGGCGGACCAACTCCTGTTCCCGGCGGCCCGCCCGTTCCCGGCCGGCCGATGCAGCCTATGGCGAGCATGAACCCGAACGTGCCAGCAGCGGCGGCCCAGCCAACGGTCATCTCGCCCGGTAACGCTCAAAGTTCGCGTGGCGGCGGGATCAGCTTGTATGGGGGCGGGGCGACAGGGACCGCCGCCAACTCGGGTGTAACCACTCTCGGCGGAGGAACCCCGCAGGTCCCGACTCCTCTGGGAACGGACAGTGGGCTGCGAACTATTCCGTCGCGCACGATCCGCACCCCCAACACTCCCGACCAGCAACAGCAGATCGACGCTGCGCAGCAGCAGGTATTAATGGAAGCAAACCGCCTCGCGCCGCCGACCTACAACCGCCGTGGCCGGCAGGGCACTCAGCCTCCTATGCCGCCGACTGACCTGAACCCCAATCCGCAGCAGCCGCCGCAGCCGCAGCAGTAAACTACCAGCGAAGCGACGCCGGGAAATACTCGCTAATCAACTCGTCGTAGAACGGCCGCAATTTTGCGACGTCCGGCTTCTCGTGGCTCTTGGTGTAGAGATCGTAGGGATTAAACCGCCGCACCCAATCAAACATCTTCCGGTCCTGGTCGTTCATCATGTAGTCGTACTGCCCTTCGCGGTGCGCCGGATAAAACGAGTGATACCGGATCATGTAGAGCGCCTCCGTCGGCAGGTAATCCTTCACGACGTGATACAGATATTCGTCGTGTCCCCATGACATGTGGATGTCGTCGAGGCCGCAGTTCTCGGAATAGACGCCGAGCTGCGTCTGCAATTTCGGATTTTGCGAATCTGGATTGTCCTTGAAGAATTGATGGAAAACGATCTTGTCGCTCCACGCGCAACCGACTGGGAACGTGTCGCCAACCACCGCCCACTGCGGCTCGCCGTAAAGGCAAAGAATCTTCCCGAGATCGTGAATCAATCCAGTGAGAATGAACCAGCGCGGTTGTCCGTCTTTGCGCATCTGCTCCGCGGTCTGAAGCAAGTGCTCCAGTTGTGAAAGGTCTGTGTCCGGATCACTGTCGTCCACGAGCGTGTTCAAAAACTCCATCGCTTCCCAAATCCCCATCTTCCGCCGATTCAGCGCCAGGAAATCCTTCTTCTTGCCCTGCACAAAATCGTACGTCTGATGCCGATGATTGAGGCGATAGAATTCGCGCACCGTCGGGCGCGCGTCCGCTTCGTAATTGCGAAACTCCTCTTTCTTCTTGTCCGGGTCGCTCGCCTTGAAGCCGACCTGTTCTTCAGGGTAACGGACCTTCAGAAAATCTTCCCACTCCTCCATGCTGTTCAGAGGGGCGTTGGTCGAAGCATTTGCAGTTTCCATAGTGATCCTATCAGTTCCCGCGGCTGAATCCATCATCGTGCGTCCGGTCCGCCTCTGCAAGTCGAAAGCGGCTACTGCCGTGACGCGGTTTGACGCAGTCGGTCCAGTGCCACCGCCAAAACAATCACCGCGCCAATAATGATTTCCTGCATGTAAGTCGGCCAGCCCATCTGGTTGGTGCCGTTTCTGAGGACGGCCATGATCAATGCGCCAATCATTGACCCCAGGATGCTGCCGGTCCCGCCGTTGAGGCTGGCCCCTCCGATGACGACCGCCGCAATGATGTCCAATTCCAGGCCGATTGCGACAGTCGGGTCGCCCTGGGTGAGGCGCGAGAGTTGCATCAGTCCGGCAATGCCAAACAGCAACCCCGCCACCGTATAAATAATGACTTTGTGCAGTTGCACGCGAATCCCGCACAGCCGCGCCGTCGCTTCACTCGAGCCGATCGCAAACACGTAGCGCCCAAAAACGGTCTGGCGCATCACTACCGCCATCAAAACCGCAAGCCCCACCGCGATCCATACACCCGGCGGCAACGGGAACAGCGTGTTCGGCGAAATACGCCGCATAATCTCATCGATTATACTCTCTGGCGCGTTAACGGTCTTCTCGCGCGCAATCCATTTTGCAACACCTCGAGCAACTCCCATCATGCCGAGGGTCACAATGAAGGGGACGATCCGAAGGGTGGCAATTAGTGTTCCGTTCACTAAGCCGATCGCCGCTCCAGCAAAAATGGTTAGTAGAATTGCTGTCAGGGGCGAATACCCCTTCACCAGTAAAGTCGCCCCAAGAACACTCGTTAATGCGACGCTCGCTCCAACGCTGAGATCGATTCCCCCACTCACAATGATCATCGTCATCCCGAGCGCGCCAATCGCCACGATTACGGTCTGCAAAAGGACGATTTTGACATTCGCTCCGGTGAACAGGTAGGGCCGGACTGTCGGGCTTAGAGCAAGCAGACCCACCACGACCGCTAATCCAATGAAAGGACCGAACGCGTTCAACAAACTCGTAACGCGGGAGGAAGCGCGTTCGTGGCTCATGAGTTTGTTTCGGCGTGTCCTATCGCGGCGGCCATAACCGTATCTTCCGTCCACTGCTCCGTCGGCTTCACCGCCACCACCCGCCCTCGGCACATCACAGCGATGCAGTCGCAAATGCCGAGCAACTCCGGCAAATACGAGCTGACGAAAATGATCGCTTTGCCCTCTGCAGCGAGTTGCCCAATTAGTTTGTAAATCTGAGCCTTGCTCCCCACATCGATGCCGCGCGTCGGCTCGTCCAATAGAAGAATTTTCGCCTCGTGGTGCAGCAACCGTCCCAGCGCGACTTTCTGTTGGTTCCCACCCGACAACTCCATCACGTCCTGGCCGGGCGCGCGGGCGCGAATGCTCAGCCGGGACATCCAGTCGCTCACACAACGTCGCTGTTGCGCTCCCCGAATAAAGCCCAACCGCTTGAAGGGCGCGTAGCGCGTCACCGTGAGATTGTCCGCCACGCTGCGATTGAGCATCAACCCTTCCTCCTTGCGGTTCTCACTGAGCAAGCCGAGCCCAAGGTTCAAGCGCTGCTTCGGGTGGCTATGCGTCCGCTCCATCGAATAAATGACAACCTCTCCTTGCTGAACGCGGTCCAGTCCAAACAGCGCCCGCAACGTTTCTGTGCGCCCTGCGCCGATCAATCCCGCGACGCCGAGGATCTCCCCCGCATGCAAAGTCAGATCCACTCCGCGCGGTTTGACCACGCCCTGGAACTTGCGCAGCTCCAGCACCGGTTTGCCGATGCCATGCGGCACTCTCGTGTAAATGTCCGTGACATCGCGCCCCACCATCAGCCGAATAATACCCGCGAGGTTCGCGCTCTGCATGTCGCCACTGCCCACAGTTTGGCCGTCGCGCAAAACCGTGTATCGCGTGCAAACCCGTTTGCACTCTTCAAGGAAGTGGCTGATGTAAACGATGCTGACACCTCGTTGACGCAACCGTTCGATGACCGCGAACAACCGTTCCGCATCATCCTGCGTCAGGCTGCTCGTCGGCTCGTCCATGATGAGGACTTTCGGGTGCCCGATAAACGCGCGCGCAATCTCAACAATCTGCTGCAGCGCCACCGACAGATCACTCACCGGTTGATCGAGATCGAGCGTCTCGTGCCCAAGCTCCGCCAGCGCGCGGCGCCCCAACTCGCGTCGTCGTCCGCGATTCAACCAACCAAATCGCGCCGGCTCGCACCCAAGCAAAATGTTCTCCGCCACGCTCAAGTGCGGCGCGAGATTCAGCTCCTGATAAATCATCGCGATCCCGCACTGCCGCGCGTGATGCGGGTCCTTGGATGTAAACAGCTCTCCATCCAACTGAATCGTTCCCGCATCCGGTTTGCACGCGCCGCTCAGCACTTTCATGAGCGTGCTTTTGCCGGCGCCGTTCTCGCCGATGAGCGCGTGAACTTCCCCTTCGCCCACCTCGATCGACACGTCGCGCAGCGCCTGCGTCGCCCCGAAGCGCTTCTGCACCCCGGACATTTTCAGTCGCAACGCCACAACCTTATTTCAAATACTTATCCAGCGGCGGATAGAGCAGTTCCTTCATTTCCGGCTGCTCCATGTTCTCGGCGGTCACGAGTTTCGCGCCCGTGTCGATGCGCTTCTCCACTTTTTCGCCCTGCAAATGCTGGTACAGGGTAATCACCCCGAGATAACCCATGCGCACCGGGTCCTGCACCACGAGTCCCTGAATGTCGCCGTTCTTCAGATCGATCACCGACTGAGTTCCCGAATCGAATCCGACCATCTTCACTTTGCCGCCGCCCTTTCCAATGTCGCGCAGCGCCTTCGCCATCGCGATCGTCGGCGGTTCGCACGGACAAAAAATTCCATTTACCTCGTTGCCATACCGGTTGAGCAGGTTCTGCGAAGCCTGGTAACCCGTCTCGCGCGTCGGCCCGGCGTACTGGTCCTGCGAAATAATTTTGATCTCGGGGAATTTCTTCAACGCCTCCAAAAACCCAGCCTCCCGTTCTTCCGTGCTCGCCGATCCCACCGCGTAACGCAGCAGGATCACATTGCCTTTGCCGCCGAGCAGTTTGCCCATGTGCTCGCCGGCCAGTACCCCGCCTTTATAATTATCCGTCGCCACGAAGCTCACATACCGATCCGTCTTCAACCCCGAGTCCATGATCACCACAGGCACTCCCGCTTCGATAGCGCTGTGCACCGGCCCAACCATGGCCTGCGAATCCAGCGGTGCCAGCACGATCCCGCTCACTCGCCGCGTCGTGAATCCCTCCACCGTCTGGATCTGCGCGTTGCGATCATCTTCCCGCAATGGTCCCTGCCAAATGATTTGCACCGGTACGTTCTTCTCCTTCAACTCGCGTTCGGCCTTCACCGCTCCGGCGTGAATCGACTGCCAGAATTCGTGCGTGGTGCCCTTCGGGATTACCGCAATCGTGTACGCTTTCCCCGTCGCGTTGCCCGGTCCAGCAGCGTTGTCGCGCTTGCCGCATCCCACCAGGGCAAGAGCGCACGCCACGAAAAGAAAAAGTGATTTCATGCGCCGAACCTTAGTGGAACCGCTTCCGTCTTTTCAAGCCTCGTAGCGTGGAGCCGCCCGCTTGCTTGTGCGCTTTTTGTGTTGCAGCGATCTTCTCGTAAACGCAGAGTCCGGCCACCGCGGCATTGTTGGGTGGAGTCGGTGCGCTCCTGTGGAAAGACAAAAGGGCGTCGCGGTCGAGGCCGATTTCCGCACGAGATCGGCCTCTTTTCTTCACACCCCGCCTACTACTTTCATCACATCCCATTACTACTTTCATGCGATGGACAAGGGAGGCCTCCAATTATGTAGCATGCTCGACTGTGAACAGATGTCTTCGCGACAACATTGAACCGAAATGAAATGAAATGAACTGGATTGGAGAAGTTATGGACAAGGCCAAAGCTAAAAAGATTCCCGGTTTTATTCGCCCGATGCTCTGCAAAAAGGTTGCGAAGCTTCCCACCGGCAGCGAATGGGTTTATGAAGTCAAACGCGGCGGTAAACGCACCATCGCTGTCAAAGACGGCCGTTGCGTCAAACTCTTCGGTGAGGACGGCCGGCGCCTCGATTGTCCGTCCATCGAAGAAACACTCCGGCGGGTGCCATTTGAACGCGCCGTCATCGACGGCGAAATCATTTCCCTCGACGCCGACTCCAAACCGGGCGCAAACAAGACAAAACAGGACGCCACCCTTCAACTCTTCGCGTGGGATTTGCTCCACCTGAACGGGCACGACCTCACCACCGAGCCGGTCGAACGCCGCAAACGCCGCTTGTGCACCCTCACCATGGATTCCAACGTGCTCTTCAGTCCTTCCCTGGAATGCGAGCCCGAACAATTGCTCGAGGAAGTCGGCCGTCTCTCCCTCGAGGGCGTCGTGGCCAAGCGCAAAGGCTCAACCTACGAGTCCGGCAAATGCACCGGCTCCTGGATCACCTTGCGCGTCGAGCCCTTGCCGCAAGATCAGGCTTAGGCTAAATCGCCGTTTCGAATTCTCGTTCCACGACTTCGTTGCTATTCTCGCTTGTGCATTTCGATGGCAAGCGGCAATTCAATCGCGACGGTTTCGTCATCATCGAGCATCTCTTTTCGACGGACGACCTCCAGAAATTCCGCGCGGCCCTCGCGGAACTCCCGCAGGACCGCGCGAACGTCAGGAACGTGCTCGCGGTTTGCCCACGCCTCGGCGACCTGCTGCGCTCCGATGGAGTGTTCGCGTTGGCCGAAGAAATTCTTGGAACTGAGCCAGTTCTTACGCGCGCCATTCTCTTCGATAAAAGGCCGGGCGCAAACTGGGCGGTCGGCTGGCATCAGGACGTAACCATTGCAGTCGCGTGCAAGTTGGACGTACCCGGCTTTTCCGCCTGGTCAGTCAAGGAAGGAGTCGCGCATGTGCAACCGCCAACTCACATTCTCGAACGCCTGCTCACCATTCGGTTTCACCTCGATGATTGCCTCGATGACAACGGCCCGCTGCAGGTGTTGCCCGGATCACACGGGCATGGCCGCCTGTCAGACGAAGAAATCATTAAGTGGAGCCAACGCGAGAGTGTCACGTGTACCATGGCTGGCGGCAGCGCGCTTGTTATGCGTCCATTGCTACTTCATCGATCTTCGGCGGCACAAATCCCGTCGCATCGGCGTGTCCTGCACCTGGAATTTGCGGGAGAGAAGCTGCCGGGAGGACTTGAGTGGAATGTCAGCCTGGATACTGCCCGCTGATGTAGCTTTCAAGCTGCGTAATCGTGACCGATTGCGCGGAGATGATCCAATTCACCAGGTCGCCAATCGAAACGATGCCAATAACCTCGTCGCCCTCCAGCACCGGCAAGTGGCGCACTCGATTCTCTGTCATCAGGCGCATGCACTGCTCGATCGTGTGCGTCGGCGACACCGAAATGACAGGCGTCGTGACGATGTCCCCCACGCGCGTCTCGCGCGATGATTTCCCCTTGAGCGCGACCTTGCGCGTGTAATCGCGCTCGGAAACCACGCCTACGAGGCGATTGCCCGACATGACCAGGAGCGCGCCAATATTTTTCTCGGCCATGCGCACAATGGCGTCGAACACTGTCTCGTCAGGGGAAATAGTAAACAGGTCTCCTCGCTTCTGGTGAAGGATTTCATCGATCGTTCCCGCCATCATGATGACCCTTTCGCTCTCATCGATGCTTAATTGGAATTAGAAATGAGGATATGGGGCCTTGGCCTCCACGACAAGACTTTTAATGGCCATCAATCAAATGCCGCGTTTGCAACATTTATTTGATAACGCGCCAACGAAAGCTGGATTGCAATCACGCCCTCGCTGCCGATACAATCACACGACCCAGTTATGACCGTGCGTGCATTCGTCCTCTTTGTTTTCCTGCACTCTTTCCTTGCTCACGGCGCACTGATCGACCGCTGGGTAGCCGCGGACCTCGACCACCTCGATGACAACGACTTCGTCGGTTCCTGGACCAGCCAAAGCAATCGTGTCGTTGCGGGCTCGCCCGGCTTGCAACCCACCCTGCGCAAAAACGCAACACCCACCGGCGGTTCGACCGTGCGCTTCAACCGGCATTGGCTGACTTCGACCGATAGCCCCGTGGGCGGCGCGACCGCTTTTTCGATCGCCATTGTTTTCCGTGCGAGCCAGCCGGGCGCCAACGGCGCGGCGCAATGGTACGGCAAAAGCGGGATCGTGGACGCAGAGCAGGGCGGGGCGACCGCCGACTGGGGCACCGTCATCGACGAGCAGGGACGCGTGGCCTTCGGCAGCGGCGGACCCGACATCACCACATTTTCTCCCGCCCCCTCCCTCGTGGACACGAATTTTCACGTCGCCGTCTTTACCTGGGGCGCCGGGACTCAACGCGTGCAGGTGGACAATCGCGCGCCGGCCAGTGCGTCGGGTGTTGCCACCGGCCCGCGCAACAGCGCCGGCATGTCCTTTGGTGGCATTCACACCGGCGAGGGAGACGCGACTCGCCGCTTTGTCGGCGATCTCGCCGAAGTCCGCTTCTACAACACGGCCCTGATCCCAACCGAAATCACCAACGTCATCCGCGAACTCACGGACGCGCATATTAATATCAATCTCCCGCTGGTCCGTTCCTTCGCCGCCAGCACCAACCGAATTTATCTCGGGCAATCCGCAACGTTGTCGTGGAACGTGACCACGAACGCCTCCGCGATCAGCATCGACAACGGCGTCGGCAGCGTCGCTGTCCCCAGCGGGAGCGTCAGTGTGAGTCCTGCCACCACCACCACTTACACTCTTACCGCAAGCAACTCCTTCGGCCCTCGCAGCGCGACGGTCACATTGACTGTCGATCCGGGAATCCCCGTTGCATTCAATCTGAGCACGAACACGCCGCTAAACACCCCCGTCTCCTTCACCGTCGCGGCGAGCGATCCGAACGGCGGCACGCTCACGTATTCGCTGGTCACGTCACCCGCCAACGGTACGCTCAGTGGCGTTCCGCCCAACCTGACATACACGCCGGCACCCGGGTTCTACGGTAACGACTCGCTTACCTTCAAAGTTAACGACGGCACCTTCGATTCCGCCCCCGCCACCGTTTCGATCAGGGTCAATCCACCGCCGCTGCCGCCAACGGCCATCGTCCTGAGCGCGACCAACATCAACGACTCCGCGCGACCGGGAGCGTTCATTGCGGCCTTCCGAACCATCGATCCGAACGAAACCGACACCCACACCTACGCCCTCGTCGCGGGCTTCGGCGACAACTCGAAATTCGTCATCACCGGAAATCAACTCTTCGCCGGCGCGGCTTTCAGTGGCGGCGCGGGTTCCAGTTTCCTGATTCGCGTTCGCAGCACCGATAACACGGGCCGGAGCTTCGAGCAAACATTGGCTCTGCGCATCGTGCCGCTCAGCGATTTGGTGGTGATCAACGAGATTCATTACAACCCGTCCTACAACCCTGATCGCGAAGAGTTCGTCGAGCTCTACAACAACACCGATACCGCCATCGACATCTCCTTCTGGCGATTGCGCGGCGGCGTCGATTTCCTCATCCCCTCCAGCACGATTCTTCCCGCGCGCGGCTTCCTGGTCATCGCGCAAGACCCGCCTGCCATCCAGCGCCGCTACGGCGTCAGCGCCCTCGGCCCGTTCGACGGCGGGCTGGCTCGCGACGGCGAGGAAGTCCGCCTGCACGACCAGACCGATGAAGAAGTCGATCGCGTTGATTATCGGTCCGAGTTTCCGTGGCCCATTCTCGCCAACGGCGAAGGCGCTTCCATGCAACTGGTCCATCCCGCTCTGGACAACGACCTCGGCAGTTCGTGGCGCAGTGGGTTTGTCATCACTCCCGGCGCGACTAACTCCGTTTTCGCCACCAACGCCGCGCCAAACATACGCCAGGTTCGCCACACGCCGCAGACTCCCACGTCAACGAACAGCGTGCTCATCACCGCCAAAATCACCGATCCTCAGGGCGTTGACCCCGTACGGTTGCACGTTCAGTTTGTCGCGCCGGGAAATTTCATTCCCTCCAGGTTCCCGCTCAACCGCTCGCAGCTCGACAGCCTCAACACGAATCCAGGTCTCACCAACGCGCTCAATCCGGCCTTCGAGGCGGCGACCAACTGGACAACATTTCCGATGCGAGATGACGGGCTGAACGGCGACGCCGTGGCCGGAGATGACATCTACTCCTGGCTTATTCCCCCACAGGCCAACCGTACTCTCGTACGCTACCGTATCACCGCCACGGATGGACCTGGAGTCGCCCGCCGCGCTCCCTTCGAAGACGACCCGTCGCTCAACTTCGCTTATTTCGTCTACAATGGCATCCCGGCCTACCAGAGCTTTTCATCGGAGTCTCTCCAGACATTGCCCATCTACACCCTGATCACGCGCGCCTCGGACATGGACCAGTGCACCGCCTGGTTCAATGGCAACGATCAACTCCCGCAAAACGGTGGCTCAGGACGCTACGAAGGCCGCTTCCATTTTAATTGGGAGGGAGCCGTCGTCTATGACGGCGAAGTCTACGATCACGCGACTTACCGCCTGCGCGGCGCCAACGGACGTTATCATCCCGGCAAGCGTAGCTTCCGTATTCGCTTCAAGGAAGGGCGTCTGCTCGAGGCCAAAGACCAGCAGGGCAATCGCTTTCCAACCAAGTGGCGCGAGTTGACCACTGGCAAAGGGCAGGGTAACCGCGGTTCAGTCACCTATGCGCTCAATGAAGTCGTTAACTACTTCCTCTGGAACAAAGTCGGCGTGCCCGCCCCGCTCACTTTTCATTTCCAGTTTCGCGTGATCCGCGGCGCCAGCGAGAGCGGCACCGATCCTTATAACGGCGACTTCTGGGGCCTGAATTGGGCGCAGGAAAAATACGACGTCAATTTCCTTGAAACCCACAACCTCCCGCCCGGCAACCTTTACAAGCTCGTTGATAATTTCGTGCTCGGCCTGGACGAAATGCGCTACCAGGCGCCTTTCGGCCCGACCAACGCCCAGGACTTCTTCAACATCGAAAACAATCTGACCGGCTTCCAGACCACGAACTGGCTCAACGCCCACGCCAACTACACCAACTGGTATCGGTACTTCACCGTCGCCGAGGCCATTCGCCATTACGACACCTGGCCCAGCGCGAACAAAAATGGCGCGTGGTATTTCGAGCCCATTTACACCACGGCGAACAGCTTCTTCGGACGCTTGATGCAATTGCCCTACGACAGCACCGACACATGGGGCCCCACCTGGAACAACGGCGAAGACATTTTGTTTAACGGCATCTTTCCCTCCGGCGCAACGGGCGGGGACTCCGGCCAGAACCCCGAAATGCAAAAGGAGTATCGCAACGTCGTGCGCGAACTGCGCGACCTGCTCTTTCAACCCGACCAGATGCTGCCGATCATTGACGCGTTTGCCGGACCGCTTCGCACCGTCGCCGCGGCCGACCACGTTCGATGGTCGAATGCGCCTGCGCCCGCCAACTATCGCAGTGTCGGCACCGCGGGCAGCCAGTCGCCTGGCCCAGGCAACCTCGGCGGACTGCCAGCGTATATCCAGGACCTCAAAAACTTCATGTTCGTTGGCGGCAACAACGCGTGGTGGCTCGATCGCAACAGCATTGGCGCCGGCGGCTGGATCACGCGCCTGGACACCGTCGCGATCGATGCAGCGATCCCGGCGCGGCCCACCTTGACCTTCACCGGCAGCAACGGCATTCCCATCGACGA
>Ga0075418_10001334_pt1 | contig 27914 bp, 24 predicted proteins | sample SoiMetdeltSBSDD2_FD_81776 | JGI IMG/M metagenome (GOLD analysis project Ga0075418, IMG submission 81776) | Bulk soil microbial communities from a Populus tree surrounding site in Tennessee, USA - Soil MetaG P. deltoides SBSDD2 | ecosystem: Environmental > Terrestrial > Soil > Tree plantation...
GCACTGGTCCTCGTCGCGCACGGCAGCCGGGATCCGCGGGCCGCCGCGTCGACCCGCGCGCTGGTCCGGGCGGTGGCCGCGGCCCGGCCCGGGCTGGACGTGCGGGCCGCGTTCCTGGACCACACCGCGCCCACCCCGCGGGCGGTGCTCGCCGCGCTCGCCGCCGACGGGTGTGCCGAGGCGGTCGCGGTCCCGCTGCTGCTGACCGAGGCGTACCACGGCCGCGTGGACATCCCGTCGATGCTGGCCGAGGTCCGCGCGGCGGGCGTGCCGATCGAGGTGCACCGGGCGCCGGTGCTCGGGCCGGCGGCCGGCGCACCGGTGGACGCCGCGCTGATCGAGGCGCTGGTCCGTCGCCTGGCCGAGGCCCGGCTGCGCCACGACGCGCTCGTGCTCGCCGCGGCCGGTACCCGGGATGCCACCGCACGCTCCACTGTGGACGCCGCAGCGGCGGCGTTGGGTACCGCGCTCGGAGTGCGCTGCCTCGCGGCCTACGCCTCCGCCGCCGCGCCGACGCCGGGTGATGCGGTCCGCTTGCTCCGGGCCGGCGGCGCGACCCGGGTGGCGGTCGCATCCTACTTCCTCGCCCCCGGGCTTCTGCACGACCGGGCACTCGCCTCGGCCGCCTCGGCCGGTGCGGTGGGCGCGTCCGCGCCGCTCGGCGACGTACCCGCGGTGGCCCGGCTGGTCCTGGACCGGGCCTCCGTCGCGGCCTTGACGATGTCCGCGACCACCCACCGGGAGGTGAGCCGCCGGGCCGCCGTCCGCCGGCCGGCTGCGCAGGCCACGTGAGGTCCCACCAACACGTGAGGTCCCACCAACACGCGAGGTCCCACCAACACGTGAGGTCCCCACCAAACCGGAAGGCCCCGCCGGGCTGTCTGCCGGCGGGGCCTGTAGTCGGTGTCAGCGGTCTACACGCGGACGCGAACGTGGCGGCGCTTGACGGTGCGCCGCTCCTCCTCGCTCATCCCGCCCCAGACGCCGGCGTCCTGGCCGGTCTCGAGTGCCCAGGAGAGGCACTCGTCAGTCACCGAACAGCGCCGACAGACCGCTTTTGCCTGCTCGACCTGAAGCAGAGCCGGGCCGGACGTCCCGATAGGGAAGAACAGCTCGGGATCTTCGTCGCGGCAGGCAGCACGGTGGCGCCAGTCCATGGCGGCTACACTCCTTGGTTCCGTGGATCGGTAGTGAGTGATGTTGCTTCCCTATATGTGCCCGCGCCGTGGCGCGTGACTAGGCAGTTCTGTACCGCTTGTGAATGCTTTCACGAACGATCGCGATGTCAAGAGGTCACCCTGGAAAAAATCCAGTCGGGTGAGCAAGCTCACCCCATTTTGTCCGACTTTCGCCTGGTCTGGCTGGACCTTTGGCCCGAGACAATCTGTAGTCAATGTAGTACGCTGAGCGGCTCGCCACCCGGATTTGCGGCGCGTGTCACCCATGCGATCCCTAGCAGATTACCCGCAGGGCCCGGGCCACGCTGGCGAACTCTACCTTTTCCCGATCTCCGAGGTAGTCCCCGTCCAGCTGGAATGGCTGAGGGCTTTCGGCACGGAGGGTGAACGCCTCGAGATCGTGCAGGCTCAGTACCCGCCGCCCGTGCGGGTGGGCGTTGCGGGACAGGATCTGGGTGACCGTACGCGTGGTGCTCGGCACGCGCAGGGCCCGCATCGCCATCACGTCGAGCCCGAGATCGAAGGACGCCTCCGGGTTCGGGTTGACCGGCCGGTCACCCAGGTACGTCCACGGCGCGGTGTTCTGCACGATGACCGTCGCCAGCCCCGACTCGGCCGGCTCGCCGGCCCGCTCCAGCGAGATCGACGCCTCGGGCCGGCCGAGCAGGTACTGCGCCACCGACGCGCGCAGGTACAGCGCGGGCGTCGAGATCCGGCCCTTCTTCCGGGCCCGCTCGACCCGGCGGACCACCGCGGCGTCCAGACCCAACCCGGCGCAGAACGTGAAGTACCGGCCGTCCGCCCGGCCCAACCCGATCGTGCGGGTACGGCCCTCACGCAGCGCTTCGAGGATCACCCCGGTGCCCTCGGCCCAGTCCCGCGGCAGGCCGAGTCCCCGGGCGAAGACGTTGGTCGATCCACCCGGTACCACGGCCAGCGCGGGCAGCGCCGCCGGATCCGGGTTGCCGGCCACGGGCATCATCCCGTTGACCGCCTCGTTGACCGTGCCGTCGCCGCCCAGCGTGACGATCAGGTCGATGCCCTGCGCGACCGCCTCACGGGCCAGCGTCGCGGCGTGTCCGCGCTGGCGGGTGTACGCCACCCGCAGGTCGACCTCGCTGCGCAGCGCCCGGACGAGCACGTCCCGGCCACGCTCGCTCGTGGTGGTCGCCTTGGGGTTCACCACGAGTAACGCCCGCATGCGCGGCACTGTATATGGTTGCCACGTGACTGAGCGAAACGAGGGAACCATCTGGCTCAGCACCGAGCGGAGAGAGGTGCCGTGACCGAGCGGAGCGAGGCGCCGGCGTGAGCACACCCGGCCCACCGGCCAACCCGTTGCCATCCGCACTGCGCTGGGCGATCGGTCTGCTCCTCGGCGAGGCCGCGGTGCTCGCCGTGGTCGCGGTCTTCCTCGGGTACGCCGACCTGACCGCGACCGCATCCGACACCGGCCGCGCCCTGGCCGTCACCGGGTACGTCCTGCTGATGGCGGCCGTGCTCACGTTCGTCGCGCTGCAGCTGCGCAAGCGCCGCGCCTGGCCGCGCGGGCTGGCGATCGCGCTCCAGCTGATGGTGCTGGTCGTGGCTTACTACCTCATCCGGGGCGGCGTGTCATGGCTCGGCATACCTGGCGGCCTGGCCGCGATCGCCGTCATCTGGCTGCTGGTCAGGCCCGATACCCGAGAAGCACTCGGAATTCACTGACGGACCCCGACGAATTAATCCGGTCGACAAAGGGGCTGAAGCTGTGCCCCCGTCGTACGCTGGGTCATCGTGAGTACGAGGAGCGAGGTCGTCCGAACCCCGGCGTACCAGTCGCTGGCCGATGACATCCGCGCCGACATCACCTCCGGCCGGCTCCGACCCGGCGACCGGCTCCCCACCGAGCCGCAACTCTCGGCCCGCTCGGGACTGAGCCGGAGCACCGTCCGGGAGGCCCTGCGCCTGCTCGCCAGCCAGCACCTGATCGTCACGTTGCGCGGCGTGACCGGCGGCAGCTTCGTGGCGCACCCGAGTCCGGACAAGCTGGCCGACACGCTCCGCACCGGCGTACGGCTGCTGATGAGCAGCTCGATCGTGACCGCGCACGACCTGGTCGAGGTCCGCGCGATGATCGAGATTCCGGCGGCCGGACTGGCGGCGCAACGCCGTACCGCCGAACAGTTGGCCGCGCTCCAGGCCGCGCTGTTCGATCCGAACGGGGCCGATCTGGACGAGATCCTCAGAGCCCACCGCGCCTTCCACATGGCGCTGGTGGCCAGCGCGAACAACCCGCTCTGCGAGGTGCTGGCGATGCCGCTCTACGCGGTGGCGAACGAGCGCGAGCTCGCCCTGGCCGGCCCCGCGGACATGTGGATCCGGGCCGACGCCGAGCACCGGGCGATCGTGCGCGCGATCGAGGCCGGTGACGCGGCCGCGGCCTCCGCGGCCGCCCGGGCGCACGTGGCCTACCTGCGCGCGGTGGCCGACCAGCTCACTGCAGCCGCGGCGGGCCGCCCGCTCCCCGACTGATCAGCTTGATCTCGGCCCGCCCGACGTCGGCCTCGGAGGTCACGTCCGCGGCCAGCGTCGTGAGGACCCGCCAGGCGAACGAGTTCGCCGGCGGCAACTGCGCCCGACCCGCGGTCGGCACCGACATCCGGACCGCCAGCGCGCCCTTGGCGATCTCGAACTCGCAGGTCAGCTCCTGCCCGGGCCGGGCGACAGCGAGAAGCATCGCGCACGCCTCGTCGACCGCGATCCGCAGGTCCTCGATCTCGTCCAGGGTGAACTGCAGGCGTACGGCGATGCCCGCGGTGGCCGTCCGCAACACCGCGAGGTACGCGCCGTCGGCGGGGACGGTAAGGAGCACCACGTCGTGGTCTACAGCCGTCTCGTCGCCCTGATACACCTGATCCACCGAAGTCTGTCCCCCGGGGACCGACTCTAGGGGGTCAACGCACGTTTCGGGGTGCCCGTCCCCCCGCGCGCCGTGGCGAGTCGCCGCAACGACTCTCCGGCCAGCCGGTACGGCACCCAGTCAGCCATCCGGACGGCCCCGATCGTGGCATAGAACTCCGCCGCCGGGTTCCAGTGGATCATCCACCACTCGAGCCGGGCATAGCCGCGCGCGACGCAGATCTCGGCGAGCGCGGCGAGCAGCGCCTTGCCCGTACCGCTGCCGCGGGCCTGTGGCGAGACGTACAGATCCTCCAGGTAGATCCCGTGAACGCCCTCCCAGGTGGAGAAGTTCAGGAACCACAGGGCGAACCCCACGGGTACAGCAGCGGGCCCGGTGGCCACATGCCCGAAGAGCGCCGGGTTCCCGGCGAACAGCGCCGCGCGCAACTGTGCCTCGGTCAGGTGGCACTCCTCGGGCGTCCGCTCGTACTCGGCCAGCTCGTGGACCATGGAAACGACGGCCGGCACGTCCTCGGGACGTACCGGCCGGATCGTCACGGCGGCCACCGGCCTGCTCACGCTTGCTTGGTCTCCCAGAAGATCTTCGCGATCTCGTCGATCTTGTCCAGCAGCTGCTGGCCCACGTTCGCGTCGACCGAGCCCTTGGCGCCGCTCGCGCCGGCCAGCTTGGTCGCCTCGTTGAAGAGCTGGTGCAGCTGCGGGTACTTCTCGAAGTGCGGCGCCTTGAAGTAGTCCGTCCACAGCACCCACAGGTGGTGCTTCACCAGCTCCGCCCGCTGCTCCTTGATGATGATCGCCCGGGTGCGGAACTCCGGATCGGAGTTGGCGTCGTACTTCTCGCAGATCGCTTTGATCGACTCGGCTTCGATCCGCGCCTGTGCCGGGTCGTACACGCCACACGGCAGGTCGCAGTGGGCCTTGACCACGGTACGCGGAGCGAGCAGTCGCGGCAGTCGCATCGGACTCCTCCTGGATGTTTGCAATGATCCTTATGCCCGACCCTACTCCTGGTGTCCTACCCCGCGGGCGGGAGGTTGCACGTGTCCAGACCGTATTTCGCGGTGCTGGTCCAGGGACCATCGATGGCACCCGCGCTGCGGCACGGCGACTCGTTGCTGGTCCGCCGCGGCGCCCAGGTCCGGCCCGGTGACGTGGTGGTCGTGCGGTTCCGTGGCGAGCAGGGGCTGTTCGTCAAGCGGGCGATCCGGCCGGCGCCGGGCGGCTGGTGGGTCGAGGGGGACAACGGCCTCGCCTCGGACGACTCCCGCCGGTACGGACCGGCCGAGGTGGTCGGTCGGGTGGTGCTGCGCTACTGGCCCCGGCCCGCGCGGCGGCTCTAGTCGGACTACGCTCGCTTCCCGTGGGTACGCCTGAGGATCTGGTCTTCGCCCGGCACGAGGGTGGCAAGATGGTCATCGCACCGACCGTGCCGCTGGTCACCCGCGAGGACCTCGCGATCGCGTACACGCCGGGCGTGGCGCGGGTCTGCGCTGCGATCGCGGCGGATCCGACGCTCGCCCGGCGGTACACCTGGATCGGTCACACCGTCGCGGTCGTCACCGACGGGTCGGCCGTGCTCGGGCTGGGCAACATCGGGCCGCGCGCCGCGCTGCCGGTGATGGAGGGCAAGGCGGTCCTGTTCAAGCAGTTCGCGAACGTCGACGCGGTGCCGATCTGCCTCGGCACGCAGGACGTCGACGAGATCGTGGCCGCGGTGACCGCGCTGGCCCCGACGTTCGGCGGGATCAACCTCGAGGACATCTCCGCGCCGCGCTGCTTCGAGATCGAGCGCCGGTTGGACGAGGCGCTGCCGATCCCGGTCTTCCACGACGACCAGCACGGTACGGCGATCGTCGTGCTCGCCGCGCTGCGCAACGCCGCGACGGTACTCGAACGCAAGCTCGGCGACCTGCGCGTGGTGATCTCCGGCGCGGGCGCGGCCGGGGTCGCGGTGACGAAGATGCTCATCGCCGGCGGGGTGACCGGTGCCGAGGTGATCGTCTGCGACTCGCGCGGGGCGATCCACAGTGGACGTGCCGGCCTGAACCAGTCCAAGGCGGAGCTGGCCGCGCTGACCAACGCGGCCGGCCGGACCGGCTCGGTGGCCGACGCGCTGGCCGGTGCGGACGTGCTGATCGGGGTCTCCGGCGGCACGATCGACGAGGCTGCGGTGGCCGGCATGGCCCCAGACGGCGTCGTGTTCGCGCTGGCCAACCCGGACCCCGAGGTGCACCCGGAGGTCGCCGCCCGGCACGCCCGGATCGTCGCCACCGGCCGCAGCGACTTCCCGAACCAGATAAACAACGTGCTCGCGTTCCCCGGCGTGTTCCGCGGTGCCCTGGACGCCCGGGCGACCCGGATCACCGAGGCCATGAAGGTGGCCGCGGCCGAGGCGATCGCCGGGGTCGTCGCGGACGAGCTGCGGCCGGACCAGATCATGCCGAGCCCGCTGGACCCGCGGGTGGCTCCGGCCGTCGCCGCGGCCGTCGCGCGCGCGTACCAGTAGGTTGCAGGGATGCGAGCCGCCTTCGCCTCGTCGATCCACCCTGACGACCCGCTGGCCGGGCTGACCGTCGGTGAGCGGCCCGATCCGGTGACCCCGGATCCTGACTGGACGGTGGTGACCGTCCGCGCGAGCTCGCTGAACCACCACGACCTCTGGTCGTTGCGTGGCGTGGGCCTCGCCGAGTCGGCGCTGCCGATGATCCTCGGCTGCGACGCGGCCGGCGTGGACGCGACCGGCGCCGAGGTCGTGGTCTACCCGGTCCTGCTCGACCCGGAGGATCCGCGCGGCTTCTCGCTGCTCTCCGAGCGGTACCCGGGCACGCTCGCCGACCTCGTCGCGATCCCGCGCGGGAACCTGGTACCCAAGCCGGCCGGACTGTCCTGGGTGGACGCCGCCTGCCTGCCGACGGCCTGGCTCACCGCGTACCACATGCTCACCGCGAAGGGCCGGATCGCCGAGGGATCATCGGTGCTGGTGCAGGGCGCCGGCGGGGGAGTCGCGACGGCCGCCGTCGTGCTCGCGGCCGCGATGGGCAAGCGGGTGTACGCGACGAGCCGCGACCCGGCGAAGCGCTCGCGCGTCGCCGACCTGGGCGCCACGCCGCTGGAGCCCGGCGCCCGGCTGCCCGAGCGGGTGGACGTGGTGATCGAGACGGTCGGCGCCGCGACCTTCGACCACTCGCTCAAGTGCGCCGCGCCGGGCGGGCGCATCGTCGTCTCCGGCGCAACCACCGGTCACCGGGCGACCGTCAACCTGCGCCGGGTCTTCGGGCTGCAGCTGGAGATCCTGGGCTCGTCGATGGGTACACCGACCGACCTGGCGGCGTTGCTGGAGCTGTGCGTCTCCACGGGCGTCCGGCCGGTGGTGGACCGGGTCTACCCGTTCCCCGAGGTGCGGCAGGCGTTCGAGCAGCTGGCCTCGGGCGACGTCTTCGGGAAGATCGCGCTGGAGCACTAGAGCCGGTCGTCGAGCGTGCCGACCCGAGCGGCGTCCTTGGCCAGCCGGGCCCGCGCGGCCGGGTCGCCGTAGAGCGTCCAGCGCAGGAAGTCGGTGGTCACCGCCGCGACCGCGGTGAAGACGGGGTGGCCGGGTTGCAGGTACGGGCCGCCGTGCCCCTGGTCGGGCAGGGTGAACAGGGCCTTGCCCCAGGGCACGGCGTCGTACGCCGCCCTGCCCGACGCGTAGGAGACGATCTCGTCCTTGCCGCCGTGGACGAACAGCATGCTGGCCGGCGGTCCACTGTAGACGTCGCCGACTCCGAGCGCGTTCCCGGCCAGCACGATGCCGGCCCGCAGCCGCGCGTCCCGGTCGAGGGTGAACAGGCCGACCGTGGTGATCCCGCCGGCGGAGTGGCCGGCCGCGGCGATCCGGGCCGGGTCGGCCGGTATGCCGCTCGTGCCGAGCACCTTGGTCAGCGCGTACGAGGCGTCGGCCGGCTGGTTGACCACGTCGAGGATGTCGAACTCGGGCACCCCGGCGCTGGTGTGCGGGTATGCCGGCGCGACGACCACGAACCCGGCGGCGGCCCAGCGCTTCAGCAGCGTCTGGTAGTTCGCCGGTTGCCCGGTCAGCCCGTGGCTGAACAGCACGACCGGGAACCGGGCGCCCGCGCCGGCGGCGGCCGGGTGGTAGACGGTCGTCGGCAGCGGCCGGTCCGGGCCGTTGCTGAGCCCGAGCGCCCGGGTGGCGACGGAGAATGTCCTGGTCGGCGCGCGGCCCGCGGGCTTGACCGGCGCGGCAGCGCCGGGCCCGGGGGCGGCCTGGCTCGCGGCCGCGGCCGGAGGTGCCGCCGTTCCCAGGCCGGCCCGGTCCGCCGCCGGCGGCTGCTCGACGGTCGAGCAGCCGGCCGCCACCAGGACGGCGACCAGGGCGGGGACGATCAGGCGAGCCGGACGCATGGCGTCCAGGGTACGTGGGCCCGCTGGGCCCTCCTCCCCGTGATCATGGACCGGGCGGCGTCGGCTGCGGCGTGTCCTGTCGCGCCCATGATCACCCAGCAGTGTGTCGCCGCACCTCGGCCACGGACCACGCCTGGAACGGGCAGCCGGTGGCCGCGTGCGGCGGGTCCCCGTCGGCGGTCTCGCTGACCGAGCCGAGTCCCCAGTCGCCGAGATGCGCCACGAGTCCGTCCAGCAGACCGTCCACTGTGTGCCCCGCGCGCCGCAGGGCGTCCGCGTACGGGCCGATCAGCCACGGCCACACCGTCCCCTGGTGGTAGGCGGCGTCCCGGTCCTGCGGTGAACCGCGGTGCGCGCCCCGGTACCCGGGCACGCCCGGGGCGAGGCTGCGCAGGCCCAGCGGCGTGACCAGGTCCGCGGCGAGCGCGGCCAGCGCCACCGGGTCCGGGTCCATGACGGGGTACGGCAAGCCGTACGCGAGCAGCTGGTTCGGGCGGCGCGCCGGGTCGGTCGGGTCGACCGTGTCGTAGAGGCCGCCGCCCGGTGCGGGGAACCGCCGCCGGAACGCGGCGCTGGCCCGCTCGTGCAGGGCGGCGGCGCCCGGGTTGCGCGGCGCGACCGCGGCCAGCGCGTTGACCCACAGCGCGTTGATGTCGACCGCCTTGCCCGCGCGCGGGGTCATCGCCGTGCCGTCGACGACCGCGTCCATCCAGGTGAGCGCGTACCCCTCCATGCCCTGCGCGAGGAGTCCGTCCGCCGGGTCGACGTGGATGCCGTACCGGGTGCCGGCCTGGGGCCCGCCGATGTGCCGCGCGACGATGTCGTCCAGCGCGCCGGCCAGCTCGGCGGCGAGGTCGGTGTCCCCGGTCGCCGCCACGTGCCGGTCGACCGCGTGGACGAACCACAGCGTCGCGTCCGCGGTGTTGTACTCGGTCCGCCCGGTGTCCGCGGTGTTGGCGAGCATCCCGCCGTCGAGCGTCGCCGCGTACCGCCGCAGCAGCTCCCGCCCCTCGTCGGCGCGCCCGGTGGTGAGGAACAGCCCGTCGTAGGCGATCATCGTGTCCCGCGACCAGGCACCGAACCACGGGTAGCCGGCGACCACGTCCGGCCCGTCCGGCGTACGCACGACGAACGCGTCCGCCGCGAGCGCCAGCGTGGCGTCCACGGTGGACACCGGCCGGGCGCGGGCGACCACCGCGCGGGCGCGCCGCCGGGCGCGGGCGACGGTGTCGTCGGCCGGTGGCGGTGCCCCGGCGAGGTCCCCGGCCCAGGCGGTGACGTCCAGCCGGCCGCCGGCGTCGAGCGCGGCCGAGAACGAGCCGGCGTGCCACAGATCCTCGGACGGGTTCAGTCCCCGGGCGGCCTCCTCCCGGGCGTACACCCCGCGCCAGCACGCGCCGGACGTCGTGAAACCCGGTCCGGCGACGCGGTAGCTGCCCTCGACCTCGACCCCGTCGGCGGTCGGTACCAGCCGGGGCGGGTACCCCGCGAACCGCTCCCCGTGCGCGTCGCGCCACGTGCACAGCACCTCGACCCGGACCGTCACGGGTGGGCCGGACAGCAGCCGGTGGACGACCGCGACGGACGGGTGCCCGTACCGCATGGCGAGTTCGCGTTCGAGGACGGTGTCGCCGACCCGCCAGCGCCAGCGCGGTAGACCGTCGGTCAGGTCGAAGCGCTCCAGGAACGTGTGGCCGCGCGGCTCGACCGCGCCGGACGCCCACTCGTGCGTGCCGAGCCGGACCTCGGCGCCCCCGGGCAGCACCAGCACCGGGTCGAGGCTCGCCAGCGCGACCATCCGGCGGGCCGGCGTCGGTGCGGCGACCACGAGCAGCCCGTGGTACCGGCGGGTGCGCAGACCGGCGACCGTGCCCATGGCGTACCCGCCGAGCCCGTCCGGGACGAGCCACTCGCGGGACGTACCCTCGGCGAGCTGACCGCAGACCTGCGTACCGAACTCCACACCCGGGGATTCTGCCGGGCTATGCGTGGGCCAGGCGCGCGGGCCGGCGCAGCCGCTCGCGGACCTGGTCCGCGTCGGCGTGACCGAGTTCGGTCAGGATCGCCAGGGCCCGTTCCCAGGCGGCGCGGGCCGCCTCGAACCGGCCCGCGGACTCGTGGTTGTCACCCAGATGGGTGAGCGTGTCCGCCTCGTTCCACCGGTTCCCACCCTTGCGGTAGAGGTCGAGCGCCCGCCGGAAGCACGTGGTGGCCTCGGCGTGGTTGCCGAGCTGGTGTTGGGCGTACCCGATGCTGTCCCAGGTGTCGGCCTGGCCGCGCCGGTCGTCGAGCTGCTGGTGCAGGGCGAGCGCCTGGGTGCAGTAGCTCAGCGCGCGGGCGTGCTCACCGAGGAGCGTGTGGTACCACCGCACCGCGTTGAGCGCCTCGGCCTGCCAGTCCGGCCGGCCGCAGGTCTGGAAGCCGGCGAGCGCCCGGCCCGCGTGGTCCAGCGCCTCGGCGTACCGGCCCTGCAGCTCCAGCACCGGCGCGAGGTCGTGGTGGGTGAGCGCCTGGCCGACGTCGTCGCCCACCTCGGCGTACAGGTCCAGGGCGCGGGCCAGGTGCAGCCGCGCGTCGTCGAGGTGGCCGAGCCGCGAGTACGCGGTGGCGAGCACCCGGTGGGCGCGCGCCTGACCTGGCCGGTCCGCCAGGCGCCGGGTCGCCTCGATGGCGACGTGCTGGGCGGTGACCCAGTCCCGCCAGTGCCCGGTCCGGTCGAGGTACTCCGACAGCGTCCAGGCGAGCTGCGACGCGTGCGCGTCGAGGCCGTGGCCGGCCGCCTGGAGCACCGCCGCCAGCAGTACCGCGTGTTGCGCTCCGAACCAGGCCAGCGCCTCATCGACGTCCGCGAGCTCCTCCGGCTCGACGCCGGCCTGCGCCGGCTCCAGGCGGATCGGCTCGCGGGTGGATCCGAGCCGGAGCGCGGCCGCGTGGGCGGTGTGTACGAGGTGGTCGAGCATGCGGCGCCGGGCCAGGTGCAACTCGGCCGACTCGGCGGCGAGCCCGGCCGCGTACGCGCGCAGCAGGTCGTGTTGCGCGTACCGGCCGGGAGAGGTCTCGGCGAGCAGGTGCGCGCGGGTCAGCTCGGTCAGTAGCCGGCGGGTGTCGCCGGTCGGCAGGCCGATCGCGCTCGCCGCCGCGGGCAGCGAGACATCCGGGCCCGGGTACGTGCCGAGCAACCGGAACAGCCGCGCGGCCGGGCTGCTCAGCGCCTGGTACGACCAGAAGAAGACGGCTCGGATGTCGATACCGTCCCGGTCGGCGAAGGCGGCCAGGCCACCCCGCGTGTCGGCCAGCTCGCCGGCGAGACGGCCGAGCGGTACCGCCGGCTGGAGCGCGGCCCGGGCCGCGACGATGGCGAGCGCGAGCGGGAGCCGGCCGCAGTGGTCGATGATCGCCTCGACCGCCTCGGGTTCGGCGGTGACCCGGGCGGCCCCGATCCGGGTGGCGAGCATCTGCCCGGCCTCGGCCGCGGTGAGCAGGTCCACCTGGACCGGTTGGGCGCCCTCGGTGGCGATCAGCCCGGGCAGCTGGTCCCGGCTGGTCACCACGACGAGCGCGCTGGGCGTACCGGGCAGGAGCGGGCGGACCTGCTCGGAGTCGGCGGCGTTGTCGAGCACGACCAGGATCCGCCGCCCGGCGAGCAGGCTGCGGTACAGGCCCACCTGCGCGTGCAGGGCGGACGGGATGCGCTGTGCCGGCACGGCGAGCGCGTCGAGGAAGCCGCGTACCGCCTCGGCCGGGGTCATCGCCTCGCCACCCGGGTCGAACCCGCGCAGGTTGATGTAGAGCTGGCCGTCCGGGAACCGGTCGGCGACCCGGTGCGCCCAGTGCAGGGCGAGCGTGGTCTTGCCGACCCCGGCCATGCCGGAGACCGCGGAGATCACCACCGGCGGGTGGTCGCCGCCGCGGTCGAGCAGATCGTCGAGCCGGGCCAGCTCGGCGGTGCGGCCGGCGAAGCCCGGGAGCGCGCGGGGCAACTGCGCCGGCGCGACCGCGATCGGCGGCTTCCCGACCCCCTTGCCCGGTCCGGCCCGCTCCACCTCGCCGCGCAGGATCGCCTGGTGTACCCGTTGCAGCTCGGCGCCGGGCTCGGTGCCGAGCTCCGCGATGAGTCGCCTGCGGACCGTGGTGTAGCGGTCCAGCGCCTCGGCGGTGCGCCCGGCGGCGTGCAGGGCCCGCATGAGAACCGCGGCGACCGGCTCCGCGAGCGGGTGCTCCCCGGCCAGGTCGCCGAGCGGACCGACCGCCGCCCCCGGGTCACCGGTGCGCAGCTCGGCCTCGGCCCAGCGGACCGCCGCGTCCAGCCGCATCGCGTGGCAGCTGTCCCGGATCCGGTCCGGCCAGACGCCGTTCAGGCCGGCCAGCGGCTCGCCGTGCCACAGGTCGAGCGCTGATCGCAGCAGGGCCACCCGCTCGGCGTCGGGGCAGCCCGGGTCGCGGGCCCGTTCGGCGAAGGACCGGAACCGGTGCAGGTCCACCGTGTCGCGGTCGACATCCAGCAGGTAGCCGCCGAACCGGCGGACGAGCGCGCCGTCCGCCCCGACCGCGGCCAGCATCCGCCGGATCCGCCCGAGGTGGGTGTGCAGCGCGTGCCGCGATCCGTCCGGCGGCGGGTCTCCCCATACCCGGTCCATCAGCGTCTCGACCGGTACCGGCCGGCCGGCGTCCACGAGCAGCGCGGCCAGCACGCCGCGCTGGCGCGGCTGGCCGGCGTCGACCAGCCGCCCGTCGACCCGGACTTCGACCGGGCCGAGAAGCCTGAACTCCGCCACGTCAGCCACCCCCCCACCGACAGCCACGACCCGGCTACGCCGTGGGTTCACCGGTCGCAAATGGTCAGGCGATTCGGCCAGGGTCGACGGGACAGGCGTCGGAGCTATCCTCCGGCCCGGAGGTCAGCCATTGAACGCGCTCGACAAGGCCGTACGCGCCGCCCGGCGAGGCGACGACGAGGCGTTCCGGGCCGTGTACCGGGCAGTGCATCCGGGGCTGGTGCGGTACCTGCGGTACCTCGTCGCCGACGACGCGGACGATGTCGCCTCCGAGACCTGGCTGCAGGTGGTCCGGGACCTGGCGTCGTTCTCCGGCGACGGGGACGCCTTCCGCCGTTGGGTCACCATGATCGCCCGGCACCGGGCGCTCGACCACCTGCGCGGACGGCGGCGCCGGCCGGCCGTGCCGGTCCCGGTGGAGGACCTCTTCGAGCTGGCCGGGGGAGTTGACCCGGCCAGCGCCGCGCTGGACGCGATCGCAACCCGGACGGCGCTCGCGCTGATCGCCACGCTGCCCCGGGACCAGGCGGAGGCCGTCCTGCTCCGGGTGGTGGTCGGACTCGATGCCCGCGGCGCGGCCCGGGTGCTGGGCAAGCGACCCGGCGCGGTCCGCACCGCGGCGCACCGCGGGTTGCGCGAGCTCGACCACCGGCTGGCCCGAGCCGTCGCCGCGGCGCGAGGTGTAACGGATCCGCGGGGCTCGGCGCTGAAAGAGACGAGATGAGCATCCTGCCGACCCGTCGACACCTGTCCCGTCTGCTCGCCGCCGCCTCGGCACCGGTGGAACCCGGCGAGCTGGACGGCGAGGACATGGTGCTCGCGGCGTACCAGGCCGCTCGCCCCGTCCGATCCCGGAGACATACCGTGCTCAGAGCCATCCTTGCCCGGCTTGCCAGCGCCAAGGCGGCGGCCGCCTGTGCGGCCGCCGCGGCGGCCGGAGCCGGCGGTGTCGCGGCCGCGACGACGGCGGGACTGCCGGTCCCGTTCCGCTCGGGCCCGGCCGCGTCGACCAGCGCCCAACCGGCCCGGGCGCGGGTGAACATGCCGCCGGACCGGATCGCCCCGCTGGTGAGCCCGTCCATGCTGATGGACCACAAGAGCCGGTGCCGGGAGTGGACGAGCAAGGATCGGGACGAGCGGAGGAGCAGTCTCGACGACCCGGTTTTCCGCGACCTGATCAACCGCGCGGGCGGCCGGGACTCCGAAAGGGTCGACCGGTACTGCCGCGACCTGCTCAACGGCGCACCGACCCCGGCGCCGAGCGAGCGGCCGAGCATCTGGCCGACCGACCAACCGGACAGCGGAAACGGTCGTGGACAGCGGCCCAGCGAACCTCCCGACCCGCAGAGAGGCCGCTGACCCGCGCTGGTCCGGAACACCGAGGCGGAACGACCCCCCGGCCCCGCCTCGGGATGAGGTGGGCGGTTCCCCGTGCCGCCCACCTCGTCGCTTTTGGCGGCATTGCGGGTACCCGGCTGAACCGCTTCGCGGCCGGCATCAGGCGTAATCGAGAATGTCTGACATGAGTGCGGAACGGGAGCGGCTGGCGGCGGCGGATGCGGGGGACCAGCCCTGGCGGGCCTGGGGGCCGTACGTATCGGAGCGCTCCTGGGGCACGGTACGCGAGGACTACAGCGAGTACGGCACCGCCTGGGACTACTTCCCGCACGACCACGCCCGCTCGCGCGCCTACCGGTGGGGCGAGGACGGCCTCGCCGGCATCTGTGACGATGGCCAGACGTTCTGTTTCGGCCTGGCCCTCTGGAACGGGGTCGACCCGATCCTCAAGGAGCGCCCGTTCGGCCTCGCCGGCGGAGAGGGCAACCACGGGGAGGACGCGAAGGACTACTGGTGGTACCTGGACTCGACACCTACCCACTCATGGATGCGCTGGCGGTACCACTACCCTCAGCGGGAATTCCCCTACGCTCAGCTCTCTGAGATCAACCGCTCCCGTGGCCGGGAGGAGCCCGAGTACGAGCTCGCCGACACCGGCGTCTTCGACGAGGACCGGTACTGGGCGGTGACCGTGGACTACGCGAAGGCGTCGCCGACCGACGTGTGCGCCCGGGTCAGCGTGACCAACCGGGGGCCGGAGGCCGCCCGCCTGCACGTGCTGCCCACGCTGTGGTTCCGCAACACGTGGGCCTGGGGACTGCCCGGCCAGGACGCGGTACCGGAGATCCGCGGGGACGAGGGCGCGCTGGTGGCCCGGCACCGGATCCTGGGCCGGCTGGCGGTCGCGAGCGACCACCCGGACGCCGTACCGCTGGTCTGCGACAACGAGTCCAACGCCGAGCGCCTGTGGGGATGGGCGAACAAGACGCCCTACCCGAAGGACGGCATCAACGACCACCTGGTACACGGTGCCGACACGGTCAACCCGGAACGGGTCGGCACCAAGGCCGCGCTGCACCACGTGCTCGACGTCGAGCCGGGGTCCACGGTGGAGCTGCGGCTGCGGGTCTCGCTCGTCGCCGACGGCGCACACGAGTGGTCGCCGGACCCGCCCCCGCCGCGGCCGGTCGCGCTGGACCTCGGCGACGGGTACGACCAGGTCCTCGCCGACCGGCAGCGGGAGGCGGACGAGTTCTTCGCGTCGATCATCCCGCCGGAGACGACACCGGACGAGGTCGCGGTCGTCCGCCAGGCGGTCGCCGGGCTGATGTGGGGCAAGAACTTCTACCAGTACGATGTCGCGCGCTGGCTGACCGGCGACCCGTTCGGGGACCCGCCGCCGGAGGGCCGCAAGCACGGCCGCAACTCGCGCTGGTGGCACATGGCCACCTGCGACGTGATCTCCATGCCGGACCCGTGGGAGTACCCGTGGTTCGCCGCCTGGGATCTCGCCTTCCAGTGCGTCGCGATCGCCCGGGTGGACCCCGGCTTCGCCAAGCGGCAACTGTTGCTCCTGCTGCGCGAGTGGTACATGCACCCCAACGGGCAGATCCCCGCGTACGAGTGGGCGTTCGACGACGTGAACCCGCCGGTGCACGCGTGGGCGGCGTTGAAGGTGTTCCAGGCCGACGGCGCCTGGGACTACGAGTTCCTCGCCCGGGTACTGCACAAGCTCGTACTGAACTTCACCTGGTGGGTGAACCGCAAGGACTCCAACGGCAACAACCTGTTCGAAGGTGGGTTCCTGGGACTGGACAACGTCGGGCCGTTCGACCGGGGTGCCGGGCTGCCGGTGGCCGGCGTGCTGGAGCAGAGCGACGGTACGGCCTGGATGGCGATGTACGCGCTGGACCTGCTGGAGATGACGATCATCCTGGCGATCAACGACCGGCGCAGCTACGCCGACCTGGCGACGAAGTTCTTCGAGCACTTCGCGTACATCGCCGGCGCCGCTTACGAGCAGGGGCTCTGGGACGACGAGGACGGCTTCTTCTACGACGTGGTACGGGAGCCGGACGGTACCCGGGTACCGCTGAAGGTGCGCTCGGTCGTCGGGCTGCTGCCGCTCGCCGCCACCACGACGCTGAACTCGAGGACCCTGTTGCGCCTGCCCGAGCTGGGCGGCCGGTTCCGCTGGTTCATGGCGAACCGGCCGGAGTACCTCGGCGTGCTCGGCGCCCGCCGGATCCACGATGGACAGCAGCGGCGCCTCCTGTCCGTCGTGGGCCCGCAGCAGCTCGTCCGGATCCTGTCCCGGATGCTGGACGAGTCGGAGTTCCTGTCCCCGTACGGGGTGCGGTCCCTGTCGCGCCGCCATGCCGAGGAGCCGTTCACGGTGGACGTGGGCGGGACCGAGTACACCGTCGGCTACGAGCCGGCCGAGTCCACCGGCGGCCTGTTCGGCGGCAACTCGAACTGGCGCGGGCCGGTGTGGTTCCCGGTCAACTACCTCATCATCGACGGGCTGCGCCGGTACGCGAAGTTCTTCGGCGACGACCTGACCGTGGAGTACCCGACCGGGTCCGGGGTGAAGCGGACGCTCCGCGAGATCGCCGACGACCTGTCCCGCCGGCTGGTCAGCCTGTTCCTGCCGGACGGCCGCGGCGCGCGCCCGCTCAACGGGGACCGCCTGCTGTTCCAGGACCCGGGGTGGCGGGACCTGCTGACGTTCTACGAGTACTTCAACGGCGACACCGGTGCCGGGCTCGGCGCCAGCCACCAGACGGGCTGGACCGCCCTGGTCCTGGATCTGATCCTGCGTGACCAGGGCGGCCCTACGCCCAGCTAGTTCAGTTCTGGGTGATGCGGACGTCGTCGACGCCGGCCTCGATCAGGCTGGCGGTCGCGGCGTCGGCCGTCTCGATGCGCAGCCGGATCGTCTGTCCGGCGAACGCGTTGAGGCCGACCGTTGCGGTCGCCCAGGCGCCGGCGCGGTTGGTGGCCGCACCGAGCTGCTGGAAGACCTGCGTGCTGCCGCCGGTGACCACGAAGACCCGGAAGAAGTCCGCGCTGGTCGCGTTGTTCAGGTGCGCGAGGTACCAGGAGAACGACAGGGTCAGCGTGCCCGTGCTGGGCAGGGCGATCGCCGGGGACTGGATGGTGGTGGTGCCGCCGTCCACGTCGAACGAGCCCGCGCCGGTACCGGCTGCCGCGCCGGTGACCAGGTCGTTGGTGCCGCTGACCGTGGTGCCGAGCTGCAACGTGATGCCGCTCGACGTCGCGGCCGGGTCACCGCGGACCCACTGCCCGGTGGTGGCGGTGTCGGTGCCGTTGGGGTTCGTCGTCCAGCCGGTGGCGGTCTCGAAGTTGTCGAAGAACACCGTCGTACCGGGCGGCGGGGTGACGCCGTTGTTCACGAACAGCAGGCGGTTGGGGGAACCGGTGCCGGGGCTGGTCACCACGTTGGTCGTGGAGTCGGCGACCATCCGGTCCCGGACCTGCTGCGGCGTGAACGAAGGGTTCTGCGCCCGGACGATCGCGGCCACACCGGCGGCGTGGGGTGATGCCATCGAGGTGCCGCTGATCGTGTTGGTGGCGGTGTTCGACGAGAACCACGCCGAGGTGATGCTCACGCCGGGCGCGAACAGGTCGAGGCAGGTGCCGAAGTTCGAGAACGAGGCACGGGCGTCGTTTTGCTGCGTGGCGCCGAGCGTGATCGCGGTGGGCGTCCGGGCGGGAGAGAACTGGCAGGCGTCGATGTTGCTGTTGCCCGCCGCCAGGGCGTACGTGACGCCGGAGGCGATCGAGTTGGCCACCGCGTTGTCGAGCGCGGTGTTCACGCCGCCACCGAGACTCATGTTGGCCACGTCCGGGCCCGCCGTCGTCGGCGCGTTCTGCGTGACGAAGTCGATGCCCTGAACGATGTCCGTCGTCGTCCCGCTGCCGGTGCAGCCGAGAACACGGACGCCGACGATGGCGACACCCTTGGCGATGCCGAACGACGTGCCGCCGACCGTGCCGGCCACGTGCGTGCCGTGCCCGTTGCAGTCGGTGGCGTCGTTGTCCTCGCTGACCGTGTCCCGGCCGTGCCGGGCCCGGCCACCGAAGTCGTTGTGCGAGATGAGCACACCGGTGTCGATGATGTACGCGGTCACGCCAGAGCCGTTGACCGGGTACGTGTACGAGTTGTTCAGCGGCAGCGACCGTTGGTCGACCCGATCCAGACCCCACGACGGCGTCGGCGACTGCGTCGCGTCGATGGTGTAGATCTGGTCCGTCTCGACGTAGGCCACCGCGGGGTTGGCGGCGAGCTGGCGGGCGGCCCGCGCGCTCATCTTGGCCGAGAACCCGCGCAGCGCCGAGGTGAACGTCGCGTCCACGGTGCCGCCGTAGCGGGCGGCCAGCGAGGTGGCGCTCACTCCGACGGCCTGCGCCGACATGCCGGCTTCCTTGAGCACGACGAGGTACGAGCCGGGGATGGCGTTGGCTCTACCGACGCCGAGCACGGTGCCCTCGGCGGCTTGTGCCGGCGAACCGACCACCGTCAGGCCGAGCACCGCGGCGAGTGCTGCACCACCCAGCACTCTCGGAATGTTCATGCATCCTCCCCTCGGGGGCGAGGTGGATCCCACCTCGCGGTTGTCCCAGAGTATGAGCGCAAATCGATCGGCGCAATTGTCTGAGTGATCGATAGTCAGATCTAGGGCAATCTATCGATGAGTCACCGGGTGTACGCATAGCGTCGCGGGCCAGCCTTTGTCACGTTCGACAGGAGGGTGTCAGGTGGTCCGTTCCCCGTTCGCCAGACTCGCGCGGTTGCTGGTCGCAGCCGCGGTCGCGGCGCCCGTCGCCGCGGTTGTCCTGGCCGCCAGCCCCGGTCCGGCGGCTGCCGCCGTACCGGATCGATGGGGCTTCGCTTACATGAACGTGCCGGCGCCGCCGCCGGGTGGCGCGATCCTCGACCCGACGCGGTCGTGGGGGAGCTGGAAGATCTTGTTCCCGGCCGACCCGGTCCGGGTCTTCCCCGGCGGGGGCCCCGGCCGGTACCGGGTGCTGTTCCCGCACACCGCCTCGACCAGGGGCTTCGCGCACGTGACCGCGGTCGCCGGCGATGCGCGCTGGTGCCAGATCGAACTGATCACGCCGTCCGGCACGGACCAGATCGTCGCCGTGCAGTGCTACCGCAACGGCGGCGTGCCGGACAACACGACGTTCACGGTCGTCTACTCGACCAGCTCGGGTGGTGCCGCGTTCCTCGGCGGCGCGCACGCCTACGTGAAGGGCAACCCGGGCGGCGGCATCGCGTACGGCTTCAACTCGACCGGAGCGGCGCTGGCGTCGGTACGGCTGGCGGCCGGCGTGTACCGGGTCACGCTGGCCGGGGTGGGTACCGGCGTGCTCGACGGCAACCTCCAGGTCACGGCCGAGCAGCCGAACCTGCCACCCCGCCGGTGCAAGGTAGCCAACTGGGCCGCGTCCGGGCCAACCACGTACGACGTGCTGGTCTACTGCCACAACCAGGCGAACGTGCTCACCGACAGTTGGTTCTACCTCAGCTACCACCGCAAGCGGGCGGTCTGGGGCGGCCTCGCGCCGCCGGACAACATCGCCTACCTGTGGCTGCCCGGCCTCGGCGGTCCGACCGACTACAACTCCGCCGGCTGCGTCAACTCGGTCATCGCGTCCGGGCCGGTCGGGCAGTACCTCGTGGTGTTCCGGTGTGTCGCGATCCGTGAGTCACACGTCCAGGTCACCGCGTTCGGCCCGTCCCCCGACTACTGCGGTCTTCAGTCGGTCTGGTCGTACCAGGGACCGGACGTCTTGGTGCGCAACGTGATCTGCTGGAACGGGGCCGGCGCGCTGGCGAACAACCGGTTCTTCGTCACGTACGCGTCCCGGATCTAGGTGATGGCCCCCGGACCGCACGGTGCGGCGGTACCGTGAGGTCCGGGGGATGCCATGAGATCGCGGGGGATCGGTCTGGCCACCGTGCTGGTGCTGGCCGGTGCGGTCGGGTGCTCCGGCGGGGACGACCCGGTCGTGCACACCGCGGAGCAGAGCTACGACGTCACCGAGCCGGTCACCACGGTCCTGCTCGACGCCCGGATGGCGAGCGTGACGGTGGACGCCGCGGACGGTCCGGTGACCGTGACCGAAACGCTGCGTTACAGCGGAACCAAGCCCACCGTCAGCCACCAGATCGCCGACGGCGCCCTGCAGCTGACGGAGACCGGCTGCGGTGGGGCCCGGCTGCGCTGCGACGTCGACTACCGGATCCGGGTACCGGCCCGGACCGCGCTGCGGGTCACCACGACGGCCGGCGCGGTGACGGTCCGCGGCCTCGCCGGTCAGCTCGTCGTGTCGAGCGACGCCGGGGCGATCAACGGGCAGGTGTTGACCGCCGACCGGGCCACCGTGTCGACCAGGGCGGGCGCGGCCAAGCTGCAGTTCGCCGAGCCACCGGCCCAGGTCGAGGCGACCAGCGAGCTCGGCGCGATCGAGGTCCGGCTGCCCGGCGACCGGTCGTACGCGGTGAACGTGTCGACCAAGGCCGGCGGGTCGGACGTGTCGGTGGACCAGGACGCCGCCTCGGCACACAAGATCACCGTCAAGACGACCGTAGGTGCCGTGCGGGTCGCCCCGAACACGCCCAACTAGCCGTCAGTCCTCCTCGTCGTCGGCCCGCGCGAGCCAGGTCGCGAAGCGCTCCATCGCGATCTCGAACTCCGGGTTCAGGTCCACGAAGTCGCGCAGCCGCTCGGCGAGCCAGTCGAGCGTCACGGACTCGTCCCCGCGCCGCTCGGACAGCTCCTCGATGCCCCGGTCGGTGAAGTACACCCGTTACCTCCCCGGCTGCGCCGCCCCGACGAGCGCGGCCTCGATCAGCGCGGCCTGCTCGACGTCGTGTACCTTCGTCGACCCGGTCGCCGGCGCGGCGGCCGCGGGCCGGGAGATCCGCCGCAACCCGACGCCCTCGAGGTGCTCCAGCAGGTTCAGCGCGATGAACGACCAGGCACCCTGGTTCGCCGGCTCCTCCTGGATCCAGGCGAAGTCCGACGCGTTCGGGTAGCTCGCCAGCGCCTGCCGGATCTCCTCGACCGGCAGCGGATAGAGCTGCTCCATCCGGACGATCGCGGTGTCATGCGCTGAGCCTTCTGGCCGGGCCTGCAGCAGGTCGTAGTAGATCTTGCCGGTGCACAGCAGCACCCGCCGGACCGCGTTGCGGTCGACGCCCGGGTCCGGGATGACGGGCTGGAACGTACCGCCGGTGAAGTCCGTCACCGCCGACACACAGAGCTTGTGCCGCAGCAGCGACTTCGGCGTGAACACCACGAGCGGCTTGCGCTTGGGCGAGAGGGCCTGGCGGCGCAGCAGGTGGAAGTAGTTCGCCGGGGTGGTCGGGATCGCCACCCGCATGTTGTCCTCGGCGCACATCTGCAGGTACCGCTCGGGCCGGCCGGACGTGTGGTCCGGGCCCTGGCCCTCGTGCCCGTGCGGCAGCAGCAGCACGACCGATGACTGCTGGCCCCACTTCACCTCGCCCGAGGAGATGAACTCGTCCACGATGGACTGAGCGCCGTTGACGAAGTCGCCGAACTGCGCCTCCCACATGACCAACGCTTCGGGGTTCTCCACCGAGTAGCCGTACTCGAAGCCCATCGCGGCGTACTCGCTCAGCAGCGAGTCCTGGATGAAGAACCGGGCGTCGTCGTCGGCGACCGCGGTCAGCGGGAGGTACTCGGTGCCGGTGTTCGCGTCCATCACCGCGCCGTGCCGCTGGACGAACGTGCCGCGCCGGGAGTCCTGTCCGGACAGCCGGACGGTCACGCCCTCGGCGAGCAGCGAGCCGAACGCCAGGATCTCGCCGAAGCCCCAGTCGATGTTGCCGTCGACGGCCATCGCGGCCCGGCGCTCCAGCAGCTGGACGACCCGCCGGTGCGGGCGGAAGCCCTCGGGCAGGTTCACATGGGCGTCGCCGATCCGCTTGACCACTTCGGCGTCGACCGCGGTCGGCACGTCCGGCTCCGGCTGCGGTTCGCCGGAGCGCAGCGTCCACGACTGCGCCGAGCCGGCCGCGTCCCGGGTCGCCTTGAACACCGTCTCCAGCTGCTGCTGGTAGTCCCGCAGCAGCTCCTCGGCCTCCTCGACGGTGATGTCGCCGCGGCCGATCAGCTCCTCGGTGTAGATCTTGCGCACTGAGCGCTTCTGGTCGATGATCGCGTACATCAGCGGGTTGGTCATCGACGGGTCGTCGCCCTCGTTGTGCCCGCGCCGGCGGTAGCAGACCAGGTCGATCACGACGTCCTTGTTGAACGCCTGGCGGTACTCGAAGGCGAGGCTCGCCACCCGTACCACGGCCTCCGGGTCGTCGCCGTTGACGTGGAAGATCGGGGCCTGGATCATCCGGGCCACGTCGGTGGAGTAGAGCGACGACCGGCTGTACTCCGGCGCGGTGGTGAAGCCCACCTGGTTGTTCACCACGACGTGGATGGTGCCGCCGGTCCGGTAGCCGCGCAGCTGGGAGAGGTTCAGCGTCTCGGCGACCACGCCCTGCCCGGCGAACGCGGCGTCGCCGTGCACCAGTACGGGCAGCACGGTGTACCCGGACAGGCCCAGGTCCAGGCGGTCCTGCTTGGCCCGGACGATGCCCTCCAGCACCGGGTCGACGGCCTCCAGGTGCGACGGGTTGGCGACCACGGAGACGGTCGTGTGCGCGCTCCCGTCCGGGGTCTCGTACTTGCCGGTCGTGCCGAGGTGGTACTTGACGTCGCCGGAGCCCTGGGTGGACCTCGGGTCCAGGTGCCCCTCGAACTCCGAGAAGATCTTCTCGTACGGCTTGCCGACGATGTTCGCGAGCACGTTGAGCCGGCCGCGGTGCGCCATGCCGATGACGACCTCGTCGAGCTGAGCCTCGGCGCTGGCCGCCAGTACCGAATCGAGCAGTGGGATCAGCGACTCGCCGCCCTCCAGCGAGAACCGCTTCTGCCCGACGTACTTCGTCTGCAGGAACGTCTCGAACGCCTCGGCGGCGTTGAGCCGGCCCAGGATGTGCTTCTGGTCCTCCGCGTCCGGCTTCTCGTACCGCTTCTCCACCCGCTCCTGGATCCACGTGCGTTCCTCGGGATCCTGGATGTGCATGTACTCGACGCCGACCCGGCGGCAGTACGAGTCGCGCAGCACGCCGAGAATGTCCCGCAGCTTCATCTTCTCCCTGCCGGCGAAGCCGCCGACCGGGAACGTGCGGTCCAGGTCCCAGAGAGTGAGATCGTGCTCCCGGACGTCGAGGTCCGGATGCTTGCGGATGGTGAACTCGAGCGGGTCGGTGTCGGCCATCAGGTGGCCGCGCACCCGGTACGCGTGGATCAGCTCGATGACCCGGGCGGTCTTGCTGATCTGCCCCTCGGAGGTGTGCGCGATGTCCCGGATCCAGCGGATCGGCTCGTAGGGGATCCGCAGCGACGTGAAGATCTCGTCGTAGAACTGGCGGTCACCGAGCAGCAGCTCGTGCATCGTCTTGAGGAACTCGCCGGACTGCGCGCCCTGGATGATGCGGTGGTCGTAGGTGGAGGTGAGCGTTATGATCTTGCTGACCGCGAGCTCGGCCAGCGTCTCGTCGGACATGCCGGCGTACGGGGCCGGGTACTCCATCGCGCCGACCGCGATGATGCAGCCCTGTCCGGGCATCAGCCGCGGAATCGAGTGGACGGTGCCGATCCCGCCCGGGTTGGTGAGCGAGATCGTGGTACCGGCGTAGTCGTCCATGGTCAGCTCGTTGCGCCGGGCCCGCCGGACGAGGTCCTCGTACGCCTGCCAGAACTGCCGGAAGTCCATCTGCTCGGCACCCTTGATGTTGGGCACGACCAGGGTGCGCGAGCCGTCCGGGCGCTGCAGGTCGATGGCGAGGCCGACGTTCACCCGCTCGGGCTCGACCAGGGTCGGCTTACCCGCCTCGCTCTCGGTGTAGGCGTGGTTCATCTCCGGGTGCTCGGCCAGCGCCTTGACCAGCGCGTACCCGATCAGGTGCGTGAAGCTGACCTTGCCACCCCGGCCCCGGGCGAGATGGTTGTTGATCACGACGCGGTTGTCCGCCAGCAGCCTCGCCGGCACCGACCGCACGCTCGTCGCGGTCGGCACGGTCAACGACGCGTTCATGTTCTGCACGATCCGGGCCGCGACCCCGCGCAGCGCAGTGGCCTTCCCCGGTACGGCTGGACGCTGCGTGTCTTTCGCGGGCGCCGTCGTGGGCTCCGCGCCCGTGGCCGGTTCCGCGGCCCTCGGTTGCTCGGTCTTCGCCGGCTCGGCGGACCTCGTCTCCTTCGCGGCCTCCCTCGCGGGCGCCGGCCTGGTGTCCGGGCTCGGCTTGTAGTCGGCGAAGAAGTCGTGCCAGGCGGGGTCTACGCTCTGCGGGTCGGCGAGGAAACGCTGGTACATCTCCTCGACAATCCACTCATTGGGGCCGAATCCGGCGAGCGGGTTGTCCGGTGAGGTCTGCTGGGTCGACACGTCCATTAAGGCTACGCCGTATGCGGCGCTGGACCGTGGTCAGGGCGTCCGCCGGACGCCCTGACCACCTGCTGTTATGAGATGTCGCGCTTACGCATGATCAACGTACCGACGACGCCGAACACGACCCCGTAGGCGACGAGGACGAGCCCGCCGACCCACCAGGCCGGCGCCTCCGGGTACAGCTTCTCCGGCGAGATCATCACACTGGAGGCCACCGCCGGCCAGGCCACCATGATCTTGAGCGGCCAGGTCGCATCGAGCCAGACGCTGATCAGGAACGCGATGCCCTGCACGATCTGGGTGCCGAGGACGTACGAGATCGCCCCGGTCAGCACGGCTCCGATCTGGTTGCGGATCAGCACGCCGAGCCCGACCCCGAGGACACCCCACAGGGCGTACGCGAGGCCGTTGAACAGGATCGCCCGTTGCACCGGCCACTGGTCGAGCTGCGGTCCGTACCCCTTGGCGTTGAAGAACATCACCCCGGCCGCGACGCTGATCGCGGTCGAGAAGATCCAGAAGAATCCGGCCGCCAGGACGGCGGTCGCCAGCTTCGCCACGATCACCGCGGTGCGGTGCGGGGTGGCGAGGAAGGTGGCGGTGGCGGTCTGGTGGAAGTACTCGTTCGTGACCAGGATCGCGCCGAGCAGCATGGCGAACATGAGGCCGAAGAACTGCCCCGAGGTGTAGACGTTCGCCGCCACCGAGACCAGCGTCCGGGTCAGGCTGTGCTCCAGCTCCCACTGCTGCCGGGCGGTCTCGACCTCGACCGGCGAGAGGCCCTCCGGTGGTACGAACGGCTCGCTGCTCGCGGCCGCCGCGTTGTTGATCTGGCCGGCGCCGGTGCCCATCCAGATCCACAGCGACAGCGCGGTGAAGACGAACGCGCCGATGAGGAACAGCCACCAGACGTTGGTGGTACGGATCTTGAGGAATTCGCTCTTCAGCAGGCGTGCCGGTGCCGACGACGGGGTGCCGAGGGTCGGTGCGGCCAGTGGCGTGGTCGTTGGCGTGGTCGCCGTCATCGGATCGCCGCCTTTCCGGCCGTCAGCTCCAGGAACACCTCTTCCAGGTCGGGCCGCTCGGTCACCAGCTCGTGCAGCTCGACGCTCGCCCGCAGCGCCGCGGCACCGACCGCGGGCGCCTCCACCCCGGTCACGTAGAGCAGGCCGTCGTCACTGCGCTGCGCGTTCACCGCCGTGCCCAACTCGGCGATCAGCTTGTCGGGCTCGGGCGTGCGTACCTTGACCCGGGTCGAGTGGGCCATGCTGTCGACGACCGTGCCGACCGGGCCCTGCTTGATCAGCTTGCCCGCCGCGATGATCACGATGTCGTCGGCCATCAGCTCCATCTCGGAGAGCAGGTGGCTGGAGACCAGGATCGTGCGGCCCTGCGCGGCCAGGTGCTTGAGCAGGTCCCGCATCCAGCGGATGCCCTCCGGGTCGAGCCCGTTCGCCGGTTCGTCGAGGATGAGCACCCGCGGGTCGCCCAGCAGCGCGGCGGCGATGCCGAGCCGCTGGCGCATGCCCAGCGAGTACCCCTTGAACTTCCGCTTCGCGGCCGGCGTCAGGCCGACCAGCGCGAGCACCTCGTCGACCCGGGCCGCCGGAAACCCGGCCGCCGCGGCGACGACCCGCAGGTGGTTGCGCCCGGTTCGACCCTTGTGCGCGCTGGACGCCTCGAGCACCGCGCCCACGTGGCGTACCGGCTGCTCCAGGTCGGCGTAGCGGTGCCCGCTGATCGTCGCCGTCCCCGCGGTCGGCGTGACCAGATTAAGGATCATTCGTAACGTTGTCGTCTTGCCCGCGCCGTTCGGGCCTAGGAACCCGGTTACCCGCCCCGGCTCCACCGCGAACGACAGGTTGTCGACCGCCCTGACCTTTCGGTAGTGCTTGGTCAGACCGGAGACGACGATCTGCCCTTCGGCCATTTCTCTCCTCCCGTGCCTTCGTCCCGAACAGCGTCCCGGCTGGCTGCCTGCCCGGCATCCTTCTGCAGGACGAGCCTCCTATCATCCGCGAGATGAGCGTGTCGTACGCGGTGGGGCTCCCCAACGTAGGGGAGTTCGGCAACCCGTCGGTCCTCATCGAGCTCGGCGTCGCCGCCGAGGAGCACGGCTGGGACGGCGTCTACCTGTGGGATCACCTTCTCTACGGGGACTGGCCGGTGGCGAGTCCGACCGTCGCCGTCTCCGCGCTGGCGGCCCGCACGACCCGGATACGTCTCGGGGTTCTGATGGTTGCGCTGCCCCGTCGGCGGGTCCAGGTCGTGGCCCGGGAGACCGCCTCCCTGGACGTGCTCTCCGGCGGCCGGCTCGTCTTCGGCGCCGGGCTGGGCTCCCGTGACTCGGAGTACTCCGACTTCGGCGAGGACCCGTCGCTGCCCGCCCGCGCCGCCCGGCTCGACGACGGGCTGTCGCAGTTGGTGTCGCTCTGGTCACGCTGGGAGCCGGCGCCGGTCCAGCAGCCGCGTATCCCGATCTGGTGCCCCGGCACGTGGCCGGGCCGGGTCGGCTTCCGCCGGGCGGTGCGCTGGGACGGTGCGATGCCGACCTTCAGGTCCGGCCGGGACGTCCCGGTGGCCGAGTTCGCGGAGGTGACCCGGTTCCTCGCCGCGCAGCGCGGGTCGCTGGACGGCTTCGACATCGTGCTCGAAGGCCGGACCGAACCCGGCTCGGTCGGCCTCGTACCGTCCTACGTGGACGCCGGCATGACCTGGTGGGTGGAGGCCATGGGCTGGTGGCGCGGCGGCATCGCCGAGGCCCGGACCCGGATCGCCGCCGGCCCACCCCGGATCTGACGGCGTCACC